>LKMJ01004334.1_pt1 | contig 13338 bp, 11 predicted proteins | sample 643391 | NCBI WGS metagenome assembly LKMJ01 (sample SAMN04112250, study PRJNA286221) | soda lake metagenome | biome: soda lake; feature: Kulunda Steppe; material: water; isolation source: sample PL-Br10 brine of Picturesque Lake | place: Russia: Kulunda steppe | collected 2010-07
AGACCGAGTACGAGCGGGCGAAGGCTGCCGCAGACGAGGCGATTCAGACCGCGTACGACGAGTACACCGAACAGTTGGAATCGATGGGCGTCAACCCGAAACCGGTCTGCTGAGGTTTATATACGAACACGCGGGCAAAAGCCCCATGCGCTGACCAACAGCCGGTGGCTGGCCGAGGCAGGTGCGCGAAACACCGCCACCGGAATGTCCGCGTTTCGCCTGTTCGCTACACCTCGACGCCGTAATCGCGTAGCAGCGATTCGAACTCGCGCTGGTCGATAACAGGAACGTCGTTCGCCTCGGCATCGTCGCGCTTTCGCTGGCCCGGGCTCTCGCCGGCGACGAGATAGTCGGTGTTCGACGAGACGCTAGAGGTCGCCGATCCGCCGTTCGATTCGACCAGTTCCTGGGCATCTCGTCTCGTCATCCCGTCGAGCGCTCCCGTGAAGACGAACGTGAGTCCCTCGAGCGCCTCGGTTGCCGTATCGGCCGATCGTGGCTCGACACCGTGACTCCGCAGGTCGGCGATTGCATCACGGTTCTGCTCGCTCGAAAAGAACGCGTGAATCTCCGTTGCGACTCGTGGCCCGACGCCGTCAACGTCCTGTAATTCCTTAGTGGACGCGTCCATGACCGAATCAAGTGTCCCGAAGTATCGAGCGAGATCTGCGGCCGTCGTCGAACCGACCTCGGGTACGCCGAGTGCGGCGAGGAAGTCGGCGAGCGGCGGTTCTCGGCTGGCATCGAGTTCGGCGACGAGCTTCGTCGCGCTCCGCTCGCCCCAGCCGTCTAGGTCGGCCAGCTCATCGACCGAGAGGTCGTACAGGTCGGCAAGACCGTCGACCAGTCCCGCATCGACGAGTTGGTCGACTACCTTCTCTCCGAGACCTTCTATGTCCAGCCCTGAACGGGTCGCGTAGTGCTCGATGGCCCGACGAAGCTGTGCGGGACAGGCCACACCGCCCGTACAGAACGCGAGCGGGCCGTCACGTTCGACCGGGCTGTCGCACACCGGACATCGCTCAGGGAACTCGAAGTGGTCATCGCCCGCCGATTCGACGACTTCCTCGACGTACGGGATGACGTCGCCGGCGCGTTTCAGCCGCACCGTGTCGCCGATATCGACGCCCAACGCCGCAATCTGTCCGGGATTGTGCAGCGTCGCCCGCGAAACGGTGACACCACCGACCTCGACAGGGTCGAGCAACGCCACCGGAGTCAACCGACCCGTTCGGCCCACCTGGACGACGACGTCCCTGACGGTCGTCTCCTCGGTTCGCGCCGGGAACTTGTAGGCGAACGCCCACCGCGGTGCCCGTGACGTGCTCCCGAGTCGCTCGCACACCTCGTGGCTGTTCACTTTAATCACCGTCCCGTCTATCTCGTAGTCCAGGTCGTCTCGCATCTCCATGAGGTCATCACGAAACGCGACCGCCGCGTCGATGTCATTAACGAGACGAGTGTGCTCGTCCGTGGGCAAGCCCCACGACCCGACGGTTTCGTGCTCCTCATCACGTCGCTCGAAGCTGTAGCCACCGTCGTCGAGGACGTCGAACACGAAACAGGCGAGCGGCCGCTGTGCTGTCACCGACGAGTCGAGCTGTCTGAGCGTCCCGGCCGCCGCGTTTCGCGGGTTCGCCAACGGCTCGTCGCCGCGCTCGACGCGTTCACGATTGTACGCCTGGAACGCATCACGGGGCATGTACACCTCGCCGCGGACGGCCAGGAACTCGGGATGATCACCGCGGAGTTCGAGCGGAATCGAACGGATCGTCCGGACGTTCGCCGTCACGTCGTCGCCGCGTCGACCATCGCCGCGCGTCGCCGCTCGAACCAACGTCCCGGACTCGTACACCAGCTCGACAGAGAGCCCGTCGAACTTCGGTTCGCAGAGATACTCGACGTCGCCGTCATAGTCCACGTCTTCGAGTCGGTTCCGAACCCGTTCGTCGAACTCGCGGACGGACGACTCCTCGCCCGACGAATCGATAGAGAGCATCGGCGCGACGTGCTCGACAGTCTCGAGTTCGTCGAGCGGCTCACCGCCGACTCGTCGGGTCGGGCTGTGCTCGTCGGCGAGGTCGAACGACACTTCGAGCGTCTGCAGCCGCTCGAACAGCCGGTCGTACATCCGATCGTCGATAATCGGGTCGGCCTCGACGTAGTACCGGTGGTCGTGGTAACGAATCGCCTCACGCAGCAGCTCGACTTGCTCGCGAGCGGTCGCCTTATCAAGCCCATCGACCGGAGCGAACGTCTTCGGTGGCTCCCGAACGTACGGGTTCTCCGTCGGCTCGTCCATCAGACCCCACTTCGTAGGGGGTCGTCAAAAATCGGACGTGTTGTATCGCCGGGTGGCTTTTATTCGCGTGGTGCATATTACCTGCCGATGGAGGGTCGAACGCGTCTGGAAGTGGACTTACACGTTCACAGCGAGGCGTCGTATGATGGAAACGAACCGGTCGAGTTGATTTTAGAACACGCCGCCGATATCGACCTCGATGCAGTCGTTATCACCGATCACGACACGATAGACGCCTCGGTCGTGGCTGCCGAACGCGCCTCGGAGTACGGACTCATTGGGATACCCGGCGTCGAGATCTCGACGGCGAACGGGCATTTGCTCGCTATCGGCGTCGATGAGATGCCGGACGTCGGCCGGCCGATGGGCGAGACCGTCGAGGCCGTCCGGAAGCTGGGCGGCGTCGCTATCGTCCCGCATCCGTTTCAGCGAACCCGTCACGGAGTCTCTAAGAGCCGGCTCAAGCGCATCGACCCGGACGCGATAGAGACGTTCAACGCCTGGCTGTTCACTGGCTACCGCAATCGGCGCGCTCGCCGGTACGCGAGACGATACGGCTACCCCGGCATCGGAGGCAGCGACGCCCACTCGCTTCTGACGGTCGGGCGCGCGTACACCGAGATCACCGTCGAAAAGCCGATTTCGGACGTCACGAGCGACGACGTCGTCGCGGCCATTCGCGCCGGTGACACCGATATCCGCGGCCATCGAGCGTCGTTAAAACGCTGTACCGGGCATTACACGAAAGCCGCCGGCCGGAAAACGGCGTGGGGAGCCAAACGAGCCGGCAAAAAGGGGCTGTGGGGGGCACGTCGAATCGCCACGGCGCTGGCCGCTCCGGTTCGGCTCTTCTGACTATTCCGCAAGCTCTCGAAGCCGGGCTTCGCCCCGGCGCGGACCTTTGACGACGAGAACGTCGCCGGCTTGCAACTCCGTGTCCTCCGGCGGATCGTACGTCCACGCACCGTTACGGTCGAGCGCGAGCACCGTCATTCCGGCTTCGATTTCGCGCTCGACTGCCTCGATGGTTTCGCCGACGAGCACCGAATCGTCGTTGAGTTCAACGCTTGTAATAATCTCTCTGCTCTCGCGTATCGCCTGCTCGAACACCGGGTGCAACTCGACTTCACGGAAAACGACCTCGGCGATATCGAAGGCGGCGTCGCAGATGGCCTCCGAGGCGACCGCCAGATGAAACAGCCCGCGAAGGTTCCCTTCTCCCTCGCCGGCCGCGTTCACGACCCATCGCTCTAACTCTTCTCGGAGCTCGTCCGACCGGTGTTCGAGCACTTGTACCTCACCGGCAATCGCATCGCTGTCGTACAGCGCAGCGCTGTATGCGAGTCCGATTGCGAGTTCGGAGACGTTCTTCAGCTCGATAACCGTCTCGACCGCCCGCTCGATATCGTCGCCCTTGCCCTCCTCGGGCGGCTCGTACTCGCTTCCGGTCGCGTCCTCGTAGGTCTCGGACACCCCCTCGACGGATCCGCGACAGAACACGATGTCGCCGGCGAGCAGCTGGTCGTTTCCGTCCGGGGCAAACAGCCACGTCGCGTCCCGTCGGATGGCGATGACGTGCACCCCCTCGTCGATATCCAGTTCGAGTTCCCGAAGCGTTCGGCCCGCGAGCGGCGACGAGGTGGCGACTTCCGCCCGCACGAACTGCTCGTGGGCGTCGGGCAACGCCCGGAACGTCTCCGGGATACCGAGCTCGCGGAGCGGGATACGGGCGATGTCACCCGCCGATTCGGTGACGTCGACGGCTCCGTCGACGACCTGGAAGATACCGACGAGGCTCTCAGCGTCAGCCGCGCTCTTCGCGGCGAGCATGAGGGCGATTCGGGCGTGGTACTGGAGGTAGTTCGCACGCGCTTCGAGTTCAATGACCTCGTGAGCGAGCTCACGATTACCGAACAGCACCGCCGAATACGCCAAATCGACCGCCAGTTCCGAAGAATCCTTCAGCTCCACGAGCGTCTCGCGAATGTTCTTCGGACGGTACGTTATTTCTCGCATTGTCGAGCAGACGCACGACGGGCGTATAAAGAATCGGCTGTCGTCCGAAGGCGACCCTCGACGTCGGAGTCGAACGTTTATACGTTCGCTGTGAGTCGGACATCGTATGCTCGAACACGACTCGGCAGCTGATGTCTACCGACAGGCACTGCCGGTCATCGTCGTCAGTCTCGTCGCCGGACTGTTCGCGGGCACGATTCTCGGCAGCGAGACGATGCGCGAGGGAATCGAGAGCGTCCCCGGTATCCTGCTGCTGTTGCCCGCGTTCCTCGCGACCCGCGGGGGCGTTTACGGCAGCCTCGGTGCACGGCTCTCTTCGGGACTCCACCAGGGTCTTCTCGAACCGCGATTCGCGTTCGAGGGGCGGCTTCGAAACGCCGTCATCGCCTCGTTCATCAACGGCATGGTCGTCTCGGTGTTCATCGCCGTCGTCACGTTCGTCGTTCTGTTCGTGTTCGGTGGGACGGGAAGCCTGCTACAACTCGTCGGAATCATGGTCGTCGCCGGTCTGCTGTCGGCGATACTGATGCTGTCCGTCCTCATCTCCGTGCTGTTCGTCGGCTACCGTCGCGGACTCGACCCCGATAACCTGATCGGCCCCGTCGTGACGACGCTCGGCGACGTGTTCGGTGTCGTCTTCCTTCTCGTCGGTATCTACCTCGTGGGGTTGGTGCTGTGAGCGACAGCGGCAGCGGTGAAGACCTCAGCGGTCTCGCAGGCGAGCTCGCCGACGCGTTCGAAGAGATGGCCGACATCGACCCGCTCGACGACTGGTCGACGCGCACCATCGTCGCCACGATGGTACCGCTTCTCGTCGCCCTCTCGGTGCTGCAGATGGTCTCGGGGGCCGTCCTCGAGACGTACGAGGACATCCTGCTGGAGAACCCCTCGCTTCTCGTGCTCGTTCCCGTTCAGATCGGGACGGCCGGCAACCTCGGTTCGATCATGTGCTCGCGGCTGTCGACACAGCTCCACCTCGGCACGTTCGAACTGAAGGCGTCGAACCCGAACGTCCGGGCGAACAGTATCGCGATCCTCGCACTCGGACTGACGGTGTTCGTCCTCGTCGGCATCGCGGCGTGGGCCATCGGCAACGCGCTCGGTGGCGTGTTGACGCTCGTGGAGGTGCTTACGATCTCGCTCGTCAGCGGCATGCTACTCGCCGTCTTCGTCGTCGTCATCAGTCTCGTCGCTGTCACCGTGTCGTACCGCCTCGGCTACAACCCCGACGACACGACGATCCCGATCGTCACCAACGTGTGTGATATCACCGGTGTGCTCATCCTGTTCGCCGTCGTGCTCGTCGTGCTGTGAACACGGTCTGTTCATCCGCCGTACGTCCGAGCGCCGGGGTTTACGGTCGTCGGCTTCGAACGGCTGGTATGAACCAACAGCCAGCCGAATCAGTGCTCGTGTACGCCGACTACGTCTGCCCGTTTTGCTATCTCGGCTACGCGTCGCTGGACGCCTACCGTGAGGGGCGATCCGACCCGCTTGCCACCGACTGGCATCCGTTCGACCTGCGGCGGCAGAAACGCCGCGCCGACGGCAGTATCGACCACACAGCCGACGACGGAAAAGACGGCAGTTACTACGAGCAAGCGCGCACCAACGTCCGGCGGCTGGCGGAACGATACGGCGTCGAGATGGCACAAGACCTCGCCCGGGAGGTGGACTCCTACGACGCCCAACGCGTGGCATACCGGGTTCGCGAGCAGCGCCCCGAGGCGTTCGAACCGTTTCATCGCGCCGTCTTCGATGCGCTGTGGGAAGACGGCGCGGATATCGGTGACGCGAGCGTTCTCGAAGCGCTCGCCGTCGATGCCGGACTGCCCGAGGAGTTCGTCGCCGAGACGCTCGCCGACGAGGCGACCGGCGAGACACTGGAGGAGGCGTTCGAGACGGCTCAGCGGCGTGGCGTGACCGGCGTTCCGACGTTCGCACACGGCGAGTACGTCGCCCGCGGTGCGGTGCCACCCGAACAACTGAAGCGGCTCGTCGAAGGCGCGTGAATCAGCGGTCTCACGGATAGCAGACGCCAGTCAGTTCCTCGGAGACATCCCAGAGCCGCTCGGCGGTCTCCTCATCGTGTGACTTCGCGCTCGACGCTTGTTTCGCTGGCGGCCCGCGCATGTTCATCGGGCCGTCCGGGCCGACGTAATCGCCGCCGTCGATACTCGAAGCCGTGGCGGCGTACAGCATCGGCAACGCCCCCTTTGCCGGCGATTGGGCGAACAGTCGGTTCGCGACGGCTATGAGCGCGAGCCACAGCCGCGAGCCCGCCCGCTCGGGGCCGCGTCGTTGGAGATTCGTCGCCGCGTAGCCGGGATGACAGCCGACACTCGCGAGTTCGTCTCCGTAGCGACGGTCGAGTTCGTACGCGAAAAGCAGGTTCGCGAGCTTGCTCTGGGCGTACGCGTCCCACTCGTCGTAGCTCGATTCGCCGTGAATGTCCTCGAAATCGATTCGGCCACGCGTGTGTAGCCAGCTGCTCTGGGTGACGACCCGCGGATTCGGCGCCGCCTGAAGCGCCTCGAACAGCAGCCCGGTGAGCGCGAAGTGGCCGAGATGGTTGACGCCGAACTGCGTCTCGAAGCCGTCGACGGTCTCGTTTCGAGGCAACGCCATCACGCCCGCGTTGTTGCACAGCACGTCGATTCGGACGACCTCGTCGGTGACGGCGTCGGCGAACCGTCGAACCGAGTCGAGGTCGGCGAGGTCGAGCTCGTACACCGACAGCGACGCGCCCGGCAGGTCATCTCGGATCGTATCGCTTGCCTCCTCGCCGCGCGCCGTGCTCCGGCACGCCATCACGACGTGAGTGCCGTTTCTCGCGAACGCCTTCGTCGCCTCGAATCCGAGCCCGCTGTTCGCCCCCGTGATGACGACGGTCGCCCCTGAACAGTCCGGCATGTCGTCGGCGGTCCACTTCGGCATACGCTCCCGTTCTGCGGCCGAGAGTAAAACTTCGACGTCGCCGGAGCTTATACGCACCCTCGCTTCGAACGGCAGGGTGAATGGCTGCTATCCGGACACGTGACCTCTCCAAACGCTACGGCGACGTGGTCGCGCTCGATTCGCTATCTTTGACCGTCGACGACGGCGAGTGCTACGGCTTTCTCGGCCCGAACGGTGCCGGAAAATCGACGACCATCAACGTACTGACCGGTGCGTTGACGCCGGATTCCGGCGATGCCCGCGTGGCTGGTGTCGATCCCGTCGAAACGCCCGTCGAGGTTCGCCGACACGTCGGTATCCTTCCCGAGAACGGTCGGCCTCCGTCGTTTCTGACGGTTCGTGAGTACTTCGAGTTCGTCGCCGCGACGCGCGACCTCGACGCCGAGACGATGACGACGCGCGTCGACCGCTGGGCCGAGCGTTTGGAGTTCGCCCACAAGCTCGATACGCTGTGTACCGACCTCTCACAGGGGGAACGACAGAAGGTTCTCATAACGCAGGCGTTCTTGCACGAACCGGCGGTGGTGTTTATCGACGAGCCGCTGACGAACCTCGATCCCATAATCCAAGCACGCGTCAAGCAGTTTTTTACGACGTACAGAAAGGCCGGGAACACGCTGTTTCTGTCGACGCATTTCGTCGAAACCGCCGCGGAGGTGTGCACGCAGGTCGGCATCATCAACCGCGGGCGCTTGCTCGACGAGCTCAGACCGCGCGGGATGAGCGGCGAGACGTTGCTCGACCGGTTCTTCGAGACGGTCGACGGAGACACGAAACCAGTCGAAGAGAACGCGGAGACGGGGCCGCTCGGACGGCGGGTATGAGCCTCTCGTTTCGTGCGCTGTTGTGGACGATGGCGGTCGAGGAGTGGCGACTGCACAGCCGGCTGTTCGGCGGCCGCCGGTTCGCGCTGTTTCCCGTCTTCGTCGCGGGCGTCGCCGCCGGAACGGCGGCCTTTTTCGCGCTCGCGGACGCCGACCTCGACCTGCTGCTAGCCGGGCTCCACCTCGTCGTGGCCGCGCTCGGCCTACAGGTCGGCACCGTCGGTCTCGTCGGTCGCGACGCGCTCGAAGACCTCCTGGGCGAGACGACGCTCCTGCTTTTTTCGGCGCGAACGCTCCCCATCGAGCCGAAAGCGCTGCTCGTCGCGTTCCTGATAAAAGACGTCGCCTACTACGCCGTGCTCTTTCTGTTGCCGCTCACCGTCGGCCTCGTTCCGCTCGCGCTCATCGGCGGCCTCTCGGTCGCGGCGCTTCCGCTGCTGTTCGTCACGAGCGTGGGGATGTTCACGGTCGGCGTCGCGACCAGCTTCGCGCTCGTCGGCGCGTACACGCGCTCGCGGCTCGCGACCGCCGGCATGGTCGGCTCGGTGGTCGTCGTCTTCCTCGCGGATGGCTCGTGGCTCCTCTCGTTGACGCCGTACGGGCTGCTCGATGGCTTCGCGCCGGGAACCGTCGTCGCAAGCGTCGTCGTTCCGCTCGCGCTCGGCGCGGTCGGCGTCGCGCTCTTTACGTTCGACCGCCGACCCGTCTCGCGAACCGCCGGCAACCGGTTCGGCACCCTCCATCGCCGGCTGGGTCGCACGGACGAGTCGGGCGTGCTCTCGAAATCGCTGCTCGAAGTCGCCCGGTCGTCGGGCGGCGTCTGGAAGGTCGTCTTCTCGCAGGGACTCGTGTTCGCCGTGCTCGCGGTGCTGTTGGCCTTCCTGCCCGACGTGCTCGTCGTCCGTCCCGAACCGGGTCTGACCATCGCCGCCGTGCTCGCACTCGGGAGCTTCACGACGTACAACTGGCTGTGTCAGTTCGACGATCCGCGCTCGTATCTCCGGTATCCGGTGGCACTTTCGACAGTGTTTCGGGCGAAACTGCTCGGATTCTCCCTGCTCGCGCTACCGACCGGCATCGGCTTTCTCGCCCTCGGAATCGTCGTCTTCGGAACGGGGACGACCCTCGTCGGCATCGCCGTCTACGTCCCCCTCAGTCTGTACGTCTTCGGTGTGACCGCCTATATTGCCGGGCTCGAACCGACCGAGCTCCTGTTCGACACGCCCGTCTTCGCCGGGTTCACGCTCGCCGTCATGGTGGTGCTCGTCCCGCTCGTGATCGCCGCGATCGCCTTCCCGCTCGCGCCCGTCCGTCTCGGGGTCGGCTCCGTTGCGCTAGCTGTTATCGCCGGCGGCGTCGGGCTGTGGCTATACTCGAACGCCGGCGAGCGCTGGGAAAAGCGGACGTTGGCAGGCGAATGAGTGAATCGGTATAACGGTTTGGTCACCTCCCATCGAACTGCGAACGGTGCGTTTCGACCGGCGTTCGGTATCGCCGTCCGCGACCCCATCGAGCAATCGATATAAACACCCCCACATAATCGGCGCAGAACCTATTTAATCGTCGACAACAACCCGCCTATGGATAGACGAGCGTTCATTACTGCCTCCGGGTTCGGCCTCGCGGGGCTTCTCGGAAGCGGCGTCGGCGCGGTCGGAGCCGACGACGGCAACGAGGCGTACACCGAGGAACGACACCGAGTCGAATCGTTCGACGGAACCGAGATACCGACGACGCTTTTCGTCCCCGAAGGCGGCGCCGATGCCGCGATACTCGCCACGCACGGCTGGGGTGGGTCGCGGTCGAGCGCGGAACGGTTCGCGCCGCTGGTCGCGGGCCACGGCTACGCGCTCGTGGCGTTCGACCAGCGCGGGTTCGGTGATTCGACGGGGGAAGTGGGGCTGTCGGGGCCGAACGAAGTGAACGACGTCTCGGCGCTCATCGACTTCGTTTCCGACGACGACCGTATCGAGAACGGCCCCGACGGCGAGCCGCGAATCGGCATGCTCGGCGAGTCGTACGCCGGTGGCATCCAGCTGAACGCCGCGGCGGTCGACGAGCGTATCGACGTGCTCGCGCCGATCGTTCCCTGGCACGACCTCACGTTTTCGCTCGCACCGAACGGCGTCCCGAAGCTCGGATGGACGACGCTGCTGTACGCCTCGGGAATCGCCGCCGCCCGCGGACTCGACGACCCGGCGTTCGAGAACCTCCAAGAAGGCGTCTCGCCGCGGCTCCACGAGCTGTATCTCCGGACGCTGGCGGAAAACAGGATTCCGGACAGCGGGAAGGTGTTTTTGAAGTCCCGCTCGACGGTGTCAAAAGCCGACCGCATCGACGCGCCGGCGCTCGTCATCCAGGGGTGGCCCGACACGCTGTTTACGCCGAACGAAGGCCATCGAATCGTCGAAGCCCTCCGCGACAACGGCGTCGAATCGAAGCTCGTCCTGTTCGATGGTGGCCATACCGCGACGCAGGACACCGCTCCCGATGACCAAGTTGCGGAGATCGAGTCGATGGCACTCGCGTGGTTCGACCAACATCTCCGCGGCGAATCTGCCGCCCTCGCCGACGTCACGTACTGGGACACCGAACGCGAGACGTTCCGCGAAGCCGATGGCTTTCCGCCGACCGACGCGAGCGTTGCGGAACTGTCGTTGGCGACGTTCGAGACCGATGACGGCGGGGCTGGCCTCTCGCGTGCCGTCGAAGGACTCCTTTCGGACGTCGACAGCGACCGCCTCGTCGACGCGCTCGACGGCCCGATTTCGAGTTTCGACGACGGGCTCGGTGCGATCGAAGCCGCGTTGTCGGCGGTCGACGAGAACCGAAGCGTCGTCGCGAACCCGGTCGTTCCGACGTCTGCGAGCCAGCTCTCGCCGACGAACGCCGACCTACTGCCGTTCACCGTCGCCGAGTTCGACCTCGTGGTCGACGAACCGTTCGAGCTGCTCGGGACGCCGACGCTGTCGCTGTCGGTGACGCCGCTCGGGGCGCGATCGTTCTGTTTCGGGAAGCTGTATCACGTCCGCGACGGCGAGGCCGAACTCCTCGACAACCAAGCCGCCCCGACGGCCATCGAAGGAACGCCCGGCGAATCACAACGGGTCGAGTTCGAACTCGTCGGGTTACACCGACGGTTCGAACCGGGCGACACGCTTCGGCTCGCGCTCGCCTCGACCGACGCCGGCTTCACGACTGCCCGCCAGAGCGTCGGGTTCGTCGTCGACCGTGAGGAGTCGACGATATCGCTCCCGCGTCGAGCGGTCGATGACGACGAGGAGGACCGAGACGAGAACGGTGATGACGACGAGGAAGGTGACGGCGGCGACGAACCTGCCGTCGACGCCGAGGGGCCGGGACGGTTCAGCTTCGGTGGGGCGCTGGAACTCGTCGAGTTGGAGATCGATGGCGGCCCGGTTTTCGTCCGCGATTCGGTGCCATCCGGCTGGGTCGTCGAGGAGGGAAGCCATCCGTACACGCGAACGGCACCGCCCGAAACGTCGGAGCGCTACGTCGTTTTCGACGGTGTAGTGAAAGACAGCAGTCGGCAGTACATCGCCCGCGCACCGGAAGGAGTCGGTGAGACTGGGCCGTACACGTTCGGCCCGGTCGAAGTTCGCACGCCGGACGGCGAGTGGGAGGCGGTCGAAGGTACCGAGCGGACGGTGTTGCTCGTCGGGACGGAAACTTAACGGCCCAGCTTCGTCCGCGAGATGCTGACGCCGCTTGGGGTGATGAGAATCTGGTCGTCGTCCTTCTGGACGATGTCGCCGCCGACCTCGCGGGCGACCTGTTTTAGCTCGTCGGAGATGTGCTCCATCGTCCGGTCGGTCGTCGTGTGGCGGGTGATGTCCGCGATGACGATATCACCGTCGTAGACGGCGTCTTTAATGTGGACGACGTCGTTCTGGTCGCCGATGGTTGCGGTGTGAACTTTCATCGCCGCGTCGCCGCCGCCGGCATCGAAATCATCGATGTCGAGCTCGACGTAGTCCCCGGTGCTTCGCGAATCATTGCCGAGGAGCTTGCTCATGAGTCCCATATCCCCGACAGCGGTTGCTGGAGCAATAGGCTTTACGTCCGACGTGAGTCACACGCGGCCGAAACGGAACAGAACGGAACGAGGTGCCGGGGCAGCACCACGTATATCTATTTATTCCGTTACCAAAAATATTATTTCTAATCTATCTTTAAATGATATCATAGCATGGGAGAAAAACTCACACGCAGACGAGCATTACAGCTAGCGGCGGCAGGGGCGGCGAGTAGCTTCACCGTCGGCACGACGAGCGCCGACGACCGTCCCCCCGAGCGGATCGTCGGAACGACCGGTCGACGAGGGTCGCAGATGGCCCGGAACGAGGCCGAACACGTGCGCAAGACGCTCGATTTCGGGGCTATTGGCCAGGCGGTCTCCGGTCGCTTCTCGGACGAGGCGGCCGAACGGCTCGAACGGAACCCGAACGTCCGCTACGTCGAGGAGAACGGGCGGATGCACGCGCTCGACCAGGAGACGCCGTACGGTATCGAACTCGTCGAGGCGGACGTGGCCATCGAAGACGGTGACACGGGTGACGGCGTCTCGGTGGCGATCCTCGACACCGGCATCGACGCAGACCACGAGACGCTCGCGTCGAACCTCGGCGAGGGGTTCGCGGCCGACGATGCCGCCTGCAGCACCGACTGCGGCGGCGGGCCGTTCGGCGGCGGCAACGACATCGACGAGTGTCTCGAAGCGTGGGACGACGACAACGACCACGGGACGCACTGTGCGGGGACGGCCGCCGCCGCGGACAACGGCGTCGGCGTCCTCGGCGTCGCCCCGGACGCGACGCTGCACGCGGTGAAGGTGCTCGCCTGCGACGGCAGCGGCAGCTTCGACGACATCGCCGAGGGAATCGTCTGGTCGGCCGACCAAGGCCACGAGGTACAGAGCATGAGTCTCGGTGCCGATTCCGGGTCCGATGCCGTCGACGACGCCATCGAGTACGCCGCCGAGCGAAACGTCGTCATGGTCGCGGCGGCCGGTAACAGCGGCCCTTGCAGCGATTGTGTCGGCTATCCCGCACGCCATCCCGAAGTCATCGCCGTCTCGGCGACCGACGAAGACGACGAACTCGCCTCCTTTTCGTCGACGGGTCCGGAGGTAGAACTCGCCGCGCCGGGCGTCGACGTCCTCTCGGCGGTTCCGCGTGACGACTACGCCGAGTTTTCGGGGACGTCGATGTCGTGTCC
>LKMJ01004335.1_pt1 | contig 13335 bp, 20 predicted proteins | sample 643391 | NCBI WGS metagenome assembly LKMJ01 (sample SAMN04112250, study PRJNA286221) | soda lake metagenome | biome: soda lake; feature: Kulunda Steppe; material: water; isolation source: sample PL-Br10 brine of Picturesque Lake | place: Russia: Kulunda steppe | collected 2010-07
CCTGAAGCTGGTGCCTCGGGCTAAAACATCTTGGGCTTCGGATATTTTGCGCGCCTTTGAGGGATTGCGAGGCTGTGACACTTATACACAAGCTTTCTTGCAGGGGCTCCCTATTTGTTACTCGGATGCTGACTTGAGGTTTAGAATGAGAAAAGTGTGGAGGGACATTGCTGACATGAACCCTCTGGAAAGCGACAACAAACTGGTGACCAATCATTCTTGGTTTGCCTGTCCCCTCTTAGATCTTCAAGCTGATTCACGCACTGGGTGCGGAATGGGGGTGCCCCCCTGATGCCTCCTCACTATCTGCACCTTGATCTCCCTAAGCATGTTATGAAGAATGTGAGCAGGTTTCGCTTGCGAGCACATACTCTCGTGGTGGAATCCTCCATCTGGCGCGGTGGAAATGGCCACTGTGACAAGTGTTCCTATGCTGCTGTTCAAAATGAGGTGTATGTTCTTTTTCACTGTCAAGACTTGTTTGTGTGCTCTCTCAGAAGAAAGTACTTTTTTCCTTTTCTTCCCTTTCTGCCAATCCTTTCCTATGGAGGCCCCTTATATTCCACATGCCTTGCCTACTAGTAGTCAGACTGTCTTTGATTTTCTTTCTCAACGGCACAATAGACCCTGCCATTAAATTTCGGACATTATGGACTATTTTTTGGCTGGTGAAAACCAGCAACAAACCAATCAGCCTAACGACCTGGCTGGCGATTAACCCCTTAACTTGTCACTAGATTTGGTTCCGGTTGCAGGCCTTTCAAACTTCAGCTCAGCTGCCCTCGTTCGGCGTATACAGCTAACTCACCCAACCTATTCCATGGCCATCTCAGACACAGACTAAGCATAATTTTGGATGACGATTACCAGTCACAAACCAATCAGCCTAATGACCAGGCTGGCAATTATCCCTTTATTCACTTGTGCAATGATTCTGGATTTAGGATGTTGTATCGTGTGTGTGTGTGTGTGTGTGTGTGTGTGTGTGTGTGTGCGCATGCGTGCGCGCGCGTCAAAAAAGGTTTACTTGCATGTCAGCAGGCATAAAAGGCAACTCTACCTTTGAAAGAAAAAGAAAAAAGGAGACGCATTGGCTTGAAGAGCCGTGAGTCTCCTCCACCAGGGTCTTTGAAGTGAATTCATACAGTCATTGCTCTTCAACTTCAAGTTGAAGTAAGCATCCCGCCAGCAGCCACGTGTGGCACACTCAAGCAGACTCTCTGATATCAATATCGGATATCAATTGGTATTGTGCGTTGCGAGGCCATTTCTTTGATTTTCCTCCTCCTCACCTTCCATTGTAAGATTGATCAGCTCTTGAACAGGGGCGACTGGGGTATGGGGGAGACATCCTGATGAGGGGGGGAAAGGCTACTGATGCCCAGATTGATGTACACTCCAAAAGAACAACTCTCAGAAATTGGCACTCAGAGACACGTTTTCTAGATGTACCTCTTGCACAAGCATGCTTCATACAAAAATAAGAGTGCATGAGGAACGTGTAAGAATACTAGGAGCTTGTTTGCAGGGCCATTGCTACAGGAAAAAAGACCTCGTATCAATAGAGGCATCCTAACAAACATAAAAGTTTACTTTCTTTAATACATAGTGCATGACATCAATGAACATGGTTCCATTACAGCCATCTGCCATCAGTAGGGGCGCGGACGTACCACCCCCATATCGGATGCCATAGGCAGTGGTGCATGGCACAGAGGGCATGCTAAGTAGCCGCGGATCTCTCGCAGCAGCATGGAGTGCTTGCATACTTTACACCGGAGGACCTGCTTCTCGTCAGGAGGGATGATTTCGCCGGAGGCTACACATACCTGCAGTTGCAAATGTTGCTGTGCGCACATGGATACTTGTGTTGCAGTGCCAATCGGGCATGCATGCGATGATGCAGGCCCAATGATTGCTGGCATTCAATTCCTTTGGCCTGATGGCGCACAATCCTCACCTCCTAGACTGGCTGGAGCATGTCATTGCGGCAGCATGACATCGGCACACAAATCATGACAAACATTCCATGCAACCTCTTCACAAGCAACAAAAGAAAGGAAGGACCATAAACATGACCATACCTGGTCTTTAGGCCTGACCAGGTCATCCAGCAGCCCATCCAAGCCTGGCACACTTGAGGCACCCCCTTTGATCCTGCAACACAATAAAAAAATACTCATGAGCCTCGGGTATGCATTGGAGGGGGAATCTGGTCCATTAAGATGTGATTGATGACGCGTAACTTGCTTCTCCATTGCACAACTGCATTGAATGCTGTGTCCTTACAATGTTAGGTGTGTACCATTCTCTTCTTGCTGGGAAGGTTGAGGCCCACAACATTGATCCAGTGCACATGCAGATAGAGACATCCTTTGCGAAAAAGACCGAGAGCTGTAACTATACTCAATGAACGACTTGCACGTCTAAGCCATCTGTCCACACAATGCTTGTGTGCGTCCCCAACATGCGCACACATTGGCCAGAAAGCCCTCACATTTCCTGAGCACTGAGAGACCTCCGCCATATGTATCGCCATATGTATCGCCATATGTGCATCTCCTGAAATTAGGCACTGCATTCTGGAGCAAACAGTCATCCGCAGGACGCACTTGATGGAACCAGCCCTGGTCTCACGCAGCGAGGCAGGGTCTTTTGGCGAGTACTCTGGCTTCATGAAGATGGACATGCCCAGGTCCGCATACTTGGCGCGCTGCTCTTCGGGGATGCTGGGCATGGACTCCAGCTTGATGAATGCCTGCAGTGACATTGAAAAGGGTGTCCACGCTGAACCTTGAACGCGACTGAAAAGGGATGACTGAAGATGGGTCTGCCAGTCTGATCCTACGTTTGGTCAAAAGGACACAGGCTAGATAGGATCTGCACCTCCTCAGCCACCCTGGTCTTCCAATGCACTTGAGGTATTCTAGGGCTCATTTGCTTTGGTTGATGTACTCTGTATGCAACATTCATTGCCAAAGACATTTGACCAAATCAACTGAATTCAGGGGTAAAAGAGCAGGTCTTTATTCATGCCGTTGGAAAGGCACATGCACCTCACAAGCACGCTTCAGTGAGCGGAGCTCGCCCTGAGCTTTGCTCATGCATGCCTGTGGTTACTACAGTAGCATACTGACTTAGATGGGGACAGCAAATGTGGACGCAGAAAGTGCGACGGTACTAGCAGCACTATGAGTGCGCCATGGGCATCCTCTACCCACTTTTGAGCATTGTCCGTAGTACTTGTTGTAGAATGAGGCCAGCGCCAGAAAGGAGTACACCTGTCCAAGTGAGCAGGAGTGGCATTCGCATGCCTCTGTTGAGAGGTGCCTGCCCCCCCCCCACTCCCCTAATTGGAAAAAGAGACATGCCCAGATGAGGTCCAGGCTGGCACGTTCACTAAGCATCGGATGCCTAATGCATTGACTCTGATGCATCCTCAAGCTTTTCACGAGGCTCCACATGCCTGACAGAAATGAAACAGTTGTTTAGGAAAAAGGAGCGTACAAGCACAGTCTAAGCTCCACGTCTGTGACAGTTACTGCAAGCTCCTTAGCCCAGCCTCTTTTGCCCAACCCTGCAGCTCCGACAATATATGCATTCACTGTCATGGGTCCCAGGCTCGACCTAGAGCAGCTTGCAGCACGGCAGAGGTGTGCCGGTACGCGCACCTCCACAGGGTTGATAATGTCGTCGTAGTTCCTCAGATGCAACGCAGTCCTCATAGCCAGGCCGATGTTCCGCTTGCGCTCCTCCTCCCCTACGGGCAGCAAGCACGCATTCAGTGCATGCCATCACAGGTGGTAGAGCAGATCTGCAAGGCACCTGCATCTGGCACACGAATGTGGCGCTGCGGCGCCACGCATGCACAAGCCACGGGGCGCAGAGCCTGGGCTGCATGTGTCGGGAGGCAAATCACATGCGGACACCAGACTGGTTGCACAGGCAGCCTGAAGCCTGTGGCCTGCCCCTGGCACGCTGCAGCTGCGCATGCTCTCACCACCACTTGCAGCGTACAGCTGGCGGTGCGCCAGCAGCCAGAAGTGGTAGGCCTCAGCGCCGCGCCACGCGTTATCGATGCCGCCCCCGGGCCCGGCGCTGCTGGACATGGCATCCAAAGTCATGAGGCCTGCAGGCCGAGGGTGCACACATGCGAAGGCGTGAGGCTGAGCTGCGCTCTTTTGAACGGGCGCACTTAGCTGTCAAACATGTGATGCCTCTTTCTGAATGGCGCACAGAGCTTTCAAGCATGTGATGCCTCTCTCTGAAGGGCGCACACAGCTGTCAAGCATGTGATGCCTCTCTCTGAAGGGCGCACACAGCTGTCAAGCATGTGATGCCTCACTCTGAAGGGCGGCCTGACGGCTGGAAGCGCTCAGTTGGGCTCATGCATGGGCACACACAACTGTCAAACGAGCGATGCCTCTCTCTCAAGGGCGGCCTAGCAGCTGAAAGCACGCAAGGGTGTTGAGCTGCCCTGGCAAATTACTGCAGGCTGATGCACGCATGCAAGCGCTGACTTGACTTGCGCAAACAGGCGTCAGGCGCGACTGGTGTCCTGTGCCAGCAAGGAGTCGCATTTGCATGAATGCTGGCTTGCGCAGGTGCATGTGGCTGGCACTGCTCTAGAGGCTGCCTGGCTTGCCAAAGCCTGGCCTGAAGTATTGAGAGCAGTGTCACTGAGCAGCAAGCGGCGCGCACACGGAGAGCAGCACCCACTGTTCAGCGTCTGGGCGGCCGTCTTCTGCATGGTGGCCGACGGCTGCATGGTGCGCCCGCCTGCGGTGTGCTGCGTCACGGCAGGGTTTAGGTCCAGCGTCTTCTTCTTGAACTTGTCCACCTCCAGGGCCGCCAGCACGTGCAGCTTCTTGACGCGCAAGGGGTTGACCTGCAGGGAGGCATGCGTTTGAAGGCGCGGCGAGCGTGTGGTGGCAGCGGCGCGGCCGTTGCCCCTGCAAGGCATAGGCACAGGCGCATGCACTCACACGCGGCGGCTTTTGTGGCCCATGCACTCACACGTGGCGGCTTTTGTGGCGCATGCACTCACACGTGGCGGTTTTTGTGGCACGCTTAGCGGTCGAGCCCGCAGGCCTGGTACGCAGAGGAGGTGCGCGACGTGAGGGGCAGCTGCATGCGTGCACCCACCCTGCGCTCCGCGCTCTGCTTGGCCAGGTCCACCAGCAGCTGCGAGGCCTCCATGTGGTGGCCCGCCTTGCAGTACAGCTCCACAGCCTCGAAGTGCCTGTGAGTGAGGTCATGTGAGTGCGGCAGAGCGGCGTGCGCACCCCGGATAGGATGATCAGGCACAGGCTTTACGAGGAGATGTGGGGAGAAATCGGAGGTTCCGGGGAGGCGCTGGCTGAGGTGCAGCTGCCGTCTGGCAAGGGCTGGCTGGCCCACACGGGTGGCTGTGACGGACAGCTCTGTGCCTGCTTGGCACGGGGCAGGCAGGGCGGCGCAGGGGTGCCTGGAAGTAGGACCCCCTGGGTGGGGCAAGGCACGGCGGCGCCAGGACGCACTGCACATATGCTCTGTGCTGTGCAGGCTGGACAGCCTGTGGTGGACGGGCAGCCGTGAGAGCGCTTGCCGCAGTGCGCGTGTGCCGCGGTCCAACCACATGTGCACATACGCGCGCACGCCCCTACTTCTCCAGCAAGTGGCAGGCATGGTTCACGTTCCAGCCAGCCGCCCGTGTGCGTGAGCATGTGCGCACCTCTGCTTCTCCAGCAGGTGGCCGGCGTATTTCAGCAGCAGGCCCTCGATCTGTGGGAAGTCATGCTTCTGGGCCAGGGCCACGGCCTGGTCCCACTGGTTGAGCAGCACGCAGCAGTCGATGGCGGCCTTGCTGTCGCCAGCCTGCGCAGAGAGGCCAGCAGCGATGCACGCGGCAAAAGCGGCTGAGCAGAGGAGCAGCCAGGTGTGCTCCGTCCAAGGGTGTGGTACTCAAATGGCGATTGCTTTGGGTACGCATGCCGCATGCTTTGCCTGCCTCGCAGCAGCAGCACCCGCGGCAGCAGCAGCAGCAGCAGGGGGGCACCAAGCCCTGGGTGTGCTGCGCAGCACCCGCAGCAGCAAACCCCACAGCCCCAGAGCACTGCAGCGCCAGGGGCGGCATGCCCACCACCTTTTCAAAGGCGGCCACGCCCTCGTTGCACAGGCCCACGCTCTGGAACTTCTCGCCGATGGACCTCAGCAGCAGGTTGCCGTCGGGCAGGGCCTCCATGAGCTTGCCCAGGGCGTCAAAGTCCTCCAGGGCGTAGAAGCACTCCACCAGCATCTCGCTGTTCTTGGCCTGCGCATGTGGTGGGCGGGGCGTGCGAGGCGCGTCCAGGAGCATCTACAGAGCAGGACCCAGGGAGGAGCTTGTGTTGCAGGCGCGGGTCCCCGCACCTGGCCACCAGGCCTGGCTGCCCCGCCCGCAGGCCAGCAGCCGCAAATCTGTCTCTTCTGTTGGTCGGGCCAAGAGGAGACTGCAGCCCTCTTCCTCTTTTTTTTGACCCGTGCCAGCGCAGGTTGCAACAGGACGAGGTAAGGCTGCTGCCCTCCGTGCCGCCAGGTGCAGCCAAACAACATGAGCATGAGTACTGATGAGGGGCAGCCCACCAACACAGGCACCGAACAACACTGGAGCCTTCAACACGCGCCCTCCTCGCACCTGGGTGTAGTAGGTTGCTGCCTTGGCCCATTTGTGGCGGTCACTGTAGTACTGCCCGATCTTGTTCCAGGCATTGATGAGCTGGCTGTCATCTCCCCCCGTCTCACGCACCAGCTTCTCCACCTTGAACCAGTCACCTGTGTGGCAAGCAATGCAGCAAACTTAGCTGGAGAGTGCTGTGGGCATGGGCGTGCAAAGCAGGCAGCGTGGGGTTGTGCTCGGTGCACACAATGCACACTGTGCATATCTGTTTGAGTCAGCCCTCAGCATATGTCCAATCCAGCCTCAGGTGTGCACAGCCTGCTTCCCACTTCTCTCACGACCAGGCGCACCATTCCCTCTAGTGAGCCACCTGCAAGACACAACTACCCGCAGCGGGCAAGCACACGGCTTCTCTCAGCATGCAGGCCACATTTGCAGCAAGCCAGTCTTGCACCCACCCAGCCGCATGCGCATCTCGATCGCCAGGTCTGGGCGGTCCATCTTGTGGTACAGCTGCTCTGCCTCATCAAAGCGCTTGAAGTAGACCGCCACCTCCGCGAGCTGCTTGGCCTTCACATCCAGCTTAGACAGGTGCTTCACAAACTGGATGCCCTGCACAGCAGCAGGGGCGGCGGCGTGGCATGGCAATAGGGGCCGCGACAGCATGGGGCCATGACAGCATGGGGCTGCGACAGCTTGGGGCCATGACAGCTTGGGGCCATGACAGCGTGGGGCCATGACAGCGTGGGGCCATGACAGCTTGGGGCCATGACAGCATGGGGTCATGACAGCATGGGGCTGCGACAGCGTGGGGCCATGACAGCATGGGGCCGCGACAGCGTGGGGCCGCGACAGCGTGGGGCCATGACAGCGTGGGGCCATGACAGCATGGGGCCATGACAGCATGGGGCCATGACAGCGTGGGACCGCGACAGCGTGGGGCCGCGACAGCGTGGGGCCATGACAGCATGGGGCTGCGACAGCATGGGGCCATGACAGCGTGGGGCCATGACGGCTTGGGGCCATGACAGCATGGGGTCATGACAGCTTGGGGTCATGACAGCATGGGGCCATGACAGCTTGGGGCCATGACAGCTTGGGGCCATGACAGCTTGGGGCCATGACAGTGAGTTCAATCCAGGGAGGGAGCTGCAGGCAAGCCATCCCTCCATGTCCCTTCAAACAAAAGGATGCCTCCCTGGAGCACCAACCCGTTGTATTGTTCACGGCGGCCAAGCCACAAGATGCCCTTAACCGACCACTTCGAGATGCTCTGGAGCTTGGATGTACGCGCGCGCAATCATACACACACAAGCGCACATGCATTGATGGATGCGCAGCCATGCATGCACACAGGCACACATGCACACATGCGTGGATGCGCACGCGTTTGACCGCCCACGCCCTGCGCATGCCCCCTCTGCTTGGGACTGAGTTGATGCCCTGCACGTCCCCTGTGCTATACTCAACCCCTGTGGGCACGCCCCCACGCACACACATGCACACACACGAGGGCACACGCATTTAGACAAACGCTGCGCCACCCCGCCCCTGTGGGTGCACACACACGCACACCTACACACAAAAAACGCATGCGCAACACACAGCCCCACGCAGCCCCTGTGGGTGCGCGCCCGCACCTGGTAGTCCGCGCACCGCACGTATGCTTTGTCCGCCATCACAAAGTCCAGGCGCTCCAGCGCGTGCTCCGCCAGGATCCGCCACAGCCGCGCGTGGCTGGTGGTGTCTGCGAACGCGTACGCGTTGTCCATGGTGGTGGACTTGAGCAGGTCGCGCGTGTCGCGCAGGCTGCGCGTCTCGTACACCACCATGAACTCGGCGTCCGGCTGGTCCGGCTGCTGCATGAGGTCGTCGATGAACACGGCGGTGATCTCCAGGTCGTGGAAGCAGCACAGGTACGCGCTGCTGGTGACGGGCTCCTCTGGATCCAGGCCCCTGCGTGCGCACCGCCGCGGCGCGCGTGCGTGCATGGGGGCGTGTGCGAGTGAAGAAGTGGGGGACGCGCACGCAGCGGTGAGCGATGGAAGCCTGCCTGCTGCCAAGTGCATGAGCTCCAGCCTTGGCTGTTGCCTGGCATGATGCGCCTCCTGCTTGGCCCAAAACTCAGGTCCCCACACGCCACACAGGCGGCTGACACAAACACTCGCACACCCACCCCTTCTCGCACATGCATGCGCGCAGCGGCTTCCGCTTGGGACGCTGCCGGCGCGGCCGATATGCCAGCTGATGCAGGCCACCACAGCGCGCTGCGACCCGCCCAGGCAAGTGCGTGGCTGCGCAGGCTCAGCCCCTGCAGGGGCCTCTCCCCACATCCCCACAAGGGCCCAAGGAGCGCGGGCGCGCACACGCGCACGGACCTGAAAATGTACATGCGCGTCTTCTCCATCACGGCAAACAGCTCCGGGTTGTCGTCTGCCCACTTCATGTCCCATGTATCCTGCAGCAAAGCCACGCAGTGTGTGAGGGGTTGGGCAACGCCGCACAGGGCGCGGTGCGCTGGGCAAGCCGCGGGCGCAACAGGCGCGGGGAGTGGGTGGCGTGCGGGAGCCCTCAGCTTTGCCACGGCCGAGGGCTGTGCGGAGGCGCGCATGCATGCACAGTGCGGCTTGGGCCTGCGCTTTTTACACACCTTGGGGGCTGACCAGCTTGTGCAGAGGTGTGGGTGCCCGCAACGTATGCCGGAATGTGGTGTGCTGTGGTGGGCGCCATTTCTTGAGAGGGAAGCTGGGGCTTGGGGGGGGGGGCATTTGTGACGCGCATCACTGCCAGCAGAGCTCGCACTCGTACTCGAAACAGCTTCTGCTTCTGACCCTGAGGGGCATCTCTCCAGCACACGGAGCACACAGGCAGGGAGCCCCCCTCTGCTGGCACACTCAGGCTGCAGGCATGCGCGTGCTCTGCCCCCTTCAACCCACCACCACCACCACCACCAAAGCACACACAAACACCCATCCCCACCTCCATACCTTGCGCTCAAAAGCCAGGTGCTCTCCCTGCGTGCCCCCCTTGCCGCTGTTCTTGGCCTCCAAGTCGTAGAAGGACAGCACCCCATTGATGTCGATGATGCTCATGCGCGTGAGGTTGCAGTTCACTGCCAGCATGAAGGGCCGGCAGCGGAGCAGGTGCTGCCCTTCCACTGCAGGCACACAAGGAAGGGGGGGGGGGCATGCGCATCTGAGATGGTGTGATACGCTGCTTGAGGAGGGGTGCTGCCGATGATATGGCAGTTCAGGTCCTTTTTTGGGGGGGGGGGTTAAATCAAACATCATATCAGTGGCGCACGGCTACGAGCCTGCCTGCCAGCGCACACCCAGTGCGCACAAGCCCACAGAAAGGAGGGCGCCCTGGGCGCCGCACGGTCTGGTCTGGAGCTAGAGGCCATGCAGCAGCAGGCCAGGCATGGGCTGGGGCGACGCCTGTGGGCCGCGGCTCACCTGTCAGGTGCGGCAGGCTGTAGCGCTGCACCACGCCGCTGGTGCGGCCCACCAGCAGCACAGAGTCGGTGGCGCACAGGGCAGACACAAAGTCGCTGGTGCTCTGCTGGGGGTTCTTCCAGCTGTCCGCGGCCACCTGCGCTCACGCAACCCGCAATCACACGCGCACCGCATGCATGCCTTAGGGTGCGGCGGTGCTGCGACCTGCCAGGGCGGCGCGTGGGCCAGCGCAGTGGATGCTTGCGCCCCAAACGGGCACCCGCAGCCCTGCCAGGCATTGACGCGTGTCGACGCAACCGGGCAGTGCTGGTGCCATGGATGCGGTCGTGGGTCCCTGTGCCGTGACGCTCCCTCGAGTGCCTTGGCGCCGTCTCGAGGGCTCAGACGCCGTGAGCTGTGCATGGACATGGGCCTGCAGCAAGCGTCCATGACGCACGCGCACGGTGGGTGCACCCACCTGGGCGGGGTTGGGGTCGTCGACGTGGAACACCTTTTCGCGCGTGTCCTTGCGCTTCACGCCGGTCACGTCCGTGGACATGACCTTGGAGAAGCTCGTGCGGAATTGCCACACGTACACACTCTCATCGTTGGCCGCGACCACGTGGTAGTTGGTGATGGTCAGGTACTTGGGCTCCACCTGATGCACGCGCGCAGCAGGCTCAGGCGCCGTCACGCAGTGATGGGCATTGTTCAACAGCCGCCAGGCCACCGCAGGGCGCACAAGGCTGAGGGAGAGCAAGGTGCTCAGGGACAGGTAGTCAGTCACCTTTGGCGACCACGAACGCCACATACTTGTTGGATCTGCCGTGCGCGACCCCCCTTGTGCATACGGGAGCGAGCGCTCTCGCAGCAGCACTGTGAAGGCCCAGTTTGGGCTGCGCGCGTGTGCGCGAGCTGGTTGGACTGCCAAAGCACCGAGAGCCCCTCCTGCGCGCACCTATACACCTACCTCGATGTACTTGCTGTCCACTGGGGATCCGATGGCGTTGCACAAGATGAGGATGAACTCGTTGGGATTTTCGCCCTGTGCGGAGGAGGCAGAGGTTCCACGGGAGGGGGGCTGTGGCTGCGCTTGAAATGCGAAGTGAGGTGCTTGGAATGCAACGCGCGTTACCACCAAAAAAATACTGGCAGGGACGATGGGGGGGCTGTGGCTGCGCGCAACACCCTCTCATTTTGTATCAGCGCAGCGGCCCATGCAGCTGATGCATGCAACAACGCACCTCAAAGAGCTCTGCAGGGTCTGCGACTCAGCTTTTCCACTAATACCCAAGCAGACCGCTGCCCAGCGCCAAACCCTAGAAACGACACAGGCATCCCCCCTAGGAGTGACACATCTCCTAGGAATGACACAGGCATCCCCTCCACAAGTGACACGTCCCCTAGGAATGGCACACACAGGGCATCCCCTAGGGATGATGCAGAGCCTCTCACGTGCAGCAGCAGCTGCGGCTGGATGCTGTGCAAGCCATTCTAGTGGGCAGCCTCCATCCACCTTGCCCTAGGTCAGGTAACGCCGCAGGGCGGCCGGGAACAAAGCCACTCCATGATGACCCAAGGTCGGCCTCATATGTGAGCCTCATGCTCACCCTGGTGGCAAGGACGCAGAAGTCCCCATACGCCTGGATGGCCAGCAACTTGCGCACATACTTGGGGTACTTGTCGTTGTTCCTGCACGTGGAGCACAAAGGCGCGCAGCCAGGCACTGGTGCGCAGCCTGCTCCACAATTCCTCTCAAGACTTTTTGCCTAAAGTCGGTACCGTCGAGAAGCACCAGCTGCTGTGGGGACGCAGCGCTGAAGAGGAAAGTATGCGGTTCGGCCATGTACGTTAAGCATTCGCCCCCAAGGACCAACAATGACATAGTGACGACCCGCACCTGGTAGCCGTGCGCATCCCCTTATGGTACCGCGGCATTGGGGCGTGCGTCCCAAAAGGAGATGCCACCCTCGTGGCACACACACACACGCAAACACACACACACACAAACACACACACACGCACGTGCTGCGCACACAGACTCACTTGGTGTCCCAGAACATCACGCAGTGCTCCGCCCGGTCTGGCCGGTTGAACGCGTACACCAGGGTGTTGCAGAAGTAGCTCCACCTGTAGTCAGGCCTCACATTGGCAAAGTACACAAAGGAGTCCACGGCCAGCGCCAGCCGCAGCCCATTGCCCTCCCAGCTGATGCCGTTGATGCCTGAGCCAGGCACGCGCAGAGTGCGCAGATGCTCCCCCATGTAGCTGTAGAACTGCGCGGCGCATGGGCGCATGGGAGGCGGGGCGGGGGGGAATGTGGCTCGCCGCACCCCCGGCACTGGTGGGAAAAACACACACAGCAGCTTGCCACGTCAGGGCAGCCCCAAGCATGCCCGTGGTGTTTCCCACATGCTGGGCGTGCGGCCTTTACCTGCACCATCCACAGCTCTCTTGCTTCCTGACTGGAGCCCCCCAGCTGGTAGCCAGCCACAGCCAAGATCGTGCCGTTGCAGTTCCACTTGCACTTGGCGGGCTTGATGCCGGTGTCAATGCACACAGCATTGTCGTCACTCTCTGAGCGCATGAGCTGCATGCGCCCGTTGTCGAGGCAGACCGCGAGCACCGGGCAGTTTGGCTCGGCGTAGCCCAGCAGGCCGTCGTACCACTCAATGCCCACAACCTGCACAGGTGCACAAAGACACAAAGGGGAGCAGGCAGCAGCCGCTCAACGCCCCGGCAGGTGTCTGCCAGAAGGTCACTCACCACCCACACTCCCTGGTCGTCCCCACCACTGGAACCCCCCAAACATGGCCAATTAGCATTTCCGCCCACTTGCTGGCCCCGTATCCAGACCCAACCATGCACAACATGTACATATGTCATAAAAAGTCAGGCTGTGTGAGAAAATGCGAGGTGGGGGCGTGGCGTGTGCGCCTTTGGCCATTCGGGCACTATTTTGCACCCTTTTGGCAGGCAAATGGTGCATCCCCAAACTTGCTCCAATCCTGCCGCTTTCCAGGACTTAAGCAACTCTTGCATGATGATTTGATGCTGTAAAGTTGGATTAGGGGGAGGCGGTCAGGAAGGTGTGTTCCGTGGGTGACCCTGTCGCGACCGGATAAGGGTCCAAACACAGGAAATGCAATAACTCCGCAACACATGGATGCTTTCAAGCCAGACCAAGTCTGAGGGTTGCGGCCAATCAAATCAAATCTAGAAAATTTAAAATGGAGCCGATCGAGGGTGTGGGTGGAAAGCGGC
>LKMJ01004336.1_pt1 | contig 13335 bp, 12 predicted proteins | sample 643391 | NCBI WGS metagenome assembly LKMJ01 (sample SAMN04112250, study PRJNA286221) | soda lake metagenome | biome: soda lake; feature: Kulunda Steppe; material: water; isolation source: sample PL-Br10 brine of Picturesque Lake | place: Russia: Kulunda steppe | collected 2010-07
GCTTCAATTTGCAGACTTGTTTCACGATTTACCTATGGCTCACAAAATTACTGTCAATCAGAATGGAGCTTTTTATTTCTCTCAAGCTTGTTCTGAAGATGTCTTCAATTTTTTCCAGAAACAAACTTATGATTCCTATCGTTTAATTTCAGAGCTTATGGATGTTTTTTTTATGGCTGGTTTTCACCAGCAACCTGATCAGTCAAACTGCCTGGCTGAAGGTCAAACTTTAACTTGTAAACTTGTGGTCGACTTTTGCGTAATCTCTCTTGTCAGCACTAGACGTGATTAAAATGGACCTGAATCTGTTACATAGAGCATTGCTTATTGCAAGCTAGCGTGTTTTTGATTACATGTTTGCAAAATAGCACAAAATAATGTGTTCTTTGTACAACATCGGGTAAAACTTGCACACATGAAACCTACAGTGTGCCTGCATCTGTGGATGACTGTTATGCAATTGTTATGCATTTCGGTTACCAGCTTGTCACGCCGAGAGACTGCTGCATACAAACTAGACTCGTAGCATGGCCACAACACTCCTCCAATTGACTCAACCGACCTCCAGCTCACAATGCACATCTGGCACTGCATAAATCTGGCATGACAAGCTTTTGTAATTCTTGTTCACATCAACATCCTTTTCGAAAGACTTGCAGTTGCATGCATGAATGTTGCCACCAGGCTTTCTAGTTCAGGGTTTAGGCCCGCTTCCTGCATTACTTTGCCCTCTTGTGCTTACCGGCAGGGTCTCTGGCGGCTTACTGGGGCCTCTTAAGCAGGCGGGCCCTCCAGGAATCCTTGTGTAGCTTTCAGGCTTTCTAGACTAAGTTCACCCCTGCCCATTTCCAGCCCACTGGGTGGCACTTTCTAAGTATTTTGCCAGCTTTTCTTACCTACCTTTCTTTTACACTTCAAGAAAGTATCTAAGAATGGCATGTAAAAATGGTTTGCAGTGTCGTTGATCATTACAACTGAAAAGCCTTACCGCTTGATTTCCAGGTGGCTTTCCAGTCAGTAACCGGACACACTCTTAAGCTGTATTGCCAGCTGGTTATCAATTTTTTTCCCAGGTAATTCTAATGGTTAAATAGGAGCATTCCGACAGCGCAGGATAAACATCTTTCTCCCTTAAAATGCACGTCTTCCGTACCACAATTACTTGATTGAAGGTGCCACACACTTGCACACTCATCACACTTGTGTCCAAGCAAAAACCTGGGCTGCAAGTTTGAGCACTGGCCTGAAAGCAGGCCCAAGCGCAAGTTTGGGAAGATAGAGACACTGATTCTGATACCTGAGCCCCATGGTTTCCTATCTGCCAAACTAATGTAGGTTTGCTCGTAGCGTTTCAGATTTTTCAGCAATTGCCTAATACTTGCCAAAATAGTCTCTTGTGACACAGTACAAGTTAAGAAGCTGTAACAAATACCAAAGCTTTGCCATGACAATAAGACTTACATCAAGAAACGACTTTTTAAGGTGAAGGCCTTATGCAGTATGCTCCATGTCACATGTTAGGAATGGGCCTGCAAGTGTCAGCACCTTGGCAAACCATGGCTCGATATAGAAACACACTATAAGAGCTAAATCAAGGGCATGGGGAGGCAATGCACAAGCAATGGTGCAAAAAGCGTACAAAAAGATCATGTCAGATTCTGATAAAAGATAAATCAAGTCTGCCTGAAGCAGTGTGTTCTACCTGAGCAGCTGCTTGCACTTGCTTACCATCTCATATGCTTTCTTGGAATCGGGATGGTCATTTCCTAGAATATCTGCCCTAATGTCTGCAACACTCTGGAAGTTGGGGAGCGCAGCAGTATACTTGTCTTTGTTCCATAGGTAGACGGCTTGGTTCCAAAGGCAGGTGGCAAGCTTGTTCTGCGCAGATATGGTATCTGGATGCTTTTTCCCAAGCAGCTTCTGTTGGACGTCAGCTAAATTTCTGTAGACTTGCTCCGCTTCACCATGCTTTCCTGCAACATAGCAGTAGATTGAAGAGCTATCAACAATACCCATGGTCAAGGCTTTTTCCTGTGATCAAGTATTAGTCATTATTGAGCATACTTAGAATAAGGTAAAAACAGTGCTTGAATGAGGTAGATGTGGCAGCTCACACTGCCATCTAAGCATCCTCAGGTGCGCTTGCTCCCATCTTAGCTGAATGTTAGGAGGACACTCAAATCAGATAAAAGTAGCATTGCTCATGTTGCTTTACTTTACGGCATTGCTCATGTTGCTTTACTTAACGGCATGCGCGCTGTACTGCCCACTGAGAGCATGGAACCATTGATAACAGCGGAGTAGCTGGTGCCAAAACAAAACCTTTCCACAAACTTGCGCAACACTGTGCAGCCAATGCAATTGCACTCACCACCCAATTCCAGGCAGTTTGCAAGGTAATCCATTACTTCAAGTGTGCTAGTGTGATCTTCACCCAACATCTTCAGCCTCCGTGTAAGGAGTTCTTTGTATAGCCCTTCAGCATCGATGTATCTACCTGCCCAAGTGCAAACCGTTTGACAGTACAGCATATTGCAATAGTGTAATACCAGTATGTCTATTTATGGCAATGGCAGCAGGGTGTAAGTCTGGAAACCTGATGCCTTGTAATCCAAATATTTTGAGGTGCCCAGAGTTGACTATTTCTTTGCCACCTGACTGTCCAAATAAGTGCTTGACGTCCTTTAGCAATTTTGATCCTACTTCAATACTCCTACCTGACTTGTTTCAAGTGCTAATACTGTTCACATCTTTCACACCATTTCCAGACCATGATCTCTTTCTACTGACATCTCCTCAGTCTAATTCTTTATTCTGGGGGGCTAATTTGCCAATTTTTTTGGCGGAAAGCTTTTATGCAAAACCTTGTACGTTATGTCAAGCACTTGGTGAAGTATGAAAGTACAGAAGTATGCGTAGTTTTGACTCAATTCCTCCCCTATGTATTGATATGATTCAAGATATAAATGGCTAAAAGAACACATCTCACCTACCACTGCGCCTTTCAACAAAATTATCTTTGTAATTAGATCTGTATCACAATTGCGCAACTGTATCTTATTAACATTGGGTGTAGTGAATGATATAGTGTGGAAATTTAATCTAAGGCGGGTCAGAAGTTGTGCTTATGCCGCAGACAATGAGGCAAGTGCATTGTGTATCTTCTATCTAAATCTTACAATCAAGGCAGCATGACGTTGCTGAGCTAAAAAGGCGCCAATCATGGGGCTTAAGCCTTAGAAGCACATCAAAGGTGTGCCCGTCTTGGGCCTCAGCGAGTCCCGTATTGCTTCCCTCCCTCTTTTGAACCAAGTTTGAAAATAATCGTAATAATAGATGTAAAATGACAGGAAATGCAACCCATACAGTAGGTGGAGGAGGAGTTGACTCATTGGATAAATTCTTCATTGTTCATCCTTTGACAAAAGTGCGGCAGTCATAGCAAATCCTTTCACGACTCTTTCACCACAATCATCTGAACTAGAAATGTCAGGGGGGGGAGGGGGATTAAGAACTCAAAACAGAATTTTCATTCCAGTATAGTTCTGGGGCAATTAGGACGTACCAGGTCAGGTACAGAAAAGTCCATGTTGGTTTGTAAAATTTTACCTTTGGGGAGGCTTTGGTACACCTATCCGGCATGCCCACAAGGCGGTAAGAATGAAATGGTCGTGCTACATTTTAGCACCTGACTTGGCCTAAAGGGACCCCACAATAGAACTGTTGCATAACATACCAATCAAAGCAATTGCCAACCTCCTCCTTGTTGTAGCCCTAGGTAATTTCTGCAAGGCTTTGGCAGCCAACAGCCTCTTGCTTACATGTTCAGACAATGATGATTTATTGCGAAGAAGGCCGCGGTCACACACAAATTTTTCTTTATTTTTTGCTATTTTTTCACTCGGAAGTGAAAAAAATTTGCGGTCACACACGAAATTTTTCACTAAATGTTTTTCACTCCACCTGCACCTGCTCCCTCCATGACCACCATTTTCTTCCAGCATTACTGTTGAAAACCACAAACTTATATTTTCTAGCATCCCAAGACCAGCAATACGATCCAAAGAGCTCTTTGCGACAGGTCCTCATGCCGCAATTAAGCAGGAACACAACACAGAGTGCACTATTCAGTTGGAGCCTGCAATGCTGCAGACGCCCTCGTTTAAGCACTTGGTTTATGGCCTGCAAGGTCTTGCATGACAGTCAATCGACCCTGAGCCATTAGGGGAGAGTGTCAGGACAGGATGATGGAAGATTCAGAGAGTGGTTAGCGCACACTTAAAAACTTCTTTTTCCCCCTGTGCATGTGGCCATGGTGCATCAGTTCTTGCCTTCATTAGAGGGTATGTCCTCACGCATGCAAAGAAAGCCTTTTTTTGCACAAGTGCTCCTCAAATTGACAGTCTAAGGTCCAGGAAATGTCAGCGATGACTATCCATCTCATTTTCTATTTGCCTGACATTCTACACCACATTTGGTACCCCACAAGTGTAAGCCTGGCGAACACAAACATGAGACATCATCTCGGTGCATTGTCAGCCTGGAGAATCGTCACCAGCTAGTGCTGCGTAAATCACGTGTGTAAACCATGTATGAAAACTTTGTCTCTTCAGACATTCTCCCCTAAATGTTCTTTCCAACATACAAAACCCCAAACAAAGGGGTCTTGCACGATTGGGGCCCTCGCTGGGGGCCTCCCGAGACCACCCCCCATTTTCGCCCAAAGTGGACAAAATGTGAAAAGTGCACTTTGGGGGTTTGAATAAAAAAGTGATTTTTTTTGGGTCAAGTGAACAAAGTGAAATAAGTGAAGAAAGTGTGTGTGACCGCGGCCTAACTGTGCAATTTCAAGCAAAGTGATTGCCTAACCCATTTGGCTAATTCTACTCACCTTTGTTAAAGAAGAATATGGCTAAATTCCTCATCACGCGCAGTGATTTTTCATGGTCAGGCCCCAGCGCCTCATGATGCCTTGTAAGAACAAAGCGGTACAGCTCCTCAGCTTGTTTAGGATCACCTGAGAATTTGCAGATTATTTTGTTTTCAAGTCAAGATGCAAGAAAGACAGTGTTAGTGAAATTCATACAAAAATTGAATCCATTGGCTTGAGCACTGCTGAAGCTTGCTCGAAAGGTATTGCCCCTTCTCTAATGCAGGCTTTTATTGCTTAGGTCACTGGTGTGTTTGGTGCAATTACTTTCAAAGGTTGACAAGACGAGTACGACACTATTAAATCAAACAGCATCTGCTATACCGACAAATATTTTTGATTCTTCACCTGCTTCCAAGCGTACGGCAAGGTTGTTCATGGAGGTCAACGTGGCCAGTGTGTTGGGGTTTGTTGGCCCATAAAGCTTCAATTTCCCTAGGAGGGCTTCATCGTACAGATATAGAGCTGCAATCTCATCGCCTGACACAACAAGGCAGGCAGGTTGCAAGTATTGCACAATGAGAAGCAAGGGGGTGTAACTAGGCCGGGGCGGCGGGGGGGTGCTTTTCCCTTGTATTAAGGGCCCAACAGCTGCACATTTTTCAGTATACTCAAGGCATGCTTACAAAGAAAATTTGTTGAAAAAGGGAATTTGCCAGAAAGTGCCCAAAGTCAGTGGCAGGAGGGCTGGGAGCTGGTAATCTATTTTCTTGCACACAAGCAAGGTGCTCAAACAGGTGAAATTTTGCAATCGAAATAAATGTGCAACTATGCAGCTCTAAATTGGTCTGTGAGAAAGCAATCTAGGTCTAGGTAGATCTGGTTTTCCACCCTCGAGGCTCACTGAAGTCAGTGATCAGTCAGGGATCAGGAGAGTGATGGGCAGTATCCCACTCCTGATATTGACGATAATTTGTAGCAAAACTTTTCTCAAGAGCATGTCTGGTAATGACAAGTTTATAAGCATATTGAACCAAGTGAGCATGAAGCTTCTCTGCAAGCTTGGCAGCTTTCTGAGGATCTAGACCAAGATTATTGAAACATCTAGAACACACATACCCTTCAATACAGCACCTTCCTATCTTATTCTAACGCTATATCTAAGGTAAAGCACCCAAACATATACATAAAACAGTTGTGCTCTTGTTGCTCTTGGATTCACTATCGAACCATTCAATGAGCCCAGCACCCTGCCTAGAAGTGCACCCTTAACTTCAGACACCTCCTCATGAATGAGAAGCTTGCATGAGCATGTGGGAAAGCACTAAGATTTACCTAAATTTTTTCATGATTCATTTCTGAGTTCTGACACCCACAAAAGAAAGACAACAAGGGCATAGTGTGAAAAACTAGCATCATACCTGCTGGCTCACCTTGGCCTTCAAGGCATCTTGCCATGTCGTTCATGGCAGATAGTGTTTCCTCATTATCTGTTCCCTGATGCATCCGGTGCCACGCAAGAACTTCCTCTAGAAGACTCCTGGCCTCACTGTACTTGCCTGCCAACAGGAAGCATGAATAGTGCCCTCAACACTGCCTTTTCATTTATGTGCGCATCCTATGTGTCTGAATGCACCATTGACCTATCTACATGTTGAGCACAGCAGTGGGAAGGCTGCGTTACCTCCTAACACCAATCAAACTTGCTTTGAAAGTCCCTTTCACACATGGTTGAATTATCCTCCTGCTATCCATCAACGATGTACTCACAAAGTACAAGATTGAAATGCGACAGCTTGGCAGCTGATCAATCGCACCTTGAAATACAAGACATTTTGCAAGTTGGCTCATGGATTTTGTTGTAGCATCATTTTTTGCTCCCAAAACCTTCTGCTGCCTAAGCATAAGGTCTTTGTACAGTCCTCCGGCATCCTGATAGCGACCTGTGTGCAGTATCTGACTAGCTTGGTAGTATGAAACATTGTCGAGAAAAGCGCCAGACGCAAATATTGGCAATTCATCTTTGCATCAAAATGCTGTTTTTCAAACTTCAAAAGTCAAGGATGCAAAAGATTTATCACACAAGGGTACACATTTTTCAACTGCTTACCCTGATTCCACATGAAGACAGCCAAATTCCGCAACATTTTAAGCGTCTCTGGATGATCAAGCCCACTTAATGCCTCTTGTCCCGCAACTGCTTCTCGATAGAGCCTTTCCGCCTGCTTTGAATCCCCTGTGTGCAGAAATCCTTCAAACATGACTTATCAAGGCCAATTGCAAGTTGAAGTCTAGGAGATCTTGGACTAGGGCCTTGTGCTCTACAGAAATGTCACGATGTGACTTTTGAACTCACCGATATTTTCCAGTCGGATTGCTAAATTGTTCATCAGCGTCAGGGTGCTCGTGCGATGCGAATGCTCTGAAATCCCCGTCTCCAATGCACTTTTCAAAATGTCAGTGGCTTCATCTTTCCTTCCTGGAAGTGATGAGTTGAAACAATGTGACATTTGCTCTACACAGCCTACGTTGAAATATGTCAATTCTTGCCAGATCTGCCTTGAGAAAGTGCAATATAGCAAGTAAGATGTTTGTATCAGCACATAATCCTCATGTCGTACCCATTTCATCCAGGCATGCCGCCAGGTCTTCTTTCACTATGATGGCGTCTCGATGCTTGAGCCCAAAGATTTGGACATGCCGGTCGTGGACATCACGGAAGAGGCGCTCTGCTTCAGCAAGCTGACCTGGAAGTATTTAGGTTGAATCACTACTATGGGCTTGCAACTGACCATTTAAGGATAGAGGCGTCAATAAATCTTCAAAGTTATCTGACATTTGCTATTATGCTTGAAATAATTTTTTTTGGCAAAGTGGGTACAAAGAAATATCAATTACCTTGCTTTTGCAAACATAATGCTAGGCCTTTTGTTGAGTACAGAGTGTCAATGTTCCTTTTGCCAAGCACGTCCAAGCGTCCATCTAAAGCTTCTTGGAAGTGTCTCTGAGCTTCCTTGTATTGACCTGTAATAATCGAGCGAGAGCAACTAAAAAAAAGACAGATTTTGAATAACCCTAAGTACATCATTCTCTGGCAGCATTCGTCCTGAAGCCAGCACATCTTGTTTGCAAGAAGCTGTGATCGTAATATTTGTGTAAAGTATAAACGCAACTCAAAGCTCATTTATTCACCACAGCATTCAAGAAGAGGAGATTGGGGAACAAAAGGAAGATATGGTCAACCAGTGCCACAAAAAATGAATCCGCTACATAACACAAAAGTACGTCCATCAACAAAGATACCAACCTTTTCTTTGAAGGAAGCTGGCATAGGAATGAAGGCATCGAAAAGTATGAGGGTCATGGCCAACGGCCTTTCTTTGGCCGGCCAAAGCATCCTGGAATTTTTTCTCAGCAGCCATCGGATCACCTGAAGATGTTAAGTAAGAGATTAGAGGATTTCAGTACCAAGTTTGCAATAAAAAAGGCTAAGCTTGGATGAACACAAGTGATGTGTGCTTGTAAGGTATAAATTTCCTCTGAAGGTAAATTGCATAAGGATTCCTCTTGACAAGCAATGATCTGACCATGCACAAGAGCATGTCTTTCACATGTCGATCGTACCAAGTTTTTCTAGGCAGCACGCCAAGCTTGCCATGGACTCAAAGACCTGGCAAGATTCCAGCCCAAGGACTTTTGATCTCCATGCAATGACCATATCAAAGGACTCGTGGGCTTCATCCAGTCGATCTACAAAAACAATTCAAATAGGGATCAATTTATAAGTGCAATGGTCTATTGTTTTACCCAAGCCATCCAGAGCAAATCCATTTGGAAGGACAAATAATTGGGTTTTACTCCTCAAAAATTTTTAGGTCCCAACTGCTGCACTTTTTGGCAATTGAAGCTTAGTTGTTCTCTCAAGTGCAACTGTAAAAACCACTCTCTGTCAGTTATTCCCTAGGTCAGAGGCAGAAGGGCTGTAAGCTGTTTTGAAAATATGAGCAAAGCTCATGGAGCCCGGACAGGTGGATCTAGGATAACCTGGTTCCCGCGCCCTAGGATTGTATTTGCCTAAGATACCAAACCACACATGTTCCCAACCACAACATCTTTTAGAGTTGCGTGCTTTCGGGTTACGGCCAAAACTTTGAAATGAAGTCATAGCCATAGCGTAGCACAGCTACAACAGTAACTGCAAAACAGTGGCTGATCCTTCTGCTCAATTCAGCTGCCTATCAGGCTCCCGATTTCACTATTTCAAGTCATTTTTTGAATTGATTTCTCACTTTTAAGTACAAAGTTGTTATCTTTAAAGAAATTATGGCTGGTGGCTAGAGGGATTTGAGGTTAAGCACAAACTTTAAAGCCGGAGCTGTTAAATCAAGCCATGCATGGTACTATTAAAGGTTGTTTATGATAGCAGCTGCCTTTGTCCTGCACTGTCATTGTTCTGAGTCTATGGCTATGTGGCTTCATGCAACAAGGGAGCATCATGCAGCAGATAGGCGTCCTATGCATGCCATGCCACACTGAGGATGCTGCATGACCGCCGCTGCTGCAGGGGCAGCAACTGTGTCATAACAGCACCGCTATTTCAGACTTCAATGTATTTACCTACATTCTCAAGTCTGTTATCTATCTTTTCAACTTAATCTTATTCAGCAATTATGTGCGTATATAAAGACAGCCAAGTACAAGTACATCAGATAAGTATTTGGTGTGCAAGGAGTCATCTACGCTTACAAATGTATCTTTTTCTTAGGAGAATTGAAAGGTCAAGAGAAAGAATTTTAGTGGAGCTTGTAAATTGGCCAAGGATTACTTCCTGTTACCGTAGCATAGTCGTAGCGCGCAACCCTCCCGCCTGTTCATCTTACACACTCATGAGAACAATCGGTGCTCTTCAAGTGATTTGCAATGTATGCAATTTTCCTTGGATTCTCTACCAAAATTACATTAACATTAGGCAGCTTTTGGCAATGAGGACAAGGATGTAAAGTTGTAGCTTATGTTACTCCCTAAGGTGAGCTCCAAATTGCTTTGCACCACAAGTTACTTATGGCACTTAGGCACAGCCCCAATGTCAAGATATGGGATACTCATACCCCTAGCCATGGATTCGTTGCTGAACCTAAGTATATTATTATCATATTTTCCAAATCCAGTCCTCTCATTTTCTCTTACTCACCAAGGTCACTTAGGTTAATTGCAAGGTTATGCAAGGAATGAAGTGTGTCAGGATGATCAAGACCCAAAACCTTCAGCTGCGCTTCATATGTAGCTCTTGCCAGTGCTTCAGCTTCAACATAATCTTGTGTGGTTCCCATGTCAACAGCAAAGTCAATCATGGCCCTGAGCATGGAAGTTGAGATGAAAGATGTAGGTTTGCATTCATATGTAACATGGCATGCATGTTCACAATGAAAAACAAATGCATATATGTTATACAATCAGACAGATAGTTTGCAAGTTCATGCAATTATGCATGTAAATTGTTCTAATTATTTTGCGACAAGGCTTGTAGGATAGGAATCTATAATGGATAGAGGATCAAAACCAGTGATAGCACATAATGATGGTTGTAAATTCAGAAGGCATTTCTGAGAGAGTACCCCAAAAAAGTAAGGCACAATTCAAGACTATTTAACCCAATCTATCCCAAAGAATATGGGTCTGGAAGAGTGTGAATGCCAGGACTTCGAGCAGCCTGTCATAGAGCTAGAAGTCAAACCTTCACAAGGGTGCATTAACAATCTACAAATTCCAGCTAGTTTCAATGGTAAGCTTGCTACGTGCAGTCTATGCAAGAAAAGGAGCAGCATGAGGTGCCAGAGAGTCCAACTGGCCAGCAAAGGTGTTCTCAGGTGAAGCTTGACAAAATCAAGGAATCCATTATAGAGAGAAAGTATAAAAGCTGGTCTAAGCCTGTCAGAACAAATACTATGTGCTGCGACAGCTCAAGCCAGAAGAGGAGTGGTGTTAATTCAGTCCCAGCAACTTAATACTGAAGAGCTTGGCAGCAGGCACATAGATTACTTAAAATCATGGAAGAGTTATCATGCAATATCATTTTCTCCCCTTCAGCAGTGTTTTGCGAAAAATTTTGCTACAGGGATTTCACCACCACAACATTATGTGGATAATTGAATACAATACTTGTTTGCCACTCAAAGAAGGAGACCTGTAGAAGAGTGGCAATTAAAAATTTGTTTCTTTTTCTTTGTAAGTACCAAACATCAATTTTCAATCCTTTCTCAGAAGCAATTTGTTGAATAAAAATGCAATTGGCAAATTTTTTGCCACACAATTCAGTTAAGGGGGCGGTCACACCTGATGGCATTCCTGCCCACATCCCTGCAATTTCCATTGCGAGGGATGTGGAACGTCTGACCGCTCCTACATCCCTGCCTCACGAACAAAAGAATCCCCGGGGTGCCCAGGATTGCCCCTCTCCCCCCAATCCTACCCTAAAATCTGCTGGAAGGGCTCTGAGGCCTCCGCCGGCTATGTGCATCATAGAAATTAGCTCAGATATTTTTCTGCAGAGCTGGGCAGCGGAACTGTATATTTTTCTTTGTTCAACCATTGCAGCATCACAAGCAGGGTCAAGGGGAGAGTTCAAAGGATGAGTGGGGTCCTGCGGAAGGTTCAGGAGTCAGGTCAGCCCCCTGGGATGCTCCCTTTCTGTGTTTGATGCAGTCCTGCTCGCACATGCAAGCACTTCCTCAGCTCAGCTGTTGCACATGGACTGTGCAATACAGCTTGCCGCATGTATTGCTGGTTTTTTTTGCGCGCACAACATGCTCTGGGCAGTGGTGTGCCTAGGCGCTCTGTGCGGGTATGCGCACGCTATGCGTGTGCACGCACGACATGTGCACTTCCTCATGCTTCATTATGCACCAATCTGGACAAATACTGTCCACTAGCTTTCATGCTTGGCGGTCCTTCAGAGATGACAGGAAGCTGGTGAATCCGAAGATGATTTGCAACCTGGGGATGGGTCCTTGCAGCACTTCATGTTCACATGTTTATCAACCTATTGCTGAGCTACTTATACCTCAAGTATACAAAGCAATAAGACTTCTTGGCACGCACATACATCAAAAATTCAACTTTATAACAGGACTTACAGATGTGAACTTGACATCCAGTGTGACCGCCTGCCACCATCTATCCCCTAGGACTTCAAATTTTGGAATAGGGTTTTCCCAGTCAGAAATTCATAGGTATTCACCCACATTAATTTTGCACCCTCAGCAAAAAATGGTGAGCTCCTGCAAAATCCCAAAGACTAGAAAATGGACACACAAAAAATACCAGGAGACTTCTTTTCGGGATGGAATGCCATCTGGTGTGAGCGCAGCTTACATGCTGCCAATACCTTGTTGCAGGCAGGTTAAAGCGTAATGGTGTTTAGTCTTGCACAAAAAGCAGAACACGCCTTGGAGCACATTCACCCAGAAATGCTTTAGAATTCTGACTTAAGTACTTCTGTCGGACACAAGCAGTATGCAAATTTATTTGTTGTTTTGGTTGATTTGTGTCTAACGTTCTAGTGGAATAAGCGGCTACACATCTCAATCAGGTACTCACTTTAGTGTGCTTGGGTGCTCTGAGCCCAGACGGTCCACAAGTCCAGAGGACGCTTCTTTGCTTAACATGTACGCAGGACCATAATGGCCAAAATTATGGAGGCACCATGCCCAGTAGCGTACATAGTCATAGCTCCTTGCATCTTTGCCAGTTACTCGTTGACGTCCTTGCACAGCTTCTTTGAACATGGGGTCTCCCTCTTCATAGCTAGAGATGTCAAGCCAAACAATGGATTTTGAGATTAGAACAAGTCTCAAGCCCATGCTGTAGAATATGTTACATTAAGCGGACACTAGAGAAAAACATACTCCATGTCTACTATAAGTACCAGACTTGTCAAAAGACCTTTAAAAAAGAGACTCACCGGTATTGCCTTTTCAAGCTGTCTGCCATAGCAAATTTGCATTGTAGCGTAAGCACGTGTTCCTGTCCCATGATGTCCCTCCGGAGTTCAAATGCCTTTTCAGCCGCTGAGTAGGCATCTTTATTTCCCAGACTCAAATGCTGCAGAACAGGCGCAAGTGTGCTGAGAACTTAGTAAATTTAGTAAAATGAGAATGAAATTATTCACACATGCTTGTTGATTTGTATGGCACAAACAGTTTGTCTATGTCCTTAAGAACAGCGACTTTATTCTCACACAATTGCTTTTATCACTTTTCACAGGTAAAGTTGCTACTTGTACGGTTTGAAAGGGCGTCTTTTTATTGATACATTCATGAAGAGCCCTAGTGCATCTTTATGTTACTGATGCATGCCTTCACTATGCCAAACACGTAAGTCAAAAAGAAAAAAACAATTGAGTAAATGTGGGCTGAGTGCTTTGGAACATTGAGTTGCTTGGAAAATCCCCCCCCCCCCCCCCC
>LKMJ01004337.1_pt1 | contig 13334 bp, 11 predicted proteins | sample 643391 | NCBI WGS metagenome assembly LKMJ01 (sample SAMN04112250, study PRJNA286221) | soda lake metagenome | biome: soda lake; feature: Kulunda Steppe; material: water; isolation source: sample PL-Br10 brine of Picturesque Lake | place: Russia: Kulunda steppe | collected 2010-07
GAGATGGTGGGTGGCATTGGTGGCTGAGATGGTGGGTGGCATTGGTGGCTGAGATGGTGGGTGGCATTGGTGGCTGATATTGGTGGCTATCTTGGTAGCTGACATGGTGGCTGACATTGGTGGCTGACGTGGTGGCTGACGTGGTGGTTTCCCTGACAAACAAATGGAGCGAAGGCATGAGTAAGTGCACACGTGCAGGAGCGGCGGGTACAAGGAATGCGCTGCAACAAATACGAGCTGTGTGGAGAGCAGCAGGATCAGGGACTGGGGGTGGTGGTTGCTCTAGCACGTACGCTGGCAATCGAGTCGATGGCAGCCGGGGCACGTAAGAGATGCCGCTGGCAAGCCCTTTGGAGAGGGTTTTGGGGGGGGGGCACACTTGTGCTGTGTGCAGCCGGGGCCAGGAAGGGCTGCTGGTTGGCACGCATGCTGCAGGGAGCGTGGGGGGACAGTTTGGCGCCCGCGCTTGGGCTGTGGTGTGTCTTTTTTGTGTGGGGAAGGTGCACCAGGTGGTGGCGTTGGCCAAGAAGCTGTGTGTGCACACACCACCCACACCCACCTCACCCACCTGCCTGTGCACACCCCACTCACAAGCCTGCAAGCATGGAACGCGCCATCCTTTCAGGCGCGTCGCCGCGCGCGGCTGGCTGTGACAACCCTACCCACGCTCACTGTGCACTTCATGCGTATGTGCGCCCGCTGTCCAGGTGCGCCATGCGCAGCTGGCTGAGGTGGCCGCGCAGGCCGAGGCAGCGCGCAAGCACCCCAAGGGCGAGGCGCCACCCCTCTTCTGGCGGGTACCTGCGGTGTTCCAGGGCACAGCGGCGCGCGCGGATGGCGGCGACGGCAGCGAGGCCCCAAGCAGCAGGCTGCATCAGGGCATGGTGACCGCGCGGCTGGCACGCGCGCGCAAGGAGGCCGCGCTGGGCGCGCCCAAGCTGGGTAGCATGGTGAGAAGGGCTCGCAAAGGCATGTGTGCTTACCATGCCTAGCCTGGGTGTGCAAGGGGGTGTGCGAGTGCCATGCATACCCTGGTTGCACATGACAGGGTGCTGTGTGCATGTGTTTGAGCGTTTGGAGGCTAGAGGTTGGGCGCAGGACGGTGTGAGTGTGACGGTGTGACGGTGTGACGGTGTGAGCAGGGCGGTGTGAGCAGGGCTCGGTGGGCCCAGTAGTGCGCTAAGGGGCACGCAGCACACACACACACACATGTATATAGACACACATGCACACGGCGAGCATGGCCTGTTAGAGCATAGGGGCTTGCTGCGCACCTGGGGACATGCGACCGAGGGCTGTGTGTGTGCGTGCACGTGCATGCGTGTGAGAGAGGCTCAGGGGCCTGGGGTTGGGCGCAGTACATCAGAGCGGTGTGCAGAGCAGGTGCGCTGGTCCAGCCGCGCCTCCACGTTTCACTCTGTTCAAGCCGGATGTTAGGTTGGATCAGGGGGAGGGGGCCTCTGAGGCAGAGAGTGGCAAATTGCAGCGGCAGTCCTGCTGGTCGCGTGTGTTGCTCTTGCTGAGCACAAAAGGATTGGTCTGGCCCAGCTTCCCTGCCAAATACGGCCATCAGGATGAGCAGCAGCCCCTGCGCATTCCGCAAAGGGATGGCAGAGGCTACCAACAAGGGCGTGGTGGAGTGCAGAGGGAGCTGGGTGCTGCATCAAGGCAGAATACCCAAGGACAGGGTGGAACCCACAAAAAACCAAATGCAGGGTGGGACTTCAGGGCAAAAGGTGGAAGCCAAAGACAAGCCAAAGACAAGCCAAAAATACGCCAAATACAAGGTGGAACCCAACGGCAAGGTGGAAGCCAAAGACAAGTCAAAAATAAAGTGGAACCCAACGGCAAGGTGGAAGCCAAAGACAAGCCAAAGACAAGGTGGAACCCAACGGCAAGGTGGAAGCCAAAGACCAGCCAAAGACAAGGTGGAACCCGACGGCAAGGTGGAAGCCAAAGACAAGCCAAAGACAAGGTGGAACCCAAAGGTGGAAGCCAAAAACAGGCCAAAGACAAGCTGGAACCCAAAGACAAGCAGATATGCTCGCTGCTCCCCACAGCTCTCCTGATTGCCCCCTTCTGCTCCCCACCCAGCACGCGGACCCCGGCCCACCCCTACCCCTGCCACTGCCCTCCCTTTTGCTCCCTGCACAGGTGCAGCAGGTGCTGGTGGACGGCCAGGTGCATACGCTGTACCTGCGTAGCGACGGCACGTGCTTTGGCCGCACACGCACCAAGGCGCGCCCGGACACCGCCCCGGCGCCGCCGTCGTTACCGCTGCCAGCCACGGCAACCTCAAGGGCAATGCCTCTTGCTGGGGCTTCCGCCGCTGCCAACGCAGCAGCAGAGCAGCAGGGCGGTCCAGCTTTTCATCCAGGTGCACACCTTGCAGCAGATGGGAGAGGCGCCGGCGCTGAGGGCCAAGGGCAGGCGGCGTCAAGCTTGCAAGGCGACGCGCAGAGCCTCTGGCTGAAGCAGGGGCTGGAAAGCATGGTGTGGCATGCATTCATGGGGCGGGGAGCGCAGGCGGGGCCAGTGCCGGCACACACGCAGGGCGGGGCCCTGGCACATGGCGGTGGTGGCATGGGGCAGCACAGTCTCCTGTTTGACGCGGCCAAGGTCCCCGGTGGCCCTGGCCTGCAGGCGCGGCGGCTGCAGCAGCAGGCAGCCATGCAGCAGCACCAGCAGCAGCTCCTGGAGCAGCAGCTGCGGGCGCAGCAGGAGGCAGGGGCAGGGGCAGGGGAGCGTGTCAGCGGGGAAGGCGCAGGTGGCTCACCAGTGCTGCGTGCGTCAATGAGCCAGATGTGGAGGAGCCAAGGGCGCGAACCAGAAGGCTATGCAGAGGCTGGGGCACAAAGCGCCTGGGACATGCACACGCAGCACACGCAGCAGCGGCAGCTGCTCCAGGTGCCCCAGGAGGACGAGCAGCGGCTGCAGCAGCGGTTCCGGCATGCGCAGGCCAAGAGCCTGAGCGCAAGGCCAGCGCTCAAGTGAGTGTTGTGCGTGTTGGAAGGAGGGAGGGAGTCTAAGTGTGGGACCCATGTCTGCAGAAATAGGGGAAGAGGCCACCGTGCAAATGACGTGCATGGCCGCACCCTCTTTGCACAAGGCTGCATGGCCGTACCCTCCATGCACAGGGCTGCATGGCTGTGCCATTGTTCTAAAGGCTGTGTTAAGAAGCTGCATCAGTAGCCTCCCCATCCATTACACACACACACTTGCAGACACACACACACACACACCTGCAAAGACTTGTGCCCGCCTGACGCATTTGGCAGGCCTGTCAGGTCTGCTCAAAGTGTCGTATCTTTGCTCGGTGCATGCGTGGCTGGTCTGCTTTGCCATCAGCTGCATGCACACACATGGTCTGCTTCACCCTCATTTGCACGCTCACACATGGTCTGTTTTGCCGTCAACTGTATGCACACACATGGTTTGTTTTGCCGTCGGTCACGCACGCACAAGGTCTGATTTGCCGTTGATCGCACACGCACATGGGCTATTTTGCCATCAAGCCCGCACGCACAAGCGCACATGCACGCATGTGGCTGGTTGCACTTCATGCTTGATGCGTGCATATGCAGTCCTTTTGGATTTTTGTCTTTTATACTTGTTGTAAGCTTGTGTGTGCACCCCTGCACACACACACACACACACTCACATGCGCGCGCACATGCACTGTGCAGATGGGAGCGGGTTGCCCAGAACCAGGAGCTCGCGCACGCCCCCCTGGCCACGCGCGGTAGCGGCAGGCGGGAGGGCGCAAAAGGCGCACTGCACGCCACCGCCCCCGCTGCATCTGCAGCCACTACCCGTCAGCCGCCCCTGCTTGACAGCAAGCCGCGCGTCGTGCCATCGACAGCTGGACTGCTGCCGCCTGGCAGCAGCACGGCGCGAGGCCCACCGCAAGACCACCCGCAGCATGGCGCTGTTGGGCTGCTGCTGGCTGGCAGCACAGCCGGGGTTGCAGGTAGCGGCGGCGGCCCCGGCCGAGGGGCAGGGACCAGCCGTCTAAGGCATGCAAGCTCGCGCGCGCAAGGGGACCTGCTGTGGCGGTCGGCACCGCAGCCGCTGTGGCATCACAGGGATAGCTAAGGAGCTGGAGGGGTGTGCGCGCGCGTGCGTGTGTGTGTGTGTGTGTGTGCACGTGTGTGTGCGCATGTGTGTGCATGTGTGTGTGCGTGTGTGCATGTGTGTGTATGTGTGTGCGCGTGTGCGTGCCACGCACACCAGGGAGGTGTGCATGGCGGGGGCGCTGTGGCGACACAGGGACAACTAGCTGGAGGCGCGCCTGCAGAGTCCCTGGGGCAGTGCGCTTCTGCCTCGGCAGCCTTCCCAGTGATAGTGATATAGCATCATGGAAGGGGGGGTCTGACCGGCTGTGGCTTGGCAGCAAGCGTCTCCCAGCAGCTGGTGGACAGTGCGCCACTGTCTGTCACAGGGATTCAGGGATTCAGGAAAAGGGAGAAATACATGACCAAGCAGGGCACGCAGGCTGTGGTTGGCGTGTGAATGTGCATGCTGGAGCGATGAGGCCTGCTCTGGAACAGGCGGCGCGTGAGTGACTTGTTTCCAGCAAACTAGGTTTGGGTTAGTAGCTTGTTTCCAGCAAAATAGGACTGGGTGAATGGCTTGTTTCCAGCAAGCTAAAACTGGGTGAATGGCTTATTCCAGCAAACTAGGATTGAGTGAGTCGCTTGTTTCCAGCTCACTAGGACTCAGTGAATGGCTTATTTCCAGCAAACTAGGACTGGGTGGATGGCTTTTTTTGGCAGGCTGTGCCTGAGCAGTGCAAGCACGGCAAGGAGCAGTGTCTGAGCAGTGCCTGAGCCTGATTGAGCGCGTTTTGGGGATGTGCATGGGCACCTGGGTGGATGGGCGCTCCCTTTGCTTTGACCGGAAGGTATGTGCATAGAATGTTGTGTCAGAAGGGATGCATGCATGTGCACTGTACCGGGCTGGTGCGTGCTATCTGTGATGTCATACACAGGGGGTCAAGTGCCCCTTTGCTGATGCTTGGCGAGCTGTAGCTTGCCTGGGGCCCAAAGTGTACATGTTTCAGACCTAGGAGCGTGAATAGAGCCATAGGCTCCAACCCGTTACGATTTGTGATCTGAGGGTATGACCAACCGGGCCGACCAACTGGGTTTAAGCTAGCTGTAGCAATAAAAAATATACTTTTCCCCCCAATTTTAAACCCGATGGCAAAGCTTTGAATAAACACGGATGGCCTCGTCTCATGCTCCGGGCGCATTTCTGTTGTGTTGGTAGTGCTATACATATGCTTTTGTGTGGCCTTCAAGCTTATGTAGCAGCAGGAACTTGACAGCAGGTTCAGCATGAGGGTTCAGACGGTTCAGACCTAGATAGTGCTGCCTGATCCTGAGTCAGCTTGTTGTACGTGATGTTTGCACATGGAATGTGATGCTTAGATGCCTAGCTGCGTGGCGGCATGCCTGGTAAAAATAGAAATGGACTGAAATTTGCAGGGAGCATACAGACAAGTCTTGGCTGTGAAAGTCACAAGTTACAATGGGTTTAGGCCTTCAGCCAGATTGGTTGACTGCTGGGCTTTCTGGGCACTGCCAGCCAGACAAAAAATATCCGGAAGTCTCAGAAAGAAAAAGTAGTGATTTGTACGCCTGCTTCAAGAGATACAAGCTCACGTTCTCAGCACTGATGTTGTCAAAATAAAAAAGCTCCTGTGTTTCCAATGAAATTCTTTAAGCCTTAGGTGTGCCGTCTACATAGTCATCCTCAGTACTGGGGCAACTGCCACTTTCATGTTCCTACCATCTTGGAATGGATCCACGATCACCAACCCTTTCTCAACTTGAAGACTTGAAGTCTCCTGACAGACTATCCCCACTCGTACTATGTAAACCTGGAACGATTCCAGCCAATGAGATTGCCTTGTCATGCCAGATCACCGGTAGACTGATCAACAATTTGATATACATGCACTATTCCCCTAATACATGAAAGGTATTGACTGACAAGGAAATAGATGCCATGGATTATAGAAGACTGAAATGAAGGTATGTGGATAACAAATAATTGGTATGAGCGATGAACCGTCCAAGATAATTGAGAAGGTGGAATGTCACAGCACATTTAATGGCAAGTCTTTTGAGGTCTGAGCCACAGCCATTGATGTGACTGCAGAATCGGGACCATCCAGTGAGTGCCCACCACAGGCATTTGGGAAGGCGTGCCCCATGATCATGACTTGGCTACCAACCTCAACTGGATGTGATGGGAAAACCTAACGCAAACGCATCACGCTCGTTTCTTGAGGCCGTTTGGCCCAGGCGGACCCTTTTGGGCTGTGCATTTTGACTGATACGGGCGGACCCATGCTTCAGACCTCAATAGACATGTCGAAGTCTCTGAGGTGCAAGGAGAGCCATTCAACCCGCTGTGCACGTGTAATGAATAGCACCCCACACACGCACTGCACGTCCCCTAAGCTGCAAGTTTCTTCAAGTTGTTGCCAATCCTGAGCATCCAGGACAGCAGCGTTTCCTCAACAATCTCCTCATCAAGAACGTGGGTATTGCCTCAGGTCAGAGATTAAACATGGATGACAACTTGTTTGAAATAAGTTCCCCTTGCATGACGGCTTGCGTGTTTACATCACAGCCCTGCAGACCCTCAAACGCACGTACCCTAGCAAGTTCTATAAAGGTTTACAGCAGGATTGGCCAGTATAAGACTACTGCTCAAGTGTGTTAAGCTCTGGTTTCCAGACTTTCATCCGGAGATGGCTTGGTTACACTAGCAAGTTCTATAAAGGTTTACAGCAGGATTGGTCAGTATAAGACTTCTGCTCAAGTGTGTAAAGCTCTGGTTTCCAGAATTTTAACTCGAGATGGCTTGGTTACACTAACAAGTTCTATAAAGGTTTACAGCAGGATTGGTCAGTGAAAGACGACTGCTCAAGTGTGTAAAGCTCTGGTTTCGATACAGCCACCAAGGCAGTATCAATACTGTCACTTAGAACAAGAGTATGCGTACAAGATACAAGTCGATACAATATGAATACAATATGAATACAATATGAATGCAATATGAATACAATATGAATACAATATGAATGCAATATGAATACAATATGAATACAATAAGAATACAATATGAATACAATATGAATAAAATATGAAATAAGCTGATATAAGTTGATATAAGTTGATATCAGCCAAACCCTAGCTCAAAAGTGGCCCCTTTTAGTTGCACATGGCCTATGATTAGCAAAATCTGATAGGAGAACCCATGTAATGAGTAACCGGTTTTGTTAATGAACTGTGTTCACTCTTACAGGAATGAGTTTTTGGGCCTGTATCTAGCACCAATCAGCCATATCAAGGCCCCATTTGGTTTCACTAGGCGTATGACCAGCAGAAACTGATAGAAAAACCCATGTAATGAGTAAACGGTTTTGTTACTGCACTGTGTTCATTTCACCCTTAAAGCTTACAGAACATGGTTTTGGGGGCCTGTTGCTACCACCGAACAGTCATATCAAGTCCCTATTTGGTTTCATTAGGCCTATGACCAGCAAAAACTGATGGGAAAACCCATCTAACGAGTAAACGGTTTTGTTACTGCACTGTGTTCATTTCACCCTCAAGGCTTACAGAACATGGGTTTTGGGGCCTGTTAGTCTTTTCAGAATCGCACGTCACACCGAGTTGTCAAATGTAGGTGTAGGTGTGTACCTGACACAGCAGTTGCTGATCCGTTGTCAGTTGCAATTATATCTAGTGCCATGCACCCCCCCCTGACCGCGCTGCCTGATGACGTACTCGCTTTGGTGTATGGCTTCCTCAAGGATCCTCATCACAGACGAGCTTTCTGCCATACTTGTGCGGCTACGTACAAGTGAGGTGGAGGTTTGGCATTTACACTGAATGGCTGCCGTGTGTACATCGACAGAGCAGCACACTCTGATGAAATGGGCATGTGACAGCCAGTGACAGGCATGCAAGTCATCAAGTGCCCGTGCATTTGCACCGGCCCATGTGATGATGCTGGCCGCAGCAGAGTAACACACATACTCCATGGTCAGTCTATTTTGGCATGCAAACACATGCCGGTCCCCGGCCATAAATGCAAGAATTAAGGTCATGTTCCTCTTGAACAGCACCTATGGTCTGCGCTTCCCATGAAATTACAACCGGATTGAGGAGCAGGTCCGCGCCTACCCTTCCAGGGCCCCCCCGCCCAAACATCTGGTCATAATCTTGATTGACGAGCCTGGGGAAGAGCCTGTGGACGTCCCTGACAGGCTGAACCTGTTCTTGGAAAAGCTGGCAACCGTCTTGCGAGCCCCTTCTGTGCCTGTTCACCTGGGGAATGTGAAGACGCTTGCCATCTCGGTGGGTGCGGATGGTCAATGTTTGTGCAGTTGGGCTGTGCTGTGTCGAGGCTCAACCGCGAGTGAGGATTGCTGCCACCCCGGCAAGTAGACGAGCTGTTAGTGTGCATGTTAATGCCATGTGACCCACGCCTCATGGACCGACAGCCACATAGCATGTCTGGGTACCTCTGATGGCATCCTGTGTGGCTGGATGACGCGTCGGTCAGCAGGGCCGTGTACGGTGTGAAGACAACACCGCCTGTGTGCTGGCCTCCCTTCTCCCAAACACGAGCCGGGAGCAGGGTGGCGTGCGCAGCAGCCCAGCGGCAGGCGGCTGCCAGGTCTTGCTGAAGGGTTGCCTCCTGTCAGCTTCCTTCATGAATGCGCTGCTGCATGTGGGGTGCGCGCGGTGGCTGGGATTGCTTGACTGTGTACTCGTCCTGGGACCCACCGCCAAGCCCAATACCTGACCCACCGCTGGACGATGCTCTGGGGGAGCTGGTCCTGCGGCATTGGGTCCAGCCTGTGATGGGACCTGGTGGGCGGGCAGCACCCCTGGATTGTTTTTTTGGATGCACCCGGCTGCGCAAGCTGGAGGTGCTCGACGGGGCGGCAGGCTGTAACGTCCCCTGTCTGATCAGCCGTGTCCCTGTAGAGGAACTGGTGCTCGATTACAGCGATGACCCACACCTCCCCGGCAGGGGCCCCGTGGTGTGGGGCTACTGCGCTCAATGGCACCTGCAATCCGACAGCCTCAGGGTGGTTCAACTGACCGGCCGGGTGGACCGCATGCTGCGGTTCAACCGCGGAAGTTCAGCCGGACAGACCTGCCCAACCTGGAGGTCGTCCGGCTGTATGGCGCCGCCTGGTTACCACGTGGCTACCCCCCGGTGGAGTTTGCAGAGGGGCTGGCGGGGGCAAGGCTTGAGTTGGATGGGAGCCTTGTACTGTGCCAGGACTCCTATGATCCATCGGACGAGTTGGAGGCATTCCCTTGCCTGGTTTATAGCAGGATGGGGCAGAAGGTGTCTTCTCCTAGATGGTGTGTTCAGTCTGTGTGTCCAGAATTGCAGCTGGAGATGACTCTGTTACAAGAGGGAGTTTTGAAAAAGCAAGTGAACCAGCCTCGAGTGTGCTTAGTATTAGTGTCCAGAATTGCATTTGGAATGGCAAATTTCAAGTGCTACTAATAGTATTGAAATTGAAGACAAGCTTGGGAGAAATAAAAAGCTCCAATCTGATTGGCAGTAATGGCAGTAATTTTGTGAATCAAATGCAATAATTCTTGAATGAAATGTGCTATTTCCATGTTGCCATTCCAAGTATACTTCCTGTATTATGTAAGCTTTTACCATCAGGGTGGACTGCATCTTTGGCTTGTGTTGCTGTATGTAACTGCAGGTTGGCCGCTTTAAAAATGAAGTCCTCAGCTAGTCCTCAAAAGTTAGTAAACTAGCTAGTGGGTCAGGAGCTGAAAACATGAGTGTTTGAAAAGAAAACAAGCAGGGTGGGCAGGGGATGAACACACCTTAAGTGTGCTCAGCCCTACTCTCCAGAGTTGGAACTGGAGATGACTCAGCAAAAGCGAGTTATGAAAAAGTTAGAAAACTGTTTGTGCACGTACCATAAGATGCACGTTTCTTCAAGTTGTTGCCAATCCTGAGCATCCAGGACAGCAGTGTTTCCTCCACAGTCTCCTCATCAAGAACGTGGGTATTGCCTCCGGTCAGAGGTTAAATATGGATGACAACTTGTTTGAAATAAGGTCCCCTTGCATGACGGCTTATGTGTTAACATCACAGCCCTGCAGACTCTCAAAGACACACATGATGTCAGAGGCCCATTAGCCTGAGGCTGAAGCTTAAGGTCAGCTCAAGGTTTCTTAACCTTAAACTTTAAGAGCAACTGGCTTAATAAGTTGGCTTGAGGTTGAGCCGGAGGTCAGAGATGTTTGGGGCCGACAGCCCACCAGAGGCATTGCTTTCAGCCCAAGGCAACAATAATGGACTTCATCTTACTGCACGCTCACTTTGACCACAGACCTTTTCTCGCAGGCCACTTGCATGTAACTACTGGAGAGAACTTGTGAAAGCAGCCCCTAAGCAAGACTTGAAGTCAAAGATTCTAAAAGGTCTAAGACTAAAAGTCAAAAGGTGTGTCATAACCAAAAGATACCAACACTTGCGCACAGTGCTGCAAGTTGACCAGTTTGCATGGCCATTCGAATACGAAAACAAAGTATCAAGGTAAATTTTGTGATGCATCTGTCTGCATTGTCCTGGATTGCAAACATCTGTGCAATACCACCACACCATGCCACCCTATACCTAGCACTACGTGCATCTAGCTGTCACAGCTATGTCAAGGGCGTCAATTGCCAACCTCCCTCCCGCCCCAAGATGCACAGCTGCACACTGTGCAGTGGCTGCAGGCTGCGGGGACGGTGACTGATGGTAATCATCGCTGTGGGGGTTCTTGCCCACGCAGTTGCCGGTACCTGAATGCAGCCATGAGGCAGCGCCTGACCCGTCGCCTGAGGCTGCGCGCTCAGAGACGGCAATGGCGGTGCGGCAGACGCCAGTGCACAGCTCGCGCCGTGTGCCCCACGACGTTCCTTATGTGCATCTTGTGCTTCAGCACCCAAACCCTGCACCCTGGGCACTGCAGCAGGGCTGTGCGTGCTCAGAGCATCCGCAGCGGGGCCGTGCCTGCGAGGAGCTTCCGCAGCAAGGCTGCGCTCGCCAGGCGCTCCTGCTGCTGGGCAGGCGCGGCATGCACCCAGTGCGGCTGCGTTTGGCCCAGCGGCCTCCATGGCGCCGGCGGGGTGCGGCGCATGTGCTGCACAAGCGGCGCCTGCGCCCTCTGCTTGCGCGGTCGGAGTGCCTGCGCCCTCTGCCTGCGTGGCCCTGACACCCTTAGCCACAGCCATGTCCAAGTGCTGCACACCCTCCGCACATGAGTCATCGGCGCCCTCTGCACGCTCGGCTTGGATCATGTCTGCTTCCAATGCATCGGCGCCCTCTGCCCGCTCGGCCCACGTGTCTGCTTCCAATGCATCGGTGCCCCCAGCAGCCTTGGAGCTACGCATGCTTGCAGCTTGCCTTGGGGAGCAAAGCACCCGGATGAGCAGGCAGTGCAGGGCCACTTCCTGCATCCATCCCATAGAAGAGAATGGACAGATGTGCATTCAGGTGAGCGCGCCGGGTAGGGCCACCTCCTGGCTCCCCCGACATCGTGCACATGCTTGCACGCGGCCGTGCAGACGTGTGCATGCTCCTCCCTTCCCCCATGCTCATGTTTTGGCAAGATTCAACACAGGTGTTTGAGCTTAGATCCTTGCTTCCCCGCCCCTGGGCCTTCACCTTCTGCTGAAGCACCTCGCCCAACTCTTTCTGAGCGAGTGCTCACCTCCAAGTGCCTCCAAGTGTTCCAATTTGAATATTTGCCATCCATTTGCAAGCATGGAGTCTGGATCTTCCCACCAGGGCCCTCACCTCCTACTCCTAAGTTCCAGACCCAGCTCCATCCAAGCATTTGCACACCCTACTTCCATGTGTCAAATTGCTCCAAAATCTGGATGTGTGCCCCTGGGCCTTCATACCCTTCTTCCCAGGCACCTAGTTAAGCTCCAATCCAAGTATTTGTACATGCTGCTTCCACGCGCTCATCTCTAAGGTTAAAAGGTGCATATGCCCATGCCCTCACCTCTTCCTCAGGAACTGAGCCTAGGGCCTCATCAAGGATGAGTAGGGAGGGCAGGGGCCGCGCGCACAGCGCACGTGCAACAGCGAGGCGTTGCAGCTGCAAGGCAGGGAGCGAGTGGAGCAAGCAGTGCTGATGAGCAGAACCAGTGGCCACATGGCAGAGGTGCAAGAGGCGCGCAGCAAGCTTGTGCATGTGGCAGCAAGGCGGTGCAGGTTAGGGGCATAAAGGTGAGCCCAGAGGTTGGGGTGGTGTGCTGGAGAGAAGCATGCAAAGAAGACTGCCTTATTTAGGCCAGGTGCGCCACGCAGGGTGCTGTAGCTTCGGGGCAGGAAGCCAGGCAAGGGAAGCATAAGGGGACGTGTGGTGGACATGCAGTTGTTTGTGGTAGGAGGCATGGTTGTGCGGCTGCAGGGCAGACCAGCAGGCCAAAAATTAGGTAGTGGGGTGCAGTCCAATCAGGAAAGTGGTCGCAGTACAGTAAGGTTGGTGGGGTGTAGGTTCAATAAGGATGGTGCGGTGCAGGTTCAAAATGGACAGTGGGGTGCAGTCCAACCAGGAGTCCTGCTCCGGTCCCCAGTCCCCTCAGGAGGCCATGCCATCAACCCCCCGAGACATCCTTGCATTTGGAAAGCAGGGAGCACGCAGCCCTGCTTTGCGCGCCCACTCTTCCACATGGCAGCACCTGGCTCCAAGCGCCTACAGGAAAAGTCTGCTCCATGCACCCACAGGGGTAGTCTGCTCTAGCGCCTACAGGAGAGCACTTGGCTCTGATGTTGGCCCAGCGCCTGCAAGAGGTTAACGACATCACCCCCCCAAGTGTAGGGGCCCTGTCACATTTGCACAGCAAGTTGACGACGTCAACCCCCCAAGTGTAGGAGCCCTGTTACATTTGCGCAGCAGGGCCCAGCTGCACTTAAAAAGCGGGGCCCACCTGTCCATTTTGAACCTGCACTGCCTGCGTGCCCACCTGTCCATTTTGAACCTGCACTGCCTGCGTGCCCACCTGTCCATTTTGAACCTGCACTGCCTGCATGCCCACCTGTCCAGGGGAAAGCACTTGGCTCCAATCCTGCTCCAGCGCCCACAGGCAGTCAACAGCCTCCGCCCAACACGCCTCCGCCTCTACATTCCCCGCATGCTCCCCCTGCTTGCTGTGCCTGCCCGAGCCTTCAGCCCCTACGCCAGCCCCTTCTCCTTGCCGCCCAGCAGCACCAGTGCACGCCGCTGCTGCGCCTGCGCCCTCAGATGCACCTGCCAGGCCCCCCCCCCC
>LKMJ01004338.1_pt1 | contig 13331 bp, 10 predicted proteins | sample 643391 | NCBI WGS metagenome assembly LKMJ01 (sample SAMN04112250, study PRJNA286221) | soda lake metagenome | biome: soda lake; feature: Kulunda Steppe; material: water; isolation source: sample PL-Br10 brine of Picturesque Lake | place: Russia: Kulunda steppe | collected 2010-07
AGGGCGGTGCCGGACTGGATCCGTAGCTCACGCCCTGCAGTAGTTCGGTGAAGGCTCCCCGAAGCCGATTGAGGTCGGCCGTCGCACCCTCTCGAACCGTCCCGAAGGCGTCCCGGAGATCCGACGGGAGGGTATCTCGCTCGTCGTCGATCGCCGCACACCACTGGGAGATGGTATCGACTGTCCGCTCGTTCGGCGGTTCGAGATACAGCTGGCCGAGCGTCCGATACGCCGGTGTCAAAAGCTGTCCGATCTCGGCCAGTTCCGCGTCCTTGTCAGTCTTCGTGTTCATCTTTTCTCGGTCGATTCGCGTTCGTATGGGTCTGTTCGCATTTGTGGTAATTGTTGGCCTCGTTTCTGAATCGCTCGGAAACCGCGTTCGACCCGGTCCCCGTTCCGCCTCGATGATCGAACCGTTCTCAGCCTGGGATGATCACCTGGAAGGTGAAGGGAATCACCGCCCCAAGGAGCATCAACAGGAGCAACCCCGCCATGACGCCGACGCCGATGCCGGCGGTTCTGTAATCGCGTGGCTTTCCGAGGAACCACCCGAGCAGGGTCACATACAGCGGTATGAGAACGATCCCGAACATCACCCACAGTCCCATGCTCATCCGTCGGTCACCTCCGGTTCGGCATCACCGGACGACTCCGGCGCTGGCGAGGCGTGTTCGAGTTCGACGATCGGGATCACCTTCGTGGCCACGAGAAAGAGCAACGCGGCCACGGCGATGGTTCCGAACGCCATCGTGAACTCCGGCAGCGTTGGCCAGTAGGAGTTCTCGGGGAACATGCTGGCGAGCGGATCGCGCGTCGGGTACAGAAGTCCTTCGACGACGAAGACGATCTTCTTCAGGAGGATCGACATCGTCACGAGAAGGGCTGCGACAGCCGACGCGGCGATGCTGAAAAGCGACGGGCGAAGCGCCTGCGCGACGAAATACGCGAGCGCAACGAGCAGGCCACCGACGGAGAGCCAAAACGGCACCGCCATGCTCCCCACCAGAAGCGATTCGGTGAGCTGTCCGGTTTCGACCGGTGCGGCCGGGTAAGAGCCGGTGACGAGACCCTGGATCAAAAACCACAGCGTGATCAACACGAGCGCGATGAGCGCCTTGTTCAGTCCGTGGAAGATCTCGTCGCCGATGACGTCCTCCCAGCCGTAGGCCCACCGGAAGACGGCCGCGGTGATGACCACGGCAGCGATGGCCGAGGTCATCGACTCGGCGAACATCGCGGGCCCGTGAGAGGCGCCGAACCAGCCGGGGTGCATCCCCATCGTGGCGAACAGCCAGGGGACGACGCCGCCGCTCATGAGCGGGACCAAAAGCAGGATACCGACCGCCATCCACCACGCCATTCGGTCAGTCTTTTCGTCCTCGCTGGGGCGATAACCCAACAGCAACAACTTATACAGCGGCTCGAAAGCGGACGGCAACGTCCCCCGCTCGCGACACTCATAGAGGTCCGCCCGCAGCGTGATGATGAGGTACGTCCCCGCCATGACGAAATACAGGAACGTCGCCGTCATATCCCAGGTGAGCGGCGAACTCTGGACCGTCGATGGCCAGTTCGCGATCATAACCCAGAGCACGTCGGGACGGCCGATGTCCCACAGGATGTTCGTCGCTGCCATCGGCAGGGCGATGAGCGTCAGAATTTCGGCGATCCGTGCGATCGGCAGGTATTCGGTGAAGTCGAACAGCCGGACGGCGGCCGAGATCGCGACGCCGCCGTGGGCGATCCCGATCCACCAGATGAACGTCCCGATGTAGAGCCCCCACGGGACGCCGCCCTGCGTCCCCCAGCCGCGGAGACCGGTGACCGCCATTCCGAAGCGGAGCTGAGTCACGTACGCGACGGCCGTCGCGAACGACAGGATCGCCGCGACCGCGAGAGCGACATAGAACTTCCTCGACGTTTCACGCAACGGCTCGGTCAGCCGCTCGAAGTCGGCACCGACGGTGCTCACTGTACCTCACCCCCGTCGGTGAGATAGGCAGCCGCCCGGTCGGCCTCGGCTTCGATCGCGTCGTCGGGGTCCTTGTAGCCGTCCTCCATGCTCCGGACGCCCTCGTCTGGTTTGTCGCCGAGATAGACGACGTTGGGCTCGTTACCGGAGCCTTCGAGCATCTTCCAGTCGTTCGTCTTGTTCTTTTCGGCGATGTGCTGTCGGGGATCGCTCTCTGGGTCCTCCATGTCACCGAAGTGGATGACGTTGGTCGGACAGACCTCCTCGCAGGCGGTCGTCCCTTCGAGCTCGTCGTCGCCCGAATCCTGTCGGTGGACACAGAAGGTACATTTCCCCATCGTGCCGACCTTGTGGTCGCCGCCGCCCAGTTTGTTGTTTCTGGGCTCCTGTGTCTCATCGAGCCCCGGATCCGCCCACGGCCGGTCGTCGCCGTCGTAGTCCGGATCGAGCTCCTGTAGCTCCTCGTGGACCTCCTGGACGAGTTCGTCCTCCGAGCGGAAGCCGTACTGTCCCTCCTCGGACTCGCGCCACTGGAAGTAGTTGACGCCGTAGGGGCAGCCGACCTCGCAGTACCGACAGCCGATACAGGTGTCGTAATCGGTGAGGACGATGCCGTCGGATTCGCGTTTGAACCGCGCGTCGGTCGGACAGACCTCCGCACAGGAGGGCTCCGAGCAGTGATGACAGGGGTTCGGCGTAAAGCCCTGCTCGACGTCGGGAAACTCGCCGTCCTCATAGCGAAAGACGTTCATCCAGAACGCTCCCCGTGGCGTGTCGTTTTCCGTCTTGCAGGCGACCATACAGGCGCGACAGCCCTGACAGCGCTCCATGTCGATCGCCATCCCCATCTGGGTCATGCGCTCTCACCTCCCGCCGGCTCGACGTTGACGCGGATGTGGAACGACTGGTCGGCCGCCCACGAGCAGTACCCCTCCGTCGAGTCGAACAGATCGTTGGGGTTGACCCCCTCGTCGAGTTCCTCGACGTTCGGGTGCTGTGTGTGCGCATTATTACCGTACGGGATCGCGACCGTACCGGGTTTGATCCCTTCGAGTGTCATGACGTCTCCCTCCAGTTGATAGATGTCGTCGGTGACCGCGTTGTGGCTCTCGACGACGACGCGGTCGCCGTCGGAGACACCGATCTCGTCCGCATCGCGCGGGTTCATCCGGACGTGGTTCTTCGGTGCGAGTTCGTTCAAAAGCGGGTTCTGTGCGGTCCGGGTCTGTTTGTGCTCGATCTGTTTGAAATCGAAGAGCGTGTACTCGTACTCGTCGGGGGAGTTCCACATGGTCGGCTCGCGCCACTCGGCGAAGCCGTTGATGTCCTGAATGTAAGGGAAGCGCTCGGTCGCCTCCTCGCCGTACTCCTCCTCGAAGCCCCCACGGACGTTCTCGCCGAGCAACTCGAACGATTCGACGTAGAATTGCCATTTGAATCCGAACGGACTGTACTCGGTCCGGTGCTCGTCTCCGAACTCCTCGGAAACGGGTCCGAGTACCCAGTACCGGTGGGTAAGCGGCCGCTCCTCGCTCTGTGGTGCCTCGCGGAATTCCTCACCGTATCTGGGCGTGCGGTCCATACACTCCTCGACGCTCATCTCCTCGATGCTGTCGAAGGCGTCCGCGCCCTCGAGCTCGAACGCGTCGTTGACGTATTCGAGATAGTTATCGCCGGCGTCGAGCTCTGCGGCGAGTTCCTTGAAGATGTCACCCTCGTCGCGACACTCCCACAGCTGTGGGATCGGCGCCGTCCGCGTCGCGCTCGTGTAGTGGGTGTTGCTCATCCCGCCTTTGGCGTTTTCGTGTTTGTCGACGGTCGTCGTCGGCAACACGTAATCGGCGGTGTAGGCGGCCGTATCGCTCATCTCGGGATCGACCGCGATGACGGTGCCGTACTGGGAGTAGCCCTCCCGGCTTCGTTCTCTGTTCGGCGCGCCGGCGACGGGGTTCGCATAACAGACGACGACCGCCATGTCCTCGGGATCGTGCGGGAGGTTGTACTCGTCGGGGTTGTTGAGGACGTGTGGGACCTTCGCGTAGGCTCCGTTGGCGTCCGGATGGAAGTAGGTCCCCTCGAGATCGGGACCGTCCGGATTCCAGGTGAGCGCCTCTTCTGGATTGAACGCCTGCTCGCGGACGTGTTCACGGTGTGAGGGGTCAGGGGCGTTCTGGTAGCCGCTTCGACTGCTGCCGACGGTTTCGACGGCCCCAACGAGGAACATCGGCATGACGCCGGCCTGCATCGCCGTGGGGCCGAGTTCCTGCTGGCTGACGTGATACAAAGACATCGACACCGGTCGGTAGGGAACCTGATGCCGCTCTCCGTCGACTTCGACGGTCGTCGTCGATCCGATCTGGGCTTTCTCACCCCACTTCTCGGCGACGCGGCGAATCTGTGCGGCCGGGAGATCAGTGATCTCGGCCGCCCACTCGGGTGTATAGCCCGCGACGTGTTCTTCGAACAGCTCGAAGGCGGGTCGAACCTCCTCGCCGTCGATTTCGAGCGTCTCGTCGACCCGAAGCGCCGCCGTCCCAACGGCCGTTGGGTCGTGTGGATTCTCGGGAAGCGTCCCCTCGTGGGCGACGATCTCGCCCGCTTCCTCGTCGTAGACGAGTTCTCCCTCCGTCCACAGCGCGGACTCGACGGGATCTTCGGCGTCCTCGGCGCGGGCGAGTTGTCCCTCGTTTTCGCCCTCCGTGTAGACGAGACACGGCGCGTTCGTGTTGTTCTTGAGGAACCATTCGTCGATGTATCCCTCTTCAACGAGGACGTTGTTGAACGCCAAAAAGAAGGCGAGATCCGTGCCGGGTTCGATCGGCATCCACTCGTCACACCACTGGCCCGACCCCCGCCGCTGGGGATCGAGTACGGCGATCTCCATCCCGTCTTCGTACCCCTCGGACATCTCTTTGGAGTACGTGGTGTTGCAGAGATGCGGACCGCCGGCCTGGGTCGCGTTCCAACCCCAGTTGAGGAAGAACTCCGTGTTGTGAAAGTCAGGTTCCGGCGTTGAGAAGCCGGCCCCCATCCGGCTGATGGCCATTTTGTTGCCCGTCGCACAGACGTTGCCGTGGCCACGGACGTTGATCCCTTCGCCGTACTCCTCTTCGAGGGCGGACACCCAGCCGTTCATGTGCCACTCGGCACCCTTCACGCGGCCGATCTGGAAGTGGACCCGGCGTGGGTCGTCCTCGAGCATCGGGCCGAGTTCCTCGCCGATCTCTTCTGCGGCCTGTTCCCAGCTTATCGGCTCGAACTCGCCGACTTCGCCCTTCTCGCCGCCGACGCGTTTGAGCGGCTGTTTGACACGATACGGATCGTAGAGATCGGCGATCTGCCCGACGCCTTTCGGACAGAGCCCGTCGATCACCTCGTCGTTGGGATCCGGTTTGAGATGGACGACCCGGTCGTTGACGACCTTCGCCCGCATCGTACAGTCCTGTTTACCGATCCAGCAGGCCGTCGAAACCTCCTCGACCTCAAACGACGGATCGGCTCCGGCGACGCCGGTGCTCCGGAAATACTGCGTTCCGCCGACCGCCGTCCCGGTCGCGGCGAGGCCGATCATTTTGAGCACGTTCCGTCTGGAAACACCGCCCGAATCGTCACTGTCCTTTTCGGTGATATTCAGACTCACAGATCGTGACACCTCGTTTTGGTTCCGGTCATCGTTGCAGAGACCGTTGACATACAGCGATATTATGGTATTATAATATAAAGATGTGGGATAACTCCCACGAACGATCGTGGCTTTTGAACGTCGAGAGATCTCGCTACCGGCCGTCGCTGTCTCGGAGACTGCTCGAGTTGCCGAAAAAGACGCTACGGAGCGAGCTTCGATCGCCGCTCTCTGTCCGAGATTACTGCCAACAGATCCTCGGCGAGCGCCGTCGTGTCGTAATACCGCCACCGGCCTTCCTTCCGTCGCGAGAGCAATCCGGCCTTCCGGAGCCGCGAGAGCGACTGGCTGATACTGCTCTGTTTGACGTCGAGATGGGGTTCGAGTTCACAGCCACAGACGCTCCCGTCGGCCGCGTCCGCGAGCAACAGGATCCGGTATCTGGTCTCGTTCGAGATAGCAGCAAAAACCTCTGTCTCCGTTTCGAGCGAGCGGGACAGCACGTCGTCGAGCTGATCGGCGGAGAGTCCGGTTTCGCACTCTTGGATCCCGCCTAGGGGATCTTCGCTCATACTTTACCTTTGGATCGGGCCGACCATAGCTTCTACGAAGATCGTGCCTCTGTTTCACCCGACGAGCAACCGCGAGATGACGAACAGCGTAAACGCGACTCCCAGGAGAACGAAGACGGTCCCCTCGAGGGACGGGTCTCCGGGCTCGATCGGCTCGTGTCGTTGCTCTCTCGCCCGTTCGGTCGCCTCGCGCTCTTTTTCGCGCGCTTCGAGATCCTCGAGCGTGAACTCCCATTCCGATTCGGCGTCGTCTGCTTCGACGTCCGTCCCGTCCGGTCGATCCCCGGACCTCTCCGGGGGATCGCCCGTATCCGCGTTCCCGTCGTCTTTCATACCGGCGCTAACGGCGGCGGACGCAAATGCGTATCGACGCGGCTCACTGGACTTTCGTCCCCGGCTCGGCGTCGCCGCGGGTCGTCAACAGGTCGGCTTCCTCGCCGGCCGCGAGCAGCATGCCGTCGGATTCGACGCCGAAGAGTTCGCTCTTTTCGAGGTTCGCGACGACGACGATCCGGGTCCCCGGAAGCGCCTCGAGGTCGTGGAGCTGTTTGATGCCGGCGACGATCTGTCGCGTCTCGAGGCCGATGTCGACCTCCAGCTTCGCGAGTTTGTCCGCGCCCTCGATCGGCTCGGCGCTCACGATCTCGCCGACCCGGATGTCGAGCTCTTTGAACTCCTCGAAGCTCACCCGATCGTCGGCGATCGGTTCGAGATCGGCGGCGGTGTCCTCGTCGGTCTCGGACGCATTCGCGTCTCGGGATCCCTCCGCCTCGTCCGCCGTGGCGGCCTCGATACGCTCCTGTAACTGTCGGTTCAGCTCCTCGACGCGATCGTCTTCGATCTGCTCGAACAGTTCTTCGGGTTCTTCGAACGTCGCTTTCGGAGCCGACAGGGCCGTCTCGACGTCGACGTCTCCGATATCGCCGTCCTCGCCGAGCTGGTTCCAGAGCGCTTCGGCTTTCCCCGGCAACACCGGTTCCATCAACACCGCGATCGCCTTCGCGAGCTGGACACAATCGCGGATCACCTGTGCCGCCGCTTCGGGCTCGTCGTCGACGAGCTTCCAGGGTTCGTTCCGCTGGATATACTCGTTGCCGAATTTCGCGAGCTCGACCGGCACGCGGCCCAGCCCCCTGACGCGATAGTCGTTGACCGCCTCGCCGAACGCTTCGATCGCCGTCTCGATGCGCGCTTCGACTTCCTCGCTCACCCCGGCGTCGGGCGTTCCGCCGTAGTTCCGTTCCGCGAACAAAAGCGAGCGATACAGGAAGTTCCCGAGCGTGCCGACGAGTTCGTTGTTGACCCGCTCCTGGAGGCCGTCCCACGAGAAGTTCACGTCGGCGGTGAACTCGCTGCCGGTGACGATGTGATATCGATAGAGGTCCGGGTCCAGTCCCGAATCGACGTAATCGGACGCCCAGACGGCGCGGTTCCGCGAGGTCGAAAACGCCTTCCCGTCGAGGTTGACGAACCCACAGGCCATCACCGCACGCGGTTCGTTGAAGTCCGTCCCGCGCAACATCGCGGGCCAAAAGACCGTGTGGTGCTGGATGATGTCGTGGCCGATGACGTGGACGATCTCGCCGCCGTCCGGCTCGGTTTCGGTGCCGTGGTTCTTCCAGACGGCCTCCCAGTCGTACTCCTCGGCGCCGACGCGCTCGGTGTACTGCTTCGTCGAGGAGACGTACTCGATCGGAGCGTCGACCCACACGTAGAGGACGAGATCCTCCTCTTCCTCGCCGGGATAGTCGATCCCCCACTCCATATCTCGGGTGATACACAGATCCTGTAGTTCACCCTCGATCCACTCTCTGGGCTGATTCTTCGCGTTGTCGGTCCCCTCGAGCCGATCGATGAACTCCTGGAGGTACTCCTGAAAGTCCGAAAGCCGGAGGAACTTGTGTGGGCGCGTGCGGTACTCGGCGGCGTTACCGGTGATCGTCGAGATGGGGTCTTCGATCTCGCCGGGCTCTAAATGCCGTTGACACCCTTCGTCACACTCGTCGCCGCGGGCTTTCTCCCCGCAGTAGGGGCAGGTCCCCTCGACGAACCGATCCGGAAGCGGCTGGTCGGTCTCGGCGTCCCAGGCGACCTGAATCTCCTTTTCGAAGACGTGATCGTTGTCGATCCACGAGCGGACGAACGAACGGGTCATCTCCGTGTTCGTCTCGTCGTGGGTGTGTCCGTAGTTGTCGAACTCGACGTTGAACTCCGGGAACGTCTCCTCGTATTGCTCGTGATACCTCCTCGCGAACGTCTCGGGATCGACGCCTTCCTCGGCGGCGTTGACCGCGATCGGCGTTCCGTGCATGTCCGACCCACAGACGAACGCGACGTTTTGGCCGATCCGATCCAGCGCCCGCGCGTAGACGTCGCCGCTGACGTAGGTCCGCAGGTGGCCGACGTGGAGGTCGCCGTTGGCGTACGGCAACCCACAGGTCACCACCGCGGGGGTCTCCGTGGGAAACTCCTCGTGCATACACGACATCCGGAGCCACGGCGGTAAAACACTCCCGTTCCGCTCTCGCGGCGGCGACGGAGCCCTTCCCGTCCTCGGTCGGTTATCGCGCCAACCGGTCGAAATCCTCGATGAACGACGTCAGCATCGGCCGGGTGACGTGGGGCATACAGACGATCCGCGCCTCGCCGGCCTCGGTTCGTGAGAGCCGCCAGCCGGCCTCCCGGAGGTCGGCGATGAGATCTTCGGGGAGGTCGACGGCGACGATCGGGAGGACGGGTTCGACGACGTCGTAGCCGCGCGCTTCGAACTCGTCGGTCAGATAGGCGGCGTTCGCGTCTGCGATCCGATACTGTTCTTCGTAGCCGTCGGGCCAGAGCGCCTCCATCGCGGCGACGGCGCTGGCGACGCCAGCCCCGCTTCTGGTTCCGGTCAGCGTCAGCTGGGCGGTCGATTCGAGATACGGCGTCTCGACGGCGAGCTCGTCGAGCAGCTCTCGATGACGGGAGAGTAAGCCGCCGGCGGGAACCGCCGCCTGTCCCAGCTTGTGAGGATCGATCGTCATCGTGTCGACGTCGGCGTCGGCGAAGCTCCAGGCGTGGTCGGTAAACGGGAGGGCGAACCCGCCCCAGGCGGCGTCGACGTGACAGAGTGCGCCGGCGTCGGCCGCTATCTCTGCGAGCTCCGGGATCGGATCGATCCGCCCGTACTCGGTCGTTCCGGCGACACCGACGACACAGACGGTATCGGCGTCGACGAGTTCCGCGACGGCCTCGAGGTTCGCCCGGTACTCCGAAAGCGGCGCTATCCGCAGCTCGACGCCGAGGACGTCGGCCGCCTTGCGGAACGAAAAGTGCGCCGAAGCCGGCGCGACGACGTTCGGCTCCCGGGTGTTCGCGCGGTTTCTGGCCAGCCGTATCGCCTGAATGTTCGATTCGGTGCCGCCCGAGGCGATGTAGCCGGACGGCTCCGGGAGTCCGGTGATCGTCCCGAGATACTCGACGGCTTCGCGTTCGAGTTTCGAGACCGTCTCGTAGGTGCCGGGGTCGCCCGGATTGCTGGCGAGAAATCGCTCTGCGGCCTCCCGGGCCGCCGGATGTGGCTCCGTACACATCGAGGACAGCACCCGGGAGAACTCCTGCGGTTCGGCCTGCTGCATACCGATCCTCCGTCGAGTAACCGTTTATATTACGCGATCCGTACGAATCTACGGACAGGATATCGGTGGGCGGCGTTCTATCGCTTATAAAATCACCGGGCGACGGTCCACGCCGAAGGCCGAATGGTGGGGGTCAACGGATCGAGTCCAAAAGCAGCTTCTGCTCTTTCCGTTTGACCTCGTGTTGGACGTCTCTGACCGCGTCGATGTTCGCGGAGATCGACGAGACGCCCTCGTTGACGAGGAACCGAACCATCTCGGGTTTCGAACCGGCCTGCCCGCAGATGCTCGTCGCGACGTCGTGTTCGCGGCAGGTAGAGATCGTCTCGCCGATGAGTCGAAGCACCGCCGGATGGAGTTCGTCGAAGCGGTCGGCGACGTGTTCGTTGTTCCGGTCGACGGCGAGGGTGTACTGGGTGAGATCGTTGGTGCCGAAGGAGGCGAAATCGATCCCCGCGTCGATCATCCCCTCGATCGAGAGCGCCGCCGCGGGGGTTTCGACCATGATGCCCCACGTTCGCTTCTCGGGGCTGATACCGGCCGATTCCATGAGGTTTCGCGCTTGGACGACGTCCTCGCCGTCGTTGACCAGCGGGAACATGATCTCGACGTTGTCGTATCCCATCTCGAAGAGCTGTCGGAACGCCTCGAGTTCGTGTCCGAAGAGCTCCGGTCGATCGAGGCTGCGACGGATTCCCCGGTAGCCGAGCATCGGGTTGTGCTCGTGGGGTTCGTCCTCGCCGCCCTCCATCTGCCGGAACTCGTCGGTCGGCGCATCGAGCGTCCGAACGCGGATCGGCCGCGGGTAAAACTCGTCGGCGACGCTCCGGACTCCGTCGATGATCTCCTCGACGTAGGCGTCCTCGCCGTGGTCTTCGATGTACCGCTCGGGCGTTTTGTTCGTCGAGAGGATCATATGCTCCATCCGGAGCAGGCCGACCCCGTCCGCACCAGTCGCGGCGGCGCGTTCGGCGGCTTCCGGAATCGAGACGTTGACTTTTACCTCCGTCGCCGTCATCGGTTTCACCGGGCTCTGGGGACGGACGGCTTCGACGGCGTCGGTCTCTTCGTCCGGCTCCGCCGAGCCGGCCGTGACGCTTCCTTTGTCGCCGTCGATGGTGACCACCTGACCGTCCTCGAGCTGTTCGGTCGCGACGCCGGCTCCGACGACCGCCGGCGCGCCGAGTTCGCGGGCGACGATCGCCGCGTGACTCGTCATCCCGCCCTCGTCGGTGATGATGCCGCTCGCGCGTTTCATCGCTGGCACCATATCGGGCGTCGTCATCTCGGTGACGATGATGTCTCCCTCGCCGACCTTATCGAGTTGATCGAGCGTCCCGACGATGCGTACCGGGCCGGAAGCGATCCCCGGGGAGGCGCCGAGGCCGTTCAGCAGGACGTTCCCGTCGCCGTCGGCGGTCGCCTCCTCGGCCGCCCCTTCGGAGATCGTCGTGATCGGCCGAGATTGCAGCATGAACACCTCGCCGCCGACGATCGCCCACTCGACGTCCTGCGGTTCGTCGTAGTGTGTCTCGGCGCGTTCGCCGAGTTCGACGAGCTGATCGAGTTCCGACGTATCGAGCACTTGGGCGTCCCGTTTCTCGTCCGGAACCTCCCGTTCGACGGTCTCGCCGGTCGCTTCGTCTTTGAGCATCATGAGCTTCTTGTCGGCGACCGTCACAGAGAGGGGCTCGCCGGTCTCTCTGTCGATGACGTAGTTGTCTGGCGAGACCGACCCCGAGACGACCGCCTCGCCGAGTCCCCAGGCGGCCTCGATGATGACTTTCGGTTCGCCGGTGGACGGATGTGAGGTGAACATCACGCCGGATTTGTCGGCGTCGACCATCTGCTGGACGACGACGGCGATGTCGACGACGTCGTGTTCGAACCCCTGTTCGTTGCGGTAGTAGATCGCTCGCTGGGTGAAAAGCGACGCCCAGCACTCTTTGATGCGCTCGATGAGGTCCTCGCGGGTGACGTTGAGATACGTCTCCTGCTGGCCGGCGAAGGAGGCCGACGGGAGGTCTTCGGCCGTCGCCGAGGATCGAACCGCGACGAACGCGTCGCCGTCGCCGAGGTCGTCGTAGGCCGCGAGGATGTCCGCGCGAACCGATTCGGGTATCTCGGTTCCGAGGATCAGCTCTTCGGCTTTCGCCTCCGCCTGGGCGAGCGCCTTCGAGTCGTCGGAGTCGATACCGACGGCCTCAAACAGCTCCTCGTCGATTCCGGTCTCCTCGATAAACGCCCGGTATGTCCCAGCCGTGACGACGAACCCCGGCGGAACCGGCAGCCCCGCAGCCGTCATCTCGCCGAGAGACGCCCCCTTGCCTCCGACCATCCCAACGTCGTCGGATCTAATCTCCTCGAGCCAGAGTACGGGTTCGGCGGAACCGTCTGTCCCGTCTGCTGTCATTGTGGTACGGTTCAATGCCCCCTAACTTAGGCCATTCGTTCGTCGTTCGAGGCCGAACGCGGTCCAATTCACGTCGGCTCGGACGCTTCGATGATGTCGTCGTCACCGGGGTCGGGAACCGCGATCGTCCCCTCCAGCGCCGTCACCGCGCGACCGCCGATCGAGACGGGGTCGGTCCGTGCTCGAACCCGAACGCGACCCGGCCGATCGAGGAAGTGTCCCTGCTCGAATATCATCTCTGCCGGCAGCTCCCCCTCGAAGGCCTCGACGTCCCGGAGATATGCTCCGACAGCTCCGGCGGCAGTTCCGGTCACCGGATCTTCATCGATGCCCGCCGCGGGTGCGAACATCCGGCCGTGCAGCGTCGAATCCCCCTCGAGGGCGTCGAACGTGAAGGCGTACAGCCCGGTCACGTCGAACTCCTCGGTCAACGCGGCGATCGCATCGCTGTCGGGATCGGCTCCCGAAAGCGCCGTGAGGAAGTTCACCGGAACGACGAGAAAGCCGAGCCCCGTATCCGCGGTCGCGACGGGCAGGTCCGCGCCGATATCGGCGAGTGTCGCGGGATCGATCCCGAGTGCGGAGGCGATCCGGTCGTACTCCAGATCGACGGTCGTCACGTCGGCGACGTCCTGTGTCATCCAGACGATCCCGTCGTCGAGTTCGACCTCGAGTACGCCGACCGACGTCTCGAGGGCGTGTGTTCCCCCGGTCAGATGACCCTCCTCGGCCAGCCACGCGTGGGCTGCGACGGTCGCGTGCCCACAGAGATCGATCTCCCCGGTCGGCGTGAAAAACCGGATCCGGCGATCGGCGTCCCGATCCCGACCCGGGAGTAGAAACGCCGTCTCCGAGGCGTTCAACTCGCGGGCGATCGCCCGCATCTGTTCGTCTGTCAGCCCATCGGCGTCGGGGACGACTCCGGCGGCGTTGCCGGTGAGTGGCTCGCTCGTGAACGCGTCGACGAGCAGGGCGCGTCGGGTCTCCATACGCGACACTCCGGCGGAAACGACTTAAACGGGGCGACGCCGGCACCGGTCGGTGCCGACCGACAGCGGACGACAGCATCGTCGCCGATCGGCGGTTTCGACGCCCGCCCATCGGCGCTGTGTCCCGGTTCTCCGCGGGGAAACGA
>LKMJ01004339.1_pt1 | contig 13330 bp, 20 predicted proteins | sample 643391 | NCBI WGS metagenome assembly LKMJ01 (sample SAMN04112250, study PRJNA286221) | soda lake metagenome | biome: soda lake; feature: Kulunda Steppe; material: water; isolation source: sample PL-Br10 brine of Picturesque Lake | place: Russia: Kulunda steppe | collected 2010-07
ATTGGCCAAAAGAGTCGGGTGAAACCAAGCAGGGGATCAAGATGAAACAGCTAGCTATTCGTACAACTCTTATGGGCGTGGTGTTTGGTGCCATGCTGTTCAGCCTGTCAGCAGCGGCTGACACACGACATCAGATGGAAGCGCAGCCTAGCGGTGGTGCAATGATTGTGGATGCTCTGGTGGTTCGTCCCATCATGGCTGCCGCTATGCTCGGAGGCACTGCTCTCTTCATAGTATCGATGCCCTTTTCTGCCATGGGTGGGAATATGGAAGGCGCTGCCGAAACGTTGGTCATGACGCCAGCAAGAGCTACTTTTGCGCGTTGTCTGGGCTGTACCACCAGTCTGCCTCGCCAGGAGTCCAGGGAGTCTCAGGCTGAAAGACGAGCTCCCTGATCCGAGAGGTCTGAACCCAGAACGCCCCGCTCGAGCGGGGCGTTCTGGGTTTCAGGTTCGGTCTTGTCGAGCGCCTGGGCTCAGGCCGCGGTGATGATGTGGTACTTGTCCATCAGCTCGTCGCGGCTCTCCTTGCGCTCCGGGTCCAGGGGGATGCAGTCCACCGGACAGACCTGCTGGCACTGGGGCTCGTCATAATGACCGACGCACTCGGTGCACAGGTTGGGGTCGATGACGTAGATCTCTTCCCCCGGCGAGATGGCGCCGTTGGGGCATTCGGGCTCGCAGACATCGCAGTTGATGCACTCGTCGGTGATCATCAGGGCCATGGGGCTACCTCACGGAAGTTCTGGTCGGGCGCATGGGGTGCATTCTCACCGGCGTGGAGACGCGGCGGAAGAAACCCGACAGTGATGGTCAGGTATTGTAGAGGCTCTTCAGCGCCGCGGCGACCCTGGGGTGCACGTGTTTCGAGACGTCTCCACCCAGCTTGGCGATCTCTCGTACCAGGGTGGAGGAGATATAGGAGTTCTCCACCTCAGGGGTTAGAAAGACGGTCTCCAGCTCCGGCATCTGGGCGCGGTTCATGTTGGCCAGCTGCAGCTCGTACTCGAAATCCGAGACCGCACGCAGGCCACGGAGCAGGACGCGCGCCTGCTGCTGCTTCATGAACTCGGTCATCAGCCCCGAAAAGCCGACGACCTCGACGTTGTCCAGGTCGACTAATACGGCACGCGACAAGGCGATCCGCGTATCGAGATCCAGGGCCGGCCCCTTGCCGGGGCTGGCCGAGATCGCCACGACCACCTTGTCGAAGAGCCGCGAGGCTCGCTCGATCAGGTCGAAGTGGCCGTTGGTAAGGGGGTCGAAGGTACCGGGATAGACGGCAATATTCATCGTTTCTCAGCGTCCGGGAGTCGTCCATAGGGATTGTCCACCGCCAGGGAAACGGGGCGCGCATAGCCGGGAATCTGCAGCTGCTCGTCACTCATGGTGAGCTCGGGGCCCTCCAGCACCCCTTCGCCGAAGCGGTAGCGGGCGGTGAACTGTCCCAGGTCGGCGCGATGGCGGTAGTCGGCGGCGGCCTCGCGAGTGGCCTCGCGACGATCCTGCCAGGCGGCCACGGCGGTCTCGCCGTGGCGAGCGGTCAGCAGGCGCTCGGTCACCGCCGGCGAGAGCAGCACGCCGGTGGCGTTGTTGCCGCCGAAGCCCTTGGCGTTGATCAGGGCAGCATCGGCGGTGAAGGGGCGGGTTTCACGGGACAGGACCAGGCGTTCGGCGTGAACATCGTCGGCCACGGCGTCCAGGGTGCTGATGCCGGGCAGCAGGCCGTGGGCGAAGCTGCCCAGGGCGCTGGTGATCTGGTCGCCGGCGGAGCTGCCCTGGGAGTGACCCAGGTAGGCCTTGACCGCCACCACGGGCCAGTCATGAATGCCGTAGGCTCTGGCTACCATGTCGAAGACATGAGATTCGGTCACCCGGTTCTTGGGGGTGCTGGTGCCGTGGGCGTGGAGGAAGGTGCGCTCACGCAACGCCTCCTCGCCGAGTATCTCGCGCACCAGAGAGGCCGCCTTGCCCAGGGTGATGTAGTTGCCGATGCCGGGGGCGGAGATGGAGCGCTTCCAGCCGTCGGCATTGACGAAGACGCCGGGCACGCTGCCGAGGATCTCGGCGCCCACTTCCATGGCCAGGCTGTCGTCCATCAGCATCACGAACTGACTGGACTCGGCGATGGTGAAGCCGCAGTTGCGGGCGAAGGGCCGGCAGGCGCGCTGGTAATCGGCATCGGTGAGCAGGCTGAGGGCGTCCAGCGCCTTGAGGCTATCGTCATCGGCCAGGGCACCCATGGCGCGGAAGCCCTCGATGATCTCCGGGGTCACCGGGGCATCGGCGGTGCCCACCATGACTACCCGGCGGCGCCCGGCCTGGATGTCGTCCACGCCCAGGCGCAGGTTGTAGAGGAAGCTGGCGCAGGCGCCCAGCGCCGCACCGGTGCCACCGACGCTTCCCAGCACGTAGGCGTTGAGGAAATCGGCAGGCATCTGGCTATAGCCCAGCGGCATCTGTTTGGAGGTGGCCCGGTTGCCCGAGACGAAGCTCTTGAGCAGGCCACCCCAGCCCTCGTCGTCGAGCTGGCCGATGGAGTTGCCGGCGTAGACGGCGACCGCGTCGGGGTCGAGCCGGTCGCGGAGCTGGTCCCAGGAGAGTCCGCTGTCGCCCAGGCAGTCGCTGGCGGCAAAGATCGCCATGGAGAGCCCGCGGGGATGGTGCACGCTGTGATAGAGCTTGCTGGGCTCGAAGCCGCTGGGCAGCTGGCCGGCGGTGCGAACCTGGGCGGAACGGGTCTCGGGCAACATCACGTCCATGTTGCCGGCTGGCACCGTGACTTCCCGGGTGTGACGGTCGAGATCGCGTACCTGCCAGGTGGGCGGCAGGTCGTCCGGCAGCTGGCGCCGACGGATACGGAAGGTCAGGGGCGTATCCAGCTCGAGACTGGCCCGGCGATTGGCGGGCAGGCCCTCATCGTTGAAACGGGGGTCCTCGATGCGGCGGATCAGGGTGTGGTCGAGCACCTGCTGCCGGGTCTGCTCGACAATGGCGGCCGCATCGAGGGGCTGCCCCGTGGCGTCCTTCCAGCTGCCGTCTTCCTGGCCGCTGGCCAGGCGCATCATTGCCGCCAGGCCCAGCAGGGTGCGGGCCTGGTCGTCTTCGGGCAGGGCGTCGAGCACGGTTCGGCGAAACGCCTGGTGGCCCGAGGTTCTGCCGGCGGGATTCACGCCGCCCATGCCGACGATCACCGGTAAATGTGACAAGCCGGATTCCTCGTTGTGCTGTTGATGTCTACGAGTCGTTATAGGTATCAGGCCATGGATCATAGCACCCGCTCCGCGGCGGCGTCATGGGGCCGCCAGGGGTAAACTCCGTCGCGGAGATAAAACATATGTTTGAAATCGGGCGGGCGGCCTGCCACGATGAAACCACCGATTGAACGATTCGAATGGCGATGGCCGCACCGCTTCGAGGTGCGCATTTTTTTCCTCGCGATCGAGATGTTGCCGCCGGTTGCCCGGGGTTGCATCACGGAGTGGTGGTGGCGGCGCGAGTTGGCTAGGGTAAGAGCGTGGTCGCTCTGGCGGCTGCTTTCACGAGGAGACACCCATGACGCACGAGATGCTCAAGAAGCTTGGTCTGGCGATGCTTGTCGGCATGTTGGCCGTTGGCCTGGCGGGCTGCCAGGACGAGCCCGGCCCCGCCGAGGAGGCCGGCCAGGAGATCGATGAGGCCATGGAGGACGCCGGCGAGGGTGTCGAGGAGATGGGCGAGTCCATCCAGGACGCCGCCGAGGGCAACTGACGACCGACACGGTCCTGACGCGAAAAGGCCGGGCGAGATCGCCCGGCCTTTTCGCGTTTATGCTCCGATGAGCTGGCTCGTTACCGGGGTGGCTGGTTCTGTTCGATGCCCTGCACGTACCAGGGAGCGTCGTCGCGAAGCTCCCTGACCAGATGCCAGGTCTCATTGAAATCGCTTTGTTCGCCATTCTCGTCGAGGATGCCGTGGAAGATCACGGTGGCCTCGGCCTGCCGGCCGACCTCCTCGACCGTACCCAGCTCGGCGAACAGCCTCACCACCTCGGTGCGGTTGTTCGTCGGGTGCTTGTCGCGCTCCGAGCGCAGCAGGTTGTAGAGTTCCGGGGTCACGTACTCCTGGATGCCGGCGAAGTCATTGTTGTCCCAGGCGCGCTGCAGGGTCATGAAGTGCTCCTTGGCGCCGCTCAGGAAGCGTTCACGGTCGAACCACTCCGGCTCGCTGGCAAAGGGGGCGCTGTCACCCAGCGGCGCGCTGGCCTGGAAGGCCTGAGGCTGTGCGGCTTGAGGCTGTGCAGAACCCTCACGCGCGGCGGCGTCGGCCAGGGCCGGGCGGCGGCGAGCAAAGAGACGGAACAGCAGGAAGGCCAGGCCGGCCATCACCAGAATGTCCGTCAGGCGCAGCTCGTCGAAGGCGCCGCCGAAGAACAGTGCGGCGAGCAGGCCGCCGGCGAGGAGGCCGCCCATCATGCCGGGCATGCGCGAGCCGGCCGCGGCACCCTGCTGGCCCTGGCGGGCGGGAGTGGCCTGGTTGGGCGCGGCGGCGGGACGATCCGCCGAGCGGGAGAAGCTGCCGACGTTGCCGCCGCCGCCCATGCGACGGGCCTCGGCGTAATCCATGGCCGGGCCAAGGGTAAAGAGCCCTACGACCAGCATGACAAGCAGGTGTCGCATCAGGAGTGCCTCCGGTATTGGTCTGGGTTGGGGATGGAAAGGTCGAGTCAAGACATTCTACCGGCTATGCTGGGGGGCACCATAAAAACCGATAACAAGGATAAGGAGACAACGCCATGCGTCTGACACGAGAGGAGAGCCTGCTGCTGATCGTCGACCTGCAGGCGGGATTGCTGCCGCTGATCGAGCACGGCGACCAGGCGGTGACCGAGGCGGCCTGGCTGGGCGGCCTGGCCGAGTCGATCGAGGTGCCGGTGTGGGTGACCGAGCAGTATCCCGAGGGGCTGGGCGGCAGCGAACCGCGCTTGCTGGAGGCGCTGCCGGGCCATCGCCTGTGGCAGAAGCTGACCTTTGACGCCTGCGGAAGCCCGGAGTTTGCAGCTACGCTGGCGGAGAGCGGCAAGCGCCAGGTGGTGCTGTGTGGCACCGAGGCGCATATCTGCGTGATGCAGACGGGACTCGGCCTGCTGGCGGCGGGCTATGAGGTCTACTGGCTCGTCGAGGCCTGTGCCAGCCGCCGCGCCGCGGAGGCCCGGCTGGCCCGGGAGCGCATGGTGCAGGCCGGGGCGGTGCCGGTCAGCGCCGACATGGTGGCCTACGAGTGGCTGCACCGCTGCGACGACGAGCGCTTCAAGCAGGCCCACCGCCGCTTCCTCAAGGGGCGCTCGGCTCGCCCGCTGGTGTTTGCCTAGGCGGCACCCTCGGGGCGGGTAAAGACCAGGGTGTCGCCCTCGCTCATGGCCGGTTCGTAGGTGTAGCCGGCCACGTCGAAGTTCTTGAGCCCCTCGGGATCGTCCAGGCGCTCCCGGATCATCCAGGCTGCCATCAGGCCGCGTGCCTTCTTGGCATAAAAACTGATGATCTTGAACTTGCCGTTCTTCTCGTCCTTGAACACCGGGGTGATCACCCGTGCCTGGAGCTTTTTCGGATCGATCGCCTTGAAGTACTCGTTGGAGGCCAGGTTCACCAGCACCGGGCTGCCGCTCTGTGCCACCACGCGGTCGAGCTCCTCGGTGAGAGTGCCCTTCCAGAAGGCGTAAAGGTCGCGGCCGTTCGGGGTTTCCAGTTTGGTTCCCATCTCCAGGCGGTAGGGCTGGATCAGGTCCAGGGGGCGGAGCAGACCATAGAGCCCGGAGAGTATACGCAGGTGCGCCTGGGCGAAGGCGTTGTCGTCATCGCTGAAGGTGTCCGCCTCGAGCCCCAGGTAGACGTCGCCCTGGAAGGCCTGGGCGGCGGGCTTGGCGTTGCTTTCGGTGAAGGGAGTGTGCCACTAGGTAAAGCGCGCGGCGTTGAGGGCGGCCAGCTTGTCACTGATGCCCATCAGCTCGGAGAGCCGCTGGGGAGAGGCGTCGCGCAGGATATCGACCAGCTCGCGACTGCGGTCGAGAAAGTCCGGCTGGGTGTGCATGGCGGTGGTGGCCGGGGTCTCGAAGTCCAGCGTCTTGGCGGGCGAGATCACGCTCAGCATGGGGGCGCTCCTGATACGTTGTATAGGAATGGAGTATATCAAGGGCGCCCGAGCCAAGGGGCTATCGTGGCGATAGCCCGGCGGGGCGCCCGGTCGTCGAGCCCCGGGTCAGGGAGCCGGGTTGGGCTGGCGCTGGTGAATCGCCTCGATGGCCTCGAGCACGTCATGGTCGAGCCTGAGGGACTCGCTCTCCAGGTTGCTCTCGAGCTGCTCCATGCTGGTGGCGCCGATGATGTTGCTGGTCAGGAAGGGGCGCGAGTTGACGAAGGCCAGCGCCATCTGCGCCGGATCCACGCCGGCATCGCGGGCGATCTTGACGTACTCGGCGGCGGCGGCCTCGGCCTGGGGGTTGGTGTAGCGCTGGAAGCGCTCGAACAGGGTCAGTCGCGCGCCCCTGGGGCGGGCTCCTTCGAGGTACTTGCCGGAGAGTACTCCGAAGGCCAGCGGCGAATAGGCCAGCAGGCCTACCCGCTCGCGATGGGCGATCTCGGCCAGGCCCACCTCGAAGCTGCGATTGAGCAGGTTGTAGGGGTTCTGCACCGAGGCGACCCGCGGCAGGTCGAGTGTCTCGGCAAGATGCAGGGCGCGCATCACGCCCCAGGGGGTGTCGTTGGAGAGCCCGATGGCGCGTACCTTGCCGGCATCCACCAGCTCCTTTAGGGCGGCGAGGGTCTCCTCCAGGGGCGTGGTGTCCTCCTCCTCCTCGTCGTATGGGTAGCCCAGCTTGCCGAAGAAGTTGGTCTTCCGGTCTGGCCAGTGCAGCTGATAGAGGTCAACGTAGTCCGTTTGCAGGCGGGTAAGGCTCTCGTCGATGGCCTGGTGGAGGTGCTCGCGCGTCAGCCGCGGGCCGCCACGAATATGCTCGAGACCCGGCCCCGACGCCTTGGTGGCGATGATCACGTCGTCTCTGCTGCCGCGCTGCTTCAGCCAGCTGCCGATATAGCGTTCGGTGCGGCCCTGGGTCTCTGCCTTCGGCGGCACCGGATACATCTCGGCGGTGTCGATGAAGTTGATGCCAAAGGTCACGGCGCGGTCGAGCTGTTCATGGGCCTCGGCCTCGCTGTTCTGCTCGCCGAAGGTCATGGTGCCAAGGCACAGGCGGCTGACCTCGATGCCGGTGGTGCCCAGCGGTCGCGTCTGCATTCTCTACTCCATTGCCGGATCTGCGGATGTGCAAGTCGGCATGGTAGCGGCAGCCCGGGAGGGGCGGCAAATGGCCAGGGTTGAGTCCCGGGCGGGGCGGGCGTATGCTGGCCGCCATTTCCGCCTTCAGTACCCGGGGGCGGTCGGGTTTCCGCACAGAGCAGGCGTCGCGCACAGGGTGGTGCAAGCGTCTTTTTCGCACCAACTGGACTCGGTAACTGGCCATGATACAGGCATCATCACTGTTCACCCGGCTCGAATACCGCCTGGCGGAGCAGTTGTTTCATACTCGCTGGCTTCCCCGCTCGCCGCGGACGCAGCGGCTGACCATGCACCTCTTCCAGCGTTGCGCCAATGCCGGGCATCCGCCGGCGCTCTCCGTCTATGGTCATATGCTTTTCCACCGGGGCCTGACGCCTCAGGACAAGGCCCGCGGTGCTCGCTATGTGCTGGAGGCGGCCCAGGCCGGAGACGTCCGCGCCCAGTACCAGGCCGGAAAGATCTACGAGCACGGTTGCGCCCTCTATCCGCGCCGCGACGACCACGCCGTGACCTGGTATGCCCGCGCGGGTGAGGCTGGCCATTCCCTGGCCGCCGCCCGCCTGGCGCGTGCCTACCGCGAGGGCCAGCTTGGCCTGCCGCTGGATGACGAGCGCGCTACCCACTGGCAGCAGCTGGCCGACCAGGCCATCGACCTGGGTGATGTGCTGGACAGCGGCGAAGCCGAGACACGACACTAGGTCGACGCCGGGTGTGGCGTCGCGCCGGCCCACTCCCTTCACAAGCTCCCTTCACGAGCTTCGGCCTCGAGGATCCGTGCTCCCGTGACGCTACCGACACTGCTCGATATCGAGGCGTCCGGGTTCGGGCGTGGCAGCTACCCCATCGAGGTCGGCCTGGCCCGGCCCGACGGCAGTACCTGTGCCTTCCTGATCCTTCCCCTGGCTGAATGGACCCACTGGGATCCCAAGGCCGAACTCCTGCACGGCATCAGCCGAGCGCGTCTCCATCGCGAGGGGCACCCGGTGCGCCAGGTGGCGCGCTGGCTCAATGACGAACTAGGTGAGCTCGGCATCGCCTACAGCGACAGCTGGGGCTACGACAACACCTGGCTGTCGCTGCTCTTCCACCACGCCGGCATGCTGCCGGCCTTCCGCCTGGAGGCGCTGCGCAAGTTGCTCAGCGAAGGGCAGCTTGCCCTTTGGCATGCCACCCGCGAGGCGCTGGTGGCCGAGCTGGGGATTCGCCGGCATCGCGGCAGCGAGGACGCCCGCCTGCTGCAGCTCACCTACCAGCGCACCCGCGAGCTGGTCGACGACGCTTGACCCGGGCCGTCAGGCCGGCTCGACAAGACGCGCTTCGAGGATGTCCAGCAGCTCGCTCGGTTCGGCGGCATCGAAAATCTCGGCCCGGGTGCGGGCATTGAGGAAGCCGTACTCCACGGTGCTGTCGAGGAAGGCCAGCAGAGGGCGGTAGAAGCCGGCGCTGTCGAGCACGCCGATGGGCTTGTCGTGGAGCCCCAGGTAGTGCCAGGTCCAGATCTCGAAGAACTCCTCCAGTGTGCCGATGCCGCCGGGCAGTACCATGAAGGCGTCGGCATGGGTGGCCATGCTGGCCTTGCGCTCGTGCATGTTGCGCACCCGGATCAGCTCGGTGAGGCCGCGGTGGGCCTGTTCACGCTCGACAAGGTGGTCCGGCATCACGCCGATGACCTCGCCGCCCTCGGCCAGGGCGGCATCCGCCATGGCACCCATCAGACCGATGCGGGCGCCGCCATAGACCAGGGTATGGCCGCGGCGGGCCATCTCGCGCCCCAACTCGCGGGCGGTCTCGAGGAACTGAGGGTCACGGCCGTCCCGTGAACCCAGATAGACGCAGAATCTTGGCATGCTCTTCTCCTTGGCAGGGGCGTTTTTACCTCCTGGCAGGGGCGCTTTTTCCTCCTGGCAGGGGCCTTATGCTGGCGGCGAGGGCCTGTCGCCGCAAGTCTTTCCCGTCTCCGTAAACGACGAAGGACGCCTGGAGGGGCGCCCTTCGCGGGTGTCGCTGGCCGGTATCTTCAGCGCGTGGCCTCGGCGTCGCGCTTCATGGCCTGGCGCAGCAGCTTGAAGCCGACGCCGGTGATCACGAGCATGCTGGCGATCAGGGCGAGGCTGGCAACGACATGGGTATCGACGTACATCGGGGGCTCCTTGGGGGCGTTGAGCGTGTTGCGTTTCATGGTCGGGAAGAATGGGGTCGGGACCCTCCGGGCAGGCAGTCGGCCACGCCGTACACGTCGTCCATCCAGCGGCCGATGACGTTGTCGCCGCAGAGGTGATGGGCGTACTGGGTATGCAGGCAGCGCACCTGGTCCCAGTTGGCGATGCCACCGATGCCACGCTCAGTGAGCACGCCATCGTAGCCCAGTCGGATTATCTCAGCCTTTTGTGCCTCGCTCATGACCCGCCAACGGGTCGCCACGTAGTCGCGGTGACTGTCATGGTAGGCGGCGAGGAACTCCGGCTCTTCCTGCAGGCGCGCCTCGAGCTGCTTGATCACCCCGGCGGCCTCGATGTGCGAGATCTCCACCTTGAGCCGCTCGGAGCAGAGCCAGTAGAGGGTCGGGAAGGGTTTTCCGTCGATGATCGGCGCCATGCGCAGTACCAGCGGGGTGCCCTCGCTGTCGGTGGCCGCCACGGCCTCGATGCCGCGCGGCGCGCGGCCCAGCTGTGCGGTGATGATTGCCAGCTGGCGCTCGTCAGGAATCTGATCGTTGCGGATCACCATCGTCGGGGTCCCGTAGAAACTTGTTGGACTGGCCGACGGCCAGGAAGAAGGCGCGATTGAGCTGTTCGGGGGTAGGCGCATAGCGCCATTCCCGCTCGCAGTAGTCGGCGCCCCGGGCCATCAGCACGTCGTAGAGTCGATTGAACGGCGCATCATAATCGTAGGGGTCGGCGCCGAACAAGCGTATGTGGGGGTAGTCGGCGAAGCGCTCGACGAAGAAGCGGGTCAGGCTCGCCTCCACGGCGCGGTGCCGGGCGACGTTGTCGGGGTCCAGCCAGAGATCGTAGCGGATGGCCATGACCACCTCCTGTCGGATATCGGGAATCGAGTATCGGCCGAAACGGCCATTTTTTCTGTGACAGCGCAGGGCGCCGTTTGGCTCGCGGGCTCAGCGCCTGGTGAGCGGGGCCAGCCTTGCGTCGGTGAGGCGCAGCAGGTCGGCGGGGGCCAGACAGATCTCCAGTCCGCGGCGGCCGCCGCTGATGTGAATCGTCGGCAGCCCTTCGGCACTCTCGTCCAGTAGGGTGAGCAGGCGACGCTTCTGGCCCAGCGGGCTGATGCCTCCCAGCACGTAGCCGGTGGCGCGCCGAGCCTCTTCGGCCTCGGCCATGTCGGCCCTGCGAGCACCCGCGGCGCGGGCCAGCGCCTTGAGGTCCAGTCGGTGCGACACCGGCACGATGGCTACCGCCAGCCGGCCGTCATCCAGCCTGGCGAGCAGGGTCTTGAAGACTTCGTGGGGCGCGAGGCCCAGCGCCCGGGCCGCCTCCTCGCCGTAGGCGGGCGTGCGCGGGTCGTGCTCATACTCGGCCAGGCTGAAAGCGACACCGGCCGCCTCCATCTGCTTGACGGCGGGGGTCATGCGGCGACCGGCTCCTCCTGGACGTGAGCTTCGAGGGCTTCACGCAGCTCCCCCACGATGGGAATCGATTTCTTTGTCCGGTGATCGAACTGCAGCATGACGGTGCGGCCCAGATTGGTCATCTCTCCGGTTTGCCAGGCCTCCTGGGAGACCGTGAAGGAGCTGTTGCCCAACCGCGAGATATAGGTGCGGATCTCGATGTCGCTGCCGTACTGCAGTTCGCCATAGTAAACCACCTCGATGCGCGCCAGCATCAGCCGCCACTTGCGGGGGTCCAGGTCCGGGGTGAAGAGCCGAAAAAGGTCGTTGCGGGCCAGTTCGAACCAGGCCGGCAGCCGGGTATTGTTGATATGGCCCAGGGCATCGGTGTCGTAGAAGGCGGGCTCGATGGTGCGGGTGAACATGGCAGCGGCTCCTTGTTGTATTTCCTTCGGGCCCAACAGCTTTGCCCCAAGCAAGCGCTCGGTCAAGTCTGAGGGAGGCGCCTGGCATGTTGCCACGCCTGGAGCCGGGTCCAGCCCAGCAGCCACAGGGTGGCCACGGCGAAACCGGCCAGGGTGCCGAGCCCGAGGCCCAGCACGGGATAGGCCAGCGATACGCACAGGGTGTAGCTGAGCAGCGAGCCGAGCCCCGCCGGGTAGTGCTTGATCACCGTGGCGACGGGGCCGGGTCCGTGGGTCAGGTGCAGAATCACCAGGAAGGGGTACATGGTGATCGGGAATGCCGCCATCACCCCGGCCCAGGCCGCCGGTAGGAAGTGGGCCATGCCGGTGATCGCGAAGATGATCGCGGCGGCGAGCAGGGCGCGCACGCCCAGTGCCGCCCAGGAGAATCGCCCCGAAGGACGTGCGGCACTGTCCGGTACCCGCCGGTAGAGCCAGCTGAACAGCGCGATGGCCGCCAGGGTGGTGAGGGTGCCGCCGAGACGATCGAACTCCACCCGGGTGAGCAGCAGGCTAACCGCCAGAAAGGCGGCCAGGCCCGCCGCGGTGCCCGCCGCCACGCCTGGCATTCCCGGACGGCGCCCGGCCAGCAGATAGCCGCCGCCCAGTGCCAGGGTGGCCGTAAAGCCGGCCAGGGTGTGCACCGCGCTCTCTGCGGCGAAGCCCGTGGAGAGCTCCAGGCCGATGAAGAACAGTGCGATGGCGGTGCCCAGCGGGTAGCCGGCCAGCAGCCCGGCCACCCGGGGACTGACGCGCACGGCGATGGCGCCCAGGCCAAGTACCATGCCGATCGATACCGCCAGCTTGGCCAGTTGCCAGCTCAGGGGAACTTCCATCTCGTTTTCCTTATCCTTTCAGGGAGTGTCCAGCTGCCGGAGGCCCTTATGGCCGGCCATGAGCTTTCCCCGCCGCCGCGTCCCGAGGGCTGCGAGCTGTGCGGTCGCGAGTCACCGCTGACCCGTCATCATCTGATTCCGCGCTCGCTGCACGGCAAGGCGCGCTATCGACGGCGCTTCGAGCGCGTGGAGCGGCTGACCGCCATCCTGTGGCTATGCCATCCCTGCCACAAGCATATTCATGCCGTGCTGTCCGAACGCGAGCTGGCCGACCATTATCGCAGTCGCGAGGCACTGATGGCGCACCCGGAGGTCGGCACCTTCGTCGAATGGCTGGCCGGCAAGCCAGCTGGTTTCAAGCCCAAGCGGGCGCCCCAGCGACGCCAGGGGCGCTAGATGAGCCTCAGGCCCTGGCGGTCCAGCCAGGCGGCCTTGAGGGGGGCGGTCAGCGGCCCGCGCAGGTGGTCGGGCAGGGCGGCCTCGGCGCTCTCGTGGTCGCTGAAGTCGCGATTGCGCAGCCAGCAGTAGGCCCAGGCGCAGGACTCGTCGTCGCTTTTCGGGAGCGGCCGGGCGGGCATCTGAATCAGCAGAAAGGCGGCGGTGCGCGCCGCCCACAGCGGGATTTCGTCACCGGCCCCTGGCATGGCCCAGGCCGCCAGGGTGGCGCCGTTCGGGGTCGTCTCCGGCTGGCCCAGCTTGGCCACGCGTGCCGTCTCGGCGAGTATAAGCGCCAGGCGATCGGCATCGCCCTGGCCCAGGGCCTGCCACTGGCCAATCAGCGCGGGCAGCCCGCGACGAACCTTGGCATAGAAGCCGTCCTGGGGCATCGTTCCGGTCATTGCATCGTCCTGGTCATGGCATTGCCCTGAAGCGTGAGGAGTGAAACATGGCATTCGATTTTGCCACGCCCGTGGCGCGTCGGCATCCGGCAGGTGGTCGCCAGTCCAATGGGTCATCCAGCTGGCCGTCCCAGAAGTGGCACCGCTACGGCGACGACGTGTTGCCGCTGTGGGTGGCCGATATGGACTTTGTTTCGCCACCGGCGGTGCTGGAGGCGCTGCGCGCCCGCGTTGACCACGGGGTGTTCGGCTATGGCCAGGTGCCGGATTCGCTGCGGGACACCCTCTGTGCATGGAGCGAGCGCCACTATGGCTG
>LKMJ01004340.1_pt1 | contig 13328 bp, 13 predicted proteins | sample 643391 | NCBI WGS metagenome assembly LKMJ01 (sample SAMN04112250, study PRJNA286221) | soda lake metagenome | biome: soda lake; feature: Kulunda Steppe; material: water; isolation source: sample PL-Br10 brine of Picturesque Lake | place: Russia: Kulunda steppe | collected 2010-07
CTCGATGCTGTTACGCTCGAAGTGTTGCGCAATCAGTTAGTTGGAATTGCCGAGGAAATGGGCGACGTACTTATTCACGGTGCCTATTCACCGAATATCAAAGAGCGCCAGGACTGTTCAACTGCGTTGTTCGATGCGAACGGTCGGATGGTCGCTCAGGCTGAGCATATCCCCGTTCACCTTGGCGCGATGCCCGAAGCCGTCGCTGCAGTCCGTGAACGGGACCCTGAACCCGGTGACGCATTCATACTCAATGATCCGTTCACCGGTGGGACGCACTTACCTGACGTGACGATTGTCTCGCCCATCGCCATCGAGAATACTATAGTAGCATACGGTGTATCACGTGCTCACCACAGCGATGTCGGTGGGAGTACTCCCGGCAGTATGCCGGCGGGAGCGCGGGAACTTTACGAGGAAGGGCTTCGAATCCCACCAATTCGGTTGCAAGCCGCTGGTTCGATACAAGAGGATGTCCAGGCATTGGTGCTCGCGAATGTCAGGAACCCATCGGAGCGGACGGCCGATTTACGGGCACAACTTGCAGCAAACGAACGAGCAACTGAACGACTTGACCAACTTTGTGACCGTTACGGAGTGGATACAATTCTGGAGGCATTCGATTCTGTCATTACGTATTCGCGTAACCGAGTTACTGCCGCGCTTGAGTCGATACCGAATGGGACCTATTCGGCAAGGGATGTGCTAGAGGGCGATGGCATTACCGAGACGGAAATCCCGATAACGGTTGAACTCACCGTTGAAGACGAGACTGTTACTGTTGATTTCTCTGGCACTGCTGAGCAGGTGCCGGGCAATATGAATGCCCCACCAGCTGTGGCTCACAGTGCGGTCTATTTCGTTATTCGAGCGGTCACTGACCCGGATATCCCACCGAACGAGGGCTGTTATGAGCCGGTTACAATCCATATTCCTGATGGGTCGCTCTTGAACCCTCGCCTACCTGCAGCGGTCGTGGGTGGCAACGTCGAAACAAGCCAGCGAGTCACTGATGTTGTTTTGTCGGCCTTTGCAGAGGCACTTCCGGACCAAATCCCCGCACAGGGTCAGGGTACGATGAATAATCTCATTATTGGTAGTCGGACCGCAGATGGGTTCACCTACTACGAAACCATCGGCGGTGGTGGTGGTGCCAGACCGGACGGTGATGGCCTTGATGGCATTCAGGTTGGTATGACAAACACACTGAACACCCCGATTGAGGCTCTCGAAGCAAGCTATCCTCTGACGGTCGAAGCGTATCAACTTCGGGATGGAAGCGGCGGAGATGGCCGATATCATGGTGGGATGGGGATTATTCGTTCTGTCCAGGTTGATGAACCTGCTACGGTCTCTTTGCTAACTGACCGTCGGGTGACACGGCCACAGGGTCGGGCTGGCGGTAACCCAGGCAAAGCAGGGGAAAACTTGCTTGATGGAGAACAACTCCCCTCCAAAACAACGGTTGCTGTCGATGCGGGAAGTCTGGTCACTGTTAAAACACCTGGTGGCGGAGGGTTCGGAGAACCGTCACAAAACAAAGATTCCGAGTAACAATCGCTTTGTACGATACCTGACTATCGGTGGGTTACTACTCAATTTCAATTTATGTCCTGAGAACCTAACATTATATTATAATATTAGAAAAGAATATTAGAAGCAAATGTACGAGGATGATTTTATATTTTCACCTTTCATTTACTATCCCATTCCAACCAACATGGGCCATTCTGTCTGTCAATTCGCTATCGAAGGTAATAATATAATATTTAGAGCTTAGATACAAATCTAATATTCGAGAGTGATAATATAATCTTATATCTACAACACCCCCCACTTTTTCATCCCAAACAACCAATAGATGAGATGGTTTTTTGTGCAGTCATAACGACAACAGCGCGGATACACACGATTTTAGCTCGGGTCAGCTCACTATGGGGATTGATGTGGTTCTCTGAAGAGACTGAGCCAAAGTTTTATTCAGGAGATTTAACAACTAATATATGAACTATGCGGGCGCTCTGGGCACTCCTCCTCGTTTTGGTCATGGGTGGGGTCATGTTAGCGGGTGGGCTGTTGTTTTCCGATGACTCTCAAGAAGAAGAAATACTCGACCACCTAGAGGATTCGCCGGAGCCGTCGTATGTACATGCAAACATGTCCTCTACAATCGATGTAGAATTCATGACAGAGGTTGATGAACTCTGGGCTACTGCAGACGGAGAATTTCGACAAAAATTTGGGGATGAGACGGACCGTATTCTCATAAATGATGGTGCGTACAGTTGGGAATATTCACCAAACGAAGGGTGGGTAACCCAACGGGACTCGGGAGCCTACGATAATGCAATCGATGACAGATACGAGCTGACTCGAATGCTGTTCGATGAATTATCTGTATCAAGCATAGAAACAACTGAATTTGATGGAACACCGGTATATTACATCGAATTCGAGCCACCTGGTGAGTTAGAACAATCGCTGCTTGATATCCTTCGAACGCCAATTTCACCAGACACTGAAGACGAACAACAAGATTTCTCTCAGGGACACTATACCGATGTTGACCGAGTTGAGATATGGCTCGAAAAAGAGCATCTGTTCCCAGTAAAGACAGTTACTGAAGACGAAGAAGGCATTTTCGAAATAGCGTACGAAGATGTTTCATTTGATTCGATACCGGATGAGAAATTTGAATTTTCGCCACCCGATAAGGAGACGCTCGATTTCAGAGAGGAGATAACCTACGATTCGCTCTCCAGTGCCCGAGCGAATGCATCGATGCCTGTCTCTCAGCCATCATCAGTTCCGTCTGGGTTTGAAATAACTCGTGTGACTGAAACTCGCTCGAACGACTCTGATAATGATTCTATCACCTTAAATTACCTTGACGACGAAGAAAACGCGCTGACGCTCATGCAATCGAACTATTCACGGTTTCAACCCTCTGGCGATGAGGGTGAGCCGACCGAAATCGGTAACGTAACTGGTTATTATAGCGAGGAGCAGGGAACGGAATTCAGGACGATGGTGTGGGTCTGTGACGACATTGAATATTTCACTGTCGCCCATGAAACGATAGAGAAGGTGGACTTAATCCAAATGGCTGAGTCCATTGATTGTTGAGAGTTCTATCCCTCATACCCAGTATTGCCCTGGCTCTGATTAATTACAAGTTACACTCAAATTTAGTTGACACGCAACTGGACACTGGATTGGAACCAAACAGGCCATCGCTAGCGAAGGAATTGCCTGATACTATAAAGTGTATGTGGATATACTTTCAGTGCTAGGGGTTTCACACAGGTTCTGCGTTTGGATTTCTACAAACCAACAACTCAACAACACTTATCGCCGATGTCGAGCTAATCAGAACTTTAGGAGGAGCGGCACAACCCTCAGAGAATAGATTTAATATGCAACTTATTTGCAGCGTTGGAGAGGGAGTATTAGCTGACCAGAACAGGCGAAACTGTTGTCAGTATGATGGGGTGTCGAAAGATAGATTCGACTATTAATGTGGTTCCGACTGATTCCTCAAGTCACCACATTAAATGTACTAAAATTGTTGTCTTTGCAGTAGTTTCAATGATTCCAGTTCACTGAGCCAGCAATGACCCAGTATTGTAACTTCATTCAGTTACACTCCCGCATTATTGGAACCATATATAGTTATATGCGTGAGCAGGCCAGACTGGCCTATATGACTCGTACTGGCAACCACGACCCAGGTGAGATGAGTCGTCGTGCAGCTCTCGCCACGGTGGGGGGTCTCGTTGGAACCACTCTTGCAGGCTGTTTGGGATCGAATTCTAACTCAGTAAGTGTATTGGCAGCCGGAAGTCTTGCACATACGTTCGAAGATCACGTCGGGCCGACGTTCGAGGACGAAACCGGTATCGCAGTTCATGGGGAGTATTATGGGGCCAACGCAGTGATGCGGATGGTCGAGGATCGAACGAAACATCCTGACGTTATCGTGAGTGCCGACGCAACGCTCCTTCGGGACCGGTTGTACGGCGAGTTCACCGATTGGGATGTCGAATTTGCAACGAACAGTGTCGGTATCGGATACAACGAGGAGACAGAGTTCGGACGAGACCTCGACGACGGTGAACCCTGGTACGAATTAGCACTAGAAACGGACGAGGGCGACATCTCGATCGGTGATCCTGATCTCGATCCGCTCGGATATCGCGCCGTCCAGGCGTTCGAATTGGCAGAAAACGAGTACGACCTCGACGGATTTCGGGACGAAATGATGGATCTCGTTTACGAGGAGCCGGAAGAACCACAAATGATGGCAGGAGTGGAAACCGGTTCCCGGGCAGCATCTGTCGTATACCGCAACATGGCGGTCGATCACGACATGCCGTTCTTCGAGTTCCCCGACGAGTACAATTTTGCCGACCCCGAGTTGGCCGATCACTATGCAACGGTCGAGTTCACGACGGACGAAGAGGAATACACCGCAGAAGGGAGACCCGTGTTATACAATGCAACGGTGAACGATGAGGCTGACAACCCCGATGCTGGTCACGAACTCATCCAGTTTCTCATCGACGAATCCGACTTGCTCGTCAATGCTGGGCTGACGGTCGGAGACAACTTGCCACGCTCAGAAGGAACCGTTCCGGAGGAGATCAGTATATGAGCCTCGCCAGATTCACTCCAAGCCAGCAGTCAAACCGACTGCCGGAACTGCTCGTACCTGCGCTCTTGGGAGCACTCCTCCTCATCTACTTCGCCATCCCATTCGTCGCATTTCTCGCTCGGACTGGCGCAGCAAACATCATGGCGGGATTATCCACACCGGAGGCGCAGGTAGCGATTCGTAACTCGCTGCTTACCGCTCCGATTTCGACACTGATCGCAACCGTGTTCGGCGTTCCCCTCGCGTACGTCCTCGCTCGAACGTCGTTCGTCGGGAAGCGACTCGTCGAGGCGCTCGTGATCTTGCCGCTCATTGTGCCACCTGTCGTCGGTGGTGCGATGATTCTCACTGCTGTCGGTCGGTTTACCCCGATCGGCTCTGCGGCAGCAGCCCTCGGTATTCCGCTCACTGACAGCTTGCTCGGCGTAATTCTCGCACAGACATTTGTCGCCGCGCCGTTCGTGATCATCACCGCTCGCGCCGGATTCGGTGCCGTTGACGAACGATTAGAACAGGCCTCTCGTTCGCTCGGCTACGGGCCACTTTCGACGTTCTGGAACGTTTCACTCCCGCTCGCTCGTGGGGCAATCATCGCGGGAATCATCCTCACGTTCGCACGAGCGATCGGCGAGTTCGGGGCGACGATGATGGTCGCGTACAATCCCCGAACGATGCCGACCCGTATCTGGGTTGACTTTATCGCCGGCGGAATCGATGCGATCGTTCCCTTGGCACTTGCACTCCTCGGAATTACGCTCGCGGTCCTGGCAGCAGTGCAACGGTTTGGTCGGGTACCGACGGTGATCGACCGATGATCCTCGAACTCGACCAGCTCACACATCGATACGGTGATGAACTGGCAGTCGATGACGTCTCGTTCGAACTCGACGAGGGCGAACTCGTCGCCCTGCTCGGTCCGAGCGGTTGCGGGAAGACGACGATCGTTCAGGCAATCGCCGGTCACGTCCAGCCGACGGCAGGACGGGTAGTACTCCGTGACCGAGACGTGAGCGGAGAGCCACCCGAAAATCGTCATGTCGGGGTCGTCTTTCAGCAATCGACGCTATATCCTCACATGACCGTCAGCGAGAACGTCGCCTACGGCCTCGCAGCCCGTGACATCGAACCGAACCAGCGGGATGAGCGAGTGAGCGAGTATCTCGAACTGGTCGATCTCTCCGAGCAGTGGGACGCATATCCATCGGAACTGAGTGGCGGTCAACAACGGCGAGTCGAAGTAGCCCGAGCACTGGCACCACAACCGGATGTATTGTTGCTCGACGAACCGCTGTCGGCGCTCGACCGGCAGTTACGTGTACGACTCCGTGAAGAGATCGCCCGCATACAGAACGAGACTGGGGTGACGACCCTGTTCGTCACCCACGATCAAGAAGAGGCGATGGCGCTTGCCGACCGCCTTATCGTGATGAACGATGGGCGCGTCTCCGGCTCTGGGACGCCTCGAACACTGTACGGGTCGCCACCGACCCCATTCGTGGCGTCGTTCCTTGGACGGTCGAATACGTTCCCGGCGACAGTTGTCGCTCAACAACCGCCCACCCTTCGGGTGGGAACTCACGAACTGACCGTATCCAATCAAGAAATCACCGTTTCAGAGGGAACGTCTGTTACGTGCCACGTCCGTCCAGATGCGCTTTCTGTGACCAGTCCTGGTAGGACTGGTGGAAACAGTACGGCACTCTCACTCGCCGGCGAAGTCGTGGCTGTCGCGGACGTTGGCCGCCGATACGACGTGAAGATCAGGACAGAACGTAGCGGCGAGTTCGTGGTAGAGGCATCGGAGTGTCCCCCGGAACCTGGTGACGAGGTCACGGTTGAACTGCCACGAGATCGAATTACGGTATTCTAGACCCATGGCCACGATCGCGGTAGCACCACTGGCGCACCTGAAACTGACGTATGACCAATAGCAGGACTATTGTCCGAACGTAGCGTTGAGATGTCCTCTGGTGAGACTGCTGAGAACGAGCGGGCTCGTGTTCGAGTCCAGTCGATAGACCGTGATGTACTGGTCCTCTCGTTCGGAATGTTTGCGTTTAGCCTCGGCTTCCAAATGACGAACCGATACGCACCAGAGTATATGGCCGTTCTCGGGGCTGGAAGTATCGCAATTGGAGCTTTCGGAACACTCGGGAATGTTCTTGGAGCGATGTACCCCTATCCTGGCGGCGTGATTTCGAACCGGATTGGCGCACGACGCGCACTTACCGTGTTCGGGCTGCTTTCGACCGGTGGATTACTCCTCTGGTTCTTCGCACCGTACCTCGGATCAGTTCAAGTTGGCCCGCTAGGCCTTCCCGGCTGGGTATGGGTCCTCGTTGGATTGTGCTTTGCGCAGGCGTGGCGATCTCTCGCTCGTGGTCCGATTTTCGCTGTCGTGAAAGAGGGCATGGGGCTCTCATCACTCGCATCTGGCTTCGCGCTCGCTGAGACATTCCGTCGACTCGCATTTCTCGCCGGTCCACTACTCGTTGCTGTGATACTGGCACTCACGACGGAGTTTACGACGGGGTTCCAACTCGTACTTCTTCTCGCTGTCGGCATTGGTCTCGTTGGAACGGGTATTCAGCATATGCAGTATCAGCCGGCAAATGAAACGTTCGGCACGGCAGATTTTAGCGTCCAACAATTTCTCGCTGACGTTCGATCCCTTCCACCAACCGTCAGACCATTATTGATCAGTGATACACTGGTTCGGTTTGCGAACGGGATGGTGTACGTGTTCTTTGTGATCGTCGTTACTCGCGTGCTGAACGTTGATGCGACGATCCTCGGTATCTACCTGGGTTCTGAAGTCTTTTTTGGGTGCTATTGGCAATCGAGATGGCTGTGGCGTTGCTCGTGATGTATCCGGCTGCCCGCCTTGCCGAACGAATCGGTCTCAAATGGCTAATCGCAGCTGGGTTCTCGGTGTATGCGATTTTCCCAATACTGCTGATCACCGCACCCGATAATGCCGGAGTAGTTGCACTGATCTTCGCTTTTTCTGGATTGCGATACGCAGGGTATCCTGCCCATCAGGCATTGATCGTTGGACCTGCTGTCGAAGGAGTCGGTGACCGGGTGACTGGAACGTACTATACGCTTCGGAGTACGATTGTAATTCCCAGCACATTGATCAGTGGGGTCGTATTTTCGGTCAGTCCACAGCTCGCATTTGGAATCGCAACGGTGATTGGACTACTTGGAACTGGATATTTCCTCGCGTTTGGTACAGGATTAGATGCGAAGTAGTTCATTTCAAACCGGGGAAGCCAAACTCAGGCTCTCAAAGCCGATTTTAATCAGTTCGCAAATGTATTTAGCGCCCAGGAGTTTGTCTTTACTCGCTATTCTCTTCGGATTGGTCGTCTGTGATGGGCTCGAGAGATTCTTCCATCCGCTCAAAATGAGCTTCACGGAGCGCCTCCTCTGACGGCTCTTTCGGCACGACAGACGTACCCTCAGGCAACTCTACGTCCTCATCCACCAATGGGTCTACGTCGACCACCATCTTGCGAATCTCCAGATCCCGATTGATTTTCCCGACCAGCTGCTCGAACGCCGTCTCACGTTCCTGCCGGATCCGCCGGAGCTCTCGGACCTTCCGCTCGAACTCCGTCTGTACTGCCCAATCATACACGCGACGCCCGAGGATCGTGAGTTCATACCGCTTCTCTGTCCCATGCTCGGTCGGCCTGTAACCCACTGTGAACACGTCGCGCTCAACACCTTCCGAAAGCCGTGAGGACACCGTCGAGCCACTGACCGCAACCGCGTCGACGAGTGCGTTGAACGTCGCTGTTCCCGTCCCGATCTCCGTGATAAGTTCTGCCGCTCCCTTCTTCCGAAGAAACGACTCGAGTTCGTCCAATCCCATCGTACCTACCTGTTCTCAGTCCACAACTATAAGTCCAACCGATATTCGATTTATACTGGTTATTGATTCACACCGAATTGTAGCCACAATCAATCCTCCAAGTATAGCACGCATACCTCTTCATATGTCCCCCTCCACAAGCTAAGAGCAGACAATCGACACTAATGCACAATCAAATTTTCACTCTATCCTATACTGATATTCACTCCTGCTCGGCAGATATTTCTACACACTATCACTCCAGTATCTGGTCGAATACAGCCCAAGAACAGAGCAGTTCGTCTATGAGGTGGCTCAATGTCGACTGATCCGTCGGCTGTCGCTGAGTCGATCATTGTCCACGCGGAGACGCTCTGTGAGCGTGAAGACCACCTCTGGGATGTCATCCGAAAACTCTCAATCCCCGTCGACGAATTGGAGGATGCTCGCAATCAGAACCGCGTAACCTTTGGAACTGACGAGATGTTCCGCACGCTCTTATTCAAAGGAATTCGCGGCATCTCCCAGAACGAATTAGCGCAACGACTTGGTCGGGAGCCGAGCTTAGTCAAGAGCTTCCACCTCGATATCACCGATCTCTCGAATACACCGACTCAACAACAGCTCTCGTACACGCACGCGCAATTCAGCGAAGATACCCAAGAGATCCTTAATCGGACGGTTGCTGGCGTCCGGCAAGTTGCTCTCGATAACGGTGTCCTCACGGAAGGTCTTGTTCCGTCAGTCCCAGCCGAAACCGAGGATGAGTCACAAAGCGCGAACGAGTACAAGAAGGAGAAGGCCCAGAAGACGCTGACGCTTGCTCGCAAACACGTCATTCCCGAGTTCGACACGCATCGAGCAGCCCACAAGACGTACTCCGACGAGGTAATGCTGGATATGTTTGCGAGTATCTGTGCGAACAACGGCAGTGCCCACTCAGAAGCCGAGTACGGATGGCTCACCGACGACGAACTCATCTGCGACGACTCGACTTTCCTACGAGCAATCAAAAAGATAGCCACGCCCGAAGACTCGGACGGCCAGCTCACATTCGAGGACTTCGAGGACGATGACTCGATGCCCGAGATCGACCAGGTTCGGGACGCTATTATGACCGCGTTCAACGCTGCCACGGAAAATATCATTAACTCGATCCGTGGCGACGACCCCTTCGACTCACGCGAAACCGTCGCAGCGATCGACATCACCCACGAGCAGTTCCACGTCTGGCCGTGGGAAGACAAGGAGGCAGGGATCGTGAAGCCGGATTACCCGAAGATGGTGAGCGGGTACAAGAAAGACGGCGAGTACAAACGTGGGTACAAGTACGCTACCATCACGTTAGTTGGCGATCACGCACCGATCGTCCTCGGTATTGAGCCGGTCAAAGAGGACTCTGCATGGGAGCCCGACGACTCTCCATCGTACTCGAAAGCCGATTTAGTGAGTCGATTGCTCGACCGAGCAGAGCAGTTCGTCGATCTGGATATGGTGATGTTCGACCGTGGATTCTACGTCAATCGCGTGTACGCCGACGTTCACGAGCGCGGGCTCACGTATCTCTCGCCAGTTCCTACGTATGAGGATGATTTGGCGGCGATTCAGGATATTCAGGAGCATCCGACGGCGGACGAAGCTGTCAAGCACGATGTTCCGTTCGGAATCGACGGCGAGGTCCATCACGAGGCGGAGTTCCTCTATGCCCCGAGTACGAGCGACGATGCCGATGGAAAGTACGCGGTATTCGTAACGAACCAGGACCGCGTTGAACCGGCGGAGATCTCGAGTGTCGTGAACGGGTACAGTCGTCGGTGGGACATCGAGAACCAGTACAAGTCGATCAAGGATTTCATGCCGAAGACGTCGTCGACGGACTACCGGCTTCGGCTGTGCAACTTCGCGCTGTCGACGCTGATCTACAATCTGTGGCGGCTGACGGACTACCTGATCAAGGTCGCGCTCGACGAGCCGATCCGGTCACCGCCAGTGATCACGGCGAAGACGTTCGTGCGAGCGTTGGGCGACTTCCTGCGTGAGTTCGGGTAACTCTTTTCTCACTCCGGGTTCACTAATTCGGTAGCGGCTGCGCTGTCGATTTTCGTGGATTTTCGGACTGATTGTCAGATATGTGGATAATCCGTAGTTGCTAATTCGGCCTCGTCCGATTTTCGTACCAGATTCGGAGTCACCAGTTCGTGAATTTCCTAGTTTCATTTGTAGGTTTATAAGCACGCGAAGAATGTGGTTTCAGAATCTACAGTCACTGCCAGGTCTCCCGATATTCAGAAGGGGTACGAATATGACCACACAAACACTATACGGGCATGAACAGGACAATACTGGACAAAAAGATTAGCAGTATCTCAATTCAAGTATGAAATTTCCCAGAACGACCGGCAGGAGCTTATACCGCTCTCTTTTTGATTGCCCACCTGTGTATCCAACAAGAATACCTTTGGTACCTGCCCTCACAGGAGGAGATATGCCACTGCAGGAAGGGGCCGAACCACCGACAGTGTCCGCACAAAATCAACACGGCAAACTCGTTGAGCCGAAGTTCGAAAAGCCCACGGTGCTGTATTTTTATCCCAGAGACGACACGCCGGGATGTACGGTGGAAGCCAAACAGTTCAACCGTGAACTTGAGACCTACCTGGAGGCTGGTGTGACAGTCTATGGGATATCAATCGATGATGTCGACTCACACCGCGCGTTCGCCGAAAAATACGACCTGGAGTTTGATTTGTTGGCTGACCCGGACAGAGTGATTGCCGATGCCTACAAGATAGAAAAGAGACCGGGGGACACGACAAAACGAACGACGTTCGTTATCGTCGACGGGATAATTCATCGTGTGTATGAAGACGTGAATCCGGATGGGCATGCGCGAGACGTTCTCATGGAGCTGATGGACGAAGGTGTCGTCGAGCTCGACTGGTAAGCCACTCTCAAGACACCGGTTATCAAAAACCCGGCGACAACAACGACATGGTGAGGATGCAGGAAAGACTACTTGGTATTATTTGAATCTCGCTTCTGTGGGGTCGATTCCGTCTTACAGCTTGGAGCCTTACTAGATTGGGTGCTTTGTTAACACAGCTTCAGCCTTATCATCTGTAATGACTGATGTGGTAATTATCGGCGGTGGCATCGGAGGACTCACTGCAGCACACGAACTCGCAGAATCCGGCTACGACATCCACGTTTTTGAAGCAAACGACCGATTTGGGGGAAAGGCACGTTCAATGCCTGCAGAAAATAATGGAACGTTACAGGGCGAACATGGTTTCCGGTTTTTTCCCGCGTTTTACAGACATACTATCGAGACGATGGAGCGGATACCCACTGAGAATGGAACGGTTGCGGACGCGCTTACCGAAACAGAAGAAACGCTGATTGCAGCGATAGATGGCGAAAACCGAATCGCTCGCACTGGTCAACCAAAAACCCTGGATGAATGGCTCCAGCAAGTCCAGCCGGCGTTTGCACAGGATTTACCGAAGAGTGATGTCAGATTCCTCCTCGAACGATTGTTCTATATCCTCACGTCCTGTGATGGGCGACGAGAAGAGGAGTTAGACGAGCAAACATGGTGGGAATTTATCGATGCTGATAACAGGTCACAGGAATTTCGCGACCGGTTAGCCTACGCGACGCAGGCACTGGTGGCGCTGAGACCGCAGGTTGGAAGCGCTCGAACTGTTGGGACGATTTACCTGCAGTTATTATTCGGTCAGCTAAACCCAACTCGCCCGAGCGAGCGAATTCTGGCCGGTCCAACGAGCGAGGTCTGGATTCAACCCTGGATTTCATATCTCCGTTCGCTTGGAGTCCAATTCCATGTAGGCACTCCAGTCTCCCAACTCGAAACCGATGGTCACCGCATTACCATAGCAACCACGAAAGAAGGTGAGAGGATCAAAGGAGACGAATTCGTTCTCGCTGTCCCTGTGGAGAAAGCCCCCGAACTGATTCCAGATGACCTCGAAATGCAAACACCGGAACTTTCGGCAATCCGGAACCTCGATACTGCGTGGATGAACGGCGTTCAGTTTTATTTGAGCGAAGACATTCAACTCTCGGCGGGACATCAGGTGTATGCAGATGCACCCTGGGCGTTAACCTCTATCTCTCAACGACAATTCTGGACTAACTATGATTTCGAAACCAACGCACCGGACGGGATAGAGGGTGTAATTTCAGTGATTGCATCCGACTGGGATACACCCGGAATCGTTCACACCAAACCAGCACGCAATTGTACACGTGAGGAAATTGTCGAGGAAGTATGGGCACAGTTGAAAGCCCACCTCAATGACGATAACACGATCCTACGTGATGAACATCTCGTTGATTGGTTTCTGGACCCGGCAATCATCGAAACGGAAACTGGCGTTACCAATACGTCACCACTGCTTATCAATACTGTTGGCTCGTTCAAACATCGGCCCGCCGCGGACCCCACCGTACCCAATCTCACGATTGCTGCGGACTATGTACGAACGAACAGCGACCTGGCGTCGATGGAATCTGCAAACGAGGCTGGGAGACGGGCAGCGAACGCAATTATGAACCGCCATGGCGGCTCAACGGCGGCTATTTATTCGCTGAAAGAGCCTGCACTGTTCCGCCCGCTCAAACGACAGGACAGGCTGAGATATCGACTCGGGTTACCACATCCGCTAGAGGTTACGCAATCGCTTCGTACTGCACGAACCAAATTGAGCCTTTCCTGAAAATTTGTCAGGAGACCCAAACTATTGAAGGTCTCCACCACTTAGCAATACCAATAAAATGTCCAATTCAAACCGA
>LKMJ01004342.1_pt1 | contig 13326 bp, 22 predicted proteins | sample 643391 | NCBI WGS metagenome assembly LKMJ01 (sample SAMN04112250, study PRJNA286221) | soda lake metagenome | biome: soda lake; feature: Kulunda Steppe; material: water; isolation source: sample PL-Br10 brine of Picturesque Lake | place: Russia: Kulunda steppe | collected 2010-07
TCTCTCTCTCTCTTTATACATACATATGTATCATATGTATCACATGCACGCGCATGCAAGCAAGCAAATCCACATGCATACACGCACATGCACACACACATACACATACATGAACATACACAAGCACACGCAAGCACGCACACTCACAAGCGCACACACACGCAATTGCACTTGCGAGTATGCACAAACACACGCATAGGCATGCATGTACTGTTTCCTTAGGATCTGATAGATCTAAAGTATAATTTTGCAAATTTGGCAACCACCTACCCGAAGCACACATGCGGATGGAAATTTGCAAAGCCTCTCAAACATCCTCAGCCTTATCATAGTGTGGTCGCCTCTGGCAGGGATGTCCAGTCTCTGCATGAACAGCACAGCCATGCTTGCTCTGGCCACCACTGCATACCATCATTTGTTTAAGGATCTTTGCCATCAACTTCATTTAATGATTCCTAGTGCAACTCACCTGAATCTGGGCGTGCACAGCGCCTGTCCGAAATGCAGGATTGGCCCGGTAAAGTGAAAGCTTGTCCTCAGTCTTCAAGTGTGACCATATCAGCCCCAGAATATCAGGAGGCAGGATGCTGAGCCTATCTTCCTGTGGCAGCATACTGCAGATGGGGTGCCAATGCGCCAGGACAAGGTGTCGGTGTTTACATTCAAATTCTTGTACGAAAAGATTTTACTTAGATCAAAAAAATAGTTCTAGAGTTCAAGCCCATGATTCGATTGACAAACGAATATGATTCACAAAAATGATTACCTGTGCATCATAATTGTTATATTGTAATGCGATGATTTTTGGACGTCACGGCTGGTTGCTTTGATACAGCTTTCAGAGGGCTCACAATGCAAGCACATCAGCTGCACCAGTGAACAGCATGAGGGCCAGCACTGAGGCCACTGGCATGCCTGCACTAGATCTGTCTGCAGCAGATCTACGGAGATCTCTGGAGTCGGTGCCATCCTCGTCTCTAAAGTTTATTATTATTATTCATGTGATGCTCGTTTTAATTTACAGCTGGTCACTTTGATACAGCTTTTAGTGGGCTCACAATGCCAGATCCGCCAGCCGTAGAGTCAGTGCCATCATTAGCATCCTCATCTCTAGGATTTGTTCATGTGGTGCTTGCTTAAACTTGTCAATTATCAATAGGGAAACATTATGCTTCAAACATTAATAATCAATATCACCTGCACTTTCAATCCAATGGTTTTGGTCATCTTGTATTTAACGCTCCATCCATGAGAGGATGATTTTTGCAAGTCAATTTCTGGTTGCTTTGATACAGATCTCGATGGGCTCACAATGCAAGCACAGCTGCTGCCCCAACGGACAGCATGAGGGCCAGCACTGAGGCCACTGGCATGCCTGCACCAGATCCGCCAGCCGTAGGGTCGGTGCCATCACCAGCATCCTCATCTGCAGGAGGAGCATCGCCGCCCGTGCTGTCGCCTGGGCTGTCACCGCCGGCGCCATCACCGTCAGTGGCATCGTCGCTGGTGCCCTCGTCAGTGTCCTCATCCCTGCCTTCAGTTCCGTCTTGGTCTTGATCCCCATCGCCTGTAAGGAGTGGGATACAACATTGCATATTGCAACAGACCAGGAGCCCAATGCTATGAATATCATCCTTCCATGGTGTTTTCAGTTCTGCAGGATTCTCTTTTATGATTCATGCAGTCAACATTGTGGATCAGAAACCCTCTGACTTTTTTGTGCCTCGAACCCCTACCACAAAAGGTTGGCCCTTAAGACGTCGTACATGCAGCCATGCAAGCCCAACCTGACAACATGCATTTCATAACCGCAGCTGAGCAGGGCACGCACCAGGAGAAGCACCATCCTCCTCCTCATCATCATCCTCATCATCATCCTCATCGGTACTGTCGCCAGTGCCATTAGCACCGTCACCGTCTTCTGGGACGCTCGCCTCAGGGTCAACGACTACAAGTGCATTGCATCATGTGCAAAAACATTGACACAAGGCAGCAGCAGGCCACTGCGTCTTCTGGGACGCTCGTTTCAGGATCTACTGCTGCAAGTACATTCCATACAAGAGGCAGGGCCACTCTTTGGGGTGCTACTGTCCACATAATATCCCTGCCATTATCAGCCTCCATTTGATGAGCAGGGTGCAGAGCACGGCTGCCGACCATGTCTGTACAGGCAAACACTTTTTCCTGCACAAGTTGCTCCTCACTTACCTAGCAGACGGTCGATGAGGTGCACGATGCCTTTGCCCACGCGTACGTCCGCGTCCACCACAACACTGGCTTCCTCATTTCCAGCCCCAGTTACAGTGACGGCGCCATCGCCACTGCGCATGGTGTCAGGAAATGAGGATATCAGATGCAACTCAAAGCAAGCAGAACCAGGCTAGGACGTCAATCTGATGCATGTTGCAACAGATGCACCTTGAAAGGTGCTCACATTTGATCAGGCCCATGACTGATCAGGCTTAAGCTCCAGAGATCTCAGTAATCAAGCTATTTCCACAATTCCTCAGATGAGTGTGGTTGCTAAGCTGCTCAGGAATGCTACGCATGCAAAAAATGTCCGCTGCCACATTGGCATTCAAGTGCAAATGATACACAAGGCTTGCGTGCAAAAGGAAGCTTAAGGAAGCGCCGGCTTGCTTGCACCAAGGAAACAGCTTGTGAAGGTTGGTAGGGTTTAAATGTTCAAATCTGATTGTGTCAAGTGACAAAGCATTCAGAGCTTTTCTGGCTGGCCCCGCACAGCACCTCCCAAGGACTGCACGTCAACATAACTCTCACGGAAGCAACTCTGGAACATTATGAGTTCAGCTTACTTTGTAGACAGCTCCAGGACATCCTCCTCCACAGGAGATGCGGTGCTCACGACAATGGTCTCCTCGCTCACACTCTCGCTCAGCAAGGCCTGGTTCATTACCACATGGTTCAAAATGATACGGCGCGCCTCCTGAGAGCCTGCCAGCTCATCCACATTGATGTCGCTGCGTACAGGGCGTACAGGGCAAGCTTAATTGACAGCATTCTAGATAAGTGCTCCAGATAAATGCTTTGTTGCATAAGGTTGGCAGGTAGAGGGAGGGCAGCTGTGAGGCAACTTGTTGATCAAGCCATACCGTACTAGCAGTCAGAGTGATGCTTCTGTCCATGGAGACTTCAGGCCGAATTGTTCACAAAGCAAGCCTGCATTACCTCAGTGCGTTGTTGATGGGAGCAAAGATGGTTGCAATGAGGTCAGGGTTTGCCAGCAGCTCGCTCATTTCACTGTCTGCTTGGACCAGCTGGTTCAGGATCGATAGATTCTGCGGTCAAGAAGCAGGGGAAAGAGCAGGCACAGGCCAGGTTCCGTTTGGATAAACTTGCGGTGGTCTGACCTTGAGTGGCTCCTATTTGCAGGGCGAGCTAAACAGAAGTGTCTTTACCAACAACATGCATGCGTGAGCTAACATGTATACACGCATGACTGTGCAGTTTCTTGCACATTGATGCTTTGGGAGGCAAAAGATATACCAGACTGTTTTGCAGTGTAGTAAGATGATGTTTTGTCCACTGATTAGATCCTGACTTTAATTTTGGTATCTCATTGTTTGAAATTTGCGAGCAGTAACATATCTGCAGCCCACAAGCGCACGCACGCGTACCTCCTGTGCAGATAGCGCATCAGCAAACGTCAAGGCGGCTGTGTTGTCTGCTGTGGGCATGACGAGCACCTGGTCGATCTTGAAAACGCGGCTCTGCATGCATTGTACAAATTAGAAGCAGATTATCAGCTCCTTTTCTTTCTGGATAAGGTCTGCTTTTGCCCTGCTAACAACCTGATCTCAAGGTACCCTCTCTTCCTTAATTGATGAAGGGATTGTTGCACTGCCTGTGTGGTATTTCCATTTCTTTTCTGCCCTTGCCCTGCCCACAACCTGATTTCAATGGGGGCGGGCCATTTTTGGGTGTGTGTTCAGCATGCCCTGCAATGGCCGATTAAATTCATTTCTTAATGCATCAAATACTTGCATTTCTTAAGCAGCTGATCACCCTTATATGATATTAGTACTATTATGTGGCCAGACGGCATGGTGGAAACAAATAGCTGCACCTGCCGCCCTGGGAGCAGCTTAAGATGGCCATCTCCCACTTACCTGGCCAATGGCCACAGAAGCAGAGGGATCCAGCATGGCTCCTGGGGCAATGCCACCTGCCAGCAGCATGTCTCCATCCGCCGGCACAACTGTCACGGTCCCATCTTCCAACCTGGTGAGGAAGACCTGCATTTCCATGAAAGCGAAGCCAAAATTTAACGCCAGCCAGGTAATTGGGAGCATGCTTTTTATGAAAGGTCCATCGGTGCATGCAAAAAACAGACAATATGGGTGTCGGCAAAGAATAGATATTGTGAGGCATCAAGGGCAAAGGGTTTGGCTTGTTGGTTTGAGTGCGCCTGCTTATCTTCTAAGGAGGAAGGCCAGTGGCCAGGCAGGATCTGTGCTGGCTTATCACAAAGCCCCATATCCAAATGCCTTGGCAATGCGGCAGACATGCCACACAAAATATTCCTCTTCCTTGTGCTGCAAAATGGGCCAGTCGTGCTGCTGCGCTGTCCTGAGGCTCTGGTGTGATCTGTTGTGGCCCGTCTTGGGAGAGCTTGTAAGAGGCAGGCAGCGCCTGTGAGGAGCTTCCAGGGATCATCATCACTGACCTGAGGCTCTGATGCGATCTGTGCTGGCTCTTCTTGGGAGAGCTTGCGAGAGGCAGGCAGCGCCTGTGAACTTCCAGGGACCAGCATCATGTAGTCCAGCATATCACTCAGATCGCTGTCAGAGATGGGGCCAAAAGATTGGAAAGCGGCATTGGTAGGCATCAGCACAAAGGCCTGCAATCAAGTAGCACGTACACTTGTATTCAGGAAAATGTTTTTTAAAGGCCTGAGAATTCCCGATGAGTTCAAGATTGATGTTGGCGGCTGATCGTCATGCTGGCATAAAAGCATGCAACATTTCGGCAGATTTTGAAGGTAATGGTCTACTTGTTGGATTATCAAACAAATGCCTTCATTGCACTGACATAGTTCAGGCTGAGGACACTAAAAAGACCACAAGCTATGCAATACCAGGGTGAAAAGGTATGCAAGTTTGCAAGGAAAATTCCTCTTGAAGGTATGAACCAGCATTAGGCCTTTTGCTCCATTACTTGAATTGGTGAGAGAGCATTTGTACTCCCTTGCTATGTAAAAGAATGCCAGGGCTAACTTGCCAAGGGTTGAGTTGCCATGGCATTTCTTATTGCCCTGGGCAAAAAGGGCTGCACACACACCTCCAGGGAGCCATCAGCCAGCAGCTCATTCTTCCCGGTGCGCTCCAATGCTGCAACGTAGTTGCTGAGGTCCTGGTCCTGCTGGGCAAACTCCAGGGCACTCGCAAAGGTTGGCTCACCTACGCAGACCAGACAATGAGCACAAAAAAAGGCTCAGCTTAGCTGGGATGAAGTTGGCGTGCCTCATATTGCCACTTCAAAGTGTCCGCCTGTACATGACCTTTCCCTCATGCACGTCACCCAGTTGTCAAATGAAGTGCTGTGCCCCAAGAGGACATCAGTCAATCTCCCTGACCGGTCGCCTGTGGCTGTGCTTTTGTGTACAAGGCAAAAGCTGCTGCATGCAGGACCTCCGCGCTCCATGTATCAGCACAAGTGCAAACACTGCTTGACGCGCACCGTCTGCAGGAGTGCCAGGTGCACTAGACCCAGGGGCATCGCCTGCAGGGGGGGCATCCTCAGCCAGCAAGGCAGAGATGTCCAATTCCTCGTCTGGCAGCAGAGCAACGTCCACCAAGTGCATCATACTCTGCAAAGGCGCCCAAAATTCAATAGGAAGCTTCAGTACGCCTCAGAGCAGGAGCTGGAGGATTGCTTGCCAGACCTTGGGCTGGATCAAGATGGCTTTGAAACGCACAAAAATGTGGTGGCAAGTTGGCCATGCTGTGTGTGCATGTGCATAAATGTTTGTCTTGGAAACAAAGGCATTTGTGCTGGCACGTGCATCCTTCAACAATAAGCGCCACCCTAACCTTGCCGGCGGTGATGTCGCCAATGACAATGCTGGCAGGCTCCTCGTTTCCGTCTCCAGACACAGTCACAGTGCCGCCCTCACTGACTTGAAAGTTGATGGCGTCATCAGCAAGGGAGGCAAATGTCTGCCCATCGCTTAGCTGCATGACCAAGAGGCAGGTACAGCGCAAGCAAGAGCCAGAAGTAGCGTTTACAAGTTTGAATGGGTTTCTGCACCCAAACAAGCTGGTGGCTATTGCATGCATTCAGTGCATATGATTCCACATCACGAGTGCATCAAGCCCTTGCAAGCATACAGAGTTTGCACTGCAGACAAAGCAGCCTCTCCAAACATCCAAGGAGCTGATCCCGGAGCAGGATCTGGAGCTGCACCTGTGTCTAGATTAGATTTCAATCACATACCCGCTCAAGCACCACAGGCAGGCTGATCAGGATGTGCTGCTTCAGGATGCGGTTGGCCAGAGCGGTACCAGGCAGGTTCTCGGGGGTCACCTCTTCACCCAGCTCGTTCAGCAGGCTCCTGTGGAGGTTGGCACATGAGAGCAATGTGGTTTAAAGGTGGATGAGGAACAGCTTGTGTGCCGGCACACAAGCGCAAATGCCTTATTAAGTACTAGACAAGCGTAATGGGTGCAACAGCCGCATGCCATATAAAAAAGCCTTGCAACCTTGACTAAAGGAAAGCAGTGCCACAAGGGTCAGGCAGTAGCAGGTTTCATGCAAAATTTTGGGCTGCCAGTTCAATGGCCGGCGTACACACAGAGCAATTGCTGAGCTGCCCCTCAAACAGCTGTACCCGCACTCACGCCATGGCAGGGTCGGTGGGAGCAAACACTGTTACAGCAACATCAGGGTTTTGGAAGATTGCGGAAATCTGAGGGTCGGCGTTCACGAGGGCTCTGAAAGTGGATAGGCTGGCGTCCTCCTGTGCATGGAATCATAGCAGCTGAATGAGAGCAAGTCCAGCAACGCTGGTCAATCATGACGCGGACAAGGATTGCAGCAGGCTTAGCCCACCTGCCACGGACATGCAGCTCAAGAGATGAATTACCTCAAGATTCTCTTTTGCGTCGTCAAGGGTGACAAAGTCGATGATTGACTCACGGACCAGGGGCACAAGGATGCCATCTTGCACCAGGAACACACGCGACTGCAGGTGGAGCACACAAGATTGAGGTGAGCATTTGTCCATGGTGATTTGACCATTGCTGATCACAATAGAGCTGATGTGCGATCAAACAGCACACTACATCCGCAAGCGCTTGAGGTGCTTAAATTCTAGCACAAAACGCAGGTTCAAGTTGTGATCAACACAGAAGGTCAAAACAATTTCACAGGCTAGCAACCCCATGAGCATTGATCACTAAGCACTCTCACCTTAGCAGCCGTCACAGACTGAGACGTGTCAGTGAATGCTCCAGGAGCAGCGCCGGCCAGGAAGAACACCTCACCATCCTCGGGACTGCAAGAGGAGAAAAATGAGGTTTATGATGTGCTTTCAAGCATCTACAGCAGCCTCCCAACAATCCCTTGTCGCCAGGGAACCAGCAGGTCCAGCTCCAGCTGGACTAGTTGAGCGGGCTGACAGAAAGTGAATGCACATCACAAAATGCCTCACAACAGGCTGTATATAATTTGAGAGCCAGCATGCCACAGCATGAGCACAAATCATGGGAGCGCGCAGGGGACACTCACTCTGCGTCCTCGTCCTCAGGGGTGAATACAACAGAGATGCGGTTGGAGGGAGTTTGGTCAGAGGGCAGCAAGCTTGCCAGGGTGAGGGCTGGGGAGATGCCGTTGGGCGCGGTATCTGGCAGGGTGGGGGCTTCGCTGAAAGTGGGGACGACTGCAGGCACAGGGGATTTTGTCTTGTGTGTGCTCCTGCATCTAGATTGTGCTTTGTTGCTGCATCAGTATCTTCCCGCTTGCGATGCTCACCCAGCATGCAAGTTGCTATGAAACTGGAACTTGCGCTTTTGAAAGGCTGACGCATCCATTTTTTGGAAGAAACGAACCGCACCCTGCCAACAAAGCAAAGGCACACCAGCATAACTCACTGTGGTATTGCGCGATGGGGCGCACAAGCTCGTTAATTTGCTCCGGCGACAGGTTGTCCAAGTCAATGTTTTGGGACTCCAACAAACTGTCCGCAATGGCAGCATTGGTGGGCGCAAATATCATGGCCTGCATGAGCATGTGTAGGTCACCATGCCTCACAATTGCACACTTAAGTCCTTGCAAGACGTGGGTCCCTCCGCATGACCATGTGTGCCAAGTCAGAATGTGGCGGGTGCATGATCTGGTCTTGCAGGACTGATCCATCAGGCAATCCCCTGCCTGATTGCGCTGTCAATGTACTAGAGCTCTGTAAGAAACTCACTGCTTCATCCTCATTGTCCAACACGCTTGGCTCTGCTGCCTCGAGGATCTTGATGAAATCGGTTGCCTCCAGGTTCTCAAGGGCTTGTCTGATAGTTGGAAATTGTTGGGACTTGCAGAGCCCTGCAAATCCTGTGTGACCGCAGGGAAACAGAGTGTGTTGGCGTTTGGTCACCAGATCATGAGGAGGACCTGGCAGGCAGCTGAGCTCTCTTGGACGAGCAGATGGCCCATCCATAAATCTCTGGTAAGATTGTTGCAATTTGTATGGCGCAGATTCCCACGTCCTAGGGTGGCACAAGCTAGCGTGCATCCAGATAGGGGTCGCAAGCACGAGGCGCCCTGCCTCGGCCGATGCGAGCACGCATACCCGGGCCTGCTGCAACCCAGCCACCCGGATCCTTTCAGTATTTTGGCATAAATAATGCTCTGAAACAACTTCGCATGTTCATGAATCACGAGTGGGCGTGCCTCGAGTACAGGTGGTGACCGCACGTACCTAGCAGGACGCAGAACAGGGCGGCGCATACGTGCAGCCTCATCCTTGCAAAACTATTTTGTAATTTCAAAAATAATGTGGACGGATCTGCTTCAAAATTTATTCCTTAAGCCTCGGCAACGAGAACCTGGGAACTCGAACTATTCAGCAAGCTCTCACCGTATTTGAATCTGAATAGATAACGTTAAAAGCGATGTGACATGGTTCATATCAGGTCCTATGTGCCTGACCAATCAAGATTCATTTTTGACGCTAGGCACTTATACCCAGCGCTCAACCGAGGTGCCTCCAAAGGGCATTTTTGCCCTGGTCATAGGGTGGGCCACCAGTGGCCCACTGGCGGGCGAAGATGTTCAGATCCCCATGAGTGCAACTACTTGCACAAAACAAACACAGAAATTGGTAAGAGGAAGGCATCACTGGACAAGAGCAAGCCAACCATTAAACAAGTTCTGGGTGTGCTCGAAAGGGACATCATCCAAATGATTTAGATCAACTGCAGAAGCAAGTCAATTAGCAAGAAATACTAGGCGAGCTTGTCTACCACCCAGGTATTTGGCAGCATTACAGACAGGAATAAGCCTGAGGTATTGGGGAAGAGGTTTACAATTGATGCAAGCACCTGATGCAGGCAACCCCCACCATTGAGAAAGGTGCAGCTGGCGAACGAAGTTTCAAATGTTATTTTGGCACAAGCACCATACAGTGTGAGTCAGGTAGATTCCGGGATGCACCTGCCCTGTGGCTGTACTCTGAATTGAAGAGTTCCACCTTAATGGCGCACCCAAGAAAACAAAGAGAAAATGGAGCTTTTGATCCAGTCTTAGTAGTACAAATGGAGCTCCACGCTCTTCTAGCAAGATTGATCAAACATTCCCAGCAGAACAGGTTGAATAGTGTGCAGTGTAACAACATGGCATGGCACTTCAAGGAACACAAAATTTCTGTAAAGAACACCTGGCACAATATTTGTTACATGACACCTTAACCTGCCCAACCAGATGGAAAACGTCACAGTTTTGAAGATAGGTTATGATGCATGTGGGCAACAGCACTTTGTACATCAAGATACAGTGCACTCTCATCGCCTTCCCCTCTTTCTCCCTCCTCCTCTCTGCCCTCTATATTCATCCTCGTCAGCATCTCGAATTTCCCCCATGCTGTCTGCTGCAACAGCAGCTATAGCAGCAGAAGCTGAGCGTGAAGCCCTGCAAATGACCAGACACAAAGGAAAATCCACCTATGAAGCCCTTCCAAATGTCACCAGGTCGTTTCCAGAGTATTTGGCAGACGAGCATTCGTACAGATGCCTGTTGTGCGATGCTTGAACACCAGGCAGGAAGCCAAACAGGTAAAAGAAAAATTACAGGCTAGTGCGCCTAGCAATGTTGAACAACCGAAGGAAAAGTTAGCCTTGCAGATTAGATTCTAGTTGACCTCTGTTTAGCACGTGCTGCTGACCCCTGTTTAATGATGCCCTACAGCGAGCAAATTGCGGAAAGGGGATTTAGGTAGGGGATTAAAGAGATGAAGTCGGGATCGTCTAGCGGTGAAGTTGGTAAAGGCAGGCAGATTCTTGCTTGGATTATGGGGCAGCCAAGTGTAAGCTGCATCAGCACTGACTGGCCAAGCATAAGCGAGGGGGATGATGGGGCATGAGCCACGACTGGCTTTTGGAATTGAGGGCAAGGACGGCCATATGCGAAAAGCTCAGCACCGGACTGACCAGCCTTGAGCACGCTGGCACTTGTGCAAAACAGCTGGATAACAGCCGCCAAGAATGGCCAGGAGCTGAGGGAGCAGTCTTGCGCAGGCCCTGCTTTGACCTGCTGCCAAATGGATCCTTGCAAAAAGATGAACCTTACACATGCATGCACGCGGTGCACACACTCACAACGGGCGGCAGTGCAGTCCAGCGCCGCCTCTGCCTGTGTGCCCCGTTCTCTGTGCTAAATGAACAGCCCTGCACTGCCTCTGCCTGTGTCCCTGTTCTCCGTGCTCAATGAACAGCTTTGCGCCACCCTTGCCTGTGCTCCCTGCTCGGAATGAACATGGGCTGATTCATGCATGGCACACAGGTGCACACCGGGTTGACACATGCAGGCGCACACAGAAGGCACTCACTTCCGGCGAGAGCGTTGCCCGGCGCCGTCCTCACCCGCCGCCCCGGCACCTGCAGCCGCCACCTCCAGGGCAGCATTGCTGGCGGCTGCCAGGCCCTCATGCGGCAGCCACGGCGCGTCCTGTGAGGCGTGCAGTGCATGCAGATCGAGACACATACAAAGGCCTTTGCGCGGCAGCCACGGCGCGTCCTGTGAGGCGTGCAGTGCATGCAGATCGAGGCACATACAAAGGCCTTTGTGCGGCAGCCACGGCGCGTCCTGTGAGACGTGCAGTGCATGCAGATTGAGGCACATACAAAGGGCTTTGTGCGGCAGCCACGGCGCGTCCTGTGAGGCGTGCAGTGCATGCAGATTGAGGCACATACAAAGGCCTTTGTGCGGCAGCCATGGCGCGTCCTGTCAGGGACATGACTTACACTACACAAGGCATCCAGCGAGCATCCAGTAAGAGGCACACATTGATTTGATTTCATGGAGAGAGCTCTGCACAGGCAAGGCCCAGCTACACTATTCTCCCCAGCATGCCAGGCGCACACACGCATGCTCGCCTTATAGCGCGGCTGCTGTTGCTGCTGCTGCTGCAAGATGCTCTCAGTCCCAGGATCGGTGCGTATGGGAGGCACAGGAATGCCTTGCGCCTCCTGCGTGTAGGCACCCACAGGAATGAGCGCATCAGACATCCACAGGAGTGAACGCATCAGACATCCACAGGAGTGAGCGCATCAGACATCCACAGGAGTGAATGCATCAGAATTCCCCGAGGGTGAATTAACGCATCAGACATCCATAGGAGTGAATGAACGCATCAGACATCCACAGGAGAGAATGGACGCATTAGACATCCACAGGAGTGAATGAATGCATTAGACATCCACAGGAGTGAATGCATCTCGACGGTGCTGCTGGCTTTTCTAGGGACCAGGATGGGCGCCTCCCTTTCTTTTCGGTGCAAGGGAAGTCCATGGAGCAGCACGGCGCAGAGGTGAAGCGCAAGGATGCCTTGCGCCATGGGATGCGGGACGCAGCAGTGTGGACGGTTGGCAGCAGTGCAGGGGAAAAACACAGCATAGGTTAAGCTTACGGGTGCCTTGCGCCTGGGAGCAAAGCAGAGGGGACAGCAGAGCGGTATGGTAGACTAGGACGGAGTAGTGGGACACAGGGCGGCACATGAGGGAATGGAGCGCAGCTGAGGGGACGATGGGCGGCAACCAGGGACAGGCTGCAATGCTACAGAATGAGCAGCTCCGTGGCCAGCAGCTCTGCAAGAGAGGCGCAGCGTATGAGGTGCGGGTCAAGGGTGCTTTGGCAGGAAGACGCAGCAGAAGGGGACCACAGGGCAATGGAATGAGTGGCTCAGCATCATGGGGCACGCAAGCCAGGGAGCAGGACACGTCATAGAGGGGGGTGGATGCATCATAGAAGGGCGAGCACAAGGGATAGGAGGAAGGAAACATCAACACATCAAAGAGAGGGCAAGGGAAGCGGGGGCTGGGTGCGTCAGGGCACAAGAGCAGGGCGCAGCTGGGAAGGGGCGCCTTGCAACGAGGGGAAACTTCTTCAAGGAGGTTTTCATGAAGGGAGTGTTCTTCAAGGAGGAGTTCATGAAGGGAGTGAGGCTGACCACGCAGCAGGTGGAGCCTGCGACATTCCGGGGACACATCAAAGAGGGCGTAGCATGCCCCAAAGCGGAGCCTGGGTGCCACAGAGGAAGGGCTGGACGCACCATGGCATCGGGAGCCAGGCCCGCCAAAGCACTCCAGTGCATAAGAGCATCCCATGGCATTGAGGTGCAGGTGCGTCAAAGCACAGGGAGCCAGGTGCGTCAAAGCGCAGGGAGCCAGGTGCGCCAAAGTGCAGGGGCTGGACGCACCATGGCATCAGGCGCCAGGTGCGCCAAAGCCCAGGGGGGGCAATGCAGGTGCAGGGAGGAGAAGGAGGTGGAGCTGCAACATCGGCTTTGCGCACTCAGCTTCACCGACAGCTGTCAAGTGAAGGTAAGGGGGGCCTGCAGCGCTGCAAAGGATGGGCCCTCGGCTGAGCTATAGGGTGCACGAGCGCTCATGGACAAGGACATGGCTAGGGTGCACAAGCGCGCATGGACAAGGACATAGCTAGGGTGCACGAGCGCGCATGGACAAGGACATGGCTAGGGTGCACGAGCGCTCATGGACAAGGACATGGCTAGGGTGCACGAGCGCTCATGGACAAGGACATGGCTAGGGTGCACGAGCGCTCATGGACAAGGACATGGCTAGGGTGCACGAGCGCTCA
>LKMJ01004343.1_pt1 | contig 13326 bp, 19 predicted proteins | sample 643391 | NCBI WGS metagenome assembly LKMJ01 (sample SAMN04112250, study PRJNA286221) | soda lake metagenome | biome: soda lake; feature: Kulunda Steppe; material: water; isolation source: sample PL-Br10 brine of Picturesque Lake | place: Russia: Kulunda steppe | collected 2010-07
GTGTGTGTGTGTGTGTGTGTGTGTGTGTGTGTGTGTGTGTGTGTGTGTGTGTGTGTCGGGTGCGTGCGCAAACATGTGTGTCAGTGCGTGAGCGCGTGGGTGGACTTGCTGCTGAGGGGCACTTGCGGAGCGGTGAATCGCACCTGAAGCAAGCCCTTAAACCCAACAGGCCAAAGGAGCATGTGAACTACAGGGAAAGATGCGGGCGCAGGGGTGCCTTGCGCACACATGGACTCAAACACCCTATTAGCAACAGACAAGAGGCCAACATTCAAATGCATGTGTGCATGCAGGCATGGACACACACACGCACATGCATGCACGCATGCTCTAACACGCATGCCTGCACATGAAGCACTAATGTACAGGCCCACAAGCACGTGTTTTGTACTGTGGCCTGTTTAAGCCATGTGCCAGAACCAAATTGGCATTAGCTACAAGCACATACACAAGCACGAGGGCATGCCTGTGCAGGCGCACAAGCTCGCAGCCGCGCGCACACATGCACACCTGGGCTTTGACGCGCATGGGTTCCGGGCACCTGGGCGGCATTGCCGGAGCCTGCTCCATTGTACAGGACTTGAACAGGCAGCACCTCTGGCGGGCGCGCTTGCCCTGCTTGCGCATTGGCTTGCTCTGCTTGTGCATCAGCCTGCAGGTGCACCAGAGGATGAAGAGCGTGGCGTGGCACAGAGCGGCGCTCAAGCGCTGCATGTGTCAAGGAGCATGACGGGCCCAGCAGCCTCTGGTCTCCTTCATGCATGCACACCTTGGTGAGGGAAGCAAAGTGCACTCCAAAATGAATTGGATGAGGGGGGAGTGTGTGTGCTAAAAAGGAAAGGGAACGAAGAGGATCCAAGAGTGGTTGCGCTGCAGCACCCAGGGAGGAGTGTGGGACAGGAAGGAATGAGGGACAGGAAGGAATGTGGGACAGGGAGTGCCTCCAGCATGCATGAAGCAGACCTCCAGCACACATGGAAGAATGCGGAACAGGGAGGCCCAGCAGGCCTCCAGCATGTGCTCCTGTGGTGACGACCCGCGTACACCTTGCACACACACACACACACACACACACAAGGATGCATGACACACAGGCAGCGCACAATACCTCCTCTCTTTGTTTTTCCAAAAAAATGGTGGTGCGGGCTAGCGCTCCCACCTCCTGGCTAGCATCTGGCTGCCTGCAGCCTCGTTGTATACTCTTGACCTCCCTGATGAGCCCCTTGACAATGGCAATGTACCTGCGAGTGGTGCGTGGCGGTATTGGCTCAAGCATACACCCTGGCACACCCACACTCGCACCCGCACCCTTACACCCCCCCCCGCATTCCTGAAACGCGCACACACATCCTTACAGGCACCCAAACGTTTTCCCCTGCCCCTGCCCTTGGCTTTTGATTTTGGTGTGGCTTCATTGATTGGGGTGCAAAACATCCCTCCCAACCCATTGCCGTGCATGCAGGCCACCCCGAAGTCGTGTGCCCTTGGGTAGGGTGCGCTCCTCCCTCCCATACGTTTGAGCCTGACGTGCGTGTCTGCGCCTTTAAAGAGAAGGAGAGCTTTCAAGGAGGCAAGTTTTGCCCATGGGACAGAAGGAGTCAAGCTGCCAAGTGCACCAGACACACCAGGCACTGTGCAGCACGACACAAAGCCTTGCGTCCCTCCCTCCACACTGCAGCGCCCTCCGCCCCCTTTTCCCCCACCGTAGCTCTTGGCAGCACACGCCCAAATGGTGCAGGCAAGAACCAACAAGGCATCAGTGCCCCCAAAAGGCATCAGTACTTCCAGGCAAGAAATCATTACAAAACACATGCATGCCACAGCACAACACTCGCCCCATCCTGACTAGCACCCGCCCTAACGCCACCCTCCCTCCCTCCTTTCCTCCCTCGTTTCTCCCTCCCTCCCTCTTCCTCACTTCCCTCCCTGTATCCCTCCCTCCCTTCCTCAACCCCCTCCCCCCAACCTCTTGCTCACGGCGCGCGTCGCAAACATGCCGGCCAGCTGCGCGCCTGCCGCGCGCGTCTTGGCGCACACCACAAGGCCTGAAGTGGGCGCGTCCAGACGGTGCACATTGAACGCGTGGCGGCTGCGGCCCAGCGCCTGTGAGGGCGCGAGGCAGTATTTGATGCGGCGCTGCAGGTTGTCCTGCCCTGCATGCATGTGCAGATGTGTGTGTGTATGCGCGCGCGAGGTGTGCGCGGGTTTTCACCTGTGCTGCATGTGTTTGTGTGAGAACGTGCGGGTTGTGGGCGCGCTTGCCTGTGCACATGTGCGTGTCAGTACGCGCGCGAGAGGGTGCGGATGCTCAGGCAGGATCCCTTGCTTGACCGGCTGTGTGCGGAAGATGAGGTGCGCGCACACAGGCATGCAAGGATGCATGTGCTTTGGGGTGCTTGGCAGGAGGTGCGCATGGAGGACCACTCAGACGCACAGTGTGATGCCATTCAGACCCACAGTGTGATGCCATTCAGACCCACAGTGTGACGCCATTCAGACCCACAGTGTGACAATGTGAAGGGGGTTCAGTGCCTCGAAACTGTGGATGGTATGCTTTTCCGTGCACAGCACCACATGAAGGTCAACCTGCGCTCCAAACTTATCCTACGGGCGCAGCTGGATCAGGCCCCAATCATATACCCTGAGCCCTGGACCCCTAAACCAAAACCCTGAACCCTGGAACCTAAAATCCTGAAACAAAGTTTCCAAACAGGGCTTCTTTCCTGACAAACATCCCCGAGGCAAGGCACCGGTCAGGGGCCCAAGCAAATACCTCCAGCAGACCAGACAAATATTTCCTGACAAACATCCCCGAGGCAAGGCACCGGTCAGGGGCCCGAGCAAATACCTCCAGCAGACCAGACAAATATTTCCTGACAAACATCCCCGAGGCAAGGCACCGGTTAGGGGCCCAAGCAAATGCCTCCAGCAGACCAGACAAATATTTCCTGACAAACATCCCCGAGGCAAGGCACCGGTCAGGGGCCCAAGCAAAGGCCCCCTCCAGCAGACCAGCGCGCTGTATGCTTGCACCACAGCACAACACCGCCATGCACTTGCACCGCACCATGCACATGCACACTGTACCTACAGCTCACACACCCTGTCCCCTCCTACCACAAGCATTATGAGTTCAAAAACCACGTGCTCGCACCCTTATGCTGCAAGGCCATGCAGTGCAGGTGGGCCTGCGGCGTCTGTTTGGTATATATGTGCGCACGCATGCGTTTGGACACACACAGCAAGGGGGAGAAGGCATCGGGCTTGGGCCCTGCCTGCCGCTCACCTTTACCCTGCATAGGCAGCCCAGGTGGCTTCACCACAACCGCAAAGTAATCATCCTCGAACACGACCTGTAGGGTGCGGTTGCAGGGGGTGAGGCCTCCGGTACATCTCCCCAAAACAAACACACAAGCACACAGACAGCGTGCGTGACGTGGGTGCCTCTGGCACAGTGCATTTCGCAAAGCAAACACACAAAGCAAGTACACAGGGTGTGAGGCAGGCGCGCAAAGTGAGCTGGCCACCAGCTGGCCTAAGGAGGGGCAAGAGGTGTTCGTTCTAACCCTCTACTCCCTGCTGCGAGGCATGTGGCGTGGACTAGTGCCACTGATGCACCTGGAGCCCTGGTAAGTCGTGAGTGGGCGGCTCCCAGCTGTTTGACACTTGGGCGGAACCTGCACGGGCTACCAGCTGGATCAAGCTGCCTGCACGCACCTGCGCAGGCAGGTCCTCAGCATGGAGTGTGCGTGCGTGTGTGTGCGCGTGCGTGCATGCGTGTGTGTGTATGTGTGTGTGCGCGCACGTGTGCGTGCGTGCATGCGTGTGTGTGTGTGTGTGTGCGTGCGTGTGCGTGCGTGCGTGCCTGTGTGCGTGTGTGTGCATGTGTGAGCGTGTGTGCGCGTGTGTGCGCGTGTGCGTGCGTGTGTGTTCGTTTGCGTGTGCGTGTGCGTGTGTGTGTGTACGTGTGCGTGTGTGTGTGTGCGCGCGGATGGACTGGCAAGCCGTTTGCTGCCCCATAGCTACGTGCGCACGTCGCTTGTGATGCACAGCCATGCTTGCATGTATGCAAGAGTACGCACTGCAGATCACGCACTCTTGCTTGTTTCATACATATGGTGCTGTATGGTGTAAAGCAGCATATGCCTACAGTTCACGGTGCCGTGCTTCCAACTGGTTGAAGGCTCGTGCACGATCAAGCCATCAGAGGTAAGGCTCACATAGCTGTGCCTGCCAAACAAGGTAGCCAGCTTAAGCCTTCAAGCTCTTCAACCTAACCTAGAACAGAGTCAGAGCGCAAGTGCTTGGAGGCGAGCTAGTGCCTGGGGAATGAGCAGCTGTATGCTGATACACAGAGGGCCATCAGAGGCGTGGTTTAGGGTGCCACCCTGAGCTGTGTGCCGCAGGTTCTTTGACGCCAATGGCATGGAGCCCTTCTTGGGTGCTGCATCCTTAGAGACCAGCATTGTTTTTTAGTACCAGGTAACACACAGCAATGAAGCCTTGGCATTCTTCCAGAGCCTCCCTGCATGCATGCAGTCCTTGCACACGGGTGCGACGGACTTGCTTACCACGTCAGTGGTGGTTGCAGGAAACCCATCTAGGAGGACCTCTTTGCGGCGGCACCCTTTTTTGGCGCCTGTGAGTGGATCAAGGCCCAATTTGGCCTAAAATTTGGCCTCAAGAACATCCCAAGTTGCATCTTTCCAGGTGCAGAGCACAGGAGGCATCCTGTCCTCCCCACCAGCTATCGGCAAAATGAGGTAGTTTTCAAAGGCAAATTGGATCATGACTACATTGCAGTAGATGCCATGACCTTTGAAGGCTGCTATGGGCAGGAAGCTTCATGTAAACCTAAAGGCAGGTCGCTTTGAAGAGCATTGAGTTCAGCAGAATAGCAGAAATACAGCGTATGGACAAATTTAAATGTCAAGGTATCAAACGGGAACAGGGTGCAGGGTGGTGTCATGGTGTAATGTCTAAACCATAATTGATCATAGGCTGCCTCCTCTCCGAAATCAGAATTGTACCTGTTTGAGAAGTGAACACCTCAGGAAAGAACTTCTGCAAGGCAACTAGGATGCTCTGTTCCTCGCCCACAAAGTCAGTAACAGTGGTTTCTTTTGCGATGACCATGCCTGGCTTGAGCTTGTACTGCCCATTTGCTTGTGCTGACGCCATCACGCTGTGCTGCCGCGTTCCCTTTAATAAGAAGTTGTTATACCTATAACTGGCACACCTCTGGCAGGTCCTGGCAGGTGCTGCTGACCAGCGGGCGGAGAACAGAGAGCGCATGTAGGTGCATTGCCTCAATAAATTGGTAAAATACTCATATTTTCAATGTCTTGAACGAATAAGTATAAGATAGCGTCGCACTTCAATAATCACAAAAGAATGAATGATCACTTAATTAGACCTGCAGACAGAGGACCAGATTTGCGGCGCTTTGTGGGGGTAGACATGGCTGCTACACGCTGGGGCAGGCAGTGTTAACATGGTTTGCTGAAGCAAGTTTATAGAAAGGCCATGCGCAACAACGCTGTCATTGTGAGACATCCAGGACCGATGTCCTCAAAGCTTTGTATGACTGCATGAATGAGATTTTCTAAGGAACAGGCGTCTGAATAGCTATCACAAATCATTAGAGAGGCAGAGGAACGTTGAACTGCTTGACAGCCTGTCCAATACCCATCTGAATCGCTTGCTGTGTGACCTGTGTGCATGTGTGTGCAAGCGTATCCGTGGCATCAGCGATGTGTTTGGCGCATTGGTCTTGACATTCGTTAGGCAGAGGAACGTTGAACTGCTTGACATCTAGCTGAGGCATCACTGCTTTGCGTTGATCTGATGCTCAAGCGTGTGTGCATGCGTGCGCATGGATGTGTGCTGGATGGATGCTTGCATGCTTGAGTGCGTGCGTGCGTGTGTGTTTGTGTGTGTGTGTATTTGTGTGTGTATTTGTGTGTGTGTATTTGCACATGCGTGTTAAGGTGTGTGTGTGTGTGTGTGTGTGTGTACAATGTTTGCACTGTACATGTGTGTTGTATGCGCAGACATTCATGCACGTGCGTGAGTGCAAGCATATGATTTGAACTTCCAAGGGCTAAGCCTGCGTCCCATCATTCTTCCTTACACTGATTGAGCGCTTGGCATGAACAGCGATCGAGCCCATGCTCTTGTCAGCAATGACAACACAATAATATATTAGCAATTATCGATCAATCACACCATATGCATGTTTCTCCTGGGTCACTTACCACCGGAGGCAGTTGGGAGATGTTGAGTTTGGTGCCCAGAACTTTGCTAGCCAGAGGAAGGGCCACCAGCTGCGAGCACAGCGCAGATTTTCGGATCACTAAACAGTGGACAGCTAGTCCACAGCTAAAATGGATACGCTGGGTGTGCTGCATGATGCTTTCTTCCAGGGGGGAAGCACAACTCGTTGGAGTAAGCTTGGAGGATGACTCACACCACTGGTTTAGGCAATCAAGCAGCGCTTTGCCGCGCTCGGCAGCAATATGAAGCATGATCAAGCACTCAGGGTACAGCACAATTCAAACCAGGCACTGACGTCACTACATAGGAACGTTGCGCTCTGCACTCATGCTGTCGGCTTCACCAGGCACCAGCTCTCCGGGTACAGATGGCCTCTGCCTAGAGAGGTTGGTGAGCATGATGGTCATTCCTGCATCTTCAGCCACCTTATTCCAAGGAGTTGAAGCACAGGACCTGCCTGAAGAATAACCTGCTACCTACCTAGATGCTGAGCACCATTCTACCTACCTTGATGCCAAGCACCATGGTCGCCTTGAAAAGTAAGGAGTCCTGGAATTTCCCACTGCCTCCAGCCATCTCTCTGCAGCCCAAATTGGAGGGAAGATGTGATGTGGCACAACCTTTTAAATAGAACCTTTTAAATAGAGCACCGTTCTTTTTAATACCTGGGCATGGTCTTCACCAAGATGCACAACATGGCTGCTGCAGCTGAGCATATGCTTACGCCTTTCATGGCTGGTTGTCGTAGAATCAGGCAGTTTGCATCGAAGCACCGCTTAACAGATAGACCACACAGCATGCTTTGGTTGGCTAAAGGATATGCACTTCCAGCAAGCATGTATGCAAGTCAGATATGGGGCACTAGGTACATGAAGCAAGGAGCTGAGATGGACTGCCCTCTGCAGACAGTTCACATGTGCTTGCTAAAAGGTATCTTAGGTGTAAAGCGCACCACTCCCAACTGTTCTGTGTTACATGAGTGTGGCCAAGAGCCCTTGCAATTCTATTGGTTCCGAGCGGCTGTGAGATTTCATAATGCTCTGCTATGCAGTAATAGTAGCACTCTTGCCAAAGTCCTCAAGGCTGATATTGCGATGAGCACTATCAACAAGAAGTGCTGGAGTGCTGAGTTCTTGGATGCTTTTTATGGTCTGGAAAGGAGGAGCGCTGAGTTCCAACATCGCGTGAGAACATTTCAAACGATCCCACAGTCAGAATTTGTTGTTGATGTGAGAAAGAGGTTGAGGAGTATCTGGAATCAGGCAAACCAGCTAGGCAATGAAGATCAGATGGACAAGGCTGCAAAATATCATAATTGGGTTGCTTTGCCTTTGCCTAGGTCGGTGACTGTTGATGGACCGCCTTTTTCTGTACCTAGGTATCTGCATCTGGATTTAGGCAAGCAAACACAGCGCAACGTGGCACGTTTCAGGTTACATTCCCATGTGCTGCGTGTCGCAAGACAAGAAGCTGGGAACATCATGATGGTACCTGTGATAAGTGTGGCTTGCAGACAATGCAAGATGAAAAACACGCTCTTTTCCTGTGCCCTTGCATGCAAATGTGTTCGTTGAGGCTTCAATGTGCAGACTTGTTTCACGATTTACCAATGGCACACAAAATTACTGTCAATCAGACTGGAGCTTTTTATTTCTCCCAAGCTTGTTCTGAGGATGTCTTCAATTGTTTCCAGAAACAAACTAATGATTCGTATCGTTCATTTCAGAGCTTATGGATGTTTTTTTGATGGCTGGTGTTCACCAGCAACCTGAACAGTCAAACTACCTGGCTGAAGGTCAAGCTTAAACTTGTAAACTTAAAGAGCACCATGCCAAGGACACCAACACCACCAGGACCCAGCACCTACTTGCACATGTTGTGGAACTGCTCGTAGCACAGGGTGCCTGACTTGTTGGTGTCATGCCTGTAGGGCATGGGCATGAGCGAAGACACAGCAGGCAGGTGTGAGCAAAGACATAGTGTGACCAGAGACAGGGCAGGGCAGGTGTGAGCAAAGACAGGGCGCGAGCAGAGACATGGAGTGAGCAAGACGAGGAGTGAGCAAGACATGGCAGGGCAGGTGTGAGCAAAGATTTGGTGTGAGCAGAAACAGGGCAGGGCAGGTGTGAGCTAAGACACAGTGTGAACAGAGACTCGGAGTGACCAGAGACAGGCAGGGCAGGTGTGAGCAAAGACACGGTGTGAGCAGAGACATGGAGTGAGCAAGATGTGGAGTGAGCAAGACACGGCAGGGCAGGTGTGAGCAAAGACACAGCAGGCAACGCTGCCTCAACAAGGGAATGAGAGGGGGGTTGGCATGCTGCCTCTGTGACGCTCGTCATGCTGAAAACCTCAGCTCTGGGCAGGAAGGGTAAAATGTTTATGATGAGCACACGCAGCACACGCAGGAGGGTGCAGGCCTTCCAGCCAGGAGGAGGCACAGCTGTCTGGGGTGCGCCACTGACTTTTATCCTGGAAGTGAGCCCCCACATGCCTTATTCCCTTGCTTTGTGCAGCAGTCAGACCCATATCATGACACACACACACAATGACGCAGACAGCCCCATGAAAAAAAGGCAACCTGTGCTTACTTTACCATCATGTCCTTGACTTCATTAGTCGTCGGAATCTTCAAATGGCAGGGCAGTTTGTTGTTGAGGAAGTCATAGAGGCGCAGCACTGCGATGTAGAATTCCTGCAGGCACAAGCAGCCACAGAGTGCGCAGCTGCTGAGGTGAGGCCAGACACTCCCAGGTAGCAGCTGGACGGCAGGGCGTAAGCACTCCCACACCTTGAAGTCAAGTTGTCCATCATTGTCCATGTCCACCTCCGCAAACGCCCGCTTGCAGGCAGCCTCAAAGTAGGGAGACGACGTCAACCTGCGCCGCATGCCATCAGCATTCCAAATCACGTGCCCATAATCAGGCATCCATTCTATGACTTCTTTCAGCATAGATGCGCGCGTGCCAGCTCAGTGATGCAGGAGCATGGCATTCCGACCGCTCAGGCAATTGGCTGCTGCATTTCTCGAGACTCTGTAGTTGAGCAGCACACTGACTCTCACTGAATGTCCACAGTGAACACATTTCGGGACTGAGAATGTTTGTGAAGCGTTGGCCAGGATAAGACGTCAGCCCTGGGTCAGATGCCCAGCGCGGCATTCATTCCGAGTGAGCTGAGGTGCACCCTTGCACAGTAGGCATAAGCACGCATGAGGCTACAGAGGGTATGGATAGACCTTCTGCTCTAGAGACACTTGCCTTATGCCAAAGCGCGGCATCTTGCTCAGCAGATTTTCAAGCATTAGAGAGATGAGTTAGGGTTTCTGCCGGACAAGGGCTTCAATAAAAAGAACTAAACAGTGTCCAATTAAGTATATGCTTCACCTCCAGTCAGCAAAAGGGGTGAACCATGCGGCTTCACATGTTTTGAAACGTTCGATTTTTTGTGTCGGACGGGATCTTGGGGAATCTTTCAAAGAAGCATCTCTCAAAGAACGCACATCACGCACATCATGACAATAGGCCACTCGGCTTCTAAACTCGTCCTTCCTGCAAGTCTTATCTGCAAGTCCTTTTCTGAAGACCTAGGTGGGCATGTTCCCTTGCCAGACAGTGCAGGGGTAGTTGACTACCCCAGGCCTCCCTAGTCCCTGGATGGGAGTGTCCAGTTCTGTGATAAAGACCGGGACAGCAAGTACCAAGGATGTGGTGGACAGTCTTCTGGACACGAGCACGGGCCGTAGCCGCAGGTCCAAAACTGGCGCCCTGAAATCCATCCTGTCCGAGGAGGAGGAGACGCTGCATGAACTCATCAAGTATCGCAGCCCAGAGATGCTGGAGGGGGTGCTTGAGGGGCTGAAGAGGCGCCTTCACGAAGAGGGTGGGCCTGAGTACTGCCAGGTGAGCGGGACAACAGGACGCCCCCCCCTGTAAGCAGGCAGCATGATGCGTGACACTGCATCCCTCCGCTCCCCTCCAGCATGGAACATGAAGGCATTTAGCAGAAGGCTTGTGGCGTGCAGCCTGCTCGATCATCCTGCGCATCGCAGTGCAACCTGCTTGCAACCGTCAACCTCCAACCCTCCAACCCTCTCACCATGTGTGACCATCAAGGCGCGGAGGCCTGGCCTGCCCTCGTCAATTGAGAGTGTATGCCTTGAAGCAAACCATGGGAGAAGATCTAGGAATGGACGCAGCTTCCACCGCCACAGCCTCTGAAGATGGATATGCACCTAGACTTTCAAGTTGAAAGCCTTGTTAAGAATGCTGTGCCATAAATATGCTTTTCTATCTTTCGAGGCAAGTGCTGTGCCTTGAATGATTACCTCTTCCCGCTCTTCAGAGGCTGGAGTGGAACAGAGGACACCATGCACACGGCAAGGCAGCAGCCAGGGGATCAGGGCTTAAATGGCAAAATGAAAGATGAGGGCCCTTGCCCTTCACTCATAGATGTGTCCATTGCCCAAACGGCGCCAATCCCTGGGGCCCTTGCCTGCGCAATGGGTAAGGAAGGGCACAGTGCGCTCCAAGAGATGCAGATCACGCTGCCGTAGCTGCTGAAACGGTCTGGACTCTGCTGGTGTGTGTGCAAAACATGTGCCTCTGTCTGCTGCTTCTGCTGCGTGGATTGCGCGTGCGCGCACAGGCCAAGCTGCAGCAGCTGCTTGATGATCCTGGTACACGCGGGCGGACACCTCTGTGGATCTCGTGCTACTGCAACAAAGAGGAGGCCACAGCCATCTGTGCGCGCGAGGTGCGTACGCAAGCTGACCATCTGTACGTTCCTACAGAGTCCACATCAACTGCAAGGACATTGCCCTTGTGGAGGCGGAGGGGTGGAGCATGCCACTGCTTAGATTTTTTTGCTGAGCACTCTCATGTTGGTGCACATGGAGACACACATGTATGCACACAGGCACAGGCATACGCACACAAAGGCTCAGGCCACATGCTGGTACATGCATGCATACAGGCAGACACACAAACAGACAGACGGATAAACATTCGTACAGACTGCCAAACTGGCACACATACGTTCATGAAATACATGCATGCGCGTTTCCTTCATTCCCAAGGGAGGCCTCGAGGCCCACCCCACCCATGTAGCTCATGAGCTCCCCTGCCCAAGGCCCTCACAATATCCCACACAGCATCAGTTCAGCAGCCGCGCTCCCTTGCCTATTCTCCCCGGCAACACAACTGCGCTTCCTTCTGTGCACCTGTTCGGGGGGGCCATGCACCAGCTGGATAGTTGGCTGGTGCCTTGGCTGGCAAGAGCATGGCCGCACCTCTCCTATAGGACTGCCGGCTGTGGGGTGGGGCGCCTGTGTGCCCCTGTGGGCGCTTGCAGAGGCCAGCGCGGGTCTCCTGATGCTGCTGAGGCGCTGGTGCCGGTTGTTGCATGCAGTCCATGCGGGCCCCGCAGGCTTTGGGCGAACAAAGGAGGGCACAGCTTGCGACTCGGCACTCGGAACCTCTAGCCCTGTGCAGCAATCAGATCCGATCCGTATCCGATGGACATGTGCTTGGCCAGCCAACCAACTCGCCAACTGACAAGGCATCTGTACAATGTCCAACAGATCCGCAACTGGGGCTAGACAACATCTGAGCATTCGAGCCACCCCTGTGCAGCGGCGACAGAGGCTGCCCCCCACCTAATGCACAGCCTGTTGCTGCACTGGCTGCCTGACTCGCAGGGTGCAAACCCATGGATAGCCGACAAGTCGTCAAAGAAGACGCCTCTGATGATCGCATGCGGTGTGTGGGGCGGCGTTGCCCTGGTTGGTGCCTTGTGGCGTGGCGTCACGCATGCTCTCGTGCCGTGCGCAGACCCTCTTGGACACACGCAGCGCATGCAGAAGCCTCAAATGATGGAGCAGAAGCCTCCAATGACGGTGTCCCGTGCCGTCTCAATGATTGCCGCCTCTCAGGAGTGCGCGTGGTGCACCGCCTCACAGGGCTCTCACCCGGGGGGCATATGTGTGGGCAGGCAGTCACATGTCACCATATGGCGGGCTGTGACACGGAGGACACGCAGGGTGCTTCCATATCCACACCTTCCCCCGGCGCAGCTGCAGGGCTGAGGTTTCATGGACATGGCCTGCGGGCACACACCCAATGTCCTCTTGCCATGAGCTCTTGGATTTTGTCTTGCACCCAATTGGCACTTTCCACCCTACTTGCAAGCAATGGTCTTGGTGAGAGTGATCTGCGCGGCTGTTACGTGCGCAAGGTGCAGGAGAAGAATGTCCCTCACTCTCTGCTTTCATGAACCTGAGTGCACGCTTACCACAGATGGCATGAGACGTAGCAGCTGTTTTGTGCGCGCAGGCGCATTGCCTGGGGCATCAGTATCGCCTGCGTGCGTGCTTGCAATTAGGCTGGCATGTACACACACACACAACACTGCGCAGCCTTTCCCCTTGACCACGCCCCCATCCGCCGGCAGTGCTCAGCTGAAAAGTGAGCCGACTCAGGGCTCAGCCTGTGCAGTCAGGGCTCCTCGTCGGTGTCCGCCAGCGCAATTACGCAGACAATTTGATTCTGACAGATGGCTTGGACAGGCCACACAGTACAAAACAGCCGCTACTGGGACCCTAACCCCGTTGCATTAGGGAACAACCTCGGGGCTTAACCTCATATAAAACACCCAATCACTATAAAAATGAGCAGCAATCTCTTGCCTCTGCCGTGCTGCAGTCATGGGCAATGCAGGCTGCGTGAAGAAGCTCTTGGACAACATGCACACCAGATTTGAGATTTCACCAGAAGATGGTGTGACACGGTGCGTGCACATGCATGCATACACACAGCCCCCTTGCACAATCATCCGTCATGTTATCATTTTTTTGCAAGGGCAAGTGGCATGAAGACCACCGGGGTTAGGTCATTTGTAAGGGCAATGCCCACAAGGGCATTTATAAGTTTACAAGTTTGACCTTCAGCCAGGTAGTTTGACTGATCAGGTTGCTGGTGAACACCAGCCATCATATAAACATCCATAAGCTTTGAAATAAAACGATAGGAATCATTAGTTTGTTTCTGGAAA
>LKMJ01004344.1_pt1 | contig 13325 bp, 11 predicted proteins | sample 643391 | NCBI WGS metagenome assembly LKMJ01 (sample SAMN04112250, study PRJNA286221) | soda lake metagenome | biome: soda lake; feature: Kulunda Steppe; material: water; isolation source: sample PL-Br10 brine of Picturesque Lake | place: Russia: Kulunda steppe | collected 2010-07
GCGCACCAGTTGATCAGCCGCTCGCCGCGGTAGATCAGGCCCTGCTCGTAGAGGGCGACGAACACCTCGCGCACGGCCTCGGAGCGGGGGCCGTCGAAGGTGAAGACCTCCCGCTCCCAGTCCGCGCTGGCGCCGAGCTTCTCCAGTTGGGTCAGGATCTGCCCGCCGGAGGTGGCCTTCCACGCCCACACCCGTTCGAGGAAGGCCTCGCGGCCGAGCTCGTGACGGTCGGTGCCCTCCGCGGCGAGCTGCTTCTCCACCACGTTCTGGGTGGCGATGCCCGCGTGGTCGGTGCCGGGGACCCACACCGCGTTGGTGCCCTGCATGCGCTTGCGGCGGATGATCACGTCCTGGATCGTGTTGTCCAGGGCGTGGCCGACGTGCAGGGAGCCGGTGACGTTGGGCGGCGGGATGACGATGGAGAAGGGCTCACCGTCGTCGTCGGGCTCGGCGTGGAACAACCCGGCGTCGCGCCAGTCCTCATAGAGGTCGGCTTCGACGGCCGCGGGGTCGTAGGCCTTGGGCAGCTTCGGCATCGGGGGCGTCCGTGGGGCGTCGGGGGCGGGAGGGCGCGCACGTCGTGAGCTCGGCGCACCCGGCCGCCGAGCGTAGCCAGCCCCGGGCCACAGCCCCCGCTGACGTCCCCCGTCAGTCCCCGGCCACCTCCGGTAGTGGCGTGCCCTCCCACACCGGCGCCTGCCAGTGCTCCTCGGTCTCATGCCACACGCGTGGCTCGACGGAGCCGTCGGTGGGTGCGACCAGCAGCCGGCCGGCGCTGTCGAACGCCGCCACCCACTCACCGTCGGGTGACAGACGGCCCTCACGCAGGCGGTAGTTCTCGTGGGCGTCGACCTCCCACAGCACCGCACCGGTGTCACGCATCGTCGCCGTGAGCGTGCCGTCCTCGTGGCGGACGCGCAGGGCGTCCATCGGGCGCTCATCGAGCAGGTGCCCGCTGGCCGGTCGGGTGTCGACCACCTCGCCGGTGGTCGGGTCGAGGATCTCCACCATCTCGCGTGGTCCCCACACCCACATCGCGATCCCGTCGGCGTCCCAGGCGAGGAGCTCCTCACCCTGGAGGTCGCAGGCGACCTCGGCGACGGTGCCGTCGGGTGCGAGGGTGTCCACGCAGGCGAAACCCTCATCCCACCGGGTCCAGGCGACGCTGGCCGGTGGGGCAGGGTCAGGCTGCTCGGCGAGGCTCGGCAGCTCCGGTGGCCGGGCGACGCCGAACACCAGCACCAACGCCACCACGCCCACGACCACGACGCCGGCGGTCACCAGCGCCGCGACGCTGCGAGGTGGGACACCGGCGCCACCGCCGGCGGGTGCGTCGGGAGGCACACCAGCGCCACCGCCGGAGGGTGCGTCGGCCGGTGGGCCCCCGTCACCGGGGGCGGCCGTCGCAGCCTCGTGAGCGCTCGCTCCGGCCCCGTGGGTCGTGTCGGTGGTGCTCATGATCCACCATCCCTGTGTGCACCGGCCCCGTGCTGCGCATCGGCGGCGTGGGGCTCGACCTCACGTCGGGCTCGGCCGAGCCCGACGGCCAGCAGGACCAGCAGGAGGCCGGCCAGCAGCAGGCTGGTCGGCCCACCGACGCGATCACCGAAGACCTCGAACACCAGCTGCGGGCTGAAGGCGAAGAGCCCGAGGGCACCGACGATCAGGTGGTGGAGGTGGTCGCCGGCGACCGCGGAGGCGACCAGCGAAGCGGCGATGCCCACGCCGACCACCAGGACCACGGTGCGCGGATCCCCCCAGGCCGCCAGCTGGACACCCAGCAGCAACGCCAGCGCCCCGGTGGTCTCACCGAGGACCCGCGGGCCGAGCCAGCCGCCGCGGGAGAGGATCGCCCACGCGAGCCCGATCGCACCGATGGTCACGCCACGCCACAGCTCGTCCATCTGCGGGTCGAGGACCGAGAGCAGCATCCCCGCGGCCAGCAGGGCGGAGAACAGGCTGAGCAGCTGCAGCAGCCAGCCGCGGCGCCACAGCTGCAGGCTGATGCCGACGACGAACATCGCGACCCCCACGCTGGCACCCCGGGCGTCCCAGTCCATGCCGAGGACGTCACCGGTCACCACGCTCGTGAACCACCCCAGACCGGCCACGCTCGCGGCGAACAGCACGTTGGTCAGCCGCTGCAGGGCCGGCGCGTCGGCGGTCCGCAGGGCCAACCCCGCGCCGAACACCGCCACGGTCAGCACCCCGACCAGGGCGAGCCGGCCACCGACGAGCAGCTCGCGCCACAGCTCCCCGAGCAGCAGGGCGATCGCGCCCAGCGCCAGGGCCGCGCCGACGTAGCCGAGCGCCTCGGCCAGGCTGGTGCGTGAGGCCGGGCGACGGCGCGCAGTGCCTCGCGCCGTGGGGCGGGGCGGGGGCGGCGGACCGTCGGCGCCGACGGGAACCGGCATGCCCTGCCGTTCACCGCGCTCGTACGCCCGGATGCGTTCGGCCTGGTCACGGGTGACCAGACCCACCTCCACCCAGGTGTCCAGTCGATCGGTCATGGTCTCCACGGCGCACCTCCCGGCGGTCCGCGCGGGGCTCGGGATCACGGCCGGGTCAGTGCCGCGCGGCGACCTGCGCCCGGCTGCTGTCTCCACGGTGACATGCGCCACGCCGGGATACCACCGGGGAAACTCCCTACCTCCTACCGGGGGTCCGGTGCAGGTGGTCGGTGTCCGAACGCACCGCAGGGGGATCGCCCTCCACCACGCTCGCCGGGTCGGTGTTCGCACCGCACACGATCACGGCGACCCGCTCGCCCGCCGCTGGGCGGTAACGGCCGGCGGTCAGGGCCGCGAGGGCCGTGGCACCGCCAGGCTCCGCGACCAGCCGGGCCGTACGCCACAGGCGCCGCTGGGCGTCCAGCACCTCGGCGTCGGTGACGAGCAGGGACACGTCGAGGTGGTGGCGTGCCGCCCACGCGTGCGCCCCGATGCGCCGCGCGCCCAGGGCGGAGGCCGCGGGACCCGACACCTCGACGTCAACGGGGTGACCCGCGGCCAGGGCGGCGTGCAGGGTCGGGGTGCCCTCGGTCTCCACGGCCACGACCCGCACCCCGGCCGCAGCCACGGCGGCGATGGTGCCGGCCAGCAGCCCGCCACCGCCCACGGCCACCAGCACCGTGTCCAGATCAGCGGCCTGCTCGAGCAGCTCCGCGGCGGCGGTGCCCTGGCCGGCGACCACCTGGGGCTGGTCGTAGGCGTGGGCGAGGACCGCACCGCGCTCGGCGCGGAGGCCTTCGGCGCGGGCGAAGGCGTCGGCGTACACCCCCTCGACCCGGATCAGCTCCGCACCCAGCGCCCGGATCGGGGCCAGTTTGGCCTCCGGTGCGGTCGCCGGCACGACCACGGTGGCGCTGAGGCCCAACCGGTCGGCGGCCCAGGCGACGGCGAGGCCGAAGTTACCCCCGGAGGCCGCGACCACGCCGGGATGCACCGACCACTCGGACAACGAGGGGTCGGTCAGCAGGGCGGTGGCACCGCGCACCTTGAACGAACCCGTGGGCTGCAGCAGATCGAGCTTGGCCACCACGGGTGACAACCCCGTCCCATCCAGGCCGAGGTCGCCCGCGCGCAGCTCGAGGACGGGGGTGCGCCGCACGTGCGCCGCGACGCGCGGACGCACCGCCGCCACATCGTCGGCGCGCAGCGCATCCACCTCGGTGTCGTCGCGGCCCTCGGGCTGCGCTGCCCACACCGCGCTCAGGCCGAGCGCTCCTGGGGTGCGTCGGCAGGGCGCAGCTTGGAGTGGGGCACCAGGGTCGGGTTGCTGCGCTCGCGCACGGTGTCGGCGTCGATGACACACCGGCCGACGTCGTCGCGCGACGGCAGCTCGTACATGGTGGAGAGCAGGACCTCCTCCATGATGGCGCGCAGGCCCCGGGCGCCGGTCTCGCGCAGGACCGCGAGGTCGGCGATCTCCTCGAGCGCCGCGTCGGCGAACTCGAGCTCGACCCCGTCGAACTCGAAGAAGCGCATGTACTGCTTGGTCAGGGCGTTGCGGGGCCGGGTGAGGATGTCCACCAACGCCTGGCGGTCGAGCGGCTCAACGGAGGAGACGATCGGCAGGCGGCCGATGAACTCCGGGATGAGCCCGAAACGCACCAGGTCCTCGGGGAGCACGTCGCCGAGCAGGGCAGCGATGTCCTTGTCGCGGCGCGCCGTGACCTCGGAACCGAAGCCGACACCGCGTTGGCCCTGGCGTTGCTCCACGATCTGCTCGAGGCCGGCGAAGGCCCCGCCGCACACGAACAGGATGTTGTTCGTGTCGATCTGGATGAACTCCTGGTGGGGGTGCTTGCGCCCGCCCTGGGGCGGCACGGAGGCGACGGTGCCCTCCAGGATCTTCAGCAGCGCCTGCTGGACACCTTCACCGGAGACGTCCCGGGTGATCGAGGGGTTGTCGGACTTGCGGGCGATCTTGTCGACCTCGTCGATGTAGATGATGCCCGTCTCAGCCTTCTTGACGTCGAAGTCCGCCGCCTGGATCAGCTTGAGCAGGATGTTCTCCACATCCTCACCGACGTAGCCCGCCTCGGTCAGCGCCGTGGCGTCGGCGATGGCGAAGGGGACGTTGAGCAGCTTCGCCAGGGTCTGCGCGAGCAGGGTCTTGCCGGAGCCCGTGGGGCCGAGCAGCAGGATGTTCGACTTCTGCAGCTCCACTTCCTCGGCTGCGCCGGGGGCACGGGTGTCGACCTGGATGCGCTTGTAGTGGTTGTACACCGCGACGGCCAGCGTCTTCTTCGCCGTGTCCTGACCCACCACGTAGTCGTCGAGGTAGCGGTAGATCTCCTTGGGCTTGGGCAGCTCGTCGAGTTCGAGCTCAGCTGGCTCGGAGAGCTCCTCCTCGATGATCTCGTTGCACAGGTCGATGCACTCGTCGCAGATGTAGACACCGGGCCCAGCGATGAGCTTCTTGACCTGCTTCTGCGACTTCCCACAGAAGGAACACTTCAGCAGGGCATCGCCCTCGCCGAACTTCGCCATCCTCGGGGCCCTTCGCTCGTCGCTTCCCGTCTCGCGCCGACTGTCACAGGGGCGACGACACCGGCACCGGGAACGGGGTCCCCGGGCCTGCGTGGCCTCCTCCGCGACTCCCGATGGTACGGCACGCCTCGCCGGGATGTCGGCAGCGAGCGACCACGCGCGCCTACCAACGCCGCTGACAGGGGCGCACCAGCCGGCAGGTCAGCCCTTCTTGAGCTTGCGGTTCGAGATGATCTCGTCCACCAGGCCGTAGTCCTTGGCCGCCTGCGCGTCGAGGATGAAGTCACGGTCGGTGTCGGCGTCGACCTGTTCCGGGGTCTTGCCGGTCTTCTCCGCGAGGATCTCGTTGAGCAGATCCCGCATCCGCAGGATCTCCTTGGCTTGGATCTCGATGTCGACGGACTGGCCTTCCGCACCACCGGAGGGCTGGTGCAGCAGGATCCGCGAGTGCGGCAGCGCGAAGCGTTTTCCGGGGGTACCGGCGGCCAACAACACGGCGGCCGCCGAGGCGGCCTGGCCCATGCAGATGGTGGAGACGTCGTTGCCGATGAACTCCATCGTGTCGAAGATCGCGAACAACGCCGTGATCGACCCGCCGGGCGAGTTGATGTAGAGGGCGATGTCCTTGTCGGGATCTTCCGACTCGAGGTGGAGCAGCTGCGCCATCACCACGTTGGCGACCTCGTCGTTGACGGGGGTGCCGAGGAAGATGATCCGCTGCTGGAGCAGGCGCGAGTAGATGTCGAACGCGCGCTCACCGCGGTTGGTCTGCTCGATGACGGTCGGGATGACGTAGTTGTCCGGCGAGGGCAGGCCGAACCCACCGGGCATCATCGGAGAGTGCTCCACCGCGGATCCTTCTGCTTCAGGGGTGTGTGGACCGGTTCGGTCCCGTGGCGGGCAGCGTACCGACGCGCTCGCCGTGGTCCTCGGGCCTTCGCCACCGGCGCTCAAGGTGGACGGGGCGGCCGAGGGGCCGGGCACGTGGCCGGGCACGTCGCCGGGCACGTCGCCGGGCACGGACCGGAGACGGGGAGCGCGACCGGGAACACCGGAGCGGAGACGGGGAGCGCGACCGGGAACACCGGACCGCGGACGGGGACCATCGAGCACCTCCGGCCTCGCGGGCGGGCATCGCCGGCCGTACCGTCATGGTTCCACCAACGAGGAGTTCAGGTGCGTTCCCACCTCCCGCACACCGCTACATCGCACACCGACACATCCGATCGGCAACGTTCTTCGGTGCGCGGCCGACGGATCAGACGGGGCCGTCGCGCCCTGATCGCCGGCGCCGCTGCCGCGCTGCTGCTCGCCGCCTGCGGTGAAGGCACCGATGACCCCGAGGACGGCGACGAGGCCGACCCCGAGGCGATCGAGGAGCTCGAGGACCTCGAAGGCCTCGACGAGGACCCGATGGCCGACTTCGAGGACCCCAACGAGCAGGTTGCTGACGGCGTCCTCGCCGCCAACGGGCTGATCGTGCCGGCTCCCGAGGGCTGGAACTTCGACCCGATGGCCTTCGCCCAGGGCATCAGCGTCGCCTCCGCCCCTGAGGGCCTGGAGCAGCTGGCCGCCCAGGTCCTGCTGCCCGACGCGCTGCCCGAGGGCATGGACTTCGACACGATCCTCGACGACGCACGGGGGTCGGTCGACCAGGAGCCCGACGTCGAGCAGGACGTCGAGGTCACCGGTGCGGTCCGCGCGATCGAGCTGCGCTTCCTCGACCTGCCCTTCCAGCAGGGCGAGATCGACACGGAGATCTCCGAGATCTCCGTCATCGCCGAGCGCGAGGACGGCGCCCTGGCGCTGTTCAACTACACCGCCGATGTCGACGATTTCGATGACGGCGTGGCGGAGCAGTTGCTCGCCACAGCCGGCTTCGATCCCGACAGCGAGCCGCAGCCGCTGCCCACCGGTCCGTGAGCCGGGCGGCCTGCCCCTCGTGGCAGCGCCCAGCTCCGCGTCGCCGGTGACGGGCGGACGTTGACACCCGACGTCGACGAGGGCCCCGGACCATCTGGTCCGGGGCCCTCGTCGTGTGCTGCCGTCATGCCGTCCTGCCGGTCCCTGCCACGGGCTCCGGCCGGCGAAGACCGGGTCAGTCCCTGCCCGGGACGATCAGCTCCTGGTCGCCGTCGCCATCGTCGTCCTCCTGACCGGGGACGATGATCCCGGGTGCGTCACCGGCCGCCTCCGGGTCCGGGCTCGCACCGGCATCCGGTGCGGCCTCAGGGTCCTGCACCTCGGCGGCCGCCTCAGGGTCGTCCATGAGCCCGAGTTCGATCAGCTCCTCCTCGCTCGGGCCTCCATCGACCTCGGCGGCGGCGACGATCTCATCGATGGTCTTGCGGCGCACGATGTCGCCGATCAGCGCCGGCAGCGAGCCCTGCTCCTGCACGATCCGGGCGATCTCCTGCGGATCGACACCGTTGGCCTCGGCGTGGCGGATGATCTCCGCATCGATGTCGGCGGGCTGCAGATCGGGTTCGATCTGCCGAGCCAGGGCATCGAGCACCAGCTGGGCCTTGACCGAACCCTCCGCCTGCTCGCGGACCTGCGCCTCGTGCTCCTCGGGCGTCAGTCCCTGGGCCTCGAGCAACTGCTGCGTGCTCATGCCGAACCGCTCGGCCTGGTGTTCCAGCTCGTGGACACGGCTCTCCACCTCGCCGTCGATCAGCGCCGGCGGCAGGGGCACATCGACCCGGGCCAGGTAGGCCTCGAGGATGTTGCCCCTGAGCTCGTGCTGGGCCTGCTCGACCTTGCGGCGCTGCAGGGAGTGGCGCAGGTCCGTACGCAGCTCCTCGATGGTGTCGAACTCCGAGGCGGAGGTCGCGAAATCGTCATCGAGCTCGGGCAGCGTCTTCTCCCGCACGTCCTTGACGGTCACGTGGAAGGTCGCCGGCTTGCCGCCGTGCTCCGGGTAGTCCTCCGGCAGCTCATCGTCGTAGCTGAAGGTGTCGCCGGCCTCCTTGCCGAGGACCTCCTCGTCGAGCTGCGGGGTGACCCCACCGGAGCCGACCTCGTAGAGCGCGTCCTCAACGGTGGCATCCTCGAGGATCTCCCCCTCCACCTCGACCTGGAGGTCGAGGGTGACGAGGTCGCCCTCGCCGGCTGCCCGCTCCACCTCGTCGACCTCGGCGAAGCGTTCGCGCATCGAGGTCAGCTGGTCGTCGACCTCGTCGTCGTCGATGTCCCACTCCGGGAAGGTCACGGAGATGCCGGTGTGGTCCGGCGGGTCGAAGACGGGGCGGATCTGGACCGTGGCGGTGAAGACACAGCCCTCATCCTCGTCGAAGGTGTCGACGTCGACCTCTGGTTGCGCCACAGGGTCGAGCTCCTCCGCCTGCAAGGCCTCCCCGTAGTACTCGTTGAGGGCCTCCTCCATGGCGGTCTGGGCGATCACGCCCTGACCGAAGCGTTGCTCGAGCAGCCGGCGGGGGACCTTGCCCTTGCGGAAGCCCGGCAGGTCGACCTGCTTGGCGAGCTCGCGGGCGGCGCGGTCCATGGCCTGCTTGACGCGTTTGGGCTCGACCTCGACGGTGAGCTTGATCTGGACGGGGTCGATCGTCTCGATGGACGTCTTCACGGTAGGTGGGTCCTCGGTGCGTGGGTGGGAGTGGGGTCGTGCCGTCGGGGCGCACTCGTGCAGCACACCGCCGTAGCACCTTCGAGCGCGGATGGTTCCACCTGGGACCGGCGCTGTCCATCCGGGGACACCGGTCATCGGTGTGGCGCGGGCGGCCAGTGCGCAGCGACCCGGCGGGCCGGCTGGCTACGCTGCTCCCGCCACGGGGTGTGGCGCAGCTTGGTTAGCGCACCTGCTTTGGGAGCAGGGGGCCGCCGGTTCGAATCCGGCCACCCCGACCAGCAACGGCACCTGCGGCCGCGGCTTCACCACCGGGCGCAGCGGTCACAGATGTCTGCGGTCGGCTGCGGCCGTTCGCGGTTGGCCGAGCCTACTGCGGGTTCCCAACCCGCCCCGGCGGGCGCAGCGGTCGCAGGGCGCTCACCGCTCACCGCTCCCCGCGGTTGCGGGCGTCCTCCTTGCGGGTCACCACGCGGTTGACCTGGCGGCGGACGTCGTTGCGCACCTCGACCACGGCTTTGTCGAGGTCCTCCTCCGTCGAGGTACCGACGATCTTCGGCAGACCCGCGATCCAGCAGTTCAGCACGGTGCGCTGGGAGTTGGTGTCGCGCTCGTTGACCGACAGTTCGAGCTCCACCTGCTCCGGCTTCCACCGTTCCAGGCGCCGCTCCAGGTTGCCGAACACCAGCTCGCGGTAGCGGTCGTACTCGTCGGGGCGGAACTCCGGGACGATGCGCAACCGGTCCTTCATCGTGGTCATGCGTTGCTCCTGGTCGGTCGCGACCGGCCGTTCCCGGCCGCGACGGACCACGCTAGCCGTCAGGAGCGGCACGGTCCTCGCTACGCTCTCACCCGCCCGCGGGTGTAGCTCAATGGTAGAGCCCCTGCCTTCCAAGCAGGAGGTGCCGGTTCGATCCCGGTCACCCGCTCCACGGCCGCCGCGGCCACGAGACCACGCGACGTCAGACCGCCCGCCACGGGCGCGGCCACGACCGACAGCAGACCGCTCGCGCCACGGGCGCGGCCACGACCGACAGCAGACCGCCCGCCACCGCTCGCGCCACGGGCGCGGCCACGACCGAGGTCGACCACCAGCCCACCAGCAACCAGGAGGCTGACGATGCCCAGCGTGTTCTCCCGGATCATCGACGGCGAACTCCCCGGCCGCTTCGTGTGGCGCGACGAGCAGGTGGTTGCGTTCCTGTCGATCGGCCCCCTCTCCCCCGGTCACACCCTGGTCGTTCCCCGGGTCGAGGTGGACCACTGGCTCGACCTCGACGCGCCCACCTGGCAACGGGTCAGCGAGGTCACCCGTATCGTCGGGCAGGCGATCCAGACGGCCTTCGACCCACCGCGGGTCGGCACGGCCATCGCTGGCTTCGAGGTCCCCCACTGCCACGTGCACGTCGCAGCGCTCCGGGAGCTTGCGGACCTCGACTTCACCCGTGCGGACACCGACCCTGACCCGGCAGAGCTGGACGCGGCCGCGGACCGGCTCCGCGCCGCCCTGCGGGAGCTGGGTCACGACGAGCACGTGGGGTGACCACCCCTCCCCCGCCTTCCGGGGCGAACCCACCCCAGCGTCCGGGGGCGGACCCACCCCCGCCACCCGGGGCGCACCCGCCCCCGCCACCGGGGCCGCACTCAGGATCGTCGTCGCCCGGCGCCACCTCACCGCACGCCGACGCTGCCGCACAAGGGCCAGCGCAGCCCACGCCGCCAGCGCAGCCCACGCCGTCCGCGCCGCCCACGCCGCCCACACCTTCCGCCCCGCCCACGCCGTCCACACCTTCCGCCCCGCACACGCCGTCCACACCTTCCGTCCCGCCCACGCCGTCCGCGCCGCCAGTGCCCGGCCCGGGCCAGCGCCCCTCCCCCACCGCGCGTGCGGAGCGCGAACCGATCCTCGACCTCCTACGCGGCTTCGCCCTTCTTGGCATCCTGCTCGTCAACATCGAACTGATGCGCGGGCCGGCCCTCTTCGACGCCCTAGCCGGGGTCCTGCCCGAGCCGGCGAGCGACGCCGACCGCGTCACCGGTTTCCTCGTCGGCTGGCTGGCATCTGGCAAGTTCATCTCCAGCTTCGCGATCCTGTTCGGCGTCGGCGCGGGGTTGCTGGCGGCCAAGGCCCGCTCCCGCGGATGGTCGCCACAGCGCCTCCTGGCCCGGCGCTACACCCTTCTGGCGGTCTTCGGCCTGGCCCACATGCTCCTGCTGTTCCCCGGCGACGTGCTGTTCGTCTACGCCGTCACCGGCTTCGTATTGCTGCTGTTCGTCGAGGTGCACCCGCGCACAGCCCTGTGGTGGGCTGGCGGCATCATCGCCCTGCTCACCCTGGCGACCACAGCACTGGTGGCGCTGGCGGCAGCCTTCGAGGACCTCGTCCCCGACACCGAGGTCGACGACCCCTTCAGCACGGCGATGGGCGGGTTCTTCGACGGCCGGCGGGAAGCCACCATCGCGGCCTACACCGACGGCGGCCTCGGTGAGATCCTGTCCGCCCGCGCCTTCGAAGCGCTGCTGGTGCAGAGCGGGACGCTGCTCACCGTTCCCTGGCTGCTGGCGCTGTTCCTGCTGGGTTTCGCCGCGACCAGGGCAGGCCTTGCCACCGACCTCGGGGGACACCGTCGGCTGCTGCGGCGATCAGCCGCGGTCGGGCTCCTGGTGGGGCTCCCGGCCAACCTGGTGCTCGGCATGGTGGGGCCGGTCGGCGCCGCCACGGGAACCACGGGTGAGCTCGAGCTGACCTGGGTGGAGCTCGCTGCCACGCCGGCACAGCTGGTCGCTGCACCGCTGTTGGCCATCGGCTACCTCGCCGCCCTGAGCCTCTTGGCTCTGCGGTTCGGGGCGTGGCGGCCACTGGCAGCGGTTGGCCAGATGGCGCTGACGGCGTACCTGGCCCAGAGCCTGGTCACCACCGTGGTGTTCATCGGCTTCGGCACCTACGGTGCCTGGACCGCCACGAGCGCCCTGATCGTGGTCGCAGGGACATGGGTGCTGCTGCTGGTGGCCTGCCCGCTGTGGTTGCGATGGCTGCGGTTCGGCCCCGTCGAGTGGTTGTGGCGCTGCTGGACCTACCGGGCATGGCAGCCGCTGCGGCGCTGATCCGAGCGGTGCGCGCCGCCACCAGCCGCTGCGGCGCTGAGCTGAGCGCGGCGCGCGCCGCCACCCGCCACAGCCCCGGCGAGCCGCCACCCGCCACACCGCCACACGTCCGCAGCCCCGGCGAGCCGCCACCCGCCACACCGCTGCGGGACGCGGCCAACGGCACCGGCTCGCGGGTGCCCTTGGCGGCGCGCAGGGTTGTCCGCCGCGATCCCCGCGACCGGACTGGGGAGTATTGCGACGGTATTTGGTCGTAGAACTCCCCAGTGGCGGCCCGAGCGACCCGGACCCCGCGCCCACGGCCGCGGAGCCGCCAACCGGAAAGGGCCGCGGCAGCCCGAGCGACCCGGACCCCGCGGCCGCCCACCCCGGCAGCGATCAGCCCTGCAACGCCGCCAGGGTCTGCTCCGCGATCTCGCGCTCCTCGTCGGTGGCGATCACCAGCACGGCAACCTCGCTGTCATCGGCGTGGACGGCAGCGACCCCGCCCGGGGCCTTGGACGCCCGCACGCCGTCGTTGCGGGACGGATCCAGCCGCACCCCCAGCACCTCGAGGTCGGCGCAGATGGCCGCTCGCAGGGTGTCGGAGTTCTCACCCACCCCGGCGGTGAACACCACCGCATCCAGCCGGCCGAGCACTGCGGCGTAGGCACCGAGGTACTTGCGGATCCGGTGCACGTAGACGTCCAGGGCAAGCTGCGCCGCCTCGTCGCCGGCAGCGGCCCGGTCCTCGATCGTGCGCAGGTCGTTGTCCCCGCACAGCCCGAGCAGCCCGCTCTCCCGGTTCAGGACCCGGTCCACCTCGTCGGGCGACATGCCCGCCTCGCGGATGAGGTGGAAGATGACCGCGGGGTCGATGTCGCCCGACCGCGTGCCCATGACCAGGCCCTCCAAGGGTGAGAGCCCCATCGAGGTCTCCACGCTGCGCCCGCCGTCCACGGCGGCCGCGGAGGCCCCGTTTCCGAGGTGGAGGGTGACGAGCTTGGACTCCTCCTCCGGGCGTCCGAGCGCCGCAGCGGCCCGCCGGGCGACGTAGGCGTGGGAGGTGCCGTGGAAGCCGTAGCGGCGCACGCCCTGCTCGGCGAGCAGCCGGTCGGGGACGGCGTAGCGGTAGGCGGCCGCGGGCAGGGTCGCGTGGAAGGCGGTGTCGAACACCGCGACGTTGGTCAGCTCCGGGCGGAGCTGGCGTGCCACCTCGATGCCGGTGAGGTTGGCGGGGTTGTGCAGCGGCGCCAGGGGGATCTGGGCCTGGATGCGCGCGATGACGGTCTCATCGATGACCGTGGGCGCGGAGAACTCCTCGCCGCCGTGGACCACCCGGTGGCCGATGGCACCGAGGTCGTCGGCCAGCCCGCTGGACTCGAGCCGGTCGACGATCCAGCGGAAGCCCTCGGCGTGGTCGGCGATGGCGACGTCGTCCTCGGCGTCCTCGGTCTCCGTACCGTCAGCCGCGACCGAGGTCTGGGCCGCGGTAGCGCTCGACTCGCCGATGCGCTCGACGAGGCCGCGGGCCAGCAGCACCAGCCCGTCACCGCCGTCGTCGAACAGGCGGTATTTGATGGATGAGCTCCCGGAGTTGAGGACGAGCACCTGCATGCAGGTCTCCTGACATCGAGGTGGTGGGGGCGGGCGGGGCGGCA
>LKMJ01004345.1_pt1 | contig 13324 bp, 16 predicted proteins | sample 643391 | NCBI WGS metagenome assembly LKMJ01 (sample SAMN04112250, study PRJNA286221) | soda lake metagenome | biome: soda lake; feature: Kulunda Steppe; material: water; isolation source: sample PL-Br10 brine of Picturesque Lake | place: Russia: Kulunda steppe | collected 2010-07
CCGCTCTGGAGCCACTGGGACATACTCGACAGGAATCGGGGCGTGCGCTTTGGCGTTCCGATTCGAGGGGCTGGCGAGGGTTCCGGAACCGACAGCTTCGATTAGGGGCCGTCCTAACCGCCGGGTATGAGCAACGCCACTGCCCAGAAGGGCGACATCACTGCGGAGTACTACACGACCGACACCGAGCGCATCCTCGCGTTCGAGCGGGACGGCCGGACGGCCGCCATCGCACAGAACATTGAGGGCTACGCGATGTTGAAAGTCCGGCCGAGTGCGGACGGCGACGAGCTAGAACGGTACTACGGCTTCGACATGGCACTGGACCACGCCGCCGAACTGCTGAGCACGTCACCGAACGATCTGCCGGTGCCCGAAGCTGCCAGCGACATGGGAATGTAGGGAGCAACGGACGCGTTCAGTTGACGAAGAGGTAGACGAACAAAAAGGAAAAGTAGATCAACACGAGCACGGCGAGCACCTTTAGTCGGAAGAGACCGATCTCGTCGTTCTCGTCGAGATACGCATCCTGGAAGGCGTCACGTTCGTCGTCGTCGATCAGTTCGGGGTGGTCGAGCCCGACGTGCAACGCTCGAAGCTCTTCGGTCCTGAACGGTCGGTCGCAGTACGGACAGGTGTGTGTCGCGGCATCCTCCGGAACCTCGTACCGGCTCGAACCGTACTGTTGGGTCCCGGACATGAGCGATTACAGTCCCGCGCCGACGTACAGCACGACGACGAGGAACACCCAGACGATGTCGACGAAGTGCCAGTACATCGAGACGGTGCTCACGGAGACGTGACGCTCGGCCGAGTACTGGCCTCTGAGTGCCCGAGCGAACACGATACCCATCATGACGATGCCCAGTGAGACGTGCAGTCCGTGGAGGCCGGTCAGCGCGTAAAAGCCGTTCGAGAACGCACCCTCGAAGAAGCCGTAGTTGTACTGGACGATGAACTCGTAGTACTCGAACGCCCACCCGCCCATGAAGATCAGGCCGAGCAGGATCGTCGCGCCGAACAGCTGAATGAACCGTTTGCGGTCCTCGTTGAGCAACGCGACGTGAGCGTAGTGGATCGTCGCACTGCTTGCCAGCAGGACGATCGTGTTGAAGATCACGACCGAGTTGACCAGCGCCGGGACGTCACTGAAGTCGCCGCTCGGCCAGCTCGCGCCGACGCGGAGGAAGAAGTAGTAGACGAACAGCGCACCGAACGTGGCGATCTCGGAGCCGAGGAACGCGAGCATCCCCCATCGGAGCTTCGATTCGTGTTTGTGATCAGCCTCGCGACTCCAGAAGTCGGCGACGAAAGCGTGGTAGAGCCAGCCGTAGATCCCACCGAGGAAGATCAGCGTGCTCACTGCGAACGTTACGCCGCCGATCAGCTGTTCGCCGAGGACGTAGATCGCAGCCGCAATATAGAAGCCCGATCCACCGATCGCCGTGATAAATGGCCACCAGCTCGCTTCCCCGAACCCGCGGGGGAAGTCCTTCACCGCGGGGAGGTGGTGTCCGTGGTCGTCTGCAGCGTCGTCAACGGTCATATAGAGGGGTTACGGGCCGACTATTAAAAATCCATCCAACCGAACCAGCGTGGCGGATGCCTTCGAGCAACACCCTCGTCAACCGTCTATAACCGTCGCTGGGGTTGATAGTTAGCGGCCTGCGTATGGCCGATATAAAGCGTCACTGCGACGAGGAGGACGACGAAGACGAGCGAGCCGACGAGCAGTGTCGGTACGTCGGCGAACACGCCAGGGGCGACGGAGTACACCCCGATCGCCGCCAGCGCACCGACCAACAGCCAGAGCACGGCGACGACGGTTCGGAACCACCACTGCTCGCCGATATCGACACCACCGCTTTCGAGTGCTTTGTGACCGGACATATTCTCTACCCGTTATTTGGAGACTGTGTTATTAAAGAATCGGCCGCTTCCCGCTATTTGAGAACACCATCCCGATCGGCAGGGCGCTCGATAATCCACACGAGGGCGACGAGGGAGACCGTAAAGACGAGCAACGAGAGTTCCGCCGCGCTATCGATTGTTTCCATCGTCGCGACCGATCCGCCGCCGAGCGCACCGACGACGATAGCGAGCACCGAACCGGTACAGGTCACACAGCTCAACAGCCCGACCAGTCCGACGGTACCCGCTCCGAGCGACCGGCCGAGTGCAACGTAGACCAGATAGGTCAGTCCGAGATAGGCGACGACGCGGAACGGAACGAGCGAGAGTGTGAGTATCGAGCCCTCATAGGCGATCATCGGACCCCAGCCAGGTGGGAGAGAGTGGACGGTGAGGCCGTCCCCGGAACCACCGATAGAGACGAGCCCACCGATCCACGAGAGCACCAGAAAGTACGTACCTGCGAGTATGGCGAGCGATCCGGACAGTGGCGGCGACCGGCCCCAGGCCACGACGATAGCAACCAGTGATAGATTGATCCAGATCAGCGGATAGGCGTACTGCCAGGCCGACACATCAGTCGCACCGGTCGATCGGACGTACGCCAGCACGGCCACTACTTCAAGCAGGAGAACTCCGACACCCGCTGCCAGCAGTCGATACGGGGCGGACGCGTCGACGACCTTCTGGAGCCGTGCTCGTGCCATCGCTCGATCAGGAGCCGGAGTTCGAGCCGTCCGGAAACGTCCCGTAGATGACGAGGGCGGCGATATAGATCCCACCGACGATCATCGTGGTTCTGGCAGAGATCTCGACGTTCACGAACGACAGGAGCGTTCTGAGTTCGATGAGGACCGGAATGCTAAATCCGATCAGAATCAGGAGCCCAGCGTTCGATATCCGGCTCATCGCAACACCTCCAGCAGGGCAGTGAGGTCGGCGCTAACCGGGAACGCCTCCCCGCCGAGACCGAACAGGCCGCCGTCGCTGACGATGCTGGCCAGCGGGAGCGTGTACGCGAGGATCACCAGCACGACGGCGATCGCCGTCCAGAGCTTGAGGTTGTCGAGGACCTGTGGGGCGTCCTCGGGCCCGGAGAGCGCCGGCGGGAGCTCGTCGTCGACGGGGTTCTCGACACGTGGTCCGAGCGCGGTGAGCAGGGCATTACCGAGGAACAGGACCAGCGAGACAAAGAGGATGGTCCCGCCGAGCGCGATCTGTGCGTCGAGTTCGCCCACCGTTCCGATCGACGCCTCGAACGTGACGTCCTGATACTGCGGCTCCGCGGTCCGGCGCGGAATGCCAAGCAGGCCAGCACGGTGCATCGCGTTCGACATGAAGGTCATGCCGACGAACCAGAGGATCACCTGGAACAGCCCGATCTGTTTGCTGTACAGCGGTGAGCCGGTCAGTTGTGGGAGCAGCCAGTACGTCCCCGCCATCAACGTCAGCGCGACAGCAGTACCGACTGTCAGGTGGAAGTGACCGGGCACCCACAGCGAGTTGTGGACGAGGTAGTTGATGTTCATCCCGGCGTTGATCATGCCACTGAACCCGCCCGCGGCGAACATCAGTCCCGCAAGTGCCATCCCGGCGAAGGCGGGGTCGCGCCACGGAAGGGCCTTGAGCCAGCCGAGTTTTCCTTCTCCACCGCGCTGTCGCGCGCCGTGTTCCATGCTGGCGACGACAGTAAACGCGGTAAGCAGACTCGGCAGAAGCAAGAACATCGTGTTGGTCATCGCAATGAACTTGAACCCTTCCGCGATCCCGGGGTCGAGGTACTGGTGGTGGATCCCGACCGGCGTCGAGAGCAGTAAAAAGAGCACGAAAACGACACGTGCCAGCGGGTCGCTAAACAGTCGGCCGCCCGAGAGTTTGGGCAGGACAGTGTACCACAGCAGGTAGGCGGGCATCAGCCAGAAGTACACGACGGGATGTCCGAAATACCAGAACAGGGTACGCGTCAACAGCGGGTTGACCGTGTCGATCAGTCCGAGCGACCACGGGAGCAAGAAGACGAGGATCGCGACGGCGACACCGAGCGTCGCGACGTACCACATGATCATCGTCGTCAGCACCATAAAGGTCTGCAACGGGATTCGCTCGTCGGGGTGTTCCTTCGTCCAGGCCCACCACGACCGGAACCAGTCGGCCCCTGCGAGCCAGGTCCCGATGACGAACATCGTCAGCCCGATGTAAAAGAGCGGATGTGCCTGCAGCGGCGCGTAGAACGTAAAGAGGACAGCCGCGCTCATATCGATCGAATCGACAAACCCCGCGAAGATCGGAATCGCCACAAACACGGTCCCGAGACTCATCAGCGCGTACCACGACCAGGTAAAACGGATGTCCTCGACGTGTCTGTCGAGGCTCGACGTGACCGCCCAGGTGAAGATGCCGACCAGGAAGAAGATCGTGAACGTAATTACCATGAAGACGCCGTGACCGGTCAGCACGTCGTAGTACTGTCTCGAGTCGATAATCCGCACAAAATCAGTGCGGTGGAGCGTCTGGATCAGGCCGAAGACGCCACCGAAAAACAGCGCGACGAAGGAGCTGTACAGCGCATAGCGGATGACGCGGGCTTCCTGTGGAAACCGATCGACGTACGTGCTCATTCGTCACTCACCTCGAACTCATCTTCGGGCACGACGTGGACCTCGCCTTCCATTCCGTGGTGGCCTGCACCACAGTACTCGTTACAGACGACTCCGTACTCACCGGGTTCCTCGAACTTGACAGTCATCGTCGCCACCTCGCCGGGGATCACCATCGTGTTGACGTTCGTGCCCACGATCTCGTACCCGTGTATCACGTCCGGCGACGTGACGTAGAAGGTCACTGTACTGTTGGCTGGCACCTCCAGTGGATCAGGATTGAACCGATATTGTTCGGCAACGACGTACGCTTCGTAGGTCCCGTCGTCCATTTCTTCCACGCGAGGATCGGCGAATCGGTCGTCCTCATCGAGTGCATCCGGATTGATCGAGGACTCCGAGTCGTCGATCATCGCGATACCGAGGCCGACTGCACCGTAGGTGACCGTTGCGATGAATCCCACGATAAGCAACATCGACGCAGCGAGCCAGAGTTTCTCGTAGGTGTGAATGTTCATACTGCACCGATCACCGTCGGGCCGTGTTCGGCAAATTCAACGAAGTACATGAAGAACCACATTATTGTGAGTATTGCAAAATATATTCCGATCAGTGTGAGCGTTCCAATCGGATCGAACTCGTCATGTCCTATTTCTCGTATCCCTCGCTCGTCGGTCATATGGGCCCTTTAGAAACACCCCTATATCTACGCTGCCGTCTATTCTCACGTACTGAGATTGGGCCGAATATTTATAAGTTGGATCCCGTGATATGGAGGCATGACTTCCTCACTTCTCACACCGAGGCGCGGTGCGGCGCTGGGGCTACTCGCCATTATCCCCGCCCTCGTGTACGCGTTCGGACGGCCGAGTCTGGCAGGCTACGTCGCCGCGGTGAACGTCGTGATCATCTTCGCGGCCCTGTACGTCGCGATGCGGCCCGTAGAGGGTGATCACCACGACTCGGAGGACGGGACCCACGAATCGACGTAGCTGATGGATCCGACCGTTCTCGTGGCAGGCGGTGGAATACTGGGAGGAATCTCGAACATCGAGCTCGGCGTGTTCCTGCTCGTCGGCGTTCTGGCCGGGGCACACTGTCTCGGTATGTGTGGGCCGCTCGTGACAGCGTACGGCGACCGTATCTCGGCATCGACGGACGACCGCCGCTCCGATACGCTCTCGTGGTTCGAGGTCCGCCAGCACGGACTGTTCAATCTCGGCCGTACATTCAGTTATGCGGCAATCGGCGGGCTGTTCGGCCTGCTTGGTGCCGCCGCGTTCGCGTCGAGTGACGCGATTACGGCTGCAGGCGACTCGGTGCGTGCCAGTACTGGCATCATCGTCGGGATCGCGATCATACTCGCCGGCATCTACTACCTCCGTGGTCAGTCCGGCGTGCCCGGCGGGCGGATTCCACTCTTCGGAGCCGTCTTTGGACGCCTCAGTGGAGTCATCACGAGCCGCGTCGACAGACTGGCGACCTCCGGCGGGATCGTCGGTCTCGGCGCGATACACGGACTGTTGCCATGTCCGATCATCTACCCGGCCTACCTGTACGCCTTCGCGACAGGCGATCCGATCCGCGGGGCGCTCGCACTGGGTGTGCTCGGTCTCGGGACGATCCCGACGCTGTTCGTCTACGGCACGTTCATTCAGGCCGTCTCGGCGACATCACGACGGCGGGTCCATCGCGCGCTCGGTGCTGCGTTCATCCTGCTGGGGTACATCCCCCTCCAGCACGGACTGATGCTGTACGGGATCCATCTGCCGCATCCGCCGCTCCCCCACTACCAGCCGCTCTGACCATGCAGGACGCCGCTTCCACCCGACAGTCGACCGAAGAAACCGATGGCGAGTGTCGACTCTGCGATCTGCCGGTCCCCGCCGACCCGATTACCGATCCCGGGATCGACGGCGAGTTCTGCTGTCGTGGCTGTCTGGAGGTCCAGCGTACTTTGGGTGACGTGGATGTCGACGACGTCGACAAACTCCGGGGGGATGTCGCCGACGATCCTGACGACATCGAGGGGGAGGAGCTGTATCTCGCGGTCGATGGCATGCACTGTTCGACCTGCGAGGTGTTTCTTGAAAACCGCGCGAGCGGGATCGAGGGCGTCGAGGCGGCGCGGGCGAGTTACGCAACCGACACCGTCCAGGTGACCTACGACGCCGAGGCGACCAACCCCAGTGATATTCCGGACGCGATTTCGGGGATGGGCTACGAGGCTCGCCCCCGGGAAGACCAGGCCGAGGGATCAGGGGAGAGCGCCGCGCTGGTGAAGTTCCTGCTCGGCGGCGGGCTGTTCGGCATGATGGTGATGCTGTGGTACGTACTCTTTCTCTATCCGACCTACTTCGGCTTCGAACCGGTCGTCGAACTGGGCGGGTTCGACGGGCTCTACATCTACGCGAACATCTGGCTGCTGACCTCGCTGATCCTCTTTTACACCGGCTACCCGATCCTCCGGGGGGCCCTCGTCAGTCTCCGTGCGAGACAGCCGAACATGGACCTGCTCGTCGCGCTCGCGGCGACAGGGGCCTACGCCTACAGCACCCTCGCGATGCTCGCCGGTCGGTCGGATCTCTACTTCGACGTGACGGTCGCCGTTGTCCTGGTCGTCACCGCAGGCAACTACTACGAGGGACGGATCAAGGAACGCGCGGCGGGACTGCTCTCCGATCTGACCCAGTTACAGGTCGAGGACGCCCGGCTGAACGAGAGCGGCGAGCGCGTTCCCCTCGACGCGGTCGATGCCGGCGAGGAGCTGCTCGTCAGGCCGGGCGAGCGGGTACCACTCGATGGGACCGTTCTTGACGGCAGCGCGGCCGTCGACGAGGCGCTGATTACCGGCGAATCGGTACCCGTCGAGAAGGGGCCGGGCGAACCGGTGCTCGGCGGGACAGTGGTGACCGACCAGCCCCTCGTCGTTGAGGTCGGCGAGGAGGCCGCGAGTACGCTCGATCGGATCGTCGAACTCCTGTGGTCGATCCAGAGTACGCGTCCGGGCGTCCAGCGGCTCGCTGATCGGCTCGCGATTGTGTTCGTCCCCTTGGTCGTCCTGCTGTCGTCGGCGACCGCCCTCTGGTTACTCGCCACCGGATCGGCGTTCACGCCAGCGATGCTCACCGCGCTCACCGTGTTGATCGTCTCCTGTCCCTGCGCGCTCGGGCTGGCGACGCCGCTTGCGGTCGCCTCCGGCGTCCAGACGGCCGCAAAGCGCGGGATCGTGATCGCCGCAGAGACGATCTTCGAGGACGCCCCGGACGTCGATATCGTCGCCTTCGACAAGACTGGGACACTGACGACTGCAGAAATGACCGTCGAGCGCGTCGATGCCGACGACACCGAAGCGGTGCTCGCCCGTGCGGCCGCGCTCGAACGCCTCACCGAACACCCGGTTGCCCGGGCGATCATCACACACGTCGACGATCATGGTGACGTCGACGATCACGGTGACGGTTCGCTCCCCGAAGTCGACGAGTTCGAGCGCCACGCCCGCGGCGTTACGGGACGTCTCGACGCCGATCAGGTCGTTGTCGGCCATCCACTGCTGTTCGCGGAGCGCGACTGGGAGATCCCCGACCGCTTCGAGTCGACGATCGCCGACGCGCGCGATAGCGGGACCGTGCCGATCGTCGTCGGCTGGAACGGGCGAGCCGAGGGCGTCGTGGTGGTCGGTGATACGCCACGACCGAACTGGGAGGAGGTCCTGGCGCGGGTCGGCGAGGGCCGGCGTGTGGTCGTCATCACCGGCGACGAGGGAGCAGCAGCCGAGCGGTTCCGTGCCGCCCCGGCGGTCGACGACGTGTTCGCGGGTGTCCCACCCGAGGCCAAAGCTGAGACGGTAAAGCGTCTCCGGACCCAGGGCACGACGGCGATGGTCGGGGACGGGAGCAACGACGCACCGGCGCTGGCCGCAGCGGACGTCGGGATCGCCCTCGGCAACGGGACCGAGCTCGCGACGGACGCCGCCGATGCGGTGATCGCCAGCGGCGACCTCGGCGGCGTCCCGGACGTATTCGACCTCGCGGCGCGGACGAACCGTCGGATCAGACAGAACCTCGGCTGGGCGTTCGTCTACAACGCCATCGCGATCCCCCTCGCCATCACCGGCCACCTGAACCCGCTGCTGGCTGCCGGCGCGATGGCGCTGTCGAGTTTCCTGGTCGTCCTCAATTCCTCCCGGAGCCTGTAGGCGGGTTTCGGCGCTCGTACCAGATTCCCTAATGCCGTCCAGTTCCTGCGTCTTCCCATGTACGAGAGCAACCTCAGTAGACGGCGTGTACTGGCAGCTGCAGGCGGGGTGGCGATCGGCGCGCTGGCTGGCTGTCTCGGTGATGACGATGCACCGGAGCCGATCGCCCTCGACGACGGCCAGTCGTGTGATCAGTGTGGTATGGTGATCGAAGAACACCCTGGCCCGACTGGACAGATATTCTTCGAGGACTACCCGGACGATCGGGAGGGTCCAGCGCACTTCTGCAGCGGCACCTGTACCTACCGCTACCGGTTCGATGCCGAAGATGCCGGAGAAACACCGATCGTCACGTATCTCACCGACTACAGTGGGATCGACTACAGCCTCACAGGCGACGAGGAGCAGCCGTTCATTTCGGCGCATCTGGACGCGGACGACTACGCCGAGGAAACAGGGATGACTTTTGTCGCAGGGTCGGAAGTCCACGGCGCGATGGGCCCCGATCTGATCCCGTTCGAGGACGATGGCGATGCCACGACCTTCGCGGACGAGCACGGCGGCGACGTCGTCACCCACGAGGACATCAACCGTGAGCTACTCGACGCGATGGGGAACTGATCACCGGCGCGAGACGCCGAGCGCGGCGATACTCAGGCCGATCAGGGTCCATGCCAGCAGGCTAAACGCGCTCGCAACCGGGGACGCGTAGCCGGATTCTGCCTCGAACGCGACGTACAGCACCGTCTCGAACACCAGCCCACGATACGCGCTCGTGGGCGAGGCCGCGATGGCAGTCACCAGCGTATCGCTTCCAACCCAGCCCGTCCCGACGCCACGGAGAACGAGCAGGTCGAGTCCGACGACCAGTCCACCGAGCCCGACGACAGCGAGTGTTAGTGCTGCTTTCCGACTGCTCGCCAGCGCGGAGAGCGCGAGCACGACGGCCAGTACCATCAACCCGTACGCGAGCGTCAGCAGGACGAATCGCCCGAACAGGATCGGGGAATCGATCCCGCGATGTGTCGCGACGATCGTCGTATCCGGCCCAGCAGAGAGCCAGACCAGGACGCCGACGACGAGCAATGGGAGGCCGAGCATCGCCACAACGGCTACTGCCCGACCGGCGTAGACTCCCGCGACGTACGCCCAGTCCGGAACGGGGTAGGTGGAAAGCACCGATAGCTCGTCTCGCTGGATATCGTCCGCGATCGAGCGATAGCCGACCGCAAAGGCGACCGCCGGAACGAGCAGTTCGAGCGGCAAGAGCAGATCGACCGCGGTGGGGACGTACCCCGCACCGGTCCCACCGCCGACGGTCGCGATACCGATGACGACGGCGGCAACACCGATGAACAGCAGGAGATAGCTCCGCGAGCGGGCGATACTCGCCAGTTCGCGACCGAAGATCACCCGCGCCGCGCGACGGCCGCTCATCGGGTCACCCCCGCGACGTCGACGGTCCCGGTCGATCCCGTCGTGGCCTCCCCGAACACGTCCCAGAGCGAGCCGACGCCGTGCGTCTGGAGCAGTTCGTCCGGCGAGCCGTCCGCCACCACACTCCCACGGTCGATCACCAGAACACGATCCGCGGTCCGTTCGACCAGCGACAGATCGTGCGAACTGACGATGACCGCCGTCCCGTCCGCCGCAAGTTCGCCTGCGACCTCGAAGGTCCGACGGCGCATGCCAGGATCGAGGCCGCTCCCCGGTTCGTCGAGCACGACCACCGGTGGATCGCCGACCGTCGCCTGTGCGATCCCGAGCAGGCGTGTCATCCCACCCGAGAGGGCCTCGACGCGCCGGTCCGCAGCATCGGCAAGCCCAACCTGCGAGAGCCGATCCGATGGCCCCTCGCCGACGAGCGCCTGGTAGAAGTCGATCGTCTCGCGAGCGGTGAACTTCGGTCGGAACGTCGGACGCTGCGGGAGGTACCCGATTTCGCGGTCACGCCCGGGGCCCCGATACTCGACGGTGCCGTCGGCTGGCGTCAGGAGCCGAGCGAGTACGCGCAGTAGGGTGGTCTTCCCCGATCCGTTCGGTCCGACGACCGCCGTCACCTGTCCCGGTTGGACGTCGACCGAAATGCCGTCGAGCACCTCCACCTCGTCGAAGGAGTGGCTGACGGCATCGGCACGGAGGACCGCCCCGGTTGTCATGACGTGTCACCGCCATCCTCACCGGGCTCCGACCGTTGCTTGTCGTCGAGTTCGGCGAGCGTGTCAGGGTTCGCAGGCTCCGCAAGTGGCGCCGTGTCGACGACGCTTCCACTGCGCAGGCCGGGCGTGGTTCCGCGAAGCTCGCTCAGTCCGCGCGCAGCGGGGGATTCCGCGAGCGTGAGTGCCCCATCAGTCCGGTGGAGCTGTCCCTGAACCGGATCGGTCGGGGAGTACGAACGATCCAGCACCCCACCCGATTCCGTACCGTAGGCGCCGTCCCAGTAGTTTCCCTGTCCGTCAAAGGTCCAGATCCGTAGCGGGCCGATGTTTGCGTCGACGTGCCGGTTGTTCCCGACGATGTCGTTTCCGACGACCCGGTTCGAGGCGAGAATCGATCCGGTTCGTAGCCCGACGTCGTTGTCGTAGACGACGTTTTCCTCGTACAGCGACTGGTCCGCGCTTGTCGTGATCCCGTACTCGTTGTCGGCGACGACGTTGTCGGCGACGTAGCTTTGTGATCCGGCGGGAAGGATCCCATGCGTCGAGTTACGGACGTCGTTGCCGACAATCGCGTTGTGTGTCGGGTTCGTCATAATCGTCAGCCCGGCGAGTTCCTGCCCACGAGCGTGGTTGTCCGCGATCACCGAGTCCGAGCTGTGCATCAGATGGACGCCAAAGCGGCTGTCGTAGAACTCGTTGTCACGGATCACCGTTTCGTGCGAGCGGTGGAGATAGACGCCGTCGCGGCCACCGTCGAACGTGGAGTTCTGGACCACGCCCGGTGAGCGCATCGACATGACGCCCATGAAGCCGTCGCGCCACTCCTCGCTCCCGTCGACCGTGATTCCGTCGACAACGGCATCCGGTGCGTCCCGAAGCAGGACGCCGTTCGCTGGCGTCTCGATCGAGACATCGACGACGTAGACGCCGCTCGCGTCGACCACGTGGATCCCGGCGTCACCGTGGCCGTATCCCGATTCGATGTTAGCGTCCCAGTCTTCCTCGTCGCCGTCTTCGGTCGCCGCGTCGGGATCGCGGGTCTGGTTGCCAACCCCCTCGACGTGAATCCCCTCCACCGCGACATCGTCAGCACGAACCTCGATCACGTTACCCTCCCCATCGCCACGAATCGTCGTCCCCTCACCGCGAAGCGTGAGCGACTCGTCGATCCGGAGCGTTTCCTCGTAGGTTCCGGGTGGGATCTCGAGTGTCGCTCCCGCCGGCGCATCGTCGATCGCGTCCTGTACCGTCTCGTCGTCCTCGACGGTTCGTACCGGGTCGCGGTCGAGCAATGGCTCGACAGCATCGACTTGCTCGTCGGCGTGTGATCGCTGATCGTCGACACGGTCGCGCACGACAGCGGCGCTGTCGACATCGAACGAGCGCGTTCGGAGTTCGGGCCAGTCGACGATCTCACCCCCATGCTCGTCGACGAACGCCGTGGCCGCGGATTCCGATCCGAACGGCACGACAGTTTCGCCAGCAGGCGTCCGGGCCTCGCTTCCGACGACGAAGTGGGCGTCGCTCGCGTCGACCCAGCCGACCGACGTTTCAGCCGTTAGATAGCCTTCGTCGGTGAGTTCGACTGCCGTCCCGGCGTAGTCCGAGACGTAGACAACCAGCGGATAGCCAAACTGCTGGTCGTGTTCGGGCTGGTCGAGCGTAGTAACCGCCTGCTCGACGCCGTAGTAGCCGACCACGTACTCGTACTGGGAGTAAAACACCTGCACACGGGGAATCGAGAGGTCATCGTGCTCGGCGTCGCGCTGGTCCTCCTGTGAGATACCCAGCGTCGTCACCGAGTCGAACGGCTCCGGCGAGGGCGTCGCATCGTCGATATCAGCGGCGAACACGCCGACAGCAATAATGCCGATCAGGCCAGCGATGACTACCACTGCGATTGTTAGCTCCCGACCACGGTACAGCATCTGGTTCACACGGTGTTGTATCGGATGTACCGATTTACGTTGTCTGGTGTGGTTTTCGAACGGACAGTCAGAACGGGCTCACCGTAGCTGCACGGTCCATTGATCGAGCTGAAAAACACCGGTGGGTTACTCGTCGTTGCCGTTCGCTTCGTCGTCGCCGTTCTCCTCTTCCTCAGCTTCGGCCAGTTCCTCTTCCATGGTCTCGTCGAACTCCTCTTCAGTGACGACATGCGTCTCGAAGAGCATGCCCGAGTGGCCAGCGCCACAGTACTCAGTACAGTAGCCCTGATACGAGCCGGTCTCGGTCGGCGTCGTCGATACCGTGTGGACCACGCCGGGCTGGGCCTGCTGTTTCACGCCCAGATCCGGTATGTGAATCATATGTAACCAGTTCTCCGCGGTCACCTGCATGTAGACTTCCTCGTCCTCGGGGATGACCATCTGGTTGGTCATCTCGACGCCCTCGTACTCACCCTGATAGCGGAAGTGCCACTGCCATGCATCGTCGCCCTCGATTTCGATGACGACGGC
>LKMJ01004346.1_pt1 | contig 13323 bp, 13 predicted proteins | sample 643391 | NCBI WGS metagenome assembly LKMJ01 (sample SAMN04112250, study PRJNA286221) | soda lake metagenome | biome: soda lake; feature: Kulunda Steppe; material: water; isolation source: sample PL-Br10 brine of Picturesque Lake | place: Russia: Kulunda steppe | collected 2010-07
GCAGTACTGTCTGACAGCGGGATCGACGCCGAGACGTTACAGTCGTGGCAGACGACGCGACGAAACCTGAACTTCGCCAGGGTTGCACTCGCGGTAAGCAACGCCGAACGTGATCTGCACGCGTCACAGGTGCCGTAGATGCCAGCGCCAGAGGACGACCCGTTCGAGGCTGCCGAGCCGTCACACTCACTGCGCAGACCGATCGATGGTCCGTCACTCTTCGACTTTCAAGCGGCGTTCGAACGATTGGAACCGATGGCAGAAGGCAAGGTAGACGACCCGGTAAGTCCGACTACGTTGACACTGACCCTGACCGATGGAGTCGGCTCGGCCACCTCCGCTCGATTGGACGTGAGAAGGACGACGGCTGATGACTACAGCGTCCACTATACAGACTCCGCCGATCGAAATTGTCGCTGGGACGTGCATCCGCACGATTTTCCTCGCCCGCCAGACGACACTCACTTCCATCCACCGCCGGACGCGTCGAGCGCCCGCGATGACGTAGAGGAGTCGTGCATCGACGTCTCCGAGGTCGTACTCGTCGCCCGAGCGGTTCATCGCCTCTGGAGACTGGCGTACGATCAGGGGGGATTCGAGGGGATCAACGCGGTGGAAAACCCACCGTAAGAGTCTTTGATAAGAGCGATCGAGGCTCCGAAGGATAGCCAGGTGTATGGGAAAGAGTGAAATCAGTTGCAGAACGCCACCGTGGCGTTCGTGTATAAAGAGACGATCGGTCCACTACCTAATTTTTCAGTCGTGAGCGTCGTACGACTCGAGTAGCGTCAGGAGATCCTGTTCCCGTTCACCGCCGATAAACTGGACGCGTTCCGTTTCAGTCTCGTAGTCGATGAGTCGGGCCTCTTCCAGTTTTGGAAGGTGGGTATGGGTGAGTGCGATCTGGGCCCGTCTGCGATGTTCATCGGGTGGGTGGGCCGCGCCTTCCTCCCGGAGCCTGTCTGCAACGTGGTCTACAAGTGTCTCGTATTCCAGTGTCTTGTTGGACGTGCTGTTCAGTGAGTTGATAATAGTTCGTCGGTGGTCGTTCGCCACTACCGATAGAATCGCATCGGGAGACAGAGGCCGATCTCGTTCCGGCGAGTTGGAAAGAGCGTCGATCTGCTGGGGATCACGCGCCCCTCGATCTGTGTTCTCGTCCATACTCACATAACGGGGCCACGACTGCCTGATTTTGTTCCATGGTGCACAAAGGAAACAGAACCAGTTGATTCGCTTACCCCTCTGATTCGGGGGAAAGCAGTGTATGCCGAACGAACGCACCGATAGCACGACGCAGGCGCTCCGTCACGGCTTGATCGGAGATTCCGAGTTCGTCCGCGAGCTCCGCGGTCGTACAGCCTCGTGGGATGTCGTAGTATCCCAGCCGGACAGCAAGCATGAGCGCTTCTCGTTGTGGTTCGGTCAGGCCGTACCATGGCCCAGCCTCGGGGTCCGTGGGGTTGTATATGCGGACGAAGTCCATCGAGATGTGTGCGTCATCACAACAGGCCTGACACCCACTCAACGCCTCGCGGGAGGGAAATCGCATCTCGAAATGCCACCCGTTTGTCGTTCCAGTCGCGCTCAATACCTGCCCCTCGTGGTTCAAAATGCATTGAAAGAGATGGTCCTGGCTCGCATCCCAATCCAGCCTGAACAGGGTTCGATCGCCGAACTCCTCCATCCGCGTTACGCTGTTGACAGTTGGATAGCGGTCGACGGCGTCGAGAAACTCGTCTCCGACCGGTTCGTAGACCCAGAAGAGCGGGACGGTGGCATCACCACTCGGGACGAGCGTTTCGAGTTCGATAGCCGACGCAGTATCGAGACTGAGAATCTGCCCGAGTTCAAAATCATCGGGCGGTATTCGGAGTTCCGTTATCACACTCATACTCCCTTATATGACCAAATTATGCAGGGCCGTATAAAAGAGGGAGACATGATGCACCATGTCCAGCCGGTGCACGACATAGGTTTTTAAAACCATGGCACACCATGGTCAGTTATCCGTCCCCGGTGTGAACCGTTTCGTATGGCAACTGAGATGGAATTCACAGTCCCAGCCGAGGAATTTCCGCTGGGAACTATTTTCGAGAATTTACCGGGAGTGACAGTCGAGTTGGAGCGACTCGTTCCACACGAGACGCTGACAATCCCGTACTTCTGGGTCCGTGGCGCGGAAACCGGGGCGATCGAAACCGAATTCGAGCCACACGCTGGCGTGACGGACATCCGACTGGTCGATAGCGTCGAAGACGAGCACCTGATGCGTGCAGAGTGGGTGCGAGAATACGACGGGCTGTTGACTGCGCTGTCGGAGACGAACCTGACCGTTCTCTCGGGGGTCGGAACAGTCGACGGGTGGCGCTTCGAGGTACGCGGAGACACTCAGGACGCAATCACTGAGTTTCGAACTCGCTACCAGGAACATAGTATTTCGATCGATATTTCGATGGTCCACGCACTGCACCCACTCCAGGGAGAGCGCTTCGAGTTGACCGAAACCCAGCGAGAGGCACTGGTGTTGGCCTTCGAACGTGGCTACTTCGATACGCCACGCGAGGCAACACTCACAGAAATCGCTGACGAGCTCGGTATTACCCAGCAGTCACTGTCTTCTCGACTCCGACGCGGTCATCGACGCCTCATCAGTGAGACACTCATCACGCCGTGAAATGACTCGAGTGGTGTAGCAGTGTCCAACCGTTCCGCTCGAGAATCCACGGGCAAGAGGCGTTTCAGACTGGCAGATGAGACAGTTCGTTTTCGCAGGCATGGTAGATCACCCCCGGCGATTATTCACTTGTCGGACGAAGGGTTCCGTATGGCGACCGTCATGGAGTTTACGAGTTCGGCGGAAGAGTTTCCACTGGGCAGTGTCTTCGAGAATTTACCGGGGGTGACAGTCGAGCTGGAACGACTGATCCCCCACGAAACGCTGATCATTCCATACTTTTGGGTACGGGGCGCAGAAGCAGAGGATATCGAAGCCGCGTTCGAACCACACGTGGGGGTGACGGATATCGGGCTGGTCGATAGCGTTGAAGACGAACACCTGATGCGCGCAGAGTGGAAGCAAGAATACTTCGGCATCCTGAGTGCGCTGGCCAAGGCTACTGTCGTCGTCCTCTCTGGAATCGGCACGAAAGACGAGTGGCGATTCGAGGTGCGCGCCGAAAATCGGGACGCGATCGCTGCGTTTCGAGAGTACTGCCAGGAAAACGATATCGCGATAGAGATTACCGCTGTCCACGCCATGCTTCCAATTCAGGGCGAGGGGTACGAGCTGACCGAAACCCAGCGTGAGGCACTGGTATTGGCCTACGAGCGAGGCTACTTCGACACGCCCCGTGAGGCATCGCTCGAAGAGATCGCAGCCGATCTCGGCATTACCCAGCAATCGCTTTCCTCGCGACTCCGCCGCGGGCATCGACGCCTCATTGGTGCAACCCTCGTCGGTTCGTCGTGATCTTCCTGGCAGAACTCTATTTGAACCCGCTGTATTATCAGTAGGACTGTTAAACCCATTCAGGCCGCTAGAATAGGTAGATATGAGCACGATGGTGGCTGGGATTAGTGTCGAAGAGATCGAGTATCAGCAGGACACTGGGATCGTTCGGACCCAGTTCGATCGGGAGAAGACGCCCGCAACCACGGCTGTTGTCGCAACGCTGGCGGACGTGACGGACACTGACCCGGTTGAACTGGCCCCGCTGCATTCTACCGTTGACACAGAGGCGTTGAACGCGCTCGTCCGCGTTCGAAACGGGACGAACGGAGATATTCACGTCACGTTCACTCACGAAGACCACACGATAACCGTGCACAGCTACGGTGTGATCACCATCACACCAGGGCAGGAACCAGCAGCGGAACACACGGCAGGAACACGGGACGATGACAGCTGAGGAGGCTCCGGTCACGTCGAAAGCGGAACTGAACGCGGAGCTCAAAGCGCTCCTTATCAGGGCCTACGAGAACGGAATCGATGTCGAAGGCGGATTCGAATGCCGGAACGGCGTCGAACACCCCGACTGGGACGTGATCGTCACCGAAGTCGAAAAGAACGACCAGTCGGCGTGAGCAACAGATATTTTTCCCCGTCTATCCAGATAGTTTCCCCGCCCGACAGAGAGTGACTCCACCGATCGGTTTCACCGCTCCAGCTGTATCCGGCTCGACCGACCTCACTGTGACCAGCCGGCTCCTCGCCAGAAATATCAAAACTATTATTGATAATGGGTGTTGTAAGCCATAACAATTTTTTAATCAGTACTCCACAACGAGGTATGGAAGACGAACTGCGGACGGATGGGGGTGATCGATCGGTCCCCCGGTGGAGACGCTCACAGGCGGGCGAGATCGATCGAACCGACGAGACAGTCGCTCCGATCGTCTACCCGCCCGAGGAGGACGTTGACTCCGACCTCCACCTCTGGGACACCTGGTTGCTCCGCAACCGTGACGGGACGATCGCCGAGATCGACGGCTACCGAGTTATTTTCGCACTGACTGCACCGGCAGCGCTGTTGCCGGGCAAGCGCCACGACGTGGCGACGATCCGCTACTTCTACTCGACCGACGGCCGGAACTGGACCTGTGGCGGCCCGGCCTTCGAGGAGGGGGAAGCGTTTGGCTCACGCCAGTGGGCCGGCTCTGCGCTGTACGACGACGGGGCGCTCTATCTGTTCTACACCGCTGCCGGCTACCGCGGCGAAGCCGACCTGACCTACACACAGCGCATCGCCGTCGGTGCCGGGGGTTCGATCACGACCGACGGAGACGCGCTCTCGATCGAGGGGCCCTTCGACCACGAGATCCTGCTCGAACCCGACGGCGAGTACTACGAGCGCGAAGCCCAGTCCCGGGGGATGATCTACACCTTCCGCGATCCGTGGTTCTTCGAAGACTCCCAGACGGGCGAGACGTGTCTGCTGTTCGAGGCCAACACCCCGATCCCCGAGCCCGAGGACGAGGATCGGTTCGACGTCGATCGGGAGGCGCTCGATTTCAACGGGAGCGTCGGCATCGCCGTCTCGCCGACGGGTGACCCGACCGAGTGGGACCTGGACGCGCCGCTGCTCGAAGGAGTAGGCACGAACCAGGAACTCGAACGCCCACACGTGGTCGTCCACGACGATCGCTACTACCTTTTCATCTCTAGTCACGAACACACCTTCGCCCCAGGGCTTGCGGGATACGACGCGCTGTACGGCTTCGCCGCCGACTCCCTTCGTGGTTCGTACACGCCGTTGAACGACTCCGGGCTCGTCTGTACGAATCCGGCGAGTGCCCCCTTCCAGAGCTACTCGTGGCTCGTCTACCCCCACCGCGAGGAGCTCCTCGTGACGAGTTTTTTCAACTATTACGACCTCCAGGGGCTCACCCTCGACGACGTCGCCCACCTCCCGCCGGAAGAACAACAACGGCGGTTTGGGGGGACGCTCGCGCCGACGCTCAGACTCGCCGTCGACGGGGACCGCACCCACGTCCTCGGGACCCTCGACCACGGCCACTTCCCCCTCCCCGATGAGGAGTTGCCCTCGCTGCTGACGGCGTCCGTCGACGAGGAGGACCGATCGGATGGGTCGTACAGTGGCGAGGACAGTTGATTGTCGTCTCTGAGACCGATCGGTCTTACTCTCGCCAGGCACGCCCCATCGTCCAGATGTCGAGTGTCTCGACGTGGGCCCTCCCTCCGGCCGCGTAGATCGACACACCGTCGCTGTCCTCCCGGGTCGGATAGAGACGCGTCGTCAGGCAGTGGCGATCGTTGACGAAACACTCGAGGACCGAACCATCGAGGAAGAGCCGCAAGGAGAGCGGGTCGTCGATCGGTTCGACGGGCATCGAAACCGGTGTGTCGGAAGCGCGCGGATCCAGACTCGATCCTGCTCGATCGACGACCAGATCGCCGTTCCTGGTGTACCTGATGAGCGTTTCCTCCTCGTTGTCGGGTGACTCGCAGACGACCAGTCCGAACTCATCGGCGTCGTCGAGACGGACCTCCGCGCGGAACTCGAGAGCGTGCCCGAAGACGGGAAGCGGTTGGTGGTCGTCCGTGAGCGTCGTCGACACCTCGCAGGCGTGTGCCTCCCGGAGGGCGGTCAGTTCCGGCGCAGGTCGCTGTCGGAGTCGATCCTCGTCGTCGATATCGAGGACGCGTGGAAGCGATAGCGTCCCTGACCAGCCGGCCTCCCACTGGGCGGAAACGGCACGATCGGGCGTTACCCACCCCCAGGTCAGCCACCGGCCCGACTCCTCGCGCAGCGACTGGGGGGCGTAGAACAGTCCGTAGTCGAGCAGCCCGGTCCGATCGACGTCGAACCGGCCGGCTTCGGCGTCGTAGGACCCGCGGTAGTAGCGGACTTCCTCGTAGTTCGAGACGTGCAGGAGCTGTGTCGCGCCGAAATCGAGTAGCTCCGGACACTCCCACATCGCGCCGTCGCGCTCGGGGTCGCCGACGAGGATCGGTCCCTGGTACTCCCAGTCGGTAAACTCGTCGTCGTCGCTCGTGTAGAGCAGGGCCGTCCCACCGCCGTCTTCGATCCCGGAGCCGATCAGGTGGTGCCAGGTGCCGTCGGCTGCCTGCCAGACGGCGTGATCGCGAAACTCCGCGCGCCAGTCGTCGGTCGATCGCAACGGCGGCTCCGGGGGAAGATCGATGATCGGGTTCGCCTCCGATTTCTGCCACCCCGAGAGGTCGTCGTCGATCGCCGTTCCTAGACACGGGAGCTGGAGGTCGTCACGGCCGCCCGTATAACAGATTGTGGCCGTCCCATCGACGTCGATCGCACACCCCGACCAGCAGCCGTCCCGATCGGGACCGTCGGGGGAGGGGGTCAGGGCGACCGGGCGATCCTCCCAGGTGACGAGGTCGTCGCTGACGGCGTGGCCCCAGTGGATCGTCCCGTGGTAGGGCCCGCCGGGATTGTACTGGTAGAAGGCATGGTACTGTCCGTTCCACTGGATCAACCCGTTGGGGTCGTTGAGCCAGTTTGCCGGCGGCGAGAGGTGGTACTGTGGCCGGTTGTGGTCGTCGGCGAGTGTCCGCCGGGCCCGAGAGAGGGCGGGGACGTTTTTCGGTCGTCCCTCGGCGAGCCGATCGGTGTCGCTTGCAAGCGTCGACAGGAGATTCGTCAGGAGCTGTGTTCGATCGGCTGCGGTTTCGTCGGTCGATGGGCCGTCGAACTGGATCCCCGTTCCGAGGCCGGCGACGTCGCCGGCCCCGACCTGCCAGCCGACCAGCGCAACCTCTGCGGGGGCCTCGCCGTCGGCGTGGAGCGTACTCGCGAGCACGTCCCCGCGTTCAGGGAGCATAGACTCGTAGCGCGTGATCGGCTGGCTGCCGCCCGCCGGACGGATCGAGACCCGCAGGTCGTCGAACCCATCGAAAACGGTACGATCGGCCGCGAGTGCCTTCACGAGCAGCCCAGTACACGTGGAGTCCTCCTCGACGATGGAGACGTCGGGCCCAACGGGATCGATACCCAGTGGGGCGACCGCTTCGAATGCACGACCAGACAACAAGAGCCCGCCACCCGCCCGGAGGTAGTCGTCGATCGGTTCCCGACAGTCGGAGACCGTGTCGATTGCCTCGATCGGGTCGGTCCGGTGCCACCAGCAGACTGGGTAGTCGTCGAGCGTCTCGGCTCCGGCTGCGATATCGGCAAGTTCGATCGTGATCGCGTCGAGCCCCGTCTCCGTACACCACTCGAGTGCTGTCTGCTGTTCCGGTGACAGCGCTCCATCGACGAGGAATCCAACAGTTTCAACAGGTGTACTCATTCGTACACAGTGCTATCTCGAATCGATATCAAGCTGGCGCAGTGGCTTGCCGGTCGATAGCCGAAACGAGCAACTGAGAACCGGTGAATCACCTCGGGGTCAAGCCCCGAGGCTTCCTGTTTCGATGACGCGCTTTGCAGACACACGCTGAAAACCAGCGGTGTCCGTAGGGAGCGCAGTCTCCACAGGCGTGGATTCGGGCCATCCCAGCCCTAATTCAGAAAAGCCGCGTTGGAGAACATTCATCGCTGCGTTCGCATCACGGTCACACTCGAACCCGCAACTGGGGCAAGAGTGTTCCCTGACCCAGATAGGTTTTGCTGTTTCCACACCGCACGACGCACAGTCTTTCGTCGTACCTCGTGGTTCGACCTGCACGACGTGACAGCCATACAGGTCGGCCTTGTATTCGAGGAGAGTGATGAACTGTCGCCACGCCGCATCCTGCTTGTTGCGGGCGTTATGCGACTGTTCGAGCATCTCTTTCACGTCTAAGTCCTCCACGAACACCGCGTCGTACTCACGAACGAGCCACGTCGTGAGTTTGTGCTGGTAGTCCAGCACCGTCCGCTTGATGTGACGCTTGACTGTTGCCACGTTCCGGCGTTGGTTCTCGTAGTTGTTCGACCCCTTCTCCTTACGAGACAACTTGCGTTGTTCGCGGCGGAGTCGTTCGTATTCGTCTTCGAGATTGAGCCACTCCACAGTCTTCCCGTCCGACGTGTGGATGTAGTTGTGGATACCGAGGTCAACACCGACACTATTGCTCACGTCAAGCGAATCCACGTCGGACTTCTCGGGAAGGTCGGCCTCGTCGGTTTCGAGGCCGAAGGAAACGAACCACTCACCAGTCGTCTCCTTCTTGATCGTGACTTCTTTGATGTCGGCTGTGTCTGGGATGTCGCGGTGATAGCGGATTTTGAAGTCTCCGATTTTGGAGAGACAGAGTGTCGCGTGTCGGCCACTCGTATTTTTGAGTTCGAAACCGGACTGCGAGTACGTCATACTCTGGAACTCCCTCGGAGACTTCCAGTTGAGTTTCCCGACGGTGTTCCCGTTGTTTTTCTGGTCTTTCAGGTTTGAGAGGTTGTCGTAGAACCGTGTGACGGTTCGTTGCAGAGCCTTCGAGTTGACCGTCGAGAACACAGGGAACTCGTGTTTCCAACCGGGCAGTCGGTAGTGGTGTTTGTACGCGGAGCCGATATCGTCGGCATCGACGTTCTCGTACTCGTAGAGGGTGTAGTTGTACGCTTGGCGATGAATGTCGATGTGGTATTCCAGTTCAGCCGCTACCTCTTGTGTCGGGTACGCGGGGTAGCGGTGACTGTACTTCATCGATGTCTGTTTATTAAGAATATATTGACTTAATAGTTTATATCACGAGCTGTCGGATTCAACCCCGGGGTCGAGCCCCGGGGCATTCTCCTTGTATCCTGTAAAACGGCGACGCCTTACTGGATCGAGTAGCCCGCAGCGATCGTCAGCAGGAAGACCATGAAGACGGCGACCGCCATCATGTAGGTGATCGAGCGGGGTTCATCGACGAGGTGCTGGTAGTAGCCAGCGATCAGCAGGGATTTGATCACGGCGAGAACGAAGGTCCCTGCCAGCGCCATCTGATACGTAAAGATATTGTCGAGTTCGAAGAACACGAACTTGCTCGTCCCAAGTACCAGCAACACGACGTAGATAATCGTGTACTTTCGAATATCGCCCATTGGTTCCCAGTGAGGGTGTGAGCCACTTATACCTTCCTGATATGGACGTGAGTCGCCGGAGACGAGTCGACGAGACTGCCAAAACGACACGCAAATAGGGGCTGGGACCAACATCCGGCTAATGAGGAGACGGTTCGGCCGGCGGGTTGCGATCGGGGCTCTCATCGGCCTCGCGACGCTCGCAGCAGCTGTCGGTGTCGTGGCGGCGAGCAACGTCGCCGTCGGGCTCACCGATCAGAGCGGCGACACCGCGGTACCGACGTGGCTCTATCTCGCCACCGGCGGCGGCGTGATCGGCGCGTCCGCGCTCATGACGATGCTCGTGACCGATCACGGGACGATTTACGGCTACCAAGACGGGGACGCCAGCCTCGTTGCCGATCGGCTGCTGGCTGCCGGTTCGATCGTCGTCGGCGCACTCGGCGTGCTCGCACTCGGGCTCGTGATCGTCGCCGCCGCCGTCAACCCGGGCATCGCCGGATTCGCCAGCGTCGCCGTCTTGCTAACCTTCGTCGGCGTGCGTGCACTCCTGACGATCGTCGCCTACACGATCGGCAACCCCTGGCAGGCGTTGAACCCGTGGCGACAGATCGCAGCCGCCCTTCCACACGGATTCGTCGCCGACGAGTATCCCGAACGGCTGGGCGTCTGGCCCGCAGTGGGTGCGCTGCTCGCGCTCATCTGGCTCGAACTCGTCGCCCCGCTGAGTTCGTCGCCAGGTGCCTTGCTCGTCGCCGTGCTCGCATATTCGGTGTTCACGATCGGCGGTGCCGTCGCCTTCTCCCCTGACTCGTGGTTCGAGCGCGGCGACCCGATCTCGGTGTGGTTTCGCCTCTACGGGGCCGTCGCGCCGCTGCAACGAACCGACGACGGGCTCACGGTTCGCTTTCCCGGTGCCCGGCTCAGTGACGAGGACGTGATCACCGACGTCTCGGCAATCGCGTTCATTCTCGTGCTCGTCTGGGAACTCACCTACAGCGGCTTCATCGTCACCGCACCCGGTGTCACGACGATCGAGTTCCTCGTCGGCGTCGGTCTCCCGCCCGCACTCGTCTATCTCGGGCTGTTACTCGGTGGGTTCTGGCTGTTCTGGAACGTCTACTGGCTTGCAGCCAAACGAACGCGAAAACGGGCCGAGACCTACATCTCGTCGCGCTATCTCGCGATCCGGTTTGCCCCGCCGTTGCTCGCGATCGCCGCCGGCTACCACTTCGCTCACTACGCCGGCTTTACGATCACGCTGTGGCCGTCGCTGATCGAGACGCTCGCCGCACCGCTAAACCCGCCCGCGAACCCGACCCAGTACGTCCTCACGCCGTGGTTCGGCTACGTCGAGATCGCCGGCATCCTGATCGGTCACATCCTGGCGGTCTGGATCGCACACACGATCGCCGTCGATCTCTTTCCGAGCAAGCTCCAGGCGATCCGCAGCCAGTATCCGTTCATTATCGTGATGATCTTCTTTACGATGGTCAGCCTCTATCTGGTCTCCCTGCCGACGATGGAGCCGCCGTACATCCCAGACTGATTGGCGCTGTAACCTCACTCCAGACCCGGATCGGCGATCGGACACCGATATACATTTGCTCGTGACGTCACAAGAGCCGGGTACCGACATGTCCACTGAGGCCGTCGAATCGGCGACGACCGTCGAACACGTCACCGACATCGAGTACGACGTCGAGGACACGCCCGACCACGTCTGTCCCTACTGCGATCGGCCGTTCCGATCGGAGCGGTACGCGGCGATTCATATCGGGACCATCCATGGCGAGGAGTGTACCCCCGAGGAGCGTGCGGTGTTCGAAGCCCAACAGGACGACGAGGAGTTCGAGCTGTTCACGTTCCACGTCAAAGCCGCCGTTACCGTCTTCCTGTCGTATTTCATGTTCACGTTCCTCTACGCGCTCGTCTGGGCCGGGTAGCAGTTGTTTCGACAGCCCGGTAATCGCTCAGCTGTCCGGCGATCGATCGGCCAGTTATCGAACTGCGACTGGTTCCGCATCCAGAATCTCTTTACACCCTGACTCTCCAGTAGCAGTATCATGGCCGTCCGTCCGTCAAGTCCGGCTGGCGACCCCGAGTCCCTCCCCTGGCACCGTCTCGTCGCTGTGTTGTTCGTCTCGCTGGTGTGTGCGACCGCGCTGTTCGCGGTGCCGATCGCGGCCGGCCCGATCGGCGGCGGAACCGAGACCGATTCCGATCGCTCGATAGCGTTCGACACCGCTTCCGGAACCTCGATCGGCGACGATGACGAGCTTATCGACAGCAATGGAACGGCGCTTACGGATGACCAGCTTCCGAACGACGAGACGGTCGAACTCGTCGTACGACTCGACGATCCACCGATCGAGGACGTTCCAGAAGACCACGTCGAGGACGAACTCGAAGCATACGCCACGGAAACCCAGGAACCGCTCCTCGAGTACGCCGCCGAAACGCCGGGACTCACGGTCGAAGAGGCGTTCTGGGTAACGAACGCCGTCGTGGTAACCGTCGATACTGCAGTCGCCGAGATCGATCCGCTCACCGAGTTTGCGGACGTCGATCGCATCCATGAGAACTTCGACGTGCCGGTACCGGACCAGCCATCAGTTGCCAACGCAACCGAGACGATCGATCCGGCCGAAGAGACGATGCCGGACCGATCGGCTGGTGACGATGGGAACAGTGATACTGACGACGGAGGAGACGCTACCGCCCAGACAGCCTCTGAGACGCCGACTACCTGGGGAATCAACTACATCGACGCCCCGGCCGTCTGGGACGCCTATGACACTCGTGGCGAGGGCGTCCGCGTCGCCGTCCTCGATACCGGCGTCGACGCCAGCCATCCAGATATCGATCTCTACACGGAGGACCCCGACGACCCGACCTATCCCGGCGGCTGGGCGGAGTTCGACGAGAACGGCGATCGCGTCACCGGTTCGACACCCTACGACAGCGGTACCCACGGGACACACGTCACGGGAACCGTCGCCGGCGGCGCGGCCAGCGGGACCCAGATCGGCGTCGCCCCCGACGTTGAGGTACTTCACGGCCTCGTACTGACCGAGACCAGTGGCTCGTTCGCCCAGGTCGTCGCGGGCATGGAGTGGGCCGTCGAGCGCGACGCGGATATCGCCAGCATGAGCCTCGGTGTCCAGGGGCAGATCCAGTCGTTCGTCGCGCCGGTCAGAAATGCCAACGAAAGCGGCACGATCGTCGTCGGCGCGATCGGCAACGAGGGCCACGAGACGTCCAGTTCACCCGGAAACGTCTACGAGGCGATCAGCGTCGGTGCGGTCGACTGGAACGGGGAGGTCGCGTCCTTCTCGGGTGGTGAACACCTCAACCGAAGCGACTGGCGAGCCCCACCAGAGACGTGGCCTGACTCGTACACAGTCCCCGACATGGTCGCACCCGGTGTCTCGATCGCGAGTGCCGTCCCCGGGAACGCCTACGGCTGGATGCCGGGCACCTCGATGGCGACGCCACACGTCAGCGGAACGATCGCACTCATGCTGTCGGTCGAACCCGATGCGAGCCTGGAGGAGATCGAGGCCGCACTGATCGAGACGACGTGGCTGCCCGACGACCCCGATCTCGAGGCGGGCGTCGACCCCGCTACCCGGTACGGCCACGGGATCGTCGACGCCAAAGGGGCCGTCGACCACCTCTCCGAACCTCCTGCACAGCCCGAACCCGAGACGGCAACCGGCGACGGCGAAGACGATAGCGATCCCTCACCGATCTCTCCTGGAACGATTGTCCTCGCTGTCGCGATCGGCCTCCTTGGCGTGCTCGCGTCGCTCGCCCTCGGGCGCGATCGGTA
>LKMJ01004347.1_pt1 | contig 13322 bp, 13 predicted proteins | sample 643391 | NCBI WGS metagenome assembly LKMJ01 (sample SAMN04112250, study PRJNA286221) | soda lake metagenome | biome: soda lake; feature: Kulunda Steppe; material: water; isolation source: sample PL-Br10 brine of Picturesque Lake | place: Russia: Kulunda steppe | collected 2010-07
GCGGCTTGGGCCTGGTCGAAACTGGCGTACTTGCCGGTACCCACCAGCAGTCGGGACTGGTAGGTGGTGCCGTTGATGACAAGGGGGCGGTCCTGTGGGGCTGCGTCTGCGGTCATAGAGGCTCTCTGGGCGTATATAGTAGGGGCTCAGCCACCACCGATGGCGTGGACAATCTCGACACGATCATCCGCAGCGAGCTGGTGGCTGTCGTGCTCGCTGCGGGGGACGATCTCTTCGTTCACTTCCACGGCAATGCGCCGGCCAACCAGCTCCAGCTGCTGGAGCAGTGCCTGGACGGTGAGACCGTCTTCGATGGTGGTGGTTTCGCCGTTAAGAAGGATTTGCATGGTTTCAGGTTTCAGGTTTCAGGTTTCAGGTTTCAGGTTTCAGGTTTCAGGTTTCACTACAACATTGGCGGTTGATTGGGCCTGGTGCAAGGTTATTGGGCCCAGCGCAGGCCGGCCATGGCCAGTGCGGCCCAGCCGAGGATGAAGGCCAGTCCGCCGAATGGGGTGATGATACCCAGCGGGCGGATGCCGCTGAAGACCAGCGCATAGAGGCTGCCGCTGAACAGCAGTGTGCCCACCAGAAACAGCCAGGCGCTGGGGCGCAGCCAGGCGGCGTCCGGGTGGATGGCGCCGAGAATGGCCACGCCGAGCAGGGCCAGGGTGTGGATCATCTGGTACTGGACAGCGGTCTTGTAGACCTCCAGATACTGATCGGAGAGCTTGCCTTCCAGAGCGTGGGCACCGAAGGCGCCGGCGGCCACGGCCAGTCCGCCCAGGATGGCGACCACCATCAGCCAGCCTCCAACGGGGAAGCCGGATTCAGTCACAGGGTTCAACATGGGTCAGCTCCTCGGTGTCCAGGTTCATGGCGGTCAGGCGTCCGCCGTAGACGCAGCCGGTGTCCAGTCCGAAGACGCCGGGTGTTTCGGTGCGCCCTTCCAGCGCTGCCCAGTGGCCGAAGATCAGCCGGGTGCTGTCCGGACGCGGATGACGGAACCAGGGTGCGTAGCCGTCCGGCCCGTCCGCAGCGCCCTCCTTGGTGGCCAGATCCAGGGTGCCGTCGCCGGCCAGAAAGCGCATGCGGGTAAAGTAGTTGGTGATGGCGCGCAGCCGGTCCATGCCCTCCAGATCGTCCGACCAGCAGGCCGGTTCATTGCCGTACATCTGCTGGAAGTAGGCGGTGGCCTCATTGCTCTGCAGTACCGCCTCCAGTTCATGGCTGCGGGCAACGGCGTCTTCGGCTCGCCAGAGATGGGGAATACCGGCATGGATCATGAGCAGATCCCGCTCGGGATCGGCAATGGCGAAGTTCTGCTGAAGCATCCAGTCAATGAGCTCGTTGCGATCAGGCGCATCCAGAATCGGCTGGATTGTGTCCTTGCCTTTGACCGGATGGCCGCCCAGGGCAATGGCCAGGAAATGCATGTCGTGATTGCCGAGGGTGGTCAGGGCATTGTCGCCCAGATCGCGCACCAGCCGCAGCGATTCCAGGGATCTCGGCCCCCGGTTGATGATGTCACCGACGAACCAGAGCCGGTCCCGGTCCGGGCTAAAACCGATACGGTCCATCAGCGCTCGCAGGCTGTCGTGGCATCCGTGGATGTCGCCGATCGCGTACTCGCTCATTCACTACTCCTGGTGTCTGCTGTACAGATGGTCCGCCAGGGCCACGTAGTTGGCCAGGGTCAGGTTCTGGGGCCGGAGTGTCGGGTCAATGCCCACAGCCTCCCAGTCCGTGTCGCCAAAGAGGTTCTGCAGCCCCCGGCGCAGGGTCTTGCGGCGCGCGTTGAACGCGGTTCGCACCACTTCGGCAAGACGATCGGTGTCTCTGGCCGGGTGCGGCAGCTCTTTATGGGGAATCAGGCGCACGATGGCCGACTCCACCTTGGGCGCGGGCCGGAAGGCGCCGGTGCCCACCGTGAAGACTGGCTGAACGGCGCAGTGGTACTGGGTCATGATGCTCAGCCGCCCCCACTGGCTATCGCCGGGAACCGCTCCCATGCGCTCAACCACTTCCTTCTGCAGCATGAAGTGCATGTCTTTGATGATGTCGCGAAAGCCCAGCAGGTGAAAGATCAGCGGGGTCGAGATGTTGTAGGGCAGGTTGCCGACAATGCGCAGGGGCCCCTTCGCCGCAATGCTGCGGTAGTCAAAGGTCAGCGCATCCCCTTCATGGATGGTCAGCTGCGGGTAGTTGAAGAACTGGGCACGCAGGCCCGGGATCAGGTCCCGGTCAAGCTCCAGCACCTGCATGTCCGGCACGGCTTCAAGCAGGGGTTCGGTCAGTGCGCCCTGGCCAGGGCCGATCTCAAGCAGGTTGTCCGTGGCTTTCGGGCCAATGCTGGCCACGATCCGGTCGATGACGCCGGCATCATGCAGGAAATTCTGCCCAAAGCGCTTGCGCGGCTGGTGCCCTGGGCCCTGTTTACGGCTCATGAACCCTCCTGCCAGGCCTGGCCCCGCTGCCGGGCCATGAAGGCGGCCGTTGCCAGTGCCTCGCGCAGGCTGCCACCGTCCGCCTGGCCGGTACCGGCCAGGTCCAGGGCGGTGCCGTGGTCCACGGAGGTGCGGATGATGGGCAGGCCCAGGCTGATGTTCACCGCTTTACCAAAGCCCCTGTACTTGAGCACCGGCAACCCCTGATCGTGGTACATGGCCAGAACGGCATCGGCGTCTTCCAGGTTATAGGGTGTGAACAGGGTGTCGGCGGGCAGCGGACCCACCAGATCCATTCCCTCGCCGCGCAGCTCATCCAGTGCGGGTGTGATCACATCCAGCTCTTCCCGGCCAAGGTGGCCGTCCTCACCGGCATGGGGGTTGAGCCCGGCCACCAGAATGCGTGGCCGCGGTATTCCGAAATACCGTCGCAGGTCCTCATCCAGGATGCGCAGCACCCGATTCAGGGTCGCCCCCGTTATCGCATCCGGCACCTCCCGCAGCGGCAGGTGGGTTGTGGCCAGTGCCACGCGCAGCCCCTCGGTGGCCAGCATCATGACCACGCCGCTGGCGCCGGTCTTTTCCTGCAGGAATTCGGTGTGGCCGCTGAACTCAACGCCGCTTTCATTGATCACACCCTTGTGTACGGGCGCGGTGACCATTCCCTGAACGACGTTGAGCTGGCAGGCCTCGACCGCCGCCTCCAGAGTACGCAGCACATAGGGGCCATTGGCTGGATCCAGCTGGCCCGGACGGCAGGAGGCTGCCTCCGCTACGGACCAGACTGACAGCGTGCCCGCTGAACAGCTCACGGGCTGATCCGGCTGCCACTGCTCCACAGTTACATCCAGCTCCAGCGCCTTTGCCCGCTCGCGCATCAGGCGGGCATCGGCCACAACCACCACTTCATCCTCACGCTCCGCCAGGGCCCATTCCAGGCACAGGTCGGGGCCAATGCCGGCCGGTTCGCCGGCAGTCAGCACCAGTCTCGCTGGCTCGGTCACAGGACACCCTCCAGACCGTTGATGACGATTTTCACATCCACATAGGCTTCCTCGCGGATCTCGCGCAGCCAGTTCTGCAGTTCCAGCTCGAACTGGCGCTGCTGCAGGGTCTGGCGGGCCTCGTTACGCTGGATCTCCTGGCCGATGTCCTCCATGCGACGATCCTCCACCTGCAGGATGTGCCAGCCGAACTGACTGCGGAACGGCATACTGCGCTCGCCCACTTCGGTCTCCTGCATGGTCTCTTCAAACTCGGGGACCATTTCGCCCGGATTGACCCAGCCCAGATCGCCACCACCGGGTGCTGACCCTGGGTCATCCGAGTACTCCCGGGCCAGAGCCGCGAAGCTCTCGCCGGCCTCCAGGCGCTCCTCGATTTCACGGACCAGTGCCTCTGACTCCTGCTCCGAGCGCTGCTCGTCGCTGATCAGTATGTGCTGGACACGGCTCTGCTCCACTTCCTGTTCCGCACCACCGCGGCGATCCAGCGGTGTGACGATGTGAAAACCGCTGCCACTCTGCAGCACCTCGGAGGGTTCTTCCACGTCCAGGTCCGGGACGACGCCGGCAGCCAGTGAAGGCAGCTGCTCCTCGCGGCGCCAGCCCAGTTCACCGCCTTCCAGTGCGGCGCGGCCATCGGATTCGGCCACGGCCATCTCACGGAAGTCGGCGCCGTCGCTGATCTGCTGACGGATGTCGCGGGCACGTTCCTCGGCGCGCTGAACCTCGTCCTCGTTGTTGAAGTTGTTCACAGTGATCAGGATATGGCCCAGCAGATACTCCACGCCCGAGCGTTCACGCCCGGCGGCGGATTCCAGGTAGTTGTCCACTTCCCGGTCGGTGACGCGTACCCGCTGGCCGACCTGCTGCTGCTGGATGCGGCTGACCAGAATCTCCTGGCGGATCTGTTCACGGGCCTGCTGGAAGGTCAGCCCCTCACTGGCCAGTGCCTGTTCAAACTCATCCAGGGTGTAGTTGTTGCGCGAGGCGATGTTGCGCATGGTCTGGTTCAGCTCGGAGTCACTGACGCGCATCCCCATCTGCTCGGCACGCTGGACCTGGATCTCATCCATGATCAGCTGTTCCAGAACCCGCTGCTTCATGACCTCGTCCGGGGGCAGACGCGTCCCCTGGGCACGCAGGCGTGAGCGGATCTGCTCCAGCCGCGCGTCCAGTTCCGACTGCAGTACCACGCCCTGCTCCACCACGGCGATGACCCGATCCAGTGGTTGCCGTTCAGCGGTGGCCAGGCTGCTCAGAGCAAGCAGCACAATAGCCACCAGCGCCTGGATGGAAGGAATCATTCTGATCTGCTTCATTGCTACCTCGGGTTCGGTGTCTGTCACGGCCACTCATCAGAGGCCGGCCGCCTGAGCTCGTCCATGCCGGGCGCGGACTGCCAGGGCTGTCGTTGTTCAAAACCGGGGATACCGGAGGCGATGCTGTCGGCCGCACTGCCACCGCCGCCGAGTCCCCGCAGCTGGATCTGGAAAAGAATCCGCGAATCCATGCCGTCATCCCGCGTCAGATAACGCTGGGCGACAAGCTGTGCGCTCCAGCAGCAGGTGGTGTACTCAAGCCCTGCCAGGCTGCCGGCCGTGCTGTCACGCTCCATATCATACACCCAGCGGCCAATGGCACTGGTACTCTCGCCCAGCGGAACGACCGCACTCAGGTCCGACTGCTCCAGTTCGGCCGCCGCATTGTAGGTGTGCCCGGCATTGAACATGTACCGGAAATCCTCAGTGTGGAACCGCAGCTGGCTGCGGCCCAGCAGCGTGCGCCGCTCACGCTCGTCCCACTGCCCGGTCACCCGCATGGTAAGGGTATCCAGCGGACGCAGGGTTGCCTCACCGGCCCAGGGCGAGGTGCGATCCTCGCTGCGCCCGGCGCCACTGGGCAGCCCCACATTCTGGTCGTCGAAATTGTGGATCTGACCCAGGCTGAAAGCGGCACGCTCGACGCCATTATATAGGTCATAGAAGCGTGTGGTCAGGGCCGTCGTCAACCGGTTGTTGTCCCCCACCCGGTCACCGCCGGTGAAGCGGTCCCGGGCAAAGAGCTGGCTGAAGTTGAAGGAGGTGACGGAGCTGTCGAATACTGGGATGTTGTCCTGGTCGCGCTCCGGTGAATAGACGTAGTACAGACGCGGCTCGAGCGTCTGGGTATAGGCCGCACCGGCGAAGTCGTAATCACGCTCAAAAACCAGCCCGGCATCGGCATCCACAAAGGGCACGGAACGGCTGAAACGGTCTGTCTCCGGGCCGTCATCGAGCAGATACTGGGTGTGATCCAGCATCAGGGAGGAGCGGAGAAAACCCGGTAACCCACGCAGCTGCCAGGCCACTTCGGGCTGGGTCCGCAGGCGGCTGCCAATGGCGGCATCCTCTCCCTCCAGATCCTCGTTGTCGCGCCAGAAGTAGTTGTACTCGGTGTCATTGCGCAGGTGCCATCGACCCAGGTCCTCTCTGGCCGAGAAACGGATACGCGGCAGCTGGCTGTAGGGGCGATTCTCATCCGCTATATTGGAATCCAGGGTCTGGTAGCCGCGCACCGCCGTCGAGAAATCCACCCGGTCACCGCTGTAGCGCATCTCGCCCTGGCGGGGCAGATGAGTCGTCTGCTGGATGTCCAGGGTCTGGTTCAGGTCGCTGACGTAATCATCGTCACTGACCACGGCGTAGTCTATGGTTGAGCGCCAGCGATCACCCCAGTCGGAGCGGTTGTGGAAGTCCAGGGCCCAGCGCTGGGAGCTTTCATCAGGGCGCTCATCAGCAAAGTCCGAGTCCCGGTCAATGAAGCCCAGCTGCAGCTCAGTCGGCCCCCGGCGGCTGAGATGACGCGCCTCCAGTTCCGAGAAATAACCCCTGCCATGGATGATCTGGGGCGTATAGGTCATGTCGTAATGGGGTGCCAGGTTGAAATAGTAGGGCGTGGCCAGGGTGAAACCGGAGCCGGTGTTGGAGGTGCCGAACGAGGGGTAGAGGAAACCGCTCTTGCGCCGGTCGTCGATGGGAAAACTCATCCAGGGCACATAGAAAACGGGCACATCCTTGACCTGCAGACGCACGTTACGCGCTGTGCCGAAACCGCTCTCCTGATCCAGATCCACCCGGCTGGCTGCAATCGACCAGGCATTGTTGCCCGGCTGACAGGTCGTCATGCGGCCACTGCTGATGCGCAGCTGTTCAGGGCCGGTGCGGCTCAGTGATGAGGCCTCGCCGCGCATGGGCCCCTCATGCAGAAGAAAGGAGGCGGTATTGAGATCCAGCCGGCCCTCGTCCATGCGGTATTGCGCATCGGTGCCGGTCAGCACGAAGCCCTCACCACGGCTGATGACGTTGCCCGTCAGATCCAGCCGCCCGGCGCGCTGGTCATAGAAGGCGCTGTCGGCGCCCGCCCTGAAGATACCCTGGCGCAGTCGCACGTTACCGTCCAGGGCCATGGATTCATCCAGCTGGTAGACGGCTGAGTCGCTGGCGATGCGGATTGGCGCATCCGAGTCTTCGGGCTCGTCTTCAACTGCCCCGGCCAGATCCGGCGGGCGGTAAGCACCACCACAGTAGCGGGGAACGCGCTGCTGCAGAAAATCGGGCAGCTCCTCCCAGCTCTGCCAGTCCAGGTAGGCGGCATCCGCGCGCTGGGGCTCGGCGCCTGCCGGCAGAGCCACAACGGCCAGCGTCAGGGCCGAACAGCGCAGCATTAAGTACCAGTATCTGTGGGGCTTGATCCACACGCGGTTGATCTCCAGCGGCGCCGGGCCAGGCAGTTCAGCGGGGCGTCTTGAAGCCCAGAGCAGCCTAGTCTACACGTGGCGGATTCCGTTGTTAACGCGCCCCGGCGGTATTCTCTGGTCAGGCACAACACCGCTCGTGCAGAATGGGGCATCTTTCAGTTACCTCTATGGATGGGCCATGGATTCACGCTATCAGGATCTGATCAACTGGCTGGCCACGCAGCTCGGCCACAGCCCGGACGCTCTGGAACCGGTATCCGGGGACGCCAGCTTTCGCCGCTATTTCCGCCTCAACACTGATGAAGGTACACGGGTTGTCATGGACGCCCCGCCGGAGAAGGAGGATTCCACAGCCTTTGTCGCCCTGGCGCATCACTGGCACGCGGCCGGTATTCACGTGCCGGCGATCCTGGCGCAGGATCTGGAACAGGGTTTTCTGCTGCTGGAGGATCTGGGGGCGGCACTCTATCTGGACGTTCTCAACGGCAATGAGCAGGCCGACCAACTCTACCGCGATGCATTGGACGCCCTGCTCGACATCCAGTCACAGCCGAGCCCGCCGGACTACACCCAGCCCCCCTACGACGACGCACTGCTTGACCGGGAGATGCACCTGTTTCCGGACTGGCTGCTGGAACGCAAGCTGGGCCTGGAACTCTCCAGTCAGGAAAAAGCGCTGCTGGAGACCACTTTTGCCACCCTGCGAGAGTCCGCGCTGGCCCAGCCCAGGGTCACGGTCCACCGGGATTACCATTCTCGCAATCTGCTGGTGACGCCACAGAACAACCCCGGCATCATTGACTTTCAGGACGCCGTCACCGGGCCCGTGACCTATGACGCGGTGTCGCTGCTCAAGGACTGCTACATTGAGTGGCCCCGGGAGCAGATGCTGGAATGGCTGGAATACTTCCGTCAGGGCGCTGCCGGGCGTGGGCTCCACCGGGCCGACCCGGATACCTTTCTGCAGTGGTTTGAGCTCATGGGCATGCAGCGCCATCTGAAAGCGGCCGGCATCTTCGCGCGCCTCGACGTACGTGACGGCAAACCCGGGTATATCGCGGATATTCCGCGGGTTCTGGGCTATATTATTGCCGCGGGCGATCGCCAGCCGGCACTGCAGCGTTTCAGTGACTGGCTGAGGGAGCGGGTTTTACCCGCCGTGGAGTCGATGCAGGAGAGCGCCGATTGAAAGCCATGATCCTGGCCGCCGGCAGGGGCGAGCGCATGCGCCCCCTGACACTGGAAACCCCCAAACCGCTGCTGCCGGCGGGTGGGCAGCCGCTGATCCATTACCACCTGAAGAAACTGGTGGAAGCCGGCCTGAAAGAGGTGGTGATCAATACCGCCTGGCTGGGTGAGCGGATCGAACAGAGTCTGGGCAGCGGTGAAGCCTTTGGTGCCCGCATCCGCTACTCCCGCGAGGGGCAGCCAATGGAGACCGCGGGCGGGCTGCGCCATGCACTGCCGCTGCTGTGCGATGGGGACGATGACTGGGTCATTGTCATCAATGGTGACATCTGGACCGACTTTGATTTCAGCCGGCTCAGCACGCTGCCCTGCTCACCCGAGGTGCCTGCAACACTGGTTCTGGTGGACAACCCGGAGCACCACGGCAGCGGCGATTTCGCACTGACACCTGAAGGGCGGGTTGTCAGTGGCGATGAGACCCAGCAACGGCTGACCTTTGCCGGAATCAGTCTGATCCACACCAGCCTGCTGCGTCATACGGGGGATCAGAAGCTCGGCCCTGTACTGCACAGGGCCGCCGGGCAGGGCCAGGTGCGCGGCCTTTATCATGGCGGGGTCTGGTTTGATGTTGGCACCCCGGAACGATTGGATACTGTGGATGCCTATCTGAGAGACACTAAGGGACTATGACAAGGCAAAAGACATCCAGCCAGGCCAAACCGGAAGGCCCGGCCGAGCTCCCGGAACTGCTGCGCGAGCTTGAATCCTGCGGTCACCATGGAGCACGCCTGATTGAGCGCAGTGGCATGCCGCTGTGGGCACGGGGCCTGCTGTTCCGGCTGATGGGGTATGTGGCCAAAGCGGACGGGCGGGTCAGCGCGCTCGATATACGCTACGGCGAAGCGCTGATGCGCAGCCTGAACATGTCACAGCGGGGGCGGCGCCGGATGATCGGCCACTTCAGTCAAGGCAAACAGCTGAGCGAACCACAGGTCCCGGCCTGGTTCCGGCTGCTGTCGCGACGCTGGCCAGGAACAGCCCTGCGCATTGGCGTGGCGCTTGGTCACGTGTGCCATCAGGATGGGCCGCCATCACCGGCACGCAGTGCCCGCTGCCAGCAGAGCATGGTCGCCATGGGGCTTTCCGCCACCACAGGCAACAGCATTCTGCACAGTTACCGCAGCAAGGTGTGGATCACCAACCCAAACGCGGATGGCAACGACCCGATGACCGGTCTGGCCAAAGCCTGTCAGATACTGGGGGGAAGCCCTTCAGACTCGATCGAGACGCTGCGCCAGGCCTACCGGCGCCAACGCAGCACCTATCACCCGGACCGTGTCCAGCACAGCGACATTGATCCGGAACTGGCCCGGGTGCGCCTGGAGGAGCTGCAGAAGGCCTGGGACCTGATCAGCCGGCGCCACCCGGAGGCCTGAACCGGTTTCAGAACCGGTAGACCATGTGCAGACGGTAGACCATGGGGTCGATTTCGACGGTGCCGATGTCGTTGCCACCGACTTCCACGTCCGTTTCAATATCCATGTAGTACGCTGCAGCGCCAACCGACCACTGATCATCAATGGGTACATCCACGCCCACCTGGGCCGCCATACCGAAGGAGTCGTCCAGCTCCAGATCGGAAGTACCAAGTTCGTTACGACCTGCAGCGTTCAGATCTTCCTCAAAGAAGGTCGTGTAATTCACACCGGCTCCGATATAGGGCCGTACCGGCAGATCCATGCCTGCTGTCGGGTACCAGGACACGGTCAGCGTCGGCGGCAGGTGACGGGTCTCACCGATAGTGGCCCCATCAAACTCCTGGGCCTGAATGTCATGGCGGAAAGGCGAGGCGGCCAGCAGGTTCACGCTGAAGGCGTCCGTCATCATGTAGCTCAGGCTGAGCCCGACCTGCTGATCACTGTTGGCCCGGAGGTTGTAGGCACCATCCGCCACCTCGGAATAACTGCCGCCCGGAACCACGCTGGCGATACCGCCGCGAACGATGAAGTCTCCGGCCTGATAGGCCATGGCGGGCGCTGAAGCCATGCCCAGAGCCAGAGGCACGGCGGCGAAAAGCTGTTTGCGGGTTGTCCGAATCATTAACGCACCTCGTTGATGCCGTGAATTCGGTCACACTATACCCTCAAACATTTTATGGTCTTTTGATTAATGTTAAGCAATGAAAGGGAAGAGGCCCGAAAACCTGTCAGCGAGCATGGTCTGAAGCGTCGCGATCGGGTATCAGCGGGTCGCCATGATCGGGCCCTTCGTGCGGCCCGTGCCGCTTCAGAAGATGGGTTGCGTTTTTCGTGCTGACTTCATAGCGAATGCCTTCCCAACGGAAATGGGCCGACAGCCGCTCACCGGAGCGCGACAGCGTCAGGCTGCCTCCGGCCTGGTCCTGCGCATGAAGACGACCGCGCCAGACGCGGGGTGGCTCGCCTTCCAGCTCAAGCACGTCAAAATCCAGAAGCCGGTCATCGGGCAGCCGAAGAAATCCGGTTATCCGCCCCGGCTCAGTGATGGCCATGAGGCGATCCCGGTCGACCTGCAATTGGTGAACCCGGATTCCGTTGTCCACCTCAAGCGCCTCAACCGGTTCGAGCACCGCGTCTTTCGGCTCGGCCACCGGGTTGTGGATGCATCCGCTGAGCAGCAGGAATAGGCAGGGCCACAGGCTGAACCGCCTCATGCGGTGCCCCCTTGCCGGTGACGCCTGCGACGCCCCAGCCCGCCCAGAGCACCCAGCGCCAGCAGCGAGAGGGTCGGATCCGAACTGCCGGCGGACGATCCAGGGGTGCAGCCCGAACCTGAGCTGCCACCGGAGCCGGAATCACTGGAGCCGGAGCCGTCACTGTCGGAAGACTCTGTCTCATTCCCGCTCACAGCAGACAATGCCACCAGAGCCTGACCCGCTGAAGCCAGCGACACTCCCGGCTCGGTCTGCCAGACCCACTCAAGCCGTTCAGCATCCGAGGGCACTTTCACGGTGAATTCACGCCACTGCGCCTCAAGCCCCTCAATGGTCCTGAGCCTGTCGCCACCTGCCTGCAGCACCAGCTCACTCTCAGGCTCGCCGGACAGTGACCGGGCAACAAAACTCACCTCCAGTGCCTCATCGCCACTGGTGTCCAGACGCAGGCGGGAGCGCTCTGCATCAAACACCGGGCCACTCAACGCTGTTGGGGCGTCATCGTAAAGGAATTCATCCTGCACCACCCAGACGCTGTCACCCGTCGTGGTGACTTCCCTCTCTGAGTCACCCAGGGTTTCAGTCAGCGTGGCGGGCGGTTCGCGCCAGCGCTGCACATGGTCCATGGAGCGGCGCAGGGTTTCCGCATTGTTGCGCTCATCCTCAACCCCGGTAGGGTGCCCGGAATCCGGATCGTCCACCTCGGGGTTGGAGAAATGATCAATCAAAGGACAGCTGCCGCCCAGGAGAGAGCCACCATTGTCGCACCCATCGACTGTTGCCATGATGGTGCGGAATTCCTCGTCCTGGAAGTGCCCGAAAGCGAAGGGCTCGATGGGATCATCCGAGGTGCCCTCCTCATCTTCGGGTTCGTGGTTCAGCCCCATGTTGTGCCCGAGCTCGTGGGCCAGGGTCTGGCCACCCAGGCATTGGGGCAGTACCGAAGTGACAGAGTAATTGAACCGGGTCCAGTCATCGGTGTAATCCTCCAGCAGCCAGGCAAGGCCACAGAAATCACTGTAGTCCGCCACCAGCGCTGACAGGTCCGCTGAATGGCGCTCGGCGAGGCTGCGGATCTCATCGGAGTCGGTAAAATCTTTCAGTCCATCCTCCATGCTGCCGTCGGCTTCGTCATAGTCCCAGCGCTTGATGCCCAGCAGCCGCACCCGACCTTCCACTTCGCTGTTCAGGAAACCGGTGTTGGTTGAGTCCATGGCATTCTGAATCGCCAGCCGCAGATCGACTTCATCCTCATAGTTGTCATTCTCAGCCGCCGCCGGCGTGTAAAAGACCAGCACATCGACCACAGGCGGCTCCTCACCCCCATCACCATCATGGGAAGCCGCTGTCATACCGGAGTGCGCCGTCTGCGGGGAGCGTGAAGATCGGGTGTCATCGTTTTCGGGTGGCCTTTTTACGCCACCCGGCGGGTGGGTCGGCGGGCGTTGACTCAGATCCATATGATCCAGCCAGACCTGGCCTGAGCCGTCCGTAACAATCTGGTAGCGCTCCCGCCCCAGCGATAATCTGCCGCGGATCCGCTCATTGTGAACAGTAAAAGTGGCGGTACCGCCGTAGCCGTCTTCGGAGTGGATCCGACCGCGCCAGGTAAAGGAGTCAGCCTCTCCATCCACTTCCCGGGCCGAGAACACCAGCTTCTGGCCAGTGCCGGGGTCGGCCGTCCATTGATCAAGCTCACGCAGCTGCTTCAGGTCCATCCTGATCGCGTGGCGCTCCTGAACATGGGACGGCCAGGCTTCAGCCCCGGACGCCGCAGCAGGCTCTATGACCAATGGCGCCTGCGCCGCTGAAGCACAGGGCAGGAACAGCAACAGACCTGTGAAAAACAACCGAAGGCTCATGGACTACCTCTGAGTCAGTAGGCACTCCGCTGCCAGACAGTTGATCCTGCAACCCGATTACGTTCGGGCCCTTCCATCAGATGACGCACCGGCACCCCTCAGGGTTCCATTACTCGATCTCCATCCCCACCATATTGTTCTCCAGCCAGCCTCTCACCCGCGATCCCACCCGGCGTTCAGACGCTCTGCTGGTGTGGCGGCGCAGAGGCATGCCACTCTGGGCGTAATTCTCAAAGTTGCCGCGCCGGGCGCTTTCCAGACGATCCCGGGCCGGGCCGCCCTGGCTGCGGCGGTCATAGAGATCGAGAATCGGAATGGCCATCCCCTCGCCCAGCGACTGATCAAGCGCTTCATTGTAGGGTGGGCTCAGGCGCGGACCGATCCAGACCATACCCA
>LKMJ01004348.1_pt1 | contig 13321 bp, 12 predicted proteins | sample 643391 | NCBI WGS metagenome assembly LKMJ01 (sample SAMN04112250, study PRJNA286221) | soda lake metagenome | biome: soda lake; feature: Kulunda Steppe; material: water; isolation source: sample PL-Br10 brine of Picturesque Lake | place: Russia: Kulunda steppe | collected 2010-07
TCTATGCCACAGAAGAGGTCTCGCAGCAGCAGCGCCAGGCGGTGACCGGCATCTTTGAAAGCATTGGCGTGGCGGTCTGGGTCGAGGAAGAAGACCTGATGCATTCGGTCACGGCGCTCTCCGGCAGTGGCCCGGCCTACTGTTTTCTGATGCTCGAAGCCATGGAAGGCGCGGCCGTGGATGCCGGCATGGACCCGGACACGGCCCGCCGGCTCGCCATCCAGACCATGGGCGGTGCCGCACGCATGGCTGCCCAGAGCGATCAGAGCCCGGAACAGCTCAAGCGCAATGTCATGTCGCCGGGCGGCACCACGGAACGCGCCATTGAAACCTTTGAACAGGGCGGGCTGCGCACACTGGTCAGGAAAGCCTACGACGCCGCCAGGACCCGTTCTGCCGAACTCTCGGAACAACTCAAAAAAGCGCTATAATTCCGCACGCTGACTCAAACCCAACGCCCCTAAAGCAGGCCGTATATTCAGGAGCACACCCATGGGCACCCAGATTCTGGTTTCCTCGCTGCAGATGCTGTCAATGTTCTACCTCACCATCGTCATCCTGAGGTTTCTGCTGCAGCTCTCCCGTGCCGACTTTTTCAATCCGATCAGCCAGTTCGTGGCCAAGGCCACCAACCCGGTCACCAACCCGATTCGCCGCGTGGTACCGCCCTTCGGCCCCTTTGATGGCGCCACCCTGATCTTTGCCGTCATCTTCCAGACGCTGATGTACGCCATCATCCTCGGCATTGCCGGGCAGATGGCGCCCATCGAGAATCTCCTGGCCTGGGGCGCCCTCAAGGTGCTCGGGGTGCTTGTCACCATCTATTTCTTCGCCATCATTGCGATGATCGTGATCAGCTGGATCGCCCCCGGCAACACCCACCCCGGCATCCAGCTCATCTTCCAGATCACCGAGCCGGTCATGAAGCCCTTCCGGGGCATACTGCCGCCCATGGGAGGACTTGACCTGTCCCCGATTCTCGCCTTTCTTGTCCTCAACATGATCCGCGTTGTTCTCAGCCAGCTGGAAATGGCAGCGGGTATGCCGTTCTGATCTCCGGATACCAACGGAAACAAAAAGATGCTGGCCGGAGCAGGCTCCGGCCAGTGTATTGTTTACACTTGTAAAACAGTGTTGAACGTATCGAACCACAGCAGGAACGCCCATGACGGCAGACGGAACTCTCTCGTCTCAGGTAACTGCCTATCACGGCTGGAAGAAGGATCTGGTCCGGGAGATCACCCGTTATCGCAGCTGGCTGCAGGACAACGAGCTGCTCTCGGAGGATCTGGCCAACCACCTGCAACGCGGCATTGACCTGCTGATCCAGGATGAGCTGACCATTGCCTTTGTCGGGGAATACTCCCGGGGCAAGACCGAGCTGATCAATGCCCTGTTCCTGGCCGAGTACGGACAGCGCATGCTGCCCTCCCAGGCCGGGCGCACCACCATGAGCCCCACCGAAATCTTTTTTGACCGCCGCTCACGCCAGAGCTATGTCCGTCTTCTGCCCATTGAAACCCGCAATGGAGACGCCTCGCTGCAGGAACTGCGTCACCGCCACGATGCCTGGCAGGAACTTCCCCTGGATCCGAGCGACAGCAAAAGCGCACGCCAGACGCTGGCCCGCGTAGCCGAGGTGAAAAGCCTCTCCCCGAGCGAGGCCCGGGAACTGGGTTTTGACGAGGCCATGCTGGATGAGGACCCGCAGGCACCGGACCAGGTACTGATTCCGGCCTGGCGCCACGCCATGATCAGCATCCAGCACCCACTGCTTGAGCGTGGACTGCGGATTCTGGACACCCCCGGACTCAATGCTCTGGGTTCAGAACCAGAGCTGACCATCGGCATGCTGCCCAGCGCCCAGGCCGTGCTGTTTCTGCTCAGTGCCGACGCCGGTGTGACCGCCAGCGACATGCGGATCTGGAGCGAGTACATCGACACCGACAACGCCGATCATCGCGCCGGGCGCTTCGCGCTTCTGAACAAGATCGATGTGCTCTGGGATGACCCGGACAACCCCGGAGACAGCCAGGACAGCATTGAACCCGTGCGTCAGACCACGGCCCGCCAGCTCGGAATAACCACCGACGAAGTGATCCCGATCTCGGCCAAACAGGGCCTGCTGGCAAGCATCCGCCAGGACAGCGCGCTGCGCGAACGCAGTCAGCTGCCAGCCCTGGAGTCACTGATCAGTCAACGCATCCTGAGCTACAAGGAGCGCCTGATTACACACAATCTGGTGAACGACCTTACGGGCATGCTGCAGGTCAACCAGGCCGCGTTAATTGGCCGCATCGAGTCACTGCAGGAGGAGCTTGAGGCTCTGCAGGCATCAGAGGTGGACCGTGACAAGCTGGCTCGGCTGGCTGAACAGACGCGCAAAGACTACGATTTCTACTACAAGAAGCTGATTACTCTGAAATCAAGCCGTCGGCTGGTGGACGCCCAGAGCCAGGTGCTGCTGGAGATGCTCAACATGGAACAGTTTGAGGCCCATGCCCGAAAAACCCGCGAGAGACTCGAGTCGGACTGGACCACGCTGGGGCTCAACAACAGCATGGACGGTTTCTTCCGGGTACTGGAATACGACCTGAACAACGTCATGACCGAAGGCCGGCGTGGAGAAAAGATGGTCCTCTCCATCTACCACCGCTACAACACTGAGAACCGGGGTAAGCACCTGGAACCGGTGCCACTTCGCCTTGGGCGCTACCTGATTGCACTGCGGGATCTGCGCGCCAAGGCGGATCGTTTCCGTCGCAACCCCAGGACGCTGCTCAGTGAGCGTCGCATCCTGATACAGCGCTTTTTCAACACCATCGTCAGCGAAGCCCGTCAGATCCAGCAGCAGGCCATTGAAGATGTACAGCGCTGGCACAATGAGGCACTGATGCCGATTCTGCAGTACTCTCAGGAGCAGAAACGGTTGCTGGAGCATCAGTTCCGCCGGCTGCGGGATATGACTCACGACCGGGAGGCCACCGAGCGCCAACGCAGCGCCCTGCGTGACAGCCTCGACACCCTGAACCGACAGCTGCGCATTGCCGAACAGATGGAACACCGGATCTGCCAGCCGGCCCCTTCAACCACCCAGAACCGTGTTGCCTCCATGCCCGGAATTGCCTGAAAGGTCTGACTTGTGATCAGGAAGGGATACCACTACCTGCAGACCGCCACCCCGGCACTTGCCCTGATTGCAGCGTTGCTGCTGGGCCTGACATGGGTCCACGGATTCATGAGCCAAAGCGAGCAATTCCAGGGAGAAGTCGCCGACGCATCCTATGAGAAAGCCTACCAGCGGGTACCGACACAACACGCACAGCAGCATTGGCCAGCGGAACAGGACTGGACCCCGTTCACCAGTGCCGACAACAGCTTCGGCTATAGCGAAGAGAGCTACTGGTTCCGGGTCAGCCTGAGCGGGTTGAGCGCGGATCAATCCTATTACTTTGCCCTGCGTGTGCCGACACTTTCCCAGGTGGATGTCTTTCACAGCAGCACAGCTGCAGTTGAGGCCCCCGCCTCCACCACACCCGACTGGGAAATGGGCAGCGCCCGCCCCTTTGACAGCCGCCCCGTAGACCATCCTGATTTCCTGATCCCTGTGCAGGGCGGGGACGGCAGCGAGCAGACCCTGTATTTCCGCGTCTCACATGATGGCACCATTGGTTTCCGGGGCGATCTCGACACCCAGCAACAGCTGCTGATCGGCGAACGCCCCGTGCAGGACTTCCACAGCATCTACTACGGGATCATGATCCTGGCGGCGTTGTTCAACCTCGCCACCTTTCTGGCCCTCCGGGAAGCCGTCTATGGTCACTACCTGGTGCTGGTCGTCTCTCTGCTGATCACACAGATGTTTCTCCACGGTACGGCTTTCATGTACCTGTGGCCCCAGATGCCCACCCTGAATCAGATAGCGCTCTTTCTGGTGCCCATTACAGGCTTTGCAGGCGCCTGGTTCACCATACACTTCCTCAGGCTCAATCAGCACCTACCCCGCACAGCAACCGCCCTCAAGGTGCTGGCCGCAACGGGGCTGATTGCGCCGGCACTGGCACTGGTGATTCCTGCACATATTGCCGCGCAGACGAGTCTCTCCATGGTCATGCTGACCATGTCCGTCGTCATGTTCGCTGGAGGACTTGCCTGGCGACAGGGCATCAGCTATGCCCGTATATTCACTCTTTCCTGGTTCTTTCTGATTGCCGGCGCGTTTCTGGTCAGTCTGAGAGCCTTTGGACTGCTGCCAAGTACTTTCTGGACGGTGACCGGCTTTGCTCTGGGCTCGGCCATCGAGACCATGATCCTGACCCTGGCCATAAGCGGGCGAATCTACTCCGACCGCCAGGCCCGGCTGAAAGCCCAGGCTCAGGCCACTGAGCAGGAGCGGAGCTCACGCAGATTACGCGAAACACTGCTGGACTCGGCGCTGCATTCACAGACCACGGGCCTGCCCAACCGGCTGCTGCTGGAGCGCCAGATGCTGCAACTGCATCAACAGCAGACGCCTTTCCTGTTGTGTCTGTTCGACTTCCGCAAACTCAATGACAGCATCCACCTGCTCGGCCATCAACGGGCCAACAGCCTGGTCCGACACGCCTGCCACACTCTCCAGACTCATGCCGAGCAGGTGCCGGGCGCTGTGGCGCTTGAGGGTGCACGCAACACCCGCAAACCCCATGTGGCCACCCTGACCGACACCACCCATGCCATCCTGATCGCCCGGCAACCGGGCATGGATTACAGCGGCATGCTGGATCGGATCACCCAGAGCCTGGCGCTGCCTTTCGAGCAGGACCACCTGAGGCTGGAGCTGGATCCACATCTGGGGTGCGCCCAATATCCCGACAGCAGCCATGACCTGCACGAGCTGCTGCGCATGGCCCACACGGCGGTGGAAATCGCGCGGACGGATTTCACTCGAGTGGCGTTTTACCAGACGGAGCAGGATCAGGCCTTTGAACGGCGACTGACCCTGCTCGCGGATCTGGACAAGGCCATAGAATCCGATGAGCTGGAGCTTCACTTCCAGCCCCAGATCGAGGTGCATTCCAGCGCCGTCACCGGTCTTGAAGCGCTGATCCGCTGGCATCACCCCCATTATGGCTACATCTCACCGGGTGAATTCATACCCTGGGCGGAAGAGACAGGCCTCATCCACCGCCTGTCCGAATGGGCTCTGTGCAATGCCGCCGGGCGCATCATCGAACTGCGCAAACACGGCTTCAATGATCTGGCCGTCGCTGTGAATATTTCGGCCCGGGATCTGACCCATCGCCCGCTGCTGGATACGGTCGAGCAGCTGCTCTCCAACCCGCAGCTCAGCCACGGCCAGCTTGTGCTTGAGCTGACTGAAACCGCTGCCATGACCGAACCGGAAAAGGCGATGAATGCCATGCAGCATCTGCGGGATCTGGGTGTGCGACTCTCCCTGGATGACTTCGGATCCGGACTTTCCTCACTCACCTACATCCGCAAGCTGCCGCTGACCGAGATCAAGCTCGATCGCGAGCTGACCCGGGATATCGGTGATGACAAGGCTGCTCTGACCATCGTCGACTCCGTAATCCGCATGAGTCGCGATCTCGGCTGCAGTGTGGTGGTTGAAGGGGTGGAAAATACCGCGATGCTCCGTGCCCTGCCTCAGGACAAAGGCGTCTGCGCTCAGGGCTTTGGTATTGCCCATCCCATGCGCTGGTCGCGCACCCTGCAATGGCTCACCCAGCAACGCGAACTTGTTTTAGAGTCTGCCCGCCGATAAACTGCCGGACCTGACTGGCACGCAATGAAACGGCCAGTCGCCCGGACGGGATGGCTCCAGGCACCGCTTCGGGCTGACTCACTCGCAAACCCGTGCAGGACTGAATCGCCCCCATGGCAGACTTTGACGCCACCGACTCGGTCGGCATCGTGACACCTCAGACACTGCATTTTCCGGAGCGTATCCCACTGGAATGTGGGCGCAGCCTGCCGGAATTCGACCTCGTGGTTGAAACCTACGGCGAGCTTAATGCCGATGCCAGCAATGCGGTGCTGATCTGCCATGCCCTGAGCGGCCATCACCATGCTGCCGGCTACCACTCCGAAGACGAACGCAAGCCCGGCTGGTGGGATGCCTACATCGGCCCCGGCAAACCCATAGACACCAACCGTTTCTTCGTGGTCTGCCCCAACAACATCGGCGGCTGTCACGGCAGTACCGGGCCGGCCTCCACCAACCCGGAAACCGGCCGCCCCTATGGGCCCGATTTCCCGGTGCTGACGGTGCGCGACTGGACCAACACCCAGGCCCGGCTGGCGGACCGGCTGGGCATCGATCAGTGGGCCGCAGTCATCGGCGGCTCCCTTGGCGGCATGCAGGCGCTGGACTGGGCCATTGCCCGCCCCGAGCGCCTGCGCCATGCCGTGGTCATTGCCGCAACACCACGCCTGACGGCCCAGAACATCGCCTTCAACGAAGTGGCGCGCAAGGCCATCACCTCGGATCCCGAGTTCCATGGCGGTCGCTATCTGGAACACGACACCAGCCCCCAGCGTGGGCTGATGCTGGCGCGCATGGTCGGCCACATCACCTATCTGTCTGATGTCTCCATGGGCGAGAAGTTCGGCCGTGAGCTGCGCGATCACGCCTATCACTTCGGCTTCGATGTGGAATTCCAGGTGGAGAGCTATCTGCAGTACCAGGGCGAGCGCTTCTCGGAAAGTTTCGACGCCAACACCTACCTGCTCATGACCCGGGCGCTGGATTACTTCGACCCGGCCCGTGAGTTCGGCAATGACTTAAGCCGCGCCCTCTCCCACGCCCGCTGTCGCTTTCTGGTGCTGTCGTTCAGCTCCGACTGGCGGTTTGCCCCGGAACACTCGGAGAAGCTGGTCAATGCCATGGTCGACGCCCGGCGCGACGTCAGCTATGGCGAGATAAACTCCCAGTGGGGGCATGATGCTTTCCTGGTACCCAATGAGCGTTATCTGCGCCTGTTCCGGGCCTACATGACGCGTGTTGCTGCGGAGGTGTCCGATGCGCGCTGACCTCAAACTCATTGATCAATGGATTGCCCCGGGCTCCCGGGTGCTCGACCTGGGTTGCGGCGACGGCACCCTGCTGGATTACCTGCAGCGGGAAAAGGGAGTGAGTGGCTACGGGCTGGAGATTCACCCGGAGTATATCGAAGAGTGTGTGCGCCGGGGCGTCAATGTCATTGAGCAGGATCTGGATGAGGATCGACTGACCTGTTTCCGGGATCAGACCTTTGACACCGTGGTCATGACCCAGGCGCTGCAGGCAGTACGTCGCCCGGACCGGGCGCTGACCGAGATGCTGCGTCTGGGCCGCGAAGGCATCGTGACCTTCCCCAACTTTGGCTACTGGCGACTGCGCTGGCACCAGCTGGTGCACGGACGCATGCCCATGTCAGGCACCCTGCCACACACGTGGTACAATACGCCGAATATCCACCTCTGTACCGTGCGTGACTTTGAGGCGCTGTGCTACGAGCACCGGATCCGCATCCAGAGCCGGACTGTGGTGGACAACGCGCACCGGTCACGCTGGTTCAACCGGCTCTGGCCCAACCTTCTGGGGCAGATTGCGGTGTACCGCGTGACCCGCTGAATCGATTCAGGAGGATCCCATGCGCCCATCCCTGCGACATCCTCTGACGGTACTGGTACTTCTGGCATTTGCCGCATCCGCCCAGGCCGAGCAGAAAACCACCTTTGACGATTACATCGTGCGCCATTCCGCCATTCCCTCCACCTTCATCAGCGAGGACATCGCCCGGGAGCACGATCTGGTGCGCAGCCGCTCCACCGGACTGCTCAATATCGCCGTGCTGAAAAAGGATGGCGATGACGATGATCCGGTCCCGGCAGTCCCGGCCCATCTCGAAGGCCAGATGACCAACAAGGCCCAGCAACAGCAGGGGCTGTCGTTCAAACGGGTCCGGGAAGGGGATGCGATCTATTATCTGGCCCAGTTTCAGTACCGCGATGGCGAGATGCTGATTTTTGACCTCGAGGTCAGCCCCTACGACAGCGAACAGACACTGCCCCTGCGCTTTTCCAGCGAGTTGTTTCATGACTGATCGGCACTGGGTCCTGGCCAGCAACAACCCCGGCAAGATTGCCGAATTCAACCGGCTGCTGCTGCCCTGGTCCATTGAGGTCAGCCCCCAGAAGGAACTGGGTGTGGACGCACCGGAGGAAACCGCCAGCACCTTTGTTGAGAACGCACTGATCAAGGCCCGCCATGCCGCTCGTCTGGCCGGCCTGCCGGCCCTGGCAGACGACTCCGGACTGGCCGTGGATGCCCTGAGTGGCGCGCCCGGCGTCTGGTCAGCACGCTACGCCGGTATCGGCGCCTCGGATGAAGACAACAACCAGAAGCTGCTGCAGGCTCTGGAAGGCGTCCCGAAGGAGGATCGCACCGCCCAGTTCCACTGCGTTCTGGTACTGATGCGCCATGCGCTGGACCCCACCCCGATCATCTGTCATGGCCAATGGGCTGGACGCATTCTTGAGACACCCCGTGGCGAACGTGGCTTCGGCTACGACCCGCTGTTTCTGGTGCCTGAAGAGCAATGCAGTGCGGCGGAATTGCCGCCAGAGCGCAAAGGGGTTCTCAGCCACCGGGGCCAGGCCCTGGCCCAACTCAAGGCACACCTGAGTGAATCCGGCAGCTAACCCTCTGGAGCAGCCACCGCTGAGCCTGTATCTGCACACGCCCTGGTGCGTGCGCAAATGCCCTTACTGTGATTTCAACTCCCACACGGCTCCCGAGGCCATTCCGGAAGAGCAGTACCTGAACGCCCTTCTGGAGGATCTGGATGCGGACCGGCCCTGGTTGCCGCAACAGCCGGTCACCACTCTGTTTATCGGCGGTGGCACACCCTCGCTGATGAGCCCTGAGTTCTACACGAGGCTGCTGGATGAGCTGGCCGGACGGCTGGATCTCAGCCGGCTGGATGAGATCACTCTGGAAGCCAACCCCGGCACTGTTGAGGAGGCACGCTTCAGAGGCTTTCGCCGCGCCGGCATCAACCGCCTGTCACTGGGCATCCAGAGCTTTCAGCCCGACAAGCTTCATACCCTGGGCCGAATCCACAGCGACGATGACGCCCACCGCGCCATTCGCGCCGCCCAGAAGGCGGGGTTTGAGCGCATCAATCTGGATCTGATGCACGGTCTGCCCGGTCAGAGCGAGGCGGACGCCATGGCGGATCTGGAAGCCGCCATGTCCTACGACACCGGCCATATCTCCTGGTATCAGCTGACCATTGAGCCCAACACCGCCTTTTTTTCCCGCCCCCCGGACCTGCCCGATGAAGACATTCTGGCGGCCATTCAGAGCGCGGGCGAGCAACGCATGAACCAGGCCGGGCTGCACGCCTACGAGATCTCCGCCTGGGGCCGGCCAGGACATGAATGCCGGCACAACCTCAATTACTGGCAGTTCGGTGACTATCTGGCCCTCGGCGCCGGGGCCCACGGCAAACTCACGCTGCCGGAAAAGGGCGAGGTCTGGCGTTACTGGAAGACCCGCCAACCCGAGGCCTACCTGAACCGCATTGGCTCGCGCACGGCTGGGCGGGAGCAGCTTTCGGAGTCAGAACTGCCACTGGATTTCCTGCTCAATGCTCTGCGCCTGCGCGAGGGTGTGCCGGAGACTTTCTTCCCTCGTCGTACCGGTCTATGCTTGGGGCACATTCAGGAGCGTGTGGATACGCTTCGTGCTGCCGGACTGCTGTGCAGCGAACCACCGGGGCGGCTGGCTACGACAGCACAGGGCAGTCGCTTTCTCAATGACGTACTGGAGCCGTTTGTGCCATGAAGCTTTTCGGTGTTGAGCACCGTCCCTGGTCACCCAGATTGCGGATGCTGGCCTTTCTCACCGGCGCCGCGTTGATTCTGGTGATGATGTTCAATCAGTATCTGACCACACCGGAAGCGCCCCAGATCATCACCAGTTATCAACTGGCGGGCAATCCGGAACAGGCGCAGGAAATTCATAAAGTCTGGGAACAGAGCAACAGTTTCTGGCCCCAGATGAGTCTGGTTCTGGATCTTGGCTTCATCGCCCTGTACGCGGCCTTTCTGGTGACCCTGACCAACCATTTCCTGATTGACCGCCCGGGGATTAGAGAACAGAAGGCCGGCAGGCTCGCCAAGGGGCTGTTTGTCTTCGGCGCCGTTGCCGACATGCTGGAAAACCTGCTGCTACTGGCCGCCATCAGCAGCCCTCATTCCCAGGTGCTGCCGCTGTCAGCGGCGGTGGCAACGCTGGGCAAATTCACCGGGCTGATCCTGGGGGCTGGCTGCCTGCTGATCGTGCGTGCCGCACGGCGCCACCCGGTAAAACCTGAGGACTGGCATCGCGAGCACAGCGAGGAGCATCAGGAGCGTCGGTAGAGCATATCCCAGACCCCGTGTCCTTTTGACTCGCCGCGTTTCTCGAATTTCGTCAGAGGACGATCCGACGGGCGGGGCAGCGTTCCTCCATCAGCGGCCAGATTCTGATACCCCTCGGCCTCACCCATCACTTCAAGGATATGCTCGGCGTAGGGCTCCCAGTCCGTGGCAATGTGCAGCACCCCGCCAGGTTTGAGGTAGCGGCGCAGCTGAGCGATGAATCCCGACTGAACGATGCGCCGTTTATGATGCTTTTTCTTGGGCCAGGGATCGGGAAACAGCAACAGAATGCGGTCCAGCATCTCCTGCCCAATAGCCAATTCCAGCACATCCAGCGCATCCGCCCGGTAGATGCGGATGTTATCCAGCCCACGCTGCTCCATCTCCATCAACAGCGCACCACATCCGGGCTGATGCACTTCCACCCCAATGAAATCCTGCTCCGGTGACTGCTCCGCCATCTCCGCCAGAGACTGGCCCATACCAAAGCCAATCTCCAGATTCAGCGGCGCCTCCCGGCCAAAGACCTGCACCGGGTCAATGAGACCGTCATCCAGACTCATACCATACTCTGGCCAGAGCCGATCCCAGGCTTTTTTCTGACCCGTAGTCATGCGCCCGCCGCGCAGCACAAAGCTGCGCACAGGACGCTCTTTACTGCGCGCCAGATCGCGGTCGGCGGAGTCATTCATGGGGCTCTCCCGGCAATGGTGATTACTGTGCCGGCATTATCCGCAAAACGCCCGCCACTGCAATCCAAAGCTCAGGCCGTCTGAGCCTGTCGCCGATCCAGAGAACGATATCCCAGCGCCTCCACCAGATGGGCCTTCGTGACTGTCGGTTCGTCAGCCAGATCAGCAATGGTGCGTGCCACGCGCAGTATCCGGTGCAGGGCTCGGGCCGAGAGACCGAGCTTTTCCATGGCCTGCTCCAGCACCTGTTCCCCGGCATGATCCAGGGCACAGGCAGCGTGCAGCGACTGCCCCGCAAGCATGGCATTGAGTTCGCCGCGCTTCGACTGTCGCTGGCGACAGGCCAGAACCCGTTCACGCACATCCGCACTGTCCACCTCACCGCGCTGGGGGCGGATCAGCCGGTGCCCCTCCTGCACCGGAACAGCCACATGCATGTCGAAGCGATCCAGCAGCGGCCCGGACAGCCGGTTCTGGTATTTCAGGATCTGCTGGGGCGAGCACTGACAGGCGATGGTGGGATGCCCCTGATAGCCGCAGGGGCAGGGGTTCATGGCGCCAACCACCTGAAAGCGCGCGGGATAGGTGACCTGATTGGCGGCCCGGGAAATGACGATTGCCCCGGATTCCATGGGTTCACGCAGCACTTCAAGCACCTTGCGGTCAAACTCCGGCAACTCATCCAGAAAAAGCACCCCGTTGTGAGCCAGGGATATCTCGCCGGGGCGGGGGCTGCTGCCACCACCGACCAGCGCCACTGCAGAGGCGGTGTGGTGGGGGGCGCGATACGGGGGCTGGCGCCAGCGGGCCTGATCCAGCACCTGGCCGGCCACGGAATGGACCGAGGCGACCTCCAGCGCCGCCTCATCATCGAGAGGCGGCAGAATGCCCGGCAGACGCGTAGCCAGCATGCTCTTGCCCGTGCCCGGCGGGCCGTGGAAGAGCAGGTTGTGCCGGCCCGCTGCCGCTATCTCCAGAGCCCGCTTGGGTACGTGCTGCCCCTGCACCTCAAGCAGATCACCCGAAAGGCCAGCAACACCGGCCGCGGGCAACTGCCCGACCACCGGCGAGAGTTTCTCCTCACCACGAAGATGGGCACAGACTGACAGAAGATGTTCGGACGCATAGACATCATCACGACTGGCCAGGGCCGCTTCCTGCTGATTCAAGCCTGGCACCATTATGGTGCGCCCCTGTCCGCGAGCGGCCAGAATGGCCGGCAAAACCCCCTTCAAGGGCCGCAAATGGCCATCCAGGGCCAGCTCACCGAGAAACTCCATGCACTCAACCGAGGCAGGCTCAATCTGCCCGGAGGCGGTGAGAATGCCCAGAGCAATGGGCAGATCAAAGCGGCTGCCCTCTTTCGGGAGATCCGCCGGGGCGAGATTGATGGTGATCCGCCGGGCCGGGAAATCAAAACCGGCATTGAGCAGGGCGCTACGCACCCGATCCTTGCTCTCACGCACGGAGGTTTCCGGCATCCCGACTATGGACAGTGAGGGCAGACCACCAGAGAGGTGGGTCTCAACAGTGACAGCGGGGGCGTCAATGCCCACTCGGGCACGGGTGTGAATGATGGCAAAACTCATGGCAACTTCCCTGTTCAGTGGTGAATACCCGCCCAGTCCGTGGGCAGGTTCAGACGGTCATTCCGGCGCGTTCCCGGAGGCCTCCAGGGCCGCAACACGCTTCTCCAGCGCCTCGACCTTCTCGCGGGTGCGCTGCAGCACGGCCGCCTGGGCGTCGAACTCATCCCGGGTCACCAGGTCCAGCCGCTCAAGCACGGAACCAACAGCAATGCGGGCGTGCTGTTCCAGATCATCGCGGGCCACACGGGCCATATCGGGCACAAACTGGCCGAACTGCTGCTGCAGTTCGGAGAACAGATCCTGGGGTGTGCGGGGCATAGCATCTCTCCTGTTAGTCAGCCCGCAAATGCTACCACAGCCCACCACGAGTGCTGCAGTATTACTGCAGCTTCATCAAACATGCCCCATTTCAGGGCGTAGCAAAGGCCAATGCGCTACAATGGGGCGCTGAGCATGGCGTTTCACATCACCATGTTTTACAGGCCGCTGTTTTGCGGTTGATTTTTGCGTTGGCACAGGGCGTGCAAAGGCTCAGGCACTGTCCGCACAACCGTGTGTGGGCCGACTAAGCACCCCATCGATGGTAGCCACAGACTCAGTGCTGCTGAGACGGCAAATGAAGGAGAA
>LKMJ01004349.1_pt1 | contig 13320 bp, 15 predicted proteins | sample 643391 | NCBI WGS metagenome assembly LKMJ01 (sample SAMN04112250, study PRJNA286221) | soda lake metagenome | biome: soda lake; feature: Kulunda Steppe; material: water; isolation source: sample PL-Br10 brine of Picturesque Lake | place: Russia: Kulunda steppe | collected 2010-07
GCACTCGAATACGGGGCGGCCGTCGCCGCACTTAAACGAACGATACCAGGTGACGTCGCGATCGTCGATCCAGACGAGGTCGAGCGTATCGTGGAAGGAGAGACCGAAACGATATCTCGATAGGCTAGCAGGCGTTCGAGCGACACGCATTCGGAACAGTGGAACTTTGAAGAGGTATCAACTCCGACCTTGCGAAACCAACCATCGCGACCAGTCACCCTGAAGAGAGCTGTAACCTGTGAGCTTTCGACGATGCCTCTCGGGGCTGCACTGTACTTTCGACCACTCCTCAGACTGATCCGCGCATCACACGGGGGTTATATTTCGACTCCCGGTGTACGAATCGGACCGGGTTTTCAGGATCCGGTAGGTGACTTTACGTGACGACACGCGTCTTCAGATCGCCAGGAGCGTACGTACAGGGACGGAACGTGATCGACGACCTCGGAGAGCACGCCGAGTCGCTCGGAGACACAGCCCTCGTTCTCGGTGACGAGTTCGTCCTCGACCTCGTCGGAGACCGCGTCCGGGAGAGCCTCGAGACCGCCGGGTTCGACGTCGCACTCGAGGAGTTTCGTGGCGAGTGTTCCGAGCGCGAGATCGAACGCGTCGTCGACGTTCACACCGATCACGGCGCGGACGTGATCGTCGGGGTTGGGGGCGGAAAGGCGATCGATACCGCGAGAGCCGCCCGGGAACGGACCGACGGGGCGCTCGTCTCGCTACCGACGATCGCCTCGACGGACGCGCCGACGAGTTCCGTCGCGGTCATCTACACCGAACAGGGTGAGTTCGTCGAATTCCACGTCTACGAACGACACCCGGAACTCGTGTTGATCGACACCGCGATCGTAGCCAGTGCTCCGACTCGGCTATTCAGGGGCGGGATCGGCGACGCGCTCGCGACCTGGTTCGAAGCCGACGCCGCCTACCGATCGGGGGCGACGACGCTCTTCGGAACGCGATCGACCCGGACGGCCCAGGAAATCGCGAAACTCGCGTACACGACGCTCCGCGAACACGGTCGCCCGGCCGTCGAAGCCGTCGAACGGGACGCCGTAACCGAGAGCGTCGAGGCGGTCGTCGAAGCGAACACGTTGCTCAGTGGCCTCGGGTTCGAAAGCGGCGGACTGGCTGCGGCCCACGCGATCCACAACGGTCTGACTCAACTCGAGGACACGCACGACGCGACCCACGGCGAGAAAGTGACGATCGGGACCCTGTCCCAGCTCGTTCTCGAAGGGCGTGAGGGCGATTTCATCGAGGACGTCGCGGGCTTCGCGGCGTCGGTTGGCCTCCCGACGACGCTGGCCGAAATCGGGCTCGACGAACCGGCTCGTGAGGACCTGGCGGTCGTCGCCGAAGCCGCCTGTGCTCCGGAGGAGACGATCCACAACGAACCGTTTGAGGTGACGCCCGACGACGTTCGCGATGCGCTGATCGCCGCTGATGCGATCGGACGGCGCGTTCGCTGAACTGTTCGGTGAGAACGCACGACGCCGTGGCAGATTACCGAACGAGTAGCACCGGGATTGGCGAGCGGCGAGCGACTTTTTCGGCGACGCTGCCGAGCAAGACGCGGGCGATACCGTCCCGGCCGTGGCTACCGATGACGATTAGATCGTACTCCTCCCGATCGGAACGGCTGACGATCAGTCGGTCCGGTCGTCCCCGTGCCGTACCGGTGTGAATCGTCGTGTCGCGTTCTGCGGCGAGTTCCCGAGCCGAGTCGAGGATTTCTTCGGCCCGCGCCTCGGCATCGCCGTCCGGCGGGTCGCCGGGCATTCCCGAGAAGGCCCCCAGATCGCCCGCCTCCGACTGGATGACGTGAAGCACCGTGATGTCCGAGTCAGGGTACGTTTCGAGAGCGTACTCCAGTGCCTCTTCGGATCGTACGGGACCGTCGACCGCAACGAGTATTCGATTCGCCATACTTGCAAATTGTGTCCCGATAGATCAGTATATGCATCAATCTCCAAGAGTTTGAGATGTTCCAATCCAACGAACAGCTCCGGCAGACGTCTCAGGTGGGTATTTCGGCGCCGCTCTTGTGGCGCGTCGGTACCGTACTCACATCCTCCAAAGGCCCCGAGGAACCCGAACATCGGACGATACCCACAAAGATCACTGCGGAAACGGAACCTCCCGGGAGAAGCCACTACGCCTTTTCTGGAGGACGAAGGCTGCCGAATTCCGGATGCGTTTCGTCCATTCGCAGGAACACGTACGTCCCCGACAGGAACATCGCGAGTGCGGTTCCGTAGAACGCCGCTTCGATCGTTAGCAGGTCGACGGTGAGGCCGATGAACACGGCTCCGACGGCATACCCCAGATCGCGCCACAGGCGGTAGACGCCGAGTCCGGTCGATCGCCACAGCGGATGGGCGGCGTCGCTCGCAACCGAAATCAGGTTCGGATAGTGAAGTGCCATCCCGACGCCGGCGATTCCGGACAGGAGGATCCACGCGTAGTACCCCTCGACGAGGACCATCCCCAGAACGCCGGCCCCGGCGAGGAAGAAGCCCGCGACGATCGGTGGCTTGCGGCCGATCCGATCGCCGAGTCGCCCGGTGTACACCTGCAGGAAGTACGCCGCACTGTGGACTCCCACCACCACGCCGACCTGGGCGACATCGAGCCCCTGTGAGACGAGAAAGAGCGGGAACGCGATCCAGACGAGCGTGTCGACGAAGTTCTCGACGTGCCCCGCCTGTGCGGCAGCGAACAGCGTTCGATCGCGGTAGGTCGCTCGCTTCACGATATCCACGAACGGAAGCTCGGCATCGGAACGAATCTCGCTGTCGGCTCGCTCGGCGTCGGAGCGGACCTCGCCCCCGTCAGATTCGACGGCCGCTTCCGCCTTCGCGTACGGTAGCGTCTCCTCTATGAGCACGACCGCGATGAGCAGGGCGATCACGATCACCAGCAGGAGAAAGTAAAACGGCTCCGGTCGGAGACTGTACTGGGCGGCGATCACGCCCGTGAACCACGCGCCGGCAGCGACGCCCGTGTAGCCAAATGCCTCGTCGACCCCGGCTGCGAGACCGCGCTCGTCGGGTCCGGCCAGTTCGATCTTCGAGATCATACTCATGCTCCAGGCGACGCCCTGATTGACACCGAGTAACACGTTCCCGACCGCGATCCACCACCAGCTCGGGCCCAGGACGAGGATGAAGGGGATCGGAATCGCAACGAGCCACCCCAGGATCAGTACGGGCTTGCGACCGTGGACGTCGGCCCACTTCCCGGCGTAGAGGTTGAGGACAGCTTTGACGATCCCGAAGCTAACGACGAACGAGCCGATGACCAGCAGCGACTCGATTCCGAACGTTTCCTCGCCCATAATGGGGACGACGTTTCGCTGGGATCCCATCGTGAGCCCGACGGCGAAGACCGTCAGCACCTGAAGTAGGAACTGTCGCCAATTCGCGCGGATTCCCTGCGTGTACTCGCCGCTCATGGATTACTCGGCAGCACACCGGTTGGGTCCGAGTTCGAGGTCGGTCGCTTCCTTCTCGGTCACCGCTTCCTCGCCGACGTTCACGAGCTTGATCCGTTCGAAGTTGGGCGGCTGTTCGGGCGCGGTCTCGGAGAGCGCTTCGACTAATGCGTCACGATCCTGGCCGAACGCATCGTTTCGGGCTTCGACCTCGCTCAGCCGCGCCGCGACCGGCGGCCGGGGCGATCCGGGGTCGTGTGCCGGCAGGACGAGTGGATCACCCTCCCGGCTTCGAAGGCGCTCGAGGCTCTCGTAGAGCGTTTCGGCGTTCTCCTCGACGTCGGTCTCCTCGATACCAGCCTCGACGCCGAGTTCGACCCGTCCGACGCTCTCGTGAAAGAGCGTATCGCCGGTCAACAACGCCTCGTCCTTGATGGCGTAGGAGACGCTCCCCGGGCTGTGTCCGGGCGTATGGACCACTTCGATCTCGACGTCTCCGACCGCGACGACGTCGCCGTCGACCACCGGCGTCGCCTCGTCCCCCGACGTGTCCGCCGGGTGCAGGTAGTACGGCACGTCGTGACGAGCCGCGAGCGTCCGACCGCCCGAGACGTGATCCGCGTGGGCGTGGGTGTCGAAGACGCCGACGAGTTCGGCGTCGTATTCTTCGAGGAGCGCGTCGTATTCTCCCGCGTACTGGGACGGCTCGAACACGGCGGCCTCTCCGTCCGAAACGGGGAGGTGTGACAGACAGCCCGTCCCGGGGCGAGCGACCTGGACGAGGTCGCCGTCGATATCGGCCTCGATAGGGGCGCTCCGATGAACCCGGGCCCACCCGTCCATACCGTCGACGAGCGTCTTCGCGTCGTATCCCATCTCCCGGAGCAGTTCCGTCGCCCGCTCGGCGACGATCCCGGCGGCGCAGACGGTGACGATCTCGTCGGCGTCGGCGCGCTCTTCGAGTACCTCGTCGCCGTCTACCCGATCGGCGAGCACTGCCTTCGCGGCGTCCGAGTCGGCCTGAAGTTCGTCGTAGATGTCGACGTTCACGCTTCCAGGGACGTTCCACTCCTCGTACGCTTCCTCGGGACGAACGTCGAGAATGAGGAGGTCGTCGTCGCTCTTTCTCGCGAATCGATCGGGGGTTAGTTCCGTCATCGTGAGAGGATGTAGGGACGAGATGCCGATATTAGCACTGCAGGTTATAACCGGCACTCCTATCCCGGCTGCGATCGTACCGGAACCATGGGACTCTATCAGACGTCGTTTCGGCTTCGACACGAGTGCCCCTACAGGGACCTGTCGGAGCAGTACCCCGACCTCACGATACGGGAGTGGTACCTGAGTGACTGCCAGGTGCTCGAGATTTCCTCCTCCGACGCGCCGACGGACGCCCTCCTCGCGGATGTCGAGAAACTCGGCACAGTACTGCACGAGACCGTCGACGAGTCGGGCATCCACGTCGTGATGCAGTCGTGTCTCTGCTCGCTCGAGGGATCCATCATCGAGCGGTTCGAGGAACACGGCTGCCTCTACCAGCCGCCGACCGTCCACCGGCAGGGCTGGGAACATTACACCGTCATTGCCTTCGACGAGGAGCGCATCCGATCGCTGTACGACGATCTGGAGGCCGACCGCGACATCGAGGTACTCTCGAAGACCGGACTCGAGGAGACCCGGCTCCCACACAGCATGCTGGCATCGGTCGATCAGCTTTTCGAGGGACTGACCGATCGCCAGCTCGCGGCGCTGCGCGTCGCACTCGACAACGGCTACTACGAACAGCCCCGGGGCGCGTCGGTCAGCGATCTCGCAGCGGAGACGGCCGTCGCGCGATCGACGTACGAGGAACACCTCCGGAAGGCCGAAAACAAGCTCGTCACGAACGCCGGCCAATTCCTCCGCCTGGTGATGGGTTCCGACGCGGGCGGGATCCTCGGCGTCGATCGGTCCCCGGCTGCGCCCGTCGAATCGGACTGAGTCGGCGACTCGAACGGACAAGAAGCCGGCCCGCTTACGATTCGAGTTTGCCCGCGAGTACCTTCGCCGCGGTGAGGACCGGGTCCCAGACGGGGCTGAACGGCGGCGCGTACGCGAGATCGAGGTTCTGGAGTTCAGAGACCGTCAGCTCCGCCGTCAGGGCCGTCGCGACGGTGTCGATCCGCTTCGCCCCTTCGCGACCGACGACACTCGCGCCCAGCATCCGTTCGCTCTCTCGATCGGCGACCAGCGTGACAGTGAGGTCGGTCGCACCGGGATAGTAGTGCGGCCGCGTCGGAGCCTCGATCGTCACGTCCACGGGATCGAACCCGGTCTCGCGGGCGCGTTCCGGATCGATCACACCGGTTCGTGCCGCGCCGAGGTCGAACGCTTTGACGATCGCCGTGCCGGCCGTACCACCGGTCGGCGTCGGATCGCCCGCGACTGTGCTTCCGATCGCTCGGCCGGCGCGGTTGGCGATCAGCGCCAGCGGGACGTGGTCAGGCTCCCCGGTCACGACGTTTGTGGCTTCAGCGCAGTCGCCCGCGGCGTAGACGTTCTCGACGTTCGTGCGGCCGTACTCGTCGGTCGCGATGGCACCCGTCGGCCCGAGTTCGATCCCCGCCTCCTCGGCGAGGTCGACGTTCGGGGTGACGCCGACGCCGACGATAACGAGGTCGGCCGCCACCGAGTCGGCTTCCAGCTCCACCGACTCCACACGGTCGTCGCCTGCAAAGCCCTGGACGGCCGTCTCGAGGTGGAGATCGACGCCCTGCTCGCGGAGGTGGTCTTCGACGACCCGTGCGGTCTCCTCGCCGAACGGCTGGAGCGTCCGCGGGAGCATCTCGAAGATGGAGACGTCGAGGCTGCGTTCAGTGAGCGCCTCGGCCATCTCGACGCCGACGTAGCCGCCGCCGACAATCGTTGCCGTCTTCAGGTCGTGTTCCGAGACGAAGTCCTCTATCGCGTCCGCCTCATCCATGCTGCGGAGAGTGAACACGCCGTCGAGATCGAAGCCGTCGAACAGGGGCTCGACGGCACGAGCGCCGGTTGCGATCGATAGTGCTCCGTACGGCTGTTCGAACCGTTCGCCGGGCGCGTCGACCGTCACCGTCTTCGTCTCGGGATCGATGCTGACGACTTCGTGCTGCGTCCGAAGATCGATGTCGCGCTCCTCGCGGAACGCCTCGGGGGTCACCGCGACCAGGTCCTCGAGATCGTCGACGTCGCCTTTCACGTAATAGGGCATCCCACAGGCCGCGTAGGAAACCCACTCCCCCTTTTCGAAGACGATGACATCGAGATCCGGATTCTCGCGTTTCGCTTTGCTCGCGGCGCTCATGGCGGCAGCGTCACCGCCAATAATAACGAACCGATCGACGTCGTTCATACGAGGACGGACGCGAACGAGCCATAAGGATGTTCGCTCAATTCCCACTATTCTGAACTACTAAGAAGTGCTTCGAAGTACGCCGTGCGACGGAAGTGGGGAGCCGACATCAGCGATCAGGCCGTGATCGTGACCGCAATCGCGGTCGCTATTGGACTCGGCGAAACAGATCGTTACCGCAGTTCGACGCGTCCGTCCGCGTCAATGACTAGGTCGTATCCGAGGTACTGGAACGAAACGTGCCCGCGTGCTGGTGAATCGTCGGCTCCGGTTGCAAACAACCGATCCAGTGCGGTCGGGTCGACGGCGTCGTAGAGCGGCGGATCGAGCGCGTGCGGTTCGACGTCTTCTGCATCGGTGACGCGCTTGATGACGCGCAAGCTCGGTTTCGTGAACGTCGCGTCGGTCGCGTTGGTCGCGTCGGTTTGACTGGGTTCGGTCACGGTTACACCAGCAGCTGAATGTCGGACTCGGCCATGTGCTGGAGCGCGGTTGCCGCGCCGACGCCCGTCGTCACCCCGTCGTAGAAGTCGTCCTCGTCGTAGCCCATCAACTCGATCGTCATCTGGCAGGCCTGGAGGTCGACGCCGCTTTCGAGCGAAAGGTCGATCAACTCCTCGATGGTGGCCGTGCCGTTCTCGTCGATCTTTTTCTCCATCATGCGCGTGGCCATCCGGTCCATACCGGGGATCGCAGCGACGGCGTTCGGGACCGGCATATTCGGGTTGCCGACGGCGGACAGTTTGAGGTTCTTCGATTTCTCCTCGTGGAGAATGTCGAGTCCCCAGAAGGTGTGGAAGACGACGACGTCCCAGCCGAAGGCGGCGGCTGTACTTCCGAGGATCAGTGGCGGGTACGCCATGTCGAAGCTCCCTTGCGTGGCGACGATGGTCATCTTCTTCTGATCCTCGCCCGTGTCTGCGTCCGCCATCGACTCTTCGAGCTCCTCGACGCGCTCGCGCAGCGCCTGCAACTCGGCGGCGTCGAACTCCATCTCGGGGTCGGAGACGGGATCAGCGTCGGCGTCCGTCGTCGATTGGTTGTCCGTGCTCATGTTACTCCGTTTTCTTGACGTAGTGGGTGTAGAGGTCGCCGTCCTCGACCTGATCGAGGAGTTCGACCCCGTCGGTGCCGTCCGCCCAGCCCTGAATGTCACTCATGCTGCCCGAATCGGTCGCCACGACTTCCAGCACATCACCGGCGTCGAGGTCGTCGATCGCCTGTTTGGTCTTGACGATGGGCATTGGGCAGGACTGTCCTTTCACGTCGAGCGTCTCCGTGGTGTCGTATTCCGAGCTCATGGATTATCTATGTGCTCTGTATTGGAGCTATCATACAATATCGGTCACTCCCATAAAAGGATGTCGATTATTGCACTGTACACGAACATGCGTCGTTTGTGAGACACCCGTATTCACCCTCGAGGAACACATACACGCCATAACTAAATCATTTGCCCACTTATCTCCGAGACTATATTGTGTGGTTTAGGAAATACTATGCAAATGCTTAAGGGCTCGGAGCCGATACTGAGCAGTGTACAACATGGACGACATGGACTTTCCAACGCCGGACGTTGAGATCGAATCGGTGACGCCGGACGAGTTGAAAGGACGCATCGACGCAGGAGAAGACGTCACGCTGCTCGACGCGCGGATGGAGTCGGATTACGAGGAGTGGCGGATCGACGGTGAAAACGTCGAGTCGATCAACGTTCCGTACTTCGAGTTCCTGGACGAGGAGATCGACGAGGACGTTCTCGCACGGATCCCGGACGATCGGGAAGTAACGGTTCTCTGCGCGAAAGGCGGTGCCAGCGAGTTCGTCGCCGGTTCGCTCAAAGAGCGTGGCTACGACGTGAACCACCTCGAAGACGGAATGAACGGCTGGGCGCGTATTTACGAGGCCGTCGAAGTCGAACGTTACGACGGCGCAGGAACGCTGCTGCAGTACCAGCGCCCGTCCTCGGGCTGTCTCGGCTACTTCATCTACGACGGCGACGAGGGGGCCGTGATCGACCCGCTGCGTGCGTTTACGGATCGGTACCTCGAAGCCGCCGAGGAGCTGGGTGTCGACCTGAAGTACGCCATCGACACGCACATCCACGCGGACCACATCTCGGGCGTCCGAAACCTCGCTGCGAAGGGCGTCGAGGACGTCATCCCCTACGCGTCCGTCGACCGCGGCGTCACCTACGCCGACGAGATGACGCTGGCAGTAGACGGCGACGAGTTCCAGGTCGGATCGGCGACGATCGAGACGGTCTACACGCCCGGACACACCTCCGGGATGACCTCGTACCTGATCGACGACTCGCTGCTCGCGACCGGTGACGGGCTGTTCGTCGAGAGCGTCGCGCGCCCCGACTTAGAGGAGGGAGACGAGGGTGCCGAGGACGCCGCCAAACAGCTCTACGAATCGCTGCAAGAGCGCGTGCTGACCCTACCCGACGATACGCTGATCGGTGGCGCGCACTTCAGCGACTCGGCCAACCCTGTCGAGGACGGCACCTACACCGCACCGATCGGCCAGCTCGAAGACGAGATGGACGCGCTGACAATGGACGAGGACGTGTTCGTCGAGCTGATCCTCTCGGATATGCCGCCCCGTCCGGCCAACTACGAGGACATCATCTCGACGAACCTCGGCCAGCAGGAGGCCGACGATGAGGAGGCGTTCGAACTCGAGCTCGGCCCGAACAACTGCGCCGCCAGCCAGGAATCGCTGGCCGGTGACTAACACCACTTCCCACCAGCCGAATGGTATCTGAACTCTTCGCTCCTGCGCTGTACGAGTCGCTGTTCCCTGCGGGGATCAGTCGGTACGCCGTCGGCGGACTGCTCGTCGGCCTCGGGGCCGTCGTCATCTACCTCGGCACCGGCATTCCGGTCGGCGCGAGCACGTTCCTCGAGTCGACGCTATCCTACGTCTCGGATCAGTCGCGGTTCCAGCAATACGTCGGTTCGCGCGACTGGCGCGTCGTTTTCACGCTCGGGATCGTCGCCGGCGCGTTCGTCTACGCGCTGACCTTCCAGTCCGGGCTGGTCTCGAGCGGGCTCTACGAGCCGGGGACGACCGGTCAGATGTACGATGTCGGCGGGTTCTCGCTCTGGCTAACCGACGTCCAGCCGTGGCGGCTGTTCCTCGGCGGGATCCTCGTCGGAATCGGCACCCGGGTCGGCAAGGGCTGCACGTCGGGCCACGGGGTCTGTGGCGTCGGCTCGGCCTCGAAGACGTCGATCGTCGGCGTGATCACGTTCCTGATCGTGGCGATCGGAACGGCCCAGGTTGTGATGGCACTGGGGGTGAGTCCGTGATATGAGTCGAAATCGACACCCGCTGTTCATGCCGCTGCTCTTCGTTGGCGGCCTGATTTTCGGTTTCGGGCTCGGCTTCAGCCACATGGCCCGCCCCGAGGTCGTCCTGCACTTCCTGCAGTTCGAGGACTTGGGGTTGCTGTTCGTCATGGGCGGTGCGGCGGTCGTCACCGGTATCGCCTTCGCGCTGGTGCCGCGACTCCGCGACCGCGCCCCGCTGACGGGCGACACCTACGGTCGACGGCTGAAATCGTTCGACCGCAACGTCCTGATCGGCGGCGCGATCTTCGGCGTCGGCTGGGGTCTGTCGGGAATCTGTCCCGGCGCGGCTTACGCTAGCCTCGGCGTTGGCAACGTCACAATCCTCTGGGCGCTCGCCGGCATGTTCGTCGGCGCGTACCTCCAGGGCTACTGGCGGAGCCAGCGCGCTGCCTCGGAGACAGTGCCCACGGGCGCTGACTGACGCCATTTATGTTCCGCCGGCTCAACGGCTGACGACGCCCTCGCCTCGGTCGGATAGAAACGCGTGCACTCTTGTGACTGTCGCCCAACTGCATACGCATGGGATTTCACACGTTCCCGATCGAGCGCGCCGACGCGCTCGAGGATCTGTCGCGATACCGGTTCTGTTCACGCGAGGAGCTGCTCGAGATGCTCGGCCCCGAGCCCGACGCCGTCGTGGCGGACCTGGGTTCGGGAACGGGTTTTTATTCGCGGGACGTCGCCCCGTTCGTCGATACGCTGTACGCCATCGACGTCCAGCCGGAAATGCACGAGTATCACCGCGAGACAGGACGCCTCGAAAACGTCGAGCTGGTCACGGCCGGCGTCAACTCGCTGCCGCTCGATGACGGCGAACTCGACGGCGCGTTCTCGACGATGACACATCACGAGTACGCCACCGACGAGACGATGGCGGAACTCGCCCGCGTGATCCGGCCGGACGGCCGCCTCGTTACCGTCGACTGGTCTGCTGCGGGGACCGGCGAGGACGGACCGTCGATGGACGAACGGTTCGGTGTCGACGAAGTCGTCGTCCAGTTCGAGGATGCCGGCTTCACAGTTGTGCGCACACACGAGCGTCCCGAGACGCTAGCAGTCGTTGCCCGTCAGTGACGCTTCGCCGTTTTGGGAGATGGAAGGCTAACGGAGGTTGGTGATGTCAGTTCCGTATGACGAGTTCAGCAACTCGTTCGGTGCATCTCGTACTCGTCTCGCCGAGTGCTTTCAACGAGTTCTTTGCCCCCACGTATTGGGTTACTATGATACTCTGCGGCTCGCTGCCATGGTTATTTGGTATCCTTCAGAAATGTGACCGCGCTTGTGATAAAGGGCGATTAGATTTCGACGCTGTCACAGTACTGAGACCGTTCGAAACGGAACGGGCTGGCGTTCAGGCCGGGGGCACGAGCAGCACGTTACCGTTCGCTCGGGCAACGAGATCTTCGGAGACGCTGCCCAGCAGCAGTCTGCGAAGGCGGCTGTGACCGCGCGACCCGACGAGGATCGTCGTCGGGTCGTACTCGGCCTCCACGGCGAGAATCTCCTCGGCCGGATCTCCCCGGCGGACCACCGTTCGTGTCTCGATGTCCCACTCCTCGAGCTGGGCGGCCAGGCCAGCCAGCCGCGATTCGGGGTCCTCGTCTTCGGGAAGCCCCGGATCTTTCGGCGTCTCGACGTGGACGAGCGTCGCCTCCTGAGTCGCGTGACGCAGGTACGAAAACGCCTCGAACGCGCGCTCGGCGTTTTCTGAAAAATCCGTCGCGTACAGCAACCGCTGGAAGAGGTGCTGTCTGACGACCACAGGGTCGTCGGTGCCGCGTTCGATCCGGTTGACGAGCAGCGGCGTCTCGGTCGTCCGCGAGAGGTTGCGCGCCGTCGAGCCGATGACGCGGTTCTCGAGCGGGCTCTTCCCACGTGAGCCGACGACGGTGAGACTCGCGCCGATCGTCTCGGCGATGCCGCGAATCCGTCGGTGTGGCGTGCCGCGAACGACGTGCGTCTCGACGTCGAAGCCGGCGCGTTCGATTACGCGCTCATAGTTCGAAATCGACCGGCGCCGTCGCTTCTCGAAGTCGATCCCGGGCATGCCGCCGTGGACGTTCGACGGGACGACCGTCACCAGGTGCATCTCTTCGATTCCGATTCGGCCGAGACACTCGAGGCAGGTCTCGTTCTCGATGGTCGCCTCGCTGGCGGCCGACAGGTCGGTGGCGAGTACCGCTTTCATATCGGTCGTAGGGGACGGCGATATAATATTGTTTTGGCATCCCAATACAGACCCATCACATCAGTCTCGAACGGATCACTCTCGGGAATACTACGCCGGCCCGTCACGTAGCCCAAGCCGTGTTCACCGCCCCGATCCTCGCGTGCTCACAGGGAGTTCGTTTTGAGAGCCACGAGCAGGTATTCGCCGTCTCCGTCGTACGGTGCGTGTGCGGTTGGCAACACGACGTGCCAGCGCCGCTCGGGATGCCAGGGCAGCCGACTAATATTTCCATAACGTATAGAAATATCTCCGTGGGATAGCCGTGACATATCCTGCAGTAATATTGTGCGTTAGTCCCAAAATCGTTATACGCATACTCCGGGTAGTAGATACTGAGTAGAAAGCCATGAGCCACACACTATCGAACACGAACGAAGGTTGGTACGCATGATCGGATCCGCAGCGCTCTCCGCACCCGTACAGGCGATGCTCGTCGTGATCGTTATCCTCGTTCAGGCGGTCGCCCTCTACGCCGGCTACGGCGTCCTCGAACGAGTTGCATCGCCGCTGATCGAAACCATCACGGACGTCTAATCGATGGAGATACTGGGACTCAGCCTGGCCCTGCTAGTGCTGTTCGTGAGCTTCGGCTTCATGGTCGGGGTACTGTTCGGCTTCTTCGGGATGGGCGGGTCGTTCCTGATCACGCCGACGTTGCTGATCCTCGACTATCCTGCCTCCGTCGCGATCGGCAGTGGGCTGGCGTTTTACTTCGGCACCTCCGTGATCGCCGTGTTGAAACACTACGACGTCGGCCAGGTCGATTACAAACTCGGCGCGATCCTGTTCGTCGTCCTCTCGATCGGGATCGAGATCGGCAGTCGGCTCGTCTTCGGTCTGGAGGCGCTCGGCATCGCCAGCCTCGTCACGGGCATCGCGTACGTCGTCCTGTTGGCGGGGATCGGCGTGTTGTTCCTCCGGC
>LKMJ01004352.1_pt1 | contig 13317 bp, 9 predicted proteins | sample 643391 | NCBI WGS metagenome assembly LKMJ01 (sample SAMN04112250, study PRJNA286221) | soda lake metagenome | biome: soda lake; feature: Kulunda Steppe; material: water; isolation source: sample PL-Br10 brine of Picturesque Lake | place: Russia: Kulunda steppe | collected 2010-07
ACAAAAGACTACTTACATACGTCTGTTCGACGCTGGTTCGACAATCTCACCCGAGAAACCAGAGACACGAACCTTCCTGTGTTTATTCCCGGTGAAACTTACTCTAGTGAACTCACCGAATAGTGTGGTACCGAACCGGGATCTAATACTGCAACCCACTCAGCGTCGATGGCGCTGTTGATCGGCGTCTGACCAGGCGTACTGCGGTCAGGTGCGCCGCCAAGTTCGTCGTAGACGCGCTGTGGGGTCACGAGCGTGATATCATTTCGGCGCGCAAATCGTTCCAGGGCAGTGTACTTGTTGTTCTGCTGGCGACCGCACGCGATGAACAGCCCGGAATCCGCGATCCACGTAACAGTTCCATCGACATCGTCAAACGGTACGCTCTCGTCAGCCATCCCTCACTCCTCCGTCGCGGGAGGATGCTTGCGGGCGTCCTGAATATCCTCGAAATACGGGTCCACCGACTCCATGTCGTGGACTACGTCCCGAAGCGCCTGTAGTACGGCGACGCCAAACGCGTACTGGAGGTCCAGTTCACGAGCAGCAACACGCTCCGACATATTTCCGTTCGTGTATGGAATTGCGTAGGTGAGCGCGGCAGCGAGTTTTCCGAGTCCGTACTTCTCGATAAGAAGATCGAGATCTTGGTCGTGAGGGGAGCGACCGAATGCATCGATGAGCGTCGGAGTGACCGTGTACTCATCGCCATCAAGCGTCGCTGTGAGTGTAATCGGGTTAGCCGAATAGGTATGCGTCTTCTGGTCGTCGTCCCGAGTCAGAACCCCGAGGTCAACGAGCGTGCCTGTATCCGAGTACGCGGTCGTCCGTGGCATCTCCAACTCGCTGGTGATATCGTCAATCGTAACTTCGCCTTCCTGAAGCACGAACGTATACAGGCGTGCTAGCCGTGGCTCCTCTAAGAGCTGGGCGACGGACAGGAGACCATTAACTGCTCGCTCGGGGCCCTCTGTGCCCTTCGACATGTTACATAATTCGTGTATTAAGTGATATCGCTTGGGGTGGGCGGTTAGTACTGTATAGGCTGACCTCCCGCTCACATTAGTTTTCCATTCTCTGTTTATGAAGCTCTCAATTCAGCCAGTAGTAGAAGAAACTGGAAGCTGACACTAATGGGACGCAAAGACTACTTAGTCTGGATGCAGGGTCGGAGACTGACTACGCATTCATCGATATTACTGAACCATCTTCGGCCAAAAATACGACGATTCGATCACTTCGACGGTTGTCTTCAAGTAGGCCAGTTAAAACCGGCTATTAAATTAAGCACTAATCTCTGTAGAAGAGGTAGCCGATTAACATTTATTTGAGAACAGCTTTTGAATCAGATATGGAATCACAGGAAGGGGATATTTACTTTTCTGACAAATCTCCATCATCTGAGCGTGATGCAAAGCAGTTGATACAAGAAATCCGTGACTATCGACTGGAGCAGCGTTCGGCAATACCCGATGACGAGCTTGCGAAATTCCGCCGTATGGAGGAGAGGATTTTGGAGAGTCTAGATGATGCATCGCAAGTCATTCCTGAACTACTACAAAATGCAGATGATGTTGGGGGAAACTGTACAGAGGTCACTCTACGGCTGACAGATGATGAACTAGTCGTCATCAACCACGGTGAACGTATGACCGAAGCCGAGATCGCTGCACTCGGTGAGTTCACCAGAAGCACTAAGCGCGACCTTTCCTATATCGGTCACTTCGGCATTGGCTTCAAAACTGTATTTAGTGTAACTAACAGTCCATACATAGAAACCGGACACGCGAGTTTCAAATACGAACAGTCGGATTCCGAGCTACCGATAACAGCTTCCGGTGAATACGTAGATGGGACACAGGTACGACTCCCATTTGCCGACGACTTATCGGAAACACGACGAGAAACACTCAAAAGTAGATTGGATTCGATTGACCGACTTCTACCATTTCTGAACAATCTAGAGACTATTCGTGTTGAATTTGATAATGAAACTAGAGTCTACGAACGTATAGAGACGGATAGTGGTATCCGAACGATCAAAGAGCTGCTCCCAGAAGATGATCTCTCCCGTAATATTGCTCGATATCGTCTCTTTTCGCAAACACTTACGACAGATTCTGAGGTTTTCGAGATGCTGGCCGATGAGCGAGAGTTTAACGCCGCCGACCTCAAGGAACGGAACGTCGAACTGGAAGTCACAGTTGCCATTCCGGTTTCCGATAAGGGGGCTCCTGTGTCACACCGAGATAGCCGTCTCTTCTGTTATTTTCCTGCCGGCGATGATACTTCTCTCCCATTCGATGTTCAGGCTGATTTCCTATTGAAATCTAACCGAGAAGAGATTCGTCCGGGACATCCGTTGAACGAACGATTCCTATCGGTTGCAGGTGAACTCGTTGAAACAGCAATTTCTGAATTCAAGACTGATGATGTTGCTCCCAGGGTGCTGCTGGAACTGGTTCCAGATCTCACCGAGGATCGTCCGGCATACCTTGACCCTCTCATTCAACGAACTACAGACGTCGTTTCAAGTAAACAAATAATTCCTACCGCATCTGGAGATGTCTGCCGACCAACGGAAGTCGTAATCGTCCCAGAAGATTTGCGTTCAATTCTTCCTCTTGATGAGTTTGCACAAGCATACCCCACCACTGAGGCTCACCCTGAAAAAGAGCTTGATAGACGGTATTATGAACGCTTAGATGCGCTGGAAAGTACTCAATCGCTCTCAATGGTGGAAATGCTCGAACAGCTCTCGGATATGGATATCTTACAGAACCTCGAAATATCCGAAATCATCGAATTCTTAGCTGCGGTCGAAAAATATCTGAACGGCCTTAGGTCATATCGAGATGAAGAAAAAGAGGAGATCGAGCAAATAATAACCGCTCTGAAATCCTTGCCGATTTTTTCTTTCCAAGGACGGACCAAGTTGGATGGACGGCACCCACTGACAGAAGCAGGGGATACGATTTATCGTCCAGCACGACAGGATGAATCGGTTTACGAAGCGTTCTATGACGAGCTAGACCTGTTGAGCGGTGATTTGGTCGCAGAGTTGCGCTCAAGTCAAACAATTTCAGACACAAAGACGGGACGGGTTCAGGATCTGCTCACCGATCGGCTGGGTATTGAAGAACTCACTCACCGAGATATTGTTCGAGACATTATCAACGAAGCGTTTTCGAGCCCGATTGAGCTTCCCGATGAAACGTTAGATGATTATTTGGAGTACGTCCGCGACCATGCTCAGAGGTATATTGATGATTGTGAGATCAAGGTGCGGGGGAGCGATGGCACGTATGTAGAGCCTGAATCGCTGTATCTCCCAACAGCGTATAATGAAGGGCGCTATTGCTCAACTCTTCTTTTCAGTACTCTAACTGATAAGAAACCCGTTAGTGAATCCTATCTCAATCGAACCTCCAACCAAGCAGAAACGAACACGGAAGACTGGCGAACATTCTTTGTTGACCTCGGGGTGCAGAACTATATTCCGGTATCAAAAGATGCCGATCAGTGTAACAAAGAGACGTTCCAGTCGGCTGCCGAGATTCGTGAGTTCTTGGACGAACACGATGACGAAGGAACTGATGTGCGGAAGGACAAAGATACGGTTCCGTATGGTGGGCGAAGCTGTTCGTGGATGCGTTCAACAGAGGCTCGCCATGGGCTCGTCGATTGGGCTTTTTCGAGTAGTTTTGAGGACCAGTTCCAAAATAAGATAGAAGAGACTCCAGAGCTTGGAGCTGAATTCGCAAAGATGCTCGATGCGTATTGGGAAGACGTCTACCAGGATGCTGCGTATCGGAAATACTACTTTTCGGTCAGTGATAACGGATACGCGACGAGGACCGAGTCAAGCAAGTGTCCGACGACGTTCACTCACTTTCTTCGATCGAACGAGTGGCTTCCTGGCGAGGATGGAGAACTCTATCAGACTCGCCACTTATTCGAGCATAATTCTGTTACAAAACGAGCAGACGTAACGCTACTCGCTGAGTCCGTTGCGGACATCTCACCGGAACTTCGTGATTTATTGAATGTTAGAGATGATGTCGGTATTACTGAACATAAAATCGGTATTGAGCAGGTAGTCGCTGAGCGCACTGAACGCGAGGCTGATGAAGTTGATTCTGAAATTCGGTCACATCTACATTCCATGGCCGATCAAATTGATACTGTATCTGAGGAAGAAAAATCACAGTTAGCCGACGAGCTCCAAGACTGTCCATTTATATATATCCCTGAGGCGACTCCGGAATTCCGGACACCAGACCAAGTTGCATGGAGTGAGGGATTGGGAGAATATATTGTTCCAATTAACACCTACTATCGAGGACTACACGAATTGCTGGTTGAGATACTTCGTATCCCACCAGAGCCGACACTCGACACCTATATTGAGTTCTTTCAGCACGGTGATGAGGAGCGTTGGTCAGCTATTGAGGAGGCATGGCGTGAAGTTGTTCGTCGGGTGGTCCGTAACGACTCCCTTGAGCAGGATGCTGCAGATATTGCTACGAAACTCAAGGAAACGGACTCGATTCCAAATGCGAATAAATCACTCGTTCCGTACAGCGAAATCAAGTATGTTGCCCGGCGCGAAGGGATGACTGAAAGACTCCCAGATTCAATAGCAGATACCGTTGTATCCCCGTCATACGACCAACGGTTCGATCGTGAGGAAATAATCAAGTCCTTGGCGATAGTCCTTGATGCTGACCCATTAGAGGAGACAATGGAGCAAACCGTCACAAATCCAGCGTATGAAGAGAAGGAATTGACTCTGTACGACGGCTTTGCCCAAGGTCTTGAGGTCGGGCATAGTGTCCTCGTGAACAGAGAGGCGATGCAGGCAGCAGAAAACCTCGTTTCTGTCGCAGATTACACCCTTCAGCAGGCAAGCCGCATAACCTGTGCGTATCGTCTCAAAGGCGAACAGCGAGTAGCGGGACATCAAGAAACGGTTTATATCGACGAGGAACAGGAACACATACTTATCAAAAATACAGAGGCTGCCTCGCTTGATCTCGTTGACGCACTTGCAGCCAGTCTAGACCTGACAGGTGCTGACAAGAATTCATTTGTCGATTTCGTTAAAGGAGCGATCGGTAAGCCTCCAGAGCTGATCGCCGCGTATCTAGATGGTGAGGATATCTCACGTGTTCCAATTGCCGATAAAACTCGTGGAAGTGCAGATGCAGGAAAGAGTGAGGAAGTTGCGGAACGGGCAAAAGAGAAAGGTAGAGTGACTAGACATGAGGCAGATCAAGAATTTGAGTCTGATACTGAGCAGAATGACGAACCCACTCAGAGTACAGCTGTGGACCGAAGTCCGGCAGAAGATGTGAACAGTACGTCTTCTAAAAGTTCATTCGACTCTGAAGAAAAAAGAAAAACCGTCGAAAAAGAACGATTATACCGCGAAACTGAAGGCTGGGTTACTTCGAGCAAATCAACGAACAGAATCCCCGAGGAAGATAATCTCTCAGCAACCTCGCCCGCCAACGATTCTAACTCCGGTGGTGGCGGCATACGAGCAAATGAGGTAGGTCGTCAAGGTGAAAAGTTCGTTATGGATTATCTGGAGGAATTACTCCAGGAAGCATTCGATACAAATCCAATAAGTAAAAAAACTCAGACAGGCTTCCATCTTCTTGGTCAGTATGATGGTGAGAAGCAAGAAGTTCACTTAGATTTCGTTCCAGATAAGAGCGATCCACATTGTGACATCCTCATCACCGGGGCTGCACTACGGCGTGAAGCGGACGAGTTGTTCGTTGAGTCAATCGCTGATGCCGCAGAAGCCTTAGTTGAAGTAAAATCATCAGCAAATAGGAGTCGGAGATTCGAATTGAGTGGTCCTGAGCACAGTGATGCTCAAGATCATCCAGAGAGCTACTTCATCATCCGTGTTGTCGATACCGAAAGCGAGAGTCGGCATGTGGATACAGTATTTGATTCAGTTCCAGAACTGGACACTCAGGTTACAAACAATAGCCGATTGGAAATAAAGAGATACGACTATACGTTAGAATTATCGTACTGACGTACTTGACCCAACCAATATATGGCGATTCACTCGTTGCCGGTTATCACTCACTGAATCCGTTGGATTTCAACAGGGCTGCTGATATAATACTGCGATCAGAATCCTAATTTCCAAAGTACTGTTCGTAATCTAGCCCCTCATCCGAATACTTATTTACTAATTCACATAGCGTTGCACCGTCAATTAATTTACTTTTCATATCGAGTCGTGTGTCCCATATCTCATTGTCCACTGCACCGGTTGTTACAATCACGCCCTTGTCTACTGTCATACCCGCTGCAGGGGAGAACACAGTGGTATCCTCATAATCGACGATATTGTCCTCATCACCCTGCCTGACGTGAACAAGATCTACCTGAATATACGGGTGAGACTGTATCGCTAGTATATCGGCACTCACCTTGCCATCCCCGATTTTTACTTCTGACTCTTGATCAGCAACGCTCACATTAACTGTTTGAGGTGGATTCACAATCTGAGCAGACCAGCCCGTTCTCAAATCCCAGATATCCTTAACCAGATGAACTAATTCATCATGACTCAGGTTGCGTAGTTGGCGGAGCTCTGTCATTGCAAACTCATTTTGAATATGCTGACTAAATACCTCCTATTCGCCTGTAGACATAAGAGGCTATAATTGATAGCGTGTAGACGTCATATTTGAGTACTCTTTGAGTAGTCCGGTGTTCGCAGAGGAGATCCCTGGCTCCCGTGAGATTTTATTTACTTCCTTGCTTCGGTACAGGCATGTTGGATTCTGAAGAGGCTGGTAATCTTGATGCAGTCCGTGAGCATACGACGGAATTGCTTCAGTCTGCCCCCAACTCTGATGAGCCAGTTCTTATTGAAGCGCCGCCGAACAGCGGAAAAACAACGAATGCAATCGGGTTGGCATTCCATACTGAAACTCCAATAACCTACCTCGCTAGGCGAATCGATCTTTACGAGCAGGCAGAGAACCTCGCAGAAGACCTCGCCGAAGAGCATGCTGGAGAAATTCGGTATGAGCGTATCCCAGCTCCACACCGTACTTGTCCGACGTTCAAAGGAGAAAATGAGGGATCAGTATCGACAGTTGAACGACTATATGCGAAGGGGTATTCCGGGCGAGAGATCCATCGGCAATTCCCAAATAAAACGCCGTGTGGAGACTCTTGTAAATACCTTGAGGTAATGGAGAAACTCGATGAGGAGATTGAATCCATTGACCTCCTTATCGGCCACCATAGTCACTGTAATCGGCATCAGTATGTCCGAGATCGGATCGTGCTTCTTGACGAGTTCAACCCTGGTCCTTTCATCCGTCCCTTTCCGGATGATAGCTCGAATGTAATTGACACGCCTGCTGAGATCATCCCAGAGTTCCTTAGAGCGGTAAATGAAGCCGACGACTGGTTCCTTGGAGACGCATATCAAGACGTCACAGATCTCTTGCAAGGACGAGACTCCTTTGCGGAGTGGGCAGCTGCTCTCAACTGGTTTAAACAGAACGGAGCAGACCGCCGGGAAGCTCAACGATTCGATTTTCTGGAACCAACAGCAGATGAGTACGACAAGGTTCACGCGTATGCCCCCTTTCTAACGTTTAGCTTGCTCTGTATGGAGCGTCTCGGACCGGGCATCGAAGTAGCCCCACCACCGAGCGGTTGGCTCGATGAAATCTGGCAGAAAGCGGGTCTCGGGCCAGCAACAAAATGCCTACGTAACCGGAACTCCGGTACGATGTACGTCCTTGACCCGCCAGATCTTACTCCTGCCGCTCAGGTAATCGGTCTCGATGGGACGCCCACGGTAGAGCTTTGGGAACTGCTATTCGCTCCCGAAGAGGGCTTCAACCACGAACAAGTCATCAACCGGGATGATTTCACCACCTATCTACGGTCTGCGATGAATATGGAGATGATTCAGATCGGTGGGGGAATGCATCCATACGCAGGTGGAAATATCAGCGATCTAGATGAAGAACGGTTCGCGGCGGTTCAAGCAATAGAGGGAGACCGCTTCGCAATCGTCTCGACAAAAAAAGCCCTTGAGACGTACCAGTCGCGGGGCGTATTAGATCAGTTTGTGCGCCAGTCTGACACACAGGCTTCAGAGGAAGAGGACGAAACCCGGGTCTCAGACGAACATCAGGCACTTCACTACTCGATTGTCAAGAGCTCGAACGAATTCGAGACGGAGCCGCTGGGAGTGGTTGCAGGGATGCCCTTTCCGAGTGATGACTTAGTTCGAATCTGGGCCGGGTTCTGTGGCGAGGCCGTCGAAGTGACCGGAAACGACGACGAAGAGCGACCGAAGTCGTTCGGAGAATTCGGGGATAAAATCTACCGTCACTTTGCACATGATCAAGTCGCACAAGCGGTACTACGGTTCGGCCGTGACGAAACCGTATACGAAAACGAAGGAGCAACAGTCTATCTCAGTACTCACGCCATTCCTGATTGGTTCGATGTTGATGCCGAAATAAACATTCAGTCGAAGGAGGTTCAGAGTGCGTTGCTCGCCAAATTGTTCGAAATCCAGCAGAGTGAAAATAAGCCACGAATGGCATTCAGGACCGCCAGACAGCTTCACGACCAGATTGAGTCGGACGATACTCTCCCGAAGACCTCCGAGAAAGGAATCCGAAATGCGCTGAAGAGGCTTACTGAAAAGAATTATATTCTGGTTGAAAAAGACGCTGGCAAGCACTTTGCCGATATCTATCGAATGACTCAGGACGCTCGAATCGTTGAGGGTGAGAATGAGACCCCATTCCTACGGGCCGGTGACGAACTTCATGCCCTTGATTTCGATCAGGAATAGCTCCCTCACGCTGTACCTGCCTGCTCATAGCTATGTGGTACCATTACCCGTGGTAACTCTCTTGAGGCGGTGCACATTTGGCATACAATCATCGATAAGACCAACTAGTCCTATGATAATTAGTTAGAGCGGCGGGTCATCGATTTGACTACCATTTCCTTAGTAGGGGAACTCCGCCGATAACCTCATCAAAGAACGCAGAACTTCCCCTCTCACCGTAGTACCAACGGGGTTCACATACTTCGATTGAATAGGGAGGTTCAGAGTTCCCGATGAAGAAAGCAGCTCCTATCTTGCAGACAGATCCATCGCTGTGGTTGCGCGACTCACTATCCGACGGTACCGTCTCCGTCTGTGCGACCCGGGCAGTTGGCCGAGGTCGCACAACACATGCCGAACCTCGAACATATCGATAGTAGCATCGCCGCGGTAGAACGTCACACTGCTGGATCAACTGAAATCATGGCCGCTCCCGCGTGCTGCCCGGAAGCGCGTGCGGTGCAGGGCAGCACAATGTCCGCGAAAAGAAATCACAGTCGTAGAAGAATCGCCCTCAGAGAACAGCACAGTCTTCAGACAGAAGATGTCGTTACCCAAGTACGACCTCGTCGCTCGTTACTGATCGAGACGAATCACAGTCAGCGAGGTGACGAGCGATGAGCAGCATCGACGACGATTCGAACGACCGGCGAGTGAGCTCGAATTCCAACAGGTCGAACGATACTCGAAGAGATTCCACATCGTCTGAACTGAAGCCGATCTCGCCAGAAGAGGCCGTTGAATGGTATCTCAACCGACGTCGTAACGAACTCGCGGCGTCCTCATTGAGGACGCATCGCTCCAGTCTTCGCCATTTCACGAGGTGGGCCGAGAAGGTCGGAATCGAGAACCTCAACCATCTTGACGGACGAGCAATCCAGCGCTACCTCACCTGGCGCACTGAGGAAGCTCCGACCAGTGTCGATCATTTAGCTCCAAAGTCGGAGAAGACGCAGATCGACATTACGCGGAAGTTCGTCGAGTATTGCGAGACGATAGATGCAGTCCGGGTCGGTCTCCACGAGCAGATCCTTCCGTTCCGCGTCAAGGAAGCAGATGAAGTCCGAGACGAGATGTTGGAGATGGATCGAATCAAAGAGATTCTCGATCACCTTGAGACGTATCACTACGCGTCCCGTGACCACGTGATCTGGGCGCTGCTCGCTGAATCCGGATTCCGGATCGGGGCGCTCCACTCCCTCGATGTCAACGACTTCGATCCAGACAATCGGACACTTCGACTCCGATATCGTCCAGAAACGGAGACATCGCTCAAGAACGACCGCGGGAGTGAGCGGCTTGTCGGCCTGATCCGAGACGGCACCGTCGAAGCTCTCAAAGCCTACATCGAGGACCAGCGCGTCCCAATCACCGATTCGTTCAGTCGTGAGCCACTGCTCACAACTCGGCACGGTCGAGTTGCGAGTTCGACGATTCGGAGAACTGTATATCGGTGGAGCTGCCCGCGGGCCCTCGGAGACGAGTGTGATCACGACGATTCGATGACGTCAGCTGACGCTTGGCGATGCGAGAACAACGCCTGTCCGCACATGGTGCGAGCCGGCGTTATCACCCATCTTCTCCGTGAAGACGTCCCAGTTGACTACGTCTCAGATCGTTGTGATGTCAGTCCCGCTGTGATTCGGACGCACTACGATGGTCGTACTGAATCCGAACGAATGGAAGCCCGTAGTCAGGCGATTGCAGAGAAGCTTGGTAACTAACCGCGATTTCGTCCCTCAGATCATGACAGAAGAAAATGAATTCCACGACGCGAGTAGTATTGCTACCGATAGGGATAGGCAAGTCATCTCCCCCGGTACAGAAATTTACTCTCATGAGTACCAGGAGGTTGATCGACAACAACTCCTGGAGGTTGCTGGCATATCAGCCTACGAAATCACACTGGAATGCCAGGCAGAGGATTGCTGGAAAAAAGCGACGTCCATCCTTACAGTGGGAGATTTCCCAAGTTCGCCTGATGAAGTAGATGACCTCATGTACGATGTATATCGATGGTTCTACGACAATTCTGCTGATCTACAACCCTTCCTGAAAGACGAGTCCGTGTATACTGCGACGTATGCACTGATCGCTGGTACTGAGAAGAGTCGTAGCCTTCTTCGATCTCGGATCGCACTGTTCTTGGCTGCCGAGAATGGATATGAGGATGGACAGCACAATCGGATACGGAAAAAGAAAGGAGAGCTCCTACGCATGGCGAAAGACCAAACTCGAACTTCGCTTCGACGTGTAGAAGCGGAGCAGCATCCGATTCTCAGGCGGTTCTACTGAGTCGTCACCCTGGAGCTCCCCGTGTATTGATGAATATTCCTAGTGGGGGAAGCGCTACTCTATGGTTGAACTGAAGATCATCACTTGACAGCTTCAACTTCAAATTCCGTCCGCAGGGGTTCGCCCGAAAGTTGGCGGGTGGAGGCTTTCCTCCATGACACAAGTTGAAACACATGAACGGAGATGTACCGAACTAGAACAACTCATTCTCAAAGAGACGGTAGTCAACCCCGATCTCGAAATTTCTTTTTTGCGGCGATCCCGTGACTCTGCAAAGAGAGGTGAAGATCGTCATAGCTATTCGACGGTAGAAGGCCCTGATAACGCCAATCTAGGATGCCAACTGGCTAGTCACCTTGGTGGTGACCGGCTCCTCCTCCTCCTGTATGTAATCAATTGCATACAGGGTAACCGTCTTATTGAGTGGATCGTCAGCACTCGTTTCCACGATACAGGGTGGTCAGCATGAGCGACGAGTGTAATCGCGTGAGGTTGAATCTCCGTGTCGATGAAGACGTGAAATCCGCGTTCAATGAGGCAATCGAATCCAAGTTTGGAAAGTGCCGTCCTTACGCAGGTGTCGAGTTAGAACGCGAATTCCGCTACTTCCTTGATGAGGGGGAACTCGCTGAGTTGAAAGATGTCGTCGATGACCTCGCCGACAGCTTTGACGGTTCAGAAGGCAAAGAAAAAATCCGCGAGACGGGTCGGGGTGAGACCACCGTGGCCTCACACCGGATTTCGGAAGATGTCCGTAGAGACCTAATATCCGCTTCTGAGGACGATTATCGCTCTCCGGGTGAACTCGTTGAAGCGATAATGTACGGATACGTCGCCAACGGTAGCGTAATCGAACGGGTGACACAGAAGCTCCAGAAGATTTCCGAGCAGTCACAACCGGATGTTGATGACTCCATGGGTGCGAAAGAGCGCCGGACCAAGACGATTGCTCAGGAACTCAATCAACCAGTAGTGACCGCCTTCACCATCGATGAGTTCGACGAAGCGATCAAGGCTGCCCAGGGTATTGGAGTGAGTGACTACACTCGTCAGCAGTATTTACCCCGAGTTCTCGATGAGTTGGAGTTCACGTGGCATCCACAAAATTCAGATTTGTTCATTGATCGTGAATCGATTGAGTTCCCTGAAGTCCGAGACCCGACGAACAAACCAGTAATGCTGATGGACGATCATGACAAGAAACTATTGATAAAATTAGCTGCGTACCGTGCTGGGGGTGGCCTCAAAAACAAATCAACTTTCAGTGTAACCGATGCTGTTGACTTGTTCGGAGGCCGAGTTCGGAAAAATACGGTTCGACCGTTGATGAAAAAGATCGTTGATTCATCGACGGGGTATAAATGGGACGAGGAGGATAAACAACTGAACGTCGATACGAAAGAAGTCAGGCGTCACGGCGATCAGAACCAGGATGTGCTAAAAATCGAACATAGAGATTCGATCATGGTTGGAGGCAGCGAGTAAGTAGAACCCGCGTACTCAGCAGGCCTTTCGAGTTAAAATAAAACAAACGCGGCGAGATGTATTCGTACTCGATCCACGAGTAACCTGTCTTGGTTGCAATGGTTTCTACGGAGTCCGAAGCCTGCTACGGGTACAGAACAAAATCATCGGCATCGGGTGGATCACCATTAGGCTACGTCTCACTCTAATTGATTCCGCTTTCGGGATATTTAGCTCTAGTTCAAATGGTCAACGGTTCCGAATCTAGCTCCGCATATTCTATATCGTATTCCTCTACCATCACTTCACTGACCTCTTGTTTGGCGGTGAGATAGAGGATTTGCCACCCGTCATCAGCGAGATTCTGGAGTGCCTGAAAGCCCTGCTGAAGACGCTCCGGATCAGCTGCGAGGAATGGGTCGTCGAGGAGCAGGAAACCAGGCGTGTTTCCGAGGAGTTGTTGCGCGAGCGAAACCCGAGTTGCGAAGTAGAGCTGGTCCTTCGTCCCTTGGCTGAGTACCTTAGGTCTGAATGTTCGACCATCTCGACGTTCTACGACGAGATCATGGGCATCAGGATCATATGCCACTTCGGAATAGTGCCCACCAGTCACTTGTTCAAAGGTACGAGACGCAGGACCATCGGGAGCGAACAAA
>LKMJ01004353.1_pt1 | contig 13315 bp, 15 predicted proteins | sample 643391 | NCBI WGS metagenome assembly LKMJ01 (sample SAMN04112250, study PRJNA286221) | soda lake metagenome | biome: soda lake; feature: Kulunda Steppe; material: water; isolation source: sample PL-Br10 brine of Picturesque Lake | place: Russia: Kulunda steppe | collected 2010-07
ACGTAGCTGCCAAACGGCTGCGCAAGCGTGACCTCGTTACCGCCAAACAGCACATCTTGGAAACCCCAGGTTGGCGCGGAGAGTGCGGCCGGATAACCAATCTCACCGGTTTGTGCAATCAGTGCCAGACGCAAACCACGCGCTGAGGCATCGCCGGCGGCCCAGCTCTTACGCGGGCCGGCCTGCGGCGCATGGCGATAGGCGCGCAGAGAGCTGCCATCCACCAACGCGTGGCTGGCAACCGTCATCACATCTTCGTGAGTGCCGCCTAGCATGCCCATGCTGACACAAGCCGAAGCCAGTCGAACCAGCAACACATGATCAAGGCCCACCCGGTTAAAGCTATTTTCAAGCGCAATCACACCCTGAATTTCATGCGCCCGAATCATGGCGGTCAGCACATCACGCATTGTGGGCGGCTCTTTGCCCTCTGCAATGGCGGTGCGCGCCTGATAATCAGCCAGTGCCAAAATGGCGCCTAAATTATCGGAGGGGTGCCCCCACTCTGCGGCCAGCCAGGTGTCGTTAAAATCGAGCCACCGCACCATCGCGCCAATGTTAAAGGCTGCCTGCACGGGATCGAGCTGATAGGGGGTGCCTGGCACACGCGCGCCACCCGACATTTCAGCACCCGGTACAACGGGGCCTAAGAGCTTGGTGCAAGCGGGGTACTCAAGCGCGAGCATGCCGCAGGCAAGCGTATCCATCAGGCAGTACCGGGCAGTGGAATAGGCCTCATCCGATTGAATTGGAGCTCCGGTCACATAATCAGCCAATGACCGCAATAATGGATCTGGCTCTGGACGCTCAGCGCTGCGCACTTTTACTTCTGTCATCTTCTTACCCCCTCTGCTCAATCGGTTGCCAAGCTTTGAGTTCTGGCCCGGTGTAATCAGCGCTCGGCCGTATAATCCGATTATTCGCCCGCTGCTCTTTAATGTGGGCTGCCCAACCAGTCAACCGCGACATCACAAAAATCGGCGTAAACAAGGGGGTAGGAATACCCATAAAGTGATACGCACTCGCATGAAAGAAATCTGCGTTGGGGAAGAGCCCCTTTTCACGCTGCATAACGGCTTCTACGCGTTCGGATACTGGATATAGCCGGGTATCGCCTACCTGCTCAGCTAGCTGGCGTGACCATTCTTTAATAATCGCATTCCGCGGATCGCTCTTACGGTAAATGGCATGACCAAATCCCATAATCTTTTCTTTTCGCTCAAGCATGCCCATCAAGGCGGCTTCTGCCTCATCAGGGGTTTGCCAGTTCTCAATCATGGCCATGGCGGCCTCATTGGCCCCACCATGTAATGGCCCGCGCAAAGTACCAATCGCCCCGGTAATGCAAGAGTGCAGATCCGACAGGGTCGACGCACAGGTTCTTGCGGTAAAGGTAGAGGCGTTAAACTCATGCTCGGCATAAAGAATTAACGAGGCATGCATCACTTTGACATGCAGATCGGAAGGCTTTTTGCCATGCAACAACTTTAGAAAATGCCCACCAATACTGGCTTCATCGCTATCGGTCTCAATGCGCTCGCCATGATGGCTGTAGCGATACCAGTAAGTGATGATGCCGGGAAAAGCCGAAAGCAGTCGGTCGATATGCTGATCCTGCTCCGAGAAATCCTGCTCCGTTTCCAAATTACCCAACATGGAGCAGCCCGTGCGCATCACATCCATGGGGTGTGCATCAGCAGGAATACGCTCCAAGACCTCACGCAAGGCCGCTGGCAACCGACGAAGCCCTCGAAGGCGGCTGCGATAACTGTCTAGCTCTGCCGCTGTAGGTAGCTGGCCATACAGCAACAGGTAGGCCACCTCTTCGAACTCGGCATGCTCGGCTAAGTCATGAATGTCATAGCCGCAATACGTCAGGCCCGTGCCTTCCTGGCCTACCGTGCAAAGTGCTGTTTCGCCGGCTGTAATCCCTCTCAATCCTGCAGTATTTTCCGCCATTTTAGTTCGCCTTATGAATCGCCCGTTTGTTCACCGCCAAGGCAGCTTCATGAACCGCTTCAGACAAGGTGGGGTGGGCATGGATGGTTCGGGCCAAATCCTCAGCGCTTGCTTCGTATTCCATGGCAAGTGTGGCCTCGGCAATCAACTCGCTCGTTTGTGGGCCGACCATATGCACACCGAGAATTCGATCCGTTTCAGCATGAGCTAAAATTTTCACCATGCCATCGGCACGATCCATGGCACGGGCACGGCCTGTTGCCGCAAAGCCAAACGTGCCACTCCGATACGGCGTACCAGCGGCTTTTAGCTGATTTTCGGTGCGACCCACCCAAGCAATTTCTGGATCGGTATAGATAACCCACGGAATGGTCTCGTAATTCACGTGCCCGGCATGCCCCGCGATACGCTCGGCCACCATCACGCCTTCTTCCGAGCCCTTATGAGCCAGCATGGGCCCACGAACCACATCACCCACGGCATAAACACCTGGAATATTGGTCTCGCAGTAGTCATCGACGTGCACAAAGCCGCGCTCATCCGTAATCAGGTTGGCATCTTCAGACGCCAGACCATCGGTATGCGGGCGACGGCCCACCGACACGATCAGCTTATCGACCTGAATATTTTGCTTACCGTCTGCATCCTCATAATGCACGCTGATGGTCTTACCCTTGCGTGTATCGGTAACGCGACAATTGGTCTTTATCTCAAGCCCTTGTTTTTCAAAAAGCTTGCGCGCCTCGCGAGCCACTTGGTGGTCAACCAGCGATAAAAATGTATCTTGCGCTTCGAGCAGCACAACTTTTGAGCCAAGTCGGTTCCAAACACTGCCCATCTCAAGGCCAATGACACCCGCACCAATCACGCCAAGGCGTTTGGGGACTGCTTGGAATTCCTGAGCACCAGCTGAATCGACAATACGATCATGATCCAGTGGCGCGGCACTAATTTCGATAGGCCGCGAGCCGGTCGCAATAATCACATTGCTCGCACTGAAGACTTTCGCCTTCCCTTTATGCGGCGTAAATTCGACCTGCCGGTCTGCCAGCAATTTGCCATGTCCTGCCAACCACTCAATTCGGTTCGCCTTAAACAACTGCTTAATGCCACCGGTCAGATCAGACACGACTTTATCTTTACGCCGAATCATCTGCGGTACATCAAGCCGTGTGCCATCCACCTTAATGCCGTGGCCGGCTAGCTCATGCTGTACCCGATGGTAATGTTCCGAGGAATCAAGCAGTGCCTTGGATGGGATACATCCCACATTCAAGCAAGTACCGCCGAGTGATGGCTCGCCATCCTTGCGCACAAATTCATCAATAACCGCTACGCTCATGCCAAGCTGTGCGCAACGGATTGCGCCCACATAACCGGCAGGGCCGGCACCTATTACGATAACGTCGTAGGGATTCGCCATAATGACTCCCGAATTTTCTGTTTTGGCTCAGACCGCAAGCAGCAAACGTGCTGGGTCTTCAAGCATGTCTTTAATCGTGACTAGAAACTGAACCGCTTCCTTGCCATCGATAATGCGATGGTCGTAGGAATGGGCCAGATACATCATAGGGCGCGCTACCACGGTGCCATTTTCAACCATGGGGCGTTCCTGAATTTTATGCATTCCTAAAATGCCGCTTTGGGGCGGGTTCAGAATTGGCGTTGAAAGCAACGAGCCGAAAATACCGCCATTAGTAATGGTAAACGTACCGCCCGTTAGCTCAGAGATATCAATCTTGCCGGCCTGTGCACGCTGACCAAAATCCGCAATGGCCGCTTCAATTTCTGCAAACGACAACTGATCGGCATCTCTTAGCACCGGCACCATCAAGCCACGCTCAGTCGACACGGCAATACCGATGTCGTAGTAGCCGTGATAGAGCACATCGGTGCCGTCAATCGACGCATTTACCGCCGGGTAGCGCTTAAGACCCTCAACCGCGGCTTTAACAAAGAACGACATAAAACCAAGCTTGGTATCGTGGCTCTTCAGGAACTGATCTTTATAGCGCGCACGCAGTTCCATGACCGGCTGCATGTTGACTTCATTAAAGGTGGTCAGCATGGCAGCAGTTTGCTGGGCTTCAACCAACCGCTCAGCAATGCGCTGGCGCAATCGTGTCATCGGCACACGGCGCTCTTCGCGATCGCCTGCCGGCATAGCGGCAGCTTTTTTCGGCTGCTCAGCACTCGGCGCAGACGCAGGCGCTGCTTCGGGCGCAGCGGCAGCAGGCGCTGACTCGTTCGCCTTCAAAAAATTAAGCACGTCTTCTTTTAACAAACGGCCATTCCTGCCGGTTGGCGGGATCTGCCGCGCATCAAGATCATGCTCCTCAACCAGATTTCGCACCGCTGGGCTTAAAGCGGGGATGGGGTCGTCTGCAGCCGCCGGTTCCGCTGCTGGTGCGGGAGCAGGTGCTGCCGCCGCAGCGCCTGCTGTTAACAATGCCACAACCTCACCGGCTGTGACCGTTTCGCCCTCTGGCTTAAGGATTTCACCGAGCACCCCATCCTCAGGAGCAGGCACTTCAAGCACCACTTTATCGGTTTCTAAATCGACTAGATTTTCGTCTCGCTCTACCCGGTCACCGGCCTGTTTATGCCAGGTAACAACCGTTGCTTCGCTGACCGACTCGGGCAGTGCAGGTACCTTGACTTCAGTGCTCATCGGCTTTTCGCTCTCCTTGAAAAATTCGTTTTACCCGAGGGCGTCTGCCACCAGGTTGCGTTGTTGTTCATGATGCACTTTGGCATAGCCCACTGCGGGCGAAGCAGAGGGATCCCGCCCGGCATACCGGAGCTTTTGTTCACGTGTAACGCATTGCGTTAAGTGATGATAGATCTGGTACCAGGCGCCCTGATTCTTCGGCTCTTCCTGACACCAAACAATTTCTTTTGCGGTTTTGTATCGGCGTTTAAGCAGTGCTGAAAGCGCCGCTTCCGGAAACGGATACAGCTGCTCCACGCGAACAATTGCCACATCGTCTCTTTCCTGACGACGGCGCTCTTCAAGCAGATCGAAGTAAACTTTACCGCTGCATAAAACCACGCGCTTAACGCCGCTGGCTTTGATGGGCTCGACCTCGTCGATTACTAGCTGAAAACCACCGTTGGCTAAATCATCCAAAACCGAGGTAGAAAGCTTATGACGCAATAAACTCTTTGGCGTCATAACCACCAGCGGCTTGCGCCAACGGCGGAGCATTTGCCGGCGGATCATGTGGAAAAACTGCGCAGGCGTTGAGGGAATCACAACCTGAATGTTGTTCTCAGCACAAAGCTGTAAAAAACGCTCGATACGCGCTGAGGAATGCTCTGGACCCTGCCCCTCATAACCATGCGGAAGGTACATCGTCAGGCCACACAGCCGGCCCCATTTCGTTTCCCCCGAGGCAATAAACTGATCGATGAGCACCTGCGCGCCATTCACAAAATCACCGAATTGGCCTTCCCAAATGACCATGGTGGTCGGATCCGCAGTGGCATAGCCGTATTCAAAACCCAAGACGGCCTCTTCAGACAACAACGAATCAATAACTACAAAGCGATCAGGCTCCCCACCAATCTCTTTCAGGGGGGTATGCGTTGCGCCATCAACCGCGTTGTGCAGCACAGAATTGCGATGGAAAAATGTACCGCGACCCGAATCTTGGCCGGTTAATCGCACGTTATAGCCTTCTTCCAACAAAGTGGCATACGCCATCGTCTCCGCAAAACCCCAGTCCATTGCAAGGGCGCCGGCAGCCATTTTGCGGCGGCTCTCCATCACCGTTGCAACTCGGGGATTGAGCTCAAAGCCCTCCGGCAGTTGCTGCAGCACGTCTTGAAGCCGCCGAACCCGATCCGGCGTTACCGCCGTATCAACGGATTCATCCCACTGCGCGTCGAAATAGGGGGCCCAGTCCACGCTAAAATCGGTTTTCTGTGGCGGCAGCGCCCCGGGCGCAACCACTTGCTCTGCATCCATTGCATCGCGATATTCTCGCTCCATGACCTTGGCATCGTCAGCGGCAATAACGCCTTCCTGCTCGAGCTGCTCTGCGTAGAGTTTACGCACCGAGGGGCGCGCTTTAATCTTTTGATACATCACCGGCTGCGTGGCCGACGGCTCATCGGCCTCGTTGTGGCCATGCCGGCGATAACAAATCAAATCGATAACGACATCGGAGTGAAACTCGCGGCGATAATCCATGGCCAGCTGGGTCACGAACAATACCGCCTCAGGATCATCTCCATTGACGTGTAAAATCGGCGCCTGCACCATTTTGGCAACTTCTGTGCAATAAAAGGTCGACCGCGTATCCAGCGGATTGGAGGTGGTAAATCCAATTTGGTTATTAATCACCAAATGCACCGTTCCGCCCGTGTAGAAACCCCGTGCCTGGGAGAGCTGAAAGGTCTCCATCACCACGCCCTGACCGGCCATGGCCGCATCGCCGTGAATCAGCACCGGCAGCACCGATGTGCCACTCGCATCGCCGCGCCGCTGCATGCGTGCTCGCACTGAGCCCTCCACCACCGGATTAACAATCTCCAAATGCGAGGGGTTAAAGGCCAGCGCCAAATGCAGCGCGCCCCCTTCGGTTTGAATATCAGAGGAATACCCCATGTGGTATTTCACGTCACCGGCGGTTGCATGCTCAGGCGCATGCTCACCCTCAAACTCGGCAAACAACTCCGCGGGAGATTTGCCCATTACATTAATTAACACGTTCAGCCGGCCCCGGTGCGCCATGCCGAGCACCAGTTCTTTGACCCCATCTCGCCCGCCGCGCTGAATAATCTCATCCAGTACCGGAATGGTTGATTCGCCACCTTCAAGTGAAAACCGCTTCTGCCCGACATACTTGCTGTTCAGATATTTTTCGATGCCCTCGGCAGCGGTCAGCCGGCGCAATAATGCCCGCTTTTGCTCAGCATCAAATTCGGTGCGCGCGCGAGGTTTCTCAAGCCGCTCTTGTATCCAACGCTTTTGATCCGTGTCGGTAATGTGCATGTACTCAGAGCCGATCTTGCCGGAATACACGGAGCGCACAAGATCAATTATCTCGCGCAGCTTCATACGATCAGGCGCAAACAACGAGCCTGTGTTAAAGGCTGTGTCCATGTCGGCCTCATCCAAGCCGTGGAAAGCGGGATCAAGGTCAGGTACCGCTGGCTGATCACGCAAATGCAGCGGATCCGTGTCTGCATGCTGATGACCCCGCACTCGATACGCGTTAATCAAACGCAGCACCGCAGCCTGCTTTTGCGCGGCCATTGCATCCATACCCTCGCCGGCCAGCACCGCGCGACCACTTCGTGAACTGCGGCCTAGCGCCTCGAATGCTTCACGAACAGGCCCATGTGGTACATCACGCAAACGCCCAGGTTCTGCGGATTGCAGCTCTGAGAAATACTGTCGCCACACCGGATCCACCGAATCGGGGTCGCTTAAGTAATTCTCATACAACGCTTCAATATAGGTGGCATTGCTGCCGTTGAGGTAGGAGTTCTGCAGGAACTGCTCGAAAGCACCACTCATAAAGGATCACCTGACGTTTGCGCAAGCAGAGCTTGACAATTGAGCCTTCACAATACCGTTACCTGCCACTGATCGCAACAAAAGTTCACCGCAATGATGCGGACAACTCGTTATTTGACCTCTAGGTCAGGATTCCTGCGCCCGGGACTCGGGCTACTGTTCGGCGCGCACTGATGGACTAAACCAGCGGGAGAGGAAAATCCCCAATTCAAACAGCAACCACACCGGCACTGCCAACAAGACCTGAGAGATGACATCCGGCGGTGTCAACAGCATGCCAATCGTAAAGGCCGCAACAATTACATAGGGCCGCTTGGCAGCCAGCGATTGGCGCGTTGTTGCACCGGTTTTCACCAACAGAATGGTCGCAATCGGCACCTCGAACGCTGCACCAAAAGCGAAAAACAGCTTCATCACAAACGACAAGTACTCACCGATATCCGTCATCATCGAGACACCCACCGGCGTTGCCGAGGCGAAGAACTGAAAGATCAGCGGGAAGACAAGAAAATAGGCAAAGGCCATGCCGAGGTAAAAAAGCAAAACACTGGAGATTAATAACGGCCAAACTAACTGGCGCTCATTCTTATAAAGCCCTGGCGCAACAAATGCCCAAAGTTGATAGAGCAGGTAGGGAATGCTGAGGAAAAACGCCGTCACCAGTGCGACTTTTAGCGGAATGAGAAAAGGCGTCGCCACTTGAGTGGCAATCATCGATGAGCCCTCAGGCAACACCGCCATTAATGGCCCGGCCAGACCGGTGTATAACGCTTCTCGAAACGGGTAGGCGGCAAGGAAAAGCACCAACACCACACCGGCAGCGCGCATCAGCCGGGTGCGGAGCTCAAGCAGATGCGCCAGTAACGGGCGATCCTCATCCTCACTGACCGAACTCACTCCTTCGGATCTCCTTTGGGTTTGTCGCCATCCGCCTCAGCTTCGCTAACGGATTTCTCAACGGTTTTCATCGCATCACGCGTATCGGTTTCAATGGCCCGCCGCGTCTCACGCAAGCCCTCCGCATTCACCTCGCGCTCCACCTCATCCCGAATCGACTGAAACGAGGCGCGTGCGCGCCCAACCCAAAGACCTAGGGTGCGCAAAAGTTTAGGCAAGCGCTCCGGGCCCACCACCACAAGGGCAATCGCCCCAATAATGAGGATTTCCCAGAAGCTAATATCGAACATAGCAAGCTATCCGGTAACGATCAGGGCGACTTGTCATTCTCGGTTTTCTTCTCACCCTCAGGATCGTCCACCTGGTCGCGATGCTCGTTTGTGGCCTCTTCAATGCTCTGTTTTGCGTCGTTGGCTTCTTTTTCACCATCCTTCATGGCGCTCTTAAAGCCCTTGAGCGCACCACCAAGATCCGTGCCCACATTACGCAGCTTCTTCGTTCCAAAGAGCAATAAAACAATGACCAGAATTAACAACAGAGACCATGGACTAATTCCACCTGGACCCATGAGATTCACCTCCAAATTATTGATCGGCTCGAGACGCCTTTTCTTCAATTCCCGAGAGTCCAAACCGACGCTCGAGCTCTGCTAACACTTCTGCCGGACCCAAATCATGATGCGCCAGCATAATTAATGTATGGAACCACAGATCCGCAGTTTCATAAACGATTGATTCCAGATCCCCGTTTTTTGATGCCACGATTGTCTCTGTGCACTCCTCACCGACTTTACGCAGGATCCGATCAATCCCGGCCGCCTGCAAAGAGGCGACATAGGATGTCTCAGGAGCTGCATCTCGTCTGGCAGAGATCACACCTGCCAATTGATTCAGAATATCATCATTCATTACAAACCTACTCGGGTAGCTCCACCCAGGCGCCATCCTGATAGTACCGATAAAAACAACTGCGGCGCCCCGTATGGCAGGCAATCCCACCCACCTGCTCAACATCGGCAAGCAAAGTATCGCCGTCGCAGTCCAGTGCAATGCGCTGAACCCGCTGAAAATGACCGGACTCCGCCCCCTTATGCCATAGTTTCTGCCGTGAGCGTGACCAATACACCATCTCACCACCAGAAACCGTGGCCATGAGGGCCTCCCGGTTCATCCAGGCCATCATCAAAACCGCGCCATCCGTTGCATCCCGGGTAATCACCGGCACCAGCCCATCCGCATTCCAGCGGACCTCATCCAGCCAGCTCATTGCCTTACCTCAACGCCGGCCGACGCCATATACGTCTTCGCCTCAGCAATGCTGTATTCGGCAAAGTGAAAAATACTCGCCGCCAATACCGCATCCGCGTGGCCTTGCGTGACGCCTTCAACCAAATCCTGCAGGTTCCCCACCCCGCCAGAAGCAATCAACGGCACACCCGCACGCGCTGAAATCGCGGCATTCAGGGCATTATCAAATCCCATACGCGTCCCATCACGGTCCATGCTGGTAACCAATAGCTCACCGGCACCAGCCGCTGTCATTTGCTCGGCCCACGCGAGCGCGTCGATGCCGGTAGGGCGGCGTCCACCATGAGTAAAGACTTCCCAGCGCGGCGCGTCGTCCGGCGCTTCTACGCGCTTGGCATCGATCGCCACCACAATACATTGCGAGCCATAACGCGCTGCCGCCTTCGCCACAAAAGACGGATCACGAATCGCAGCGGTGTTAATCGCGACCTTATCCGCACCGGCGTTTAGCATTCGGCGCACATCCTCTACGGTCCGAATGCCACCGCCTACCGTTAAGGGGATAAACACCTCGGCAGCAACCGCCTCCACCACAGCCACCAGCGTCTCACGCTCCTCATGGCTGGCCGTGATATCCAAAAAAGTGATCTCATCGGCGCCCTCACGATCATACCTCCGCGCAATTTCTACCGGATCACCAGCATCGCGGATATCAACAAACTGAACGCCCTTAACCACGCGCCCGGCATCAATATCCAAACAGGGGATGATGCGCTTTGCCAGCGTCATTACCTATCGACCCATTTGCTGGTTTGCATAGGCCTGCGCCTCAGCAAAATCGAGGCTTTGCTCATATAAAGCCCGCCCCACAATCGCACCGGTCACGCCAACATCAGCAATTTCACATAGGCGCTCAACATCCGCCATGCTACTCACGCCTCCTGAGGCAATCACAGGAATCTCAATGGCCTTTGCTAAATCCGCTGTTGCCTTGGCGTTAAAACCATTCATCATGCCGTCACGGCCGATATCCGTAAAGACAATGGCCTCTACCCCGGCATCCTCAAAGCGCTTCGCCAACTCAGTTGCGGCAATATCGGAGACTTGCTCCCAGCCATGCGTGGCGACACGCCCATCACGCGCATCCAAGCCCACAATCACATGCCCAGGAAATTCCAAGCAAGCATTATCAACAAAACCCGGATCCCGGACGGCCTGAGTACCCACAATCACAAAATCAACACCCACGTCTAAATAAGTCTGAATGACATCCACATTGCGGATGCCGCCGCCAATCTGTATTTCAATCTCTGGGTGGTTTTCAGCGATTTGGCGGATGATATCGGCATTAACCGGAAAGCCAGCCATCGCGCCATCCAGATCCACCAAATGCAGACGCGTCGCGCCAGCGGTGACCCATTGCGCAGCCATCGCAACCGGATCCCTGGAGAATACGGTTGAGTCTTCCATCCGACCCTGGCGCAAACGTACACATTGGCCGTCTTTAAGATCAATGGCGGGTATCAGTTGCATGCTGTTCCATCCCAACGTATGAAGTTACTGAGTAATTGCAGCCCGGCTTGCTGACTTTTCTCCGGGTGGAATTGCGTGGCAAACACATTATCCCGACCAATCACAGCAGCAAACCGCCCCCCATAAGCGCAGTCTGCCAACACAATCTCCTGCGTCTCGGGTACCACATAATAACTGTGCACGAAATAAAAACGGGCTTCGTTAGCAACGCCTTCCCACAATGGATGCGTCACGCACTGATGCACCTGATTCCAGCCCATGTGCGGAATTTTCAGCGCTGGATCTCCGCCGGTGAGGTGCGAGAAATGCCGCACCGTGCCAGCGAAATGGCCTAATGCCTCCACGCCGTCATTCTCCTCGCTCCTTGTCAGCAGTGCTTGCATGCCCATGCAAATTCCCAAAAAGGGGCGGGCGGCAATGGCCCGCGCCACCACGTCAACCAGCTCATGCTGATGCAATGCGCTCATACAGTCACGCACCGCACCTTGCCCCGGAAACACCACTCGATCCGCGGCGTCGATAATTGCTGGGTCATCGGTAATTGCAACGGCACCCGCGCCGACATGCTCCAAGGCCTTCGCCACCGAGCGCAAATTACCCATGCCGTAATCAATCACCGCCACTTGCATCAGTTATAGGCTTCCCTTTGTCGACGGCATCGCGCCCTGCAGTGCTGTATCCACAGCCACCGCCATGCGCAGCGCCCGGCCTGCCGCCTTAAAGAGGCTCTCTACCATGTGATGCGCGTTGTCGCCGGCCAACACATCAACGTGCAGCGTTACGCCGGCATGATTGACAAACCCCTGCCAGAACTCCCGAACCAACTCGACATCAAATTGCCCGATACGCTCGGCCGGAAAATCCGCCCGAAAGTACAGACCAGGGCGGCCGGATAAATCAACCACCACGCGGGTCAGTGCTTCGTCTAAAGGGCAGAATGCGTGGCCATAACGGGTAATGCCGCGCCGATCCCCCAGCGCTTTAGTAAACGCCTGCCCCAGCACAATGCCCACATCCTCTACCGTGTGATGATCATCGATGTGACGATCGCCAACCGCCTCAACATCAATGTCAAATTGGCCGTGCCGGGCAATCTGATCCAGCATGTGATCAAAAAAACCCACGCCTGTCTGGCGGTTACCGTTACCGGCACCATCAAGTTGGAGATGCATTTTTATGCGGGTTTCGAGGGTGTTGCGCTCAACCGCTGCGCTGCGTTCATTCATGGGTTCACCGATCGGTTATTAGACGCGGCGCAGAATACCACGCTGGCGCGGCTACCGGGAGTCAGGCGCCACCTCGAGCCAGAAGGTGACTGGTCCGTCATTACATAAACTCACCTGCATATCAGCACCGAAAACACCGGCTTCAACCGGCACATGGCGCTGCCTGGCCTCTTCGACCAGCGCAGCAAACAGCTCAGCCGCTTTATCCGGTGCCGCTGCCGTGGAAAATCCAGGCCGCATGCCCTGACGCGTATCCGCGGCAAGCGTAAATTGCGGCACCAGCAAAAGCCCGCCATTCAAATCACGGAGCGAGCGATTCATGCGACCCGCTTCATCCGGAAACACCCGGTAACTCAGCAGCCGCTCCAAAAGGCGACTAGCGCGCATGCGATCATCGCCGCGCTGCATCCCAACGAGCACCAGCAAGCCGGCCCCAATGGTGGCAACGGGGTTGCCCGCCACCACCACTTGAGCCTCAGTGACTCGCTGGAGCAAGCCGATCAACGCGACGACTTCGCCTTAGGTTTAGCGCTGGGCTGATTGCCCATATGCTCCACCCACTCCTGCATGAAGCGCATCTGCGTGTCCGTCCAGCTCTGCATCATCTCCTGCGAGCGATCGAGCCACTCTTTCGCTAACTCAGGCGCTGAGTCCATGTTTGGCGTTGCGCCTTGCATTGAATCAGCCATTTCCTGCTGCCGCCTTAAGACTTCACGGACGGCCTCTTCCCAGGCATCAATTTGCCGGTGATAGTCTGACTTAAGGGTTTCCGCGCCTGGCGCGACGCCCTGCATGCTATCCAGCCATTGATCAACGAGTCGGCGCTGCGTCTCAGTCCAGGAGTGGATCATCTCTTCGGTCTGTTTATGCCAGTTCATAGCGATACCTCCTTCGGTATTGTGTGGCATCTAAACCCTACCAGCGCA
>LKMJ01004354.1_pt1 | contig 13313 bp, 10 predicted proteins | sample 643391 | NCBI WGS metagenome assembly LKMJ01 (sample SAMN04112250, study PRJNA286221) | soda lake metagenome | biome: soda lake; feature: Kulunda Steppe; material: water; isolation source: sample PL-Br10 brine of Picturesque Lake | place: Russia: Kulunda steppe | collected 2010-07
GAATCGACTGCTCTACTCAAGTTCGTCTTGCTCCGAAAATCGAGTCAGCACTTCAGGATGATGGGAACTATCGAAAGTCGAAACCACAGGAATTTCTTTACGACCCAGACAGTCTGGCTTGAAGAAATCTCTTATACGAAATGCAGGAGAAACCCCACGGCTTTAGCCGTCCTCAGAACGCGGAGCGTTCTGACGACGTGGGAGGAAGCGCGTAAGCTCTGTGGAACAACCTCCCGGCTACAACAGTACCGACTCCCCAACGCTATTGAAAAATATATATAAAGAGTAGCAATTACTGTGACACACATGGCGTGGGAGATAACTTGAACGGTTCGCGTCCGTCTCGACGTGCCTGACGACCGCAAGAGTGACCTCCACGCCACCAACGACAAGTTCCAGTACTGTGCGAACCGCACCGCAGATTGGGCATGGCGCTATCCTGACGAGAGCTGTGTAACCAGCAAGAGTGAAGCTGAGGCCGCAATCTACGACGATCTGCGTGAAGAAACTGACTACCTGCACGCTAATCTCGTTCAGAAAGCTATCAAACGCGCCACCGATGACATCGGCAACTGCGTTGATCGGCTTGCTGACGGCGAGAACACCAGTAAGCCCCACTACGATACGTTCAGCATCGTCTACGACAAGCGGGCGGCCACCTACTACCGAGACAAAGTAAGCCTCGCCACCGTCAACGGCAGAGTCGAATGCGAATACGATCTGCCCGACAATCTAGAAGGCACACCACACGGTGAGTACCTGCTGAACGACGACTACTCTTTCTCAACCAGTACTGTCCACTATGACAGTGAAACCGACGAGTTCTACCTACACGCGGCGATGGAACGGACACTCGACGTTGAAACTCCTGAGAAAGCCGAGCATTCGAGAGTGCTTGGCGTGGACTGCAACGTTGATGACCATATCGCCGTCACCTCAACGGGTGCATTCGTCGGGAACGCTGACTATCTCAACCACCAACGCCGAGAGTTCGAGAAACGACGTGCAAGCTTGCAACAGACGGGAACACGGAGCGCCTATCTGACCGTCCAGCATATTGGCGACAGGTTCGGGCGCTGGAGCGAAGACTATCTGCATCAATGCTCGAAAGAAATCGTCGCTGAAGCCAAGCACCACGGCTGTACGCACATCGCCTTCGAGGACTTGGAGCAGATTCGAGCGCGTCTCAGCGACGGCAAGAAGTTCCAACAATGGGCGTTCCGCGAACTGCAAGAAAAGACCGAGAACAAGGCCGAACTGGCTGGCATCGTGGTCGAAACAGTCGAACCGTCCTACACCAGCCAACAATGCTCGAAGTGTGGCTGCACGCTCGAAGAAAACCGTGACGGCCAACACTTCCAGTGTCTTGATTGTTCGTACTCGGTGAACGCCGACTACAACGCAGCAAAAAACGTCGCCCGGAAACTCGCACTCAAACTCCAGCGAGGGCAGAAGTCCCCTGCTGGAGGGGCGTTCTGTCAGTACGCCCTGAAGTCGGGGACGATGACCGTGAACGCTACTGAAGTGGCGTCCGACACTTATGTATCGGCAGAACGGGAGTCCACCGACAAGCCAACGGCTTCAGCCGTTGGTAGCTGACTCAACTCGCCCTTACACTTTTGTCAACGTGAGTTGGTCAGACTATTCGTGGTTATCCGGTGGAAAAAATGGCGATTGATAGATCAACCCCGGGCCGCCACTTCCCTGTAAGCACTGCTGCACCATCTCAAGCCAGTATGAATGGATTATCTATGTGTGAAGGTTGATGAATGTTGCCGGCCCGAAAATCGTTGTATTCCATGGGTAGTAGTGGCACTGTTTCCATTCCCGGAGGATTTGCGGACGTATGCTAAGAAATCTGCCTTAAAGCAAAACACTTTACTGACGTAGTGGGAAGGGAGGGGTGTATGTGCCAGTTGACTAGCCAACGGCAGGTGAGTCGGTGTGCCGGCTGATCTAACCGTTATTGAGGGATTGTATCGCGACTCTGTCGAACTGATGTGGATTGCAACTGAAATCCGCTCGGAGTATGGACTGGAGGAAGCCCACGCTGTGATGGGGACGCCAGCCAACAGGGACCTGCTCTGTGAATACGATGACGTAACTGAAGAGAAACTCGCCGGCGTAACGCCCGATGATCTTGTACTGGCTGTCGCCGACTCAGAAGCGGCGACTGAAGACGCGTTGGCAGCAATGCAATCGCGACTCGAAACGAGTTCGCGAGACAGCGCCCAGAGTGACACAGAACAGGTGGTCCCGAAGACAGTTTCATCAGCGGTCGACAAAGGAGAGCATTCGCTGGCGCTGATTTCGGTGCCAGGTGAGTACGCTGTCCGCGAAGCCTGGGAGGCGCTCGAAGCCGGCCTGGATGTGCAGCTGTTCTCGGACAACGTCGACCTGTCGAGTGAGCGAAAACTCAAGCAGGCTGCACGTAAGCGGGACCAGTTGGTGATGGGCCCTGACTGTGGGACGGCAATCGTCGACGGTGTCCCACTGGGCTTTGCGAACGAGGTTTCCGATGGTCCTGTCGGGGTTGTCTCGGCGTCGGGAACCGGGCTGCAGGAAGTGTCAGTACTTGTCGACCGCCTCGGAAGCGGTCTCTCGCACGCCCTCGGCGTCGGCGGTCGCGACCTCTCGGATACTGTTGGCGGTATCACGACCTGCCAGACACTCGGGTTGCTCGACGATGACGACACCACAGAGGTGATCGTTCTCATCTCGAAACCGCCTGGCGAACGTGCGAAAGAGGAAGTCATGTCGGTCGTCGATGAGTGTCGCACTCCCATCGTCGTCTGCCTGCTCGGTGAGGAACAGCCGATCGAAGAACCGAAGACAGACGGAGAAACCACCGGCGCTGAGACAGGAGGTGGTCCACGACGAGCAGCAACACTTGCCGATGCAGCGAGGCAGGCAGTCGAGGTAATAGCTAGAAATACTGACCACAACGATATCGAGAAGACGCTCGGTCGGTCAGCTGCGACGTTGGAGTCGTTCGAAGAGTACGCTGCTCGGATATTGGAGAGTTTTGACGGCGATCGGACAACGGTTCGTGGCCTGTTCGCCGGCGGGACACTCTGTGGTGAGGCGGCATTGTTGCTCGACGAGCGCGTCGAGGATCTCTCCTCCAACGTTGGCGTCGGTACAGCCCTCAAGGAGCCACTGGACCCTGCGGGGAATGCGCTGATCGATTTTGGCGCAGACGAACTGACTTCCAGGCGGCCACATCCGATGCTCGATCCAGAACTGCGAACACGGGCGTTCGAGGAGACAATTACTGACGACTCGGTCGCAATTGTCATCCTAGATGTTGTGTTGGGCTACGGAACCCATTCGAACCCGACGGCAGGACTCGCGGATGCGATGGTCGACTGTTCGGATCCACCGCTGGTGATTGCGTCCATCTGTGGCACGGAATCCGATCCCCAGACGCGGAGCCATCAGGTCGCCATGCTCGAAGATGCTGGCATCAACGTCGCACCAAGCAATGCGATGGCTGCCAGACGCGCCGCGATGGCGGTCGACCTGCTACCAACACGACAGGAGGCACCATGAGCGACCTGCTCGACCGTCCTGTCTCGGTGCTCAACGTTGGCCTCGATGAATTCGCGAACGCAGCTGAAAACAGCGGGGCCAGCGTCACGAATTTGGACTGGTCGCCAGCCACCGATGTCGATGATGAGCTGTTAATCTCACTGGGTGTGCTGGCCGAACATACCGATCGCATCCAGCGGGCCAACCGGAACGCAGCCGATCGGATTGTCGAGGCTGAACCAGTCTGGACTGACGTCGTCACCGCAAAAGATGCCCTGGACGACCTCGACGATGCAACCATCCTTCATGCCGGCCCACCCGTTACCTGGGAGGCGATGTCTGGTCCCCAGCGTGGTGCAGTCATCGGTGCGCTCTGTTACGAGGGGCTTGCTGAAACCGTCGAGGAAGCGAAGACGCTCGCAGCGTCGGGCGAGGTGTCGTTCGACTGCTGTCATCATCACAGCGTCGTTGGACCGATGGCAGGTGTCGTCTCGCCATCGATGCCCCTTGCCAGAGTCGAGAACCGCGCTCACGGGAACGTCGCCTACTCGAATCTCAACGAAGGTCTTGGCAAGGTGTTGCGCTTTGGCGCGTACAGCGAGGAGGTCATCGAGCATCTTCAGTGGATGGAGAGAACACTCGCACCCATCCTACAAGAGGCCGTCCAGGCACAGGACGGAATCGACCTCAAGCGACTCAGCGCGGAGGCGCTGCAGATGGGCGACGAGGTCCATAACCGCAACGTCGCCGGGACGGCACTGCTCGTTCGTGAATTCTCACCGACGATTGCCAGCCTCGACCGGCCGCCGGAAGACACCCGCGAGGTGCTTACGTTCCTCGGGGATAACGAGCACTTCTTTTTGAACCTCTCGATGGGTGCCTGCAAGTCGGCAGCAGACGCAGCAGCCGATATCTCCTGGAGTACAGTCCTCACGGCGATGGCTCGCAACGGGACAGAGTTTGGCATCCGTGTGAGTGGGCTCGGTGATCAGTGGTTCACAGCGGAGGCTCCGGTCGTTGACGGCCTGTTTTTCCCGGAGTACGACGCCGAGGATGCCAACCCGGATATCGGGGATAGCTCGATCGCCGAGACGGTCGGTGTGGGTGGGTTCGCAATGGCTGCCTCGCCGGCGATCACACAGTTCGTTGGCGGCACGCCGAGCGATGCGGTGACCTACAGCCGCGAGATGTACGAAATAACCGTCAGGGAGAACCCTAACTACACGCTGCCAGCGCTCGATTTTGCCGGCACGCCGACCGGAATCGATCTCCTCCGTGTCGTCGACAGCGGCATCCAACCAGTTATCAACACAGGTATTGCACACCGTGAACCAGGGATCGGACAGATCGGCGCTGGCGTTGGGCGTGCCCCACGCGAACCGTTCATTGAGGCAGCCCGTTCGTTCTGTGAGGAGTATCTCTAGGCCTCAGTTCGCTCGCGGTTCATCGTGTTTTGAATTCACAGTGCTTGAATCGACCTCGTTATCAACTATAATTCCATATTCGTCCAGTATTTTCTATTTCAAGGTAGTATCCGCCAACTAGACAACGCTTTTAACGGCAACAACAAAATGTGGTGATGAGATGCAACAGGTAAGCAAACAGTATCCGCACCGTCGGGTACTGGTGAGTACAGATGAGTGAGCCTTGTGATCGAGGGGTGCGGGAATGAGTGGACTTGATGTACACGTCATTCCGACAGACGCTCCGGACGACACGAGCGGTCTCGAACACCTATTCACAGCAGAAAGCCTCGACCCAGACAATCTCCTCTGCTTGCTCGGTAAAACAGAGGGCAACGGCTGTGTAAACGATTTTTCACGCGGGCTCGCGACGATGGCTGCCGAACGAGCCATTGCCAAGCACTCGGCGGTCACCCCCGAGCAGGTAAACGAGGAGGTGATGCTCATCATGTCTGGCGGTACCGAAGGGGTGATGACACCACATATGACGGCGTTCAGCCAGATTGATAATCACACAGACAGCTCCGGGACAGCTGAACCACGGCTGGCTGGCGGGGCGAGTCGCACTGATGCCTTCGAACCATCCGATATCGGGCGATTGGCCCAGGTCCAGCAGACTGCCGACGCCGTCCGTACTGCGATGGAACGGGCAGGAATCACTGATCCAGACCACGTCGAGTTCGTCCAGATCAAATGTCCACTGCTGACGGCCGGCAAAATCGAGCAGGCGCGGCGAAACAATCGGACAGTCGTCACACAGGATACCTACAAGTCGATGGGCTACTCGCGTGCCGCGTCGGCACTCGGGGTCGGTCTGGCGACCGGAGAACTGTCACCAGATACCATTACTAACGACGTCATCTGCGAAGACTCGACGATATACTCGAGTGTCGCCTCAACATCTGCTGGTGTCGAACTTGACCACTCTGAGGTACTGGTGCTTGGGAACAGCCCAGACTCTGATAGCGAACTCGTAATCGGAAGCGCAGTGATGGAGGACAACCTCGACACGACGGCTGTCCGGACAGCGGTCGAACGAGCAGGGCTGTCAGGATTCGATCCCGGTTCGGAGAAGATACGCAACGTCCTCACCAAGGCGCAGGCGACCAGTGACGGAACGATTCGCGGACGACGCCACGTCATCCACGATGACTCGGATATCCCGGCAACCCGTCACGCCCGGGCTGTCGTCAACTCTGTCATCGGGGCCGTCACCGGCGACCCACTCTCCTACGTTTCTGGCGGTGCCGAACACCAGGGTCCCGACGGCGGTGGGCCGGTTGCGGTCATCGCCGAAGCCGAGTAACTGTCCAGTTTCCCGACTTCGGTGACAATGTTTTGAGTTCTGCTCAGTGGAAACGGTAACCGACTAGTTTTCTGTCGGCTTCGATCTGGTCGCAGAGTGCGTACACCGTTCCAGGGAGGGAAGCACGACCGTCGTCGCGGTGAGCATCCCGGCAAGGGTATCCGCACCAGAACTGTGTCCAACTTCGAGCAGGTCGGTTGCGCTCTGTTCGATCTTCTCGAATGTCTGTTCAGGCCTGGTGAGTGCCACCAGACAATCAAAGACTGGCTGTGCGGCGTGACCGAGCGCCGCCTGTTCGAGCAAGGCCGCGCTGACTGTCGTTGTCCGGTCGTGAGCGTGGCTGACTATGCGATCCGCGAACGCCTGGATGCCGGGCTGGAGTTCCGGGTCGGCTATCCCCTGCAACACGAGCAACAGACCTGAAAGAAAGTCGTCACCCGCTGGTGTTGCACCGCTCCCACGCCCTAGTAGCGAAATGGGTGTCGTGCCTGCCCGCCCCGTATCCCACGCGTTTGGCTGGACAACTGTCCCTGCAACAGTTGCTGGGCCCGACTGTCTTTCGCGAGGTGGATCCCGGCCCAGCACCTCCAAACAGGCTGTCTCGACGAAATTGTGGAGTGTCGGTGATATTTCTGCCACAGGCGGATCGGCGTACCCTGCTCGAACACGCCGTAGCAACTCGAACTGCCCAAGATCGTCGGTAACACCCTCGTTTGCGACCCACGAGAGGATTCTAGTGTGAGTTCTGACGGGCTCTGTTCCGAACGAGAACCGACTACATGGGTACTGTAGCGCTTGTTCAGTTGATTTGTGCCGCGTCGTCTCCCCTACATCGACGGCGGCAACGAACGTCGACCCAACTGCGATTTTCAAGAGTTCGTCCTCCTCTCTTCGGAAACGAACTGTATCCAGGGGTGAACAGTGATCTCGGAAGGAGAATCCTGGAGGTGTTTCGAGCCCGACCACGAGCGGTTCACCTGCGAGATCCGACACGCCAAGGGCGAATACCGACGAATCGTACCGCCCGACCGTAACTGGCGCCGACACATACAGTGTCCGGTCGAAAACTGCGTCAACGGTGCCAATTACTGTATTTTTCTCATCTTTTTGCAGCTGCTCCCAGAGTGTCCGAAGTACCGATCCGGCTCCGGGGCCGACAGTTGTCCCGGTCAGGCGCATGTAGTGACTCGTCATCATCCTGTTCCGCGGTCGGCTGATGAGACGGCCTCACTTTCGGTTTCGTGAAATTGGGTGCCGGCCGTACCAGAAAGCGCCTCGGCACAGTGATTGAGACTGGTGATAGTCGCGCGTGTCCCACTGCCAGATTCAACGAATCGACACACGGCTTCGACTTTTTCGTACATACTCCCGCGCTGGAAGTGACCTTGCGTCTGGTACCGACGGGCAGTTTCACAGTCGACCGATTCAAGGGCGCGCTCCTCTGGTGTGCCGAAATTGAGTGCAACGTGAGACACATCTGTCAGAATGATGAACTGGTCGGCGTTGAGCTGCGTCGCTAGCTGGGCCGCAGCGAGGTCTTTATCGATAACGCCGTCGACGTGATCCAACCCGTCATCGCTCGGGACGACGGGGAGGCCACCTCCACCGACCGCAATCGGGACGTTACCCGACTCGGCGATCCGCTCGATCTGTCCGGCAATCGGAACACGCTCGGGATCTGGGGACGGGACAACCCGCCGCCAGCCTCTGCCTGCATCCTCGACAAACGTACCCTCTCCCGACTGCTGTCGGTCGCGGGCCTCATGTTCACTGTAGAAGGGCCCGACCGGTTTTATCGGTTCCTTGCAGTGATCTGCCGAGACGACGACCGGCGTCAGCAGCGGCACGGCATGGCAGTCGAGACCCCGCTCCCTGAACGAGTGCTCAAATGCGAGCAACAGCGTGGCACCGATGAACCCCTGGCTTTCGGCACCCAGCGCAAACAGCGGCAACTCGGCTGTCGAATCGGCAGCATCATTGCGCAGCATGCAGTCGCCAACCTGTGGCCCGTTCCCGTGTGCCAGGATAATCTCGGTCCCGGCCTCGCGTTCAGCAGCGATTTGCTCGGCTATCTCCCGAGCGTTGCGTAACTGCTGATCGAATGTCCGTGACTCTGAGGGACGGACGAGAGCGTTGCCACCCAATGCGAGTACGACCCGTTCACCCATCTGTCTGTCCTCCCTGCTCGTGTCGGATGGCCTGTCGACCAGCTTGTCGACAGCATCCTCTCTGTGAACCTCTTGATATCATGTCTATTCGAACTGTGGTCAGTCAACCACGGATGCAATTTATTGGATATACATCCACTTAATAACTTGGGTGCCAGCCATTTGTTTCTCGATATTCCAGTAAACTGATTGTACACCAATGGTGTGAGGCTGTATCGTACTGTGTACTGATTCTCACACAGCGTGGACAGTGGCAGGATCTCACTCCCGACTAGTGACGGCCCAGTCTGTCGGGTCAATCGCGTGTGCATCGGCGGCGTGTTCGGGGTAGGTGGTAAACACAAGGTAGTCAGTCCGATCTTCGAGATACTCCACGAGCGTCTGGAGGTTCGCCTCCGAAAGCCCGCCGATGCGGTCGACGAGAATAAACGGAGAGATGTCCGCGACCTCGAATGCCTGGTAGCCGGCCATCGCGGTGACGAACCCGAGCAGTTCGAGCTCGCCCTCACTAAGTGCATCGAGACTCGCCTCTCGTCCCTCGCGAGCGACGACAAGTTCGAACGTGTCTGTCAGCCGTGCCGTCTCGAAGCCTGTCTCGAACCGTTCCAGAATGGCCCCCATCGCCTCGTCGAATGCCTCCCGGGTCTCGCGGCGGATTCGGGCTTTCCGGTTGCGCAGCTGTTCCAGATCTGTCGTTATCTCCTCACGCTGTTCTTGGAGGACTTCGAGCTGTGAGACACGCTCTTGCAGTTCCGCGAGATCGTTTCGCGTGCTTTCGAGTTCGGCCTCACGGTACTTGATATCGCTTTCGACATCTGTCAACCGGTCTATCGACTCGTCTATCTCCGCGGAAAGTTCATCTATGCGTGTTTCAAGCTCCGACCGTCGTTCGCGTGCCGTCTCCAGACTCTGTCGGTCAGCTGCCAGTTTCTCCTCTAGCTGGGCAATGTCAGATTCGAGTGTCCTGCGTTGGCGACGGTGTTGGGTGAGACGCTCGCGTTTGGCCTCCAACTCTTCAACGTGTTGTTGCTGTCGGTTCGTCTCGGACTGCACCGACGAGAGCTGCTCGCGCAACGCATCGAGGTTCGATTCGACCTCTTCTCGACTGGTCTCGGCCCCACAGGTGAAACAGACCAGCTGGTCTCCATCGAGTTCCCGTTGGACCTCGGTAACGAGGTCCAGTCGGTTCTCGCGTAATACAAGCTCTGTCGCGGAGTGAAGCGATTCGAGTACCTTCTTGTCCCGTTGTAGCGCCCGGAGTTTTTCCTGTGCGGAGTTTAGTTCTGACTCGACTTCCCCGGTATCGGTCTCACTCAACTCTGCCAGCTCCGCACGCTTGTCTTCGAGTGACTGTTCAGTCCGCTCGATGCTCTCTTCGAGTCGATCTACCTTTCGGATGACGCGCTCACGCTCGGACTCGGCCGTCGTGAGCTCGTCTTTCATCGAGTCGTCGTTGGACTGGTCGGCTGCCGCCAGTGATTCGCGCTGTTCGCGTAGCGACTCCAGTTCTGCTTCGAGTTCGTTCACCCGGGACTGCGTTGATGGCAGGCGGCGCTTGGCTTGCCCTGCGCGCTCTATCTCGGCGTCGATCTGCTCGCGTTCGTGCTGGTAGTCGCTGATGCGTTCGTCGATGTTTTCGAAATCCAGCGGACGCAGCAGTATCGATTCGAGATTTCGACCCTCGCGAACGGCCTGACGGAGTTCGTTGTCCTCACCAAGACAGGCAAACAGCCGCGCCCGGACCACGTCGTACTCCTCGGTCAACACTGTCTCCCCATCGTGATCGACCGCCCCGTTTTTCCGGACCAGCTCGACGCGGCCACTGCATCCTGGCCCCTCGTACTCGACAGCTCCGTAATCTTTGCCTTCCATCAGTGGTGTCGCCACCCCGAGTGCAGCCTCCAGAGCACCGATGAAACTCGATTTGCCCTGCCAGTTCGAGGCCTGTACCGCGTTCAATCCGGGTTCGAGAGCTGCCCGTGCTTCGAGGATGCCGCCGACGTTGCGTGCCTGAATCTCCCAGCTCATCTGTCTGCCCTCACTGCTCCAGCATGTTGTTCGCAAATGTACCCCTGCTCAAGAGCAACCTCCAGTGGGACGCGCGTCTGACACTTCTCACAGCTGAGTTGGATGTCGACCTCGACGGTGGCGGCCTCGACGCCAGCGAGTTCTCCCTTCGATTCGAGTGCTGAAAGCGCACTCGCAACCTTGTCGGTGGCAACTGAGCGGCTGGTCGCGATTGCATCGTGTTCCCAGCCCGAATCGCTCGCTGTTTGAGCTTTTGTCTTCCCGAGACAGTCCGTGATGTGCGTCCGAACTGTCCCCCAGGAGACCATGTCAGAAAGCACGCGGTCCACATCGATGCCGTCGGCAGCCAGATCCCTGCGCAACTCCTCGCTGACCAGATCATCGTCGCCGGTCAGCCCCTCGTAGTCGGCTTCGACCCGATTGCCGAGAGTCTCTCGACCCTGTCGGTCGTACACCGTACGCAGGAGCTGTTTATTGAACCAGGTTGTCAGTGGTCTGTAGCCATGCTCGGTATGTCCAGCTTCTCCCTTCCAGCGTACCAGTAACGCTTCGTCGACCGAATCGTGTCCCGGAACAGCCAGGTCATGCCGATTGATGACGGTACAAACCTTGCATTGACTGTCTGCCATTGGTTCGTCTGGAGACCGCGGCAGTTGTAACTCCTTCGATAGCAAACAGGTTTGCGCTCGTTACTGGTGGTCTCTCCCTGAGCAAGAATTATTAACGCCCTTAGTGTGTTAAATCTATGGCGGTAAACAGGCAGTCTACAGAGACCGGAAGTTAGGGAGTACAATTCTTGATCAAACTTTGAGCAGGAAACGGCGTTGTTAGGAAGTGTTGCACAACCGCCGGGACAGCGATCAAACAGCTCTCGGCCGCAAAAACACGCTGTAGGAGAGCAGCAAACGCGCCAACGGGAGCCTGTCTCGAAGAAACTACCGGTGCCGGTGAAGTTATACGACCGCCACGCAATCCCCGTGTATGTCCGTGGATGCGACAGAAATCATCGATATCAGTGAACGATTGCTCGCACAGTACCCGGGTGCGTTTTCCGATGATTTTGAGCGGAATAAACACGAGGTAGAGCGGTTGACCGACATACGCACACACCACACGCTAAACAGAATTGCTGGCCACATTACCAGACAACAGCAACCCGAGGACGGTGAGACAGATGCCGACGATTAGAATCAAAGAGTGGACCAAAGAGAAGCTTGAAGCGGTACGAAATGAGGAAGCGCATTCCTCGTTCGACTCCGTCGTCAAGGCGTTGTTGCGTGACCGCGAGGTTGCACGCATGGCTTCACGGACACTCGATACTGATGACCTGGCTGAACAGCCCCGCGAACCCGAGGAGAAGGCTTTCGATGACCTGACGGTGCTTGCCGAGCTGTCGCACGCAGACGAAGGAATCCTCTTTCTCTGGTGCCCAAACTGTCGTAACGAGGTGTCCCACGTGGTGACCGAAAACCCGGTTTCATTGTCGGTCTTCGAAACGCAGTGTCAGCAGTGTCTCTCACAACTTAACCATCACGCGCTGGTCGTCGCGGAAATAGGCCACCCGGTCGAAGAGGAGCTCGTCGATAGCCAACTCGAGGCGAATCTGCGAGACTGCACGATCGATTACTGGGACCGGACACTCCGAGAAGTTGGCGATCAGGCAGTTGACGTGCAGAATGAGGACGCACTTGTCTGGCAGTTTGCTCAGTACAGCGAACAGTTCAGCTGGGAGTGGCCAGCAGACATTCCGGTGGTCGGAGTTGAGGTTGGCAAGCAGTACCGCAACGAGGCGACGGACGAACTGCTGGCGGTTGTCGAACGGGCCTCTGACCGACGCAACGATATCAACGATCTGCACGTCGAAGTTTGGCCTGTCGAAGGCTCCCGGGAGGATAGCCAGCCCAGGCTGTTAGAACGCGACGATGTCATCGAGCTTCTGACTGACCGCGTGCTCTATACCGCTTAATGAGCCTGCGAGTTGATCCACTTAGTTCTCAGTGACCTTCCGGAGGGCGGCAGCGATACTGGCCACAGTCCTATCCTCGAAGGCGTCACCAATGACAGTCACCCCAAACGTCGGTCCGACCTCGAAAGCCCCGATTGGCACGGTTACGGCCGATAGATCTAGCAGATTCACGAAGTTGTTGTAGTAACCCAGGTTCGAGTTCAATTCGATCGGTTGGTTCCCTACTTCCTCGATAGTGTAGGTCGTCGGAACTGTCGGTACGATCAGTGCGTCAATGGGATCCATGACGTCGCTCGCCCGCGTTTCGAGGGCTGCAAGCTCGTAAAACGCTTCGAAGGTCTCTCGAGCGGAGTAGCCCGCGCCCCGTCCGATAATCTCCTCGACTACCGGATCCGAAGCCCCAGGGTTTTCGGCCATGAAATCGCCAACAGCCGCGAATCGCTCGGCGACCCAGGGGCCACCGTAGAGCAACTCGGCTGCTTCTGCGAAGGGATCAAACGGGACGTCGACGACGTCACCGACCTCGCTGCACTGTTCGATAGCGCCAGCGTACAGTGTGGCTGTTTCGTCGTCACCGAAAAATTCACGATCGGCGGGGGCCGGGACGCCAATTTTTGGCTTTTTGATCGAACTCACCTCGAAGTCGATCGTTGCTGCTTCGCGCCGGGAATGTGGATCGGTGGGGTCGAACCCGCTCGCAACCTGCGAGACACGCGCCGCGTCGGCAACGCCATTCGCGAACACTGCAACACAATCGAGCGTTGCACACGCAGGGACGACACCTGCTGTACTGATTGCTCCCTGGGTTGGCTTGATGCCGACGAGGCCGTTCAGTGCGGGTGGAACACGCC
>LKMJ01004355.1_pt1 | contig 13312 bp, 19 predicted proteins | sample 643391 | NCBI WGS metagenome assembly LKMJ01 (sample SAMN04112250, study PRJNA286221) | soda lake metagenome | biome: soda lake; feature: Kulunda Steppe; material: water; isolation source: sample PL-Br10 brine of Picturesque Lake | place: Russia: Kulunda steppe | collected 2010-07
CTTCATGCCCCCCTCCTCTCTTGCAAGCGCGCACTCCATGCCCCCCTCCTCCCTTGCAAGCGCACACCCTGTCCGCCCCCTCCCAACATGCCTGACTGCAGACCAATACGCAGCATAAGTGGGCCTTGGTCATGGCCCTGCCCTGCCTCCTTGGCGCTGTGGCCTGTGTGCTGGCGTTTGCCTCTGCATTAACTTCCATGCTCATCCAAGGTATGTGAGGCTGGATTCGCCGTGTGCAAGTGAGCTTGTGTGTGATTTTGGACGCGTGAGGGCGCGCGCGCGCGCGCGCGCGCGCGTGTGTGTGTGTGTGTGTGTGTGTGTGTGTGTGTGTGTGTGTGCGCGCGCGCGTATGTGCGAGTTGGCTGGCGCTTCACTCTCCGGCGGCCCCCGCGTGCCTGGGCCTGGGCACGTTTGCGAGCAACCTCTCCATTGTTTTGTTCCACTTTGAACACAACTCCTGTAGGACTCTCCACTGCATCGGGAGGGATGTGGGTCACTGCTGTGGGTGTTGAGGCGAGCTGAGTTGTTTTGGTGCACCCTGCGCATGCGTGCACGCGGGCGTGGAAACTCCTGGCCCTGCACCAATAAAGCCGCAGGAGGCAGTGCAGCCCCATTACGTGGGAGGGCGCCCGCCCCTTGGCTGCATATGCCTTTCACGGGGGCACTGTGTCCGGCTGCATATGCCTTTTGCGAGGGTGCTGTGCCCGGCTACATATGCCTCTGCGAGGGTGCTGTGCCCGGCTGCATATGCCTTGTGCGGAAGTGCTGTGTCGTGGCTGCCATGCTTGCAAACCAGGCAGGGTTGGTTTGGTGTAGCGCACCAACCGCGCACTTGGAGCTCCCTTGGTGATGGCCGGCAATGGTTGGTGAGGTGCGTGCCAGATTGCAAGGAAGCACGACCTAACCCAATGTGACGCATCGCCTCTTGCGCTGCCCCTGTCACACACCTGTTGCACACCCTGCTGCTGCCTGAGGGTGACTACCGGTCATCTGTGCCCGGTAAAACAACTCTCCCCTCCCCCCCCCTTTGCTCCTGTCCTGCCCCTTGCAGCCACCCAGCAACGCGGCCAGGCACGCACCCCACTGGCCCCCGCCGCCGCTGCCACCTCCCCCTCGGCGCCAGACGTGTTTGCACAGCTGCTGGCGGCCGCCGACTTCCCCGCGCTGATCCCCCCCAGCGCCTCTGGCCTGACATGGCAGGCGCGCACCCCCGCACCTGCGCCCACTGCGCGGGAGCCTCACCAGCCTGCAGCAGCCACGGCCCCCACATCACCCTCAGCCGTGCTAGCACAGATGCTGGCCATGCCTGCCCTGTCCCCTCCGGCACAGCCTGTGGTCGCGCGCGAGGTGGTGTGGCGGCAAGCGGGTGAAGCGCCCACACCCCGCGCCAGTGCGTTGGCGCCGCCTGCGTCAGCTGTGTTCGCGCAGCTGCTCGGTGGGGCGGACCCGCCCGCGCTCACCCCTCCGGCCGCCTCCTTCCCAGAATCCTCCACACCTGTAGTGCTGGGCCCCACGGCCAAATCTCCTCCACGGGCAGCCGCAACCGGCCCGCCCGCGTCAGTTGTGTTCGCGCAGATGCTGGCAGGGGCGGACCCGCCAGCGCTTGCACCCCCGGCAGCCATCGCAGCGGCCAACATTGTGTGGCAGCCTCGCAGCATGCAGGAGGAGGAGGAGGAAGAGGAGGAGGCAGCACCCAGAGCTGCCACAGGCTCCGTGAGAGCTACTGAAGGTGCTCACAAGGAGCCTGAGGCAGCAGCCAGAGCAGCAGAGGTGGCGCCTGAGGCAGCGGCCGCAGCGGAAAGGCGGATGGCGGCCGACTCGGCGGCGGCAGCCATCGCAGCCGTGGCTACCCAAGCGGCTGCAGCCGATGCAGCAGCTGCTGAGGCTTCTAAGGCTGCAGCAGAGCAGCAGACGCAGCGGGCGGCCGCATCCCTGGCAGCCAAGGTTGCTGCCGTGGCGGAGGCGAGGGCAACAGGCAAGGCTTCCAGGGCAGTTGCTGGTGCCCCCACGCTCTCACCCCCCCTACCAGCGCCGCCAGCAGCAACAGCAGCAGCAGCAGCAGCTACACCGCCAGCGCCAGCGCCAGCAGCAGGAGCATGGGAGGAGACGGAGGGGGGTGATGTGCCGCGCGCAGTGGCTGCAGTGGAAGCCGCAGCGCAGGCAGCCAGGGCCGCAGCGGCTGCAGCAGCTGAGGTTGAGGAGCGTGCGCGGGCGCGTGAGGCAGCGGCGTTGGTGTCCTGGGAGCGTGCCGTGGACGGCTGGAAGGCGGTGCTGCAGCAGCTGCAGCAGCAGGAGGAGATGGAGGAGACAGAGGCGGCAGGGGGAGTGGATGCGTTTTCGGAGCGGCCACAGGAGGGCCCTCTGCCTACAACACACGAGAGCGAAGCGCCCACCGGCGGTGGGGCAGGTGCCAACTTCGCGCAGTGGGAGGCCGCGCTGAGCAGCTGGTGGGCAATGCTGCAGGCGCAAGAGCAGCAGATGCAGGAGCAGCGTGCGCAGGCGCAGGCGCAGCAGGCGCAGGCGGCGGAGGAAGCAGAGGCGGAGGTGCAGCGCGCGCAGCAGCTCGCCGAGGCGCGTGCGCGGGAGCAGCGTGTGCGGGAGCAGCAGATGCGGACGCTGCAGGCGCAGGAGCAGCAGATGCGGGCGCAGCTGGCGCAGGAGCAGCGCGCTCTGGAGCGGCAGATGCAAGAGGACGTGCGCCGGATGCAGGAGGAGTTGCGCCAGATGCACGCGCAGGAGCACCAGATGAGGGCGGAGGCACAGCAGGCACTGGAGGCCAAGCAGCAGCAGGCAAGGGAGGCTGCGGCTGCGCAAGAGCGGGAACGGGAGCTGGCGGCCAGGGCGCTGCAGGCACAGCAGCAGCAGCAGCAGCAGCAGCAGCAGCAGGCGATGGAGGTTCAGCTGCAGATTGTGCAGGCCTTGGAGCAGCAAGAGCAGGCAAGGGAAGCTGCGGCGGCTGATGAGAGGGCTCAGCGGGACAGGGAGGAGACAGAGTGGGTGGCCATCATGGCGCGCGAAGCCGAGCAGCAGCGGTCCAGGGAGGTGGCGGCGGCTGCAGAGGAGAGGGAGCAGCAGCAGGCTGCACAGCTGGAGAGGGAGAGAGCGGCAGCGCAGGCGGCGGCTGCAGAGCGGGCGGCAGCTGCGGCAAGGGAGCGCGCACTTGTGGAGGAAGCTGAGCGGGCGGTGGCGGCGGCTGAGCGCGAGCGCCAGGAGGCGGTGGCAGCCACTTCTGCGGCATGGACAGCGGCCGTGATAATGTGGCGGCAGATCCAGGAGGACCAGCAGCGGCAGCGGCAGCAGCAGCAGCAGGAGGCGGAGGCGCAGGCGCATGCGCAGGCGCAGAAGAAGAAGGAGCAGCAGGAGGCAGAAGAGCGGGCGCGTGCTCAGGCACAGAAGGAGCAGCAGGAGGCGGAGGAGCGTGCGCGTGTTCAGGCACAGAAGGAGCAGCAGAAGGTGGAGGAGCAGGCGCGTGCTCAGGCGCAGAAGGAGCAGCAGGAGGTGGAGGAGCGTGCGCGTGCTCAGGCACAGAAGGAGCAGCAGGAGGCGGAGGAGCGTGCGCGTGTTCAGGCACAGAAGGAGCAGCAGGAGGCGGAGGAGCGTGCGCGTGCTCAGGCACAGAAGGAGCAGCAGGAGGCGGAGGAGCAGGCGCGTGCTCAGGCGCAGAAGGAGCGGCAGGAGGCGGAGAAGTGGGCACGCGCTCGGTCTGAGCGGCAGCAGCGTCGGGCTGAGGAGCGAGCTCGGGTGCGGGCGCAGCAGCAGCAGCAGGCCGAGGAGAGGCTGCGTGCGTGGCAGGCGTTCCAGCAGCAGCAGCTGGCGGAGGAGGAGGCGCGCGCGGCGCAGCGGCAGGATGAGCAGCGGCGGGTACAGGCACAGAGAGGGGAGGAGGAGCAGGAGGAGCAGGAGGAGGAGCAGCGACGGCGTAAGCAGCAGGAGGAGCCAGAGAGGGAGACTGCGGCGCGCAGGTACGCGCAACAGACTCGTCCCAGTCGTGCTCTGCCTCTACCATAATATCATTACAGGGTACGATTGTATCAGCCATTATATCATTATAGGGTACAATTGTATCATTATAGGGTACCATTGTATCAGCCATTATATCATTATAGGGTACAATTGTATCATTACAGGGGGGGCACCTCATCTGGTGGCCGTGAGAGTGCTCACAGGATGGCCCTCTGACAGAGGAGCAGGTGCGCACAGGATGGCCCCCTGACAGAGGAGCAGGTGCACAGCGCAGGGGGCCCAATGAGTGTGAACCTCTCCATGGTTGTCACTGGTATGGTGTCCTTTCAATCAGTCTTCTGCTGTGGAGAGGCAGAGAAGGAGGCTGCCCGCATTGTCCTCATTGCAGCGCTCTTTTAAGACCCACAGTCCTCCTGCTGCAGAGAGCCAGGGCCTTGACTGGGAAGTACCTGGGTCCTGTGTGTGCGCATGCACAAGTGCGTAGAGGGGCTTGAATGTGTATGTGGGGTAGCTTGGATAGGTGAACACAAACAAGTGTTGGTGAGCACGTCCACGCGCTTTCTTACGTTATCCAAACTTACATTCCATTTTTTCCGTACAGCTTGGGAATGGGCAGGCGGCCTGTGTTGATCTGGTCCGTCAAGCAGAGGTGCCCCACCAATATGGGCACCCTGCTCCTGGACATGAGCATTGCAGCATGCATCAATCTCAAGTGGCTGCAAGCCATCACCCTTCCAAAACGGACATGCATGCATGTGCTTGTGCACGCATGTGGCCACACACGCATGCACACATGTCCACGCGCACGCGCGCACAAACCCGCGCATCCACAGGCGCGCATCCACACATGCTCCCTGTCGCACACTGGTGACTTGCACGCGCACAGACTCGCGTATCCACACACATGCTCCCTGTCACGCACCGATGATCGGCACGCACAGGGCTGCGGCAGTCCAGCAGCTGCGCCGGGATCGGGAGATGGTGAGCAAGCTGCGCAGCCACAACCTGGCGCAGGCGCAGGAGATGCAGGAGACGAGCCGACAGGTGTGCGCAGGAGGGGGGGTGAGCGCGCTCGTTTTGTGCGTGCGCGAGCAAAAAACGCGCGCCCATTGCGCTGCGTGCGCAGCGGCTTTTGCACAAGCAAAGTGGCACCCTCCTCCATGCTTGAGGTCATGCGTGGAGTGGGCGCTGCAATGCCATAGCAAGTTGCCTGTCAAGAGCATCATCATGACGCCTCGTTTTGAGGCGCACTTTGACTAAATGCCTGGGGGACTGAGCTGTTCCAGTCTCTGTCAGTCTCTTTGAGCATTGGGTCTAGGACTCTCCATGCACTTTCAAAGGGGTGTGGTCAAGGGTGATGCCTGTGCTTGCGGTTCGGCGATCGCATTGCACACGCACGCACGCGCGCGCACACGTTCACACAGCAGCAGGCAGCATGTGCTCTCCCAGGAGACCATGGCCCATGCATGGGACACCTCTGCATGTGCACGCAGAATGCGCGCGCGCACCAGCAGCTGCTACAGCAGCTGTCGCGCAGCAAGCTGGAGCTGCTGCAGCGCGAGCGCCAGGCCAGGCGCGAGTCGGAGGAACCTCAGAAGGGCGCAGGGGTGGGTGCATGCAGGGGTGGGTGGGTGAATCCCTCTTGGTGGCAGCCTTGCCGGTGAAGGCAAGCTGATGTTGCTGAAACCCCTTCCTCACCCATTTCCAGGCGTCCCGGTAGTAGGGGTTGCTGTCTGGATGGAAGAGGGGGTGCACGACAAGCTGCCCTGGTCAAATGGGATTGGTTGCTGGTCACGGGTCCCTTTCGACCAGGGCAGCTTGTCGTGCACCCCCTTTTCCATCCAGATGGCAACCCCTACTACCGGGATGCCCGGAAATGGGTGAGGAACGCGCAGGGGTGGGTGCATGCAGGGGTGGGTGGGTGAATGTGTGCCTTTTAGGGATAAGGGAGGGGTGCGTGCGCGCCGGCCCGAACGCGCCAGTTGCTCCCTAGGATGTATTCGTTTGCGCTCTTTTGTGCAAAGTCTGTGAGGGCATGCAGGTGGTGCGTGCAAGTGTGTGGATTGCCCATGCGCTGGCGCAGACTTCGGTGCTGGGATGTGCATGCGCCAGCTCCCCCCATGCAGCTGCTGCTGCAAGAAGTGGGCCTGCAACCAAGCAAACGCATCTGCGCAATGGATTTGCACGGTTGCCAAATCCATTGCGCTTAGTTGACTTGCTTAGTGCAAGCACAGCGCACTCAGCAAATCCGCTAGGCACTCGGAAAGTGGATGGATGCGCAAATGCAAGCTTATCTTTGCCTGCGTGCCGGCACGCGCGTCCAAGCTTGGGTGCAAGGGGCTGGGCGCATGCATGGGTGTTAAGCCCGCTTGTGCATGCAGCCCTCCACACCTTCGCACGCACATCTTACACATTGAGCCCTAGACGCACCCCGTCATTGGAGGGATAATATTATGTACACCAAGCAAGTATCAATGGAGGGATGATTGCTGTGTACAGCAAGTACGCCTGCATGCTGACGCGGGAAGGCTCTCACATCACTCTGTGCACAAAAAGCGCCCCTGCAGCTGAGGGAAAGAGGCCCCCTGGCCCGCTTCTCACACTGGCTGCTGCCTTCATGGATCACAAGGCTGCCTACACCAATCACAAGGCTGCTGCCTGCGTTCCTCAAGCTGGCTCCCCAACCCCCTCACAAGGCTGCTGCCTGCTCTCCTCACACTTGCTTCACAAACCCCTCACAAGGCTGCTGCCTGCGCTCCTCACACTGGCTGCCCAATCCCCTTACAAGGCTTCTGGCTGTGCACCCCACAGAAGCCATTCGCACAGACGCCATCCGCGCCTCAAGAAAGCCGCTCCCACAGCGCATAGTACTTGCCTGCGCCACACGCCATACCTGCCTGCACAGCATATGTAGGTTGCCTGCACACACACCAGTTGCCTGCGCTGCACGTACGCAGCAGGCGGCAGCAGGCTTGGCAGCGCAAGGCGCCAAGGGCGCCATCAAGCCTGCAGACGCTCGCGAGGCGGCGCAGTCACAGCGCGCGCGAGAGGAGGAGGGCATGGTGGAGATGGCGCGCCGGCAGCAGAAGGTGCTGCAGCAGCAGCGCGCGCTGGGGGGTATGAGCAAGCCGTGGCGCTTTGACGCGCGTGCTTGGCGCAAGGCTGGGGGGGGCGACGCGTATGAGCAGGGGCCCCAAGGTGGGGACAGTGACAGCGACGGCAGCAGCAGGGCAGCTGCGCTGGCCCCGGCGCCAGCTGCAGATGCGCTTGTGCCTGAGGCGCTTGTGCCCAGCGCAGCAGGAGGGGCGGCAACAGACGCCCAGGCTGCGGCAGCAGAGGCCCAGGCTGCAGCAGCAGAGGCCCAGGCAGCAGCGGCAGGCCATATGGCAACGGCAGAGGCCCAGGCTACAGAAGGGGCCCAGGCAGCGGCAGAGGACCCCAGGGCAGCAGCAGAGACCCTGGCAGCAGCGGCTGCAGCAGCTGCGCAGGCTGTTGGAAAGGGGGGCGTGAGCGGACAGGAGGGGGCAGCTGGGGTAGCAAAGGCGGCGCCGGTGGCAGAGGGCGCACAGGAGGTGGCTGTGCAGGACTGGATGCGTGGTTTTGTCCTGGTTGACGCTGCGATGCAGGTGTGGCACAAGCCCTTCTACTGTGTGTGCGTGCATGTGTTTTTGTGTGTGCACGTGCGTGTGTGCAGTGCGATTTTTTGAGCGCGCACATGCGGGCTAATCTGGGGTGTTGGGTGGATTGCGCGCGCCTAATGGATGGGCATTGCAACAGCGATTGTTTCTGTAGCCCATCAGAAGTCTGCATGCAGACGTCGAGCATATGCAGCTGCATGCATGCAGCGTGCTGTGCCTCATCTCCCTGTGCGCAGCTTCAGCTTCCTGTGCGCTGCTCCACCTCCCCATGCGCTGCTTCATCTCCTCATGCGCTGCTTCATCTCCCCATGCGCTGCTTCATCTCCACGTGCGCTGCCTTATCTCCCCCATGCGCTGCCTCACCTGCCCATGCCCAGCCATACCCCCCGTGTGCCGTCTGACCCTGCAAAGCACACGCGCGCGCGCGCGCACACACACACACACACACACACACACACACACACACACACACACACACAGGCAGGGACATGTGAGCAGCAGCTGCAGGTGGTGAGCGTCTGACCCTGCAAAGCGCACGCACAGGCAGGGACATGTGAGCAGCAGCTGCGGGTGGTGAGCCATGTCCTGCCCAGCCCCCCTGCAAGCCAAGTGCGCAAGCAAGCAGGGAGCGGCATGTGAGCAGCAGCTGCGTGTGGCGCGCCATGCGCCGCGCACGCCCTGGCCCAACGCTGGCGTGTGCATACAAACATTGAGCATATGTGAGCAGCTGCGTGTGGCATGCCGTGCGCCGTGCAGGCCCTGGATCGCTCCCCCAGAGCACCACCCTCCCCCACGACCGCGCCCCAGGCCCACCTGCAGCCCGCGCCCATGTTCCCACCCCCGGGTCCGTCAGCCACTGGAGGCGCAGCGGGCAGCGCCAGCAGTGGCACTGGTGCTGGTGCTGAACTGACCAGGCGCCCCGCGCGGCTGCCCATCTTCCCGCCCCCCCCCAAGCTCGCGCCGCCACCCTCGTCCTCTGCCGCAGCCGGCAGCGGCGCCGCTGATGGCACCGTCGCGGGCGTGGAGAGCGGCGCGGCGGCCGCCAAGGGCGCAGCCCCTCCACCGGCGGAGGGCGCTGGTGGCCAGGCGCGCGAAGAAGGGGCAGTGGGCGCGGCGGACACAGGCGCGGCGGCCATCGGCGCGGCGGCGCTGGTGTCGCTAGCCATGGCCGACGCTGCCGCGCGAGTGCAGCAGCAGCAGCAGCAGCAGCAGGGTGGCAACAACGCGCTCCCGCTGCCTTCATATCCTGGCCCTGCACCCTTCCTGCCGCCGCGTGCGGCGCTGCCGCCCCCCCGCGATGCCGCCCCTCATGGTATCCCTCCCAGCGCCCTTGCTGCCACAAGCGCTGCAGGCGAGGGTGGTGTGGACGGGGCCCGCCCGGGGCCGGCGCTGAGTCCTGAGGCTGGTGCGGCGCTGCAGAGCTGGGCCCAGGCGCTGCCTATGTGGTGAGTGGCTGGTGCGGCGCTGCAGAGCTGGGCCAGGCGCAGCCTGTGTGGTGAGTGGCTGGTGGTGGCCAGCCGTGCAGCGCACACTCCCCATTTGGTGGGGGCTCAGAACGTCAGGGGCTGCGCGCCTGTGGGTGTGCCAGTGTCGCAAAGCTGTGGGTGCGCCAGTGTTGCAAAGCTGTGGGTGTGGGTTGCACACAAATCAACCAGGGTTGCGGAAAAATTTGTGTGGGTCGCACACGGGTCAAACTCAACCAAGGTTCAGAGAAAACTGGTGTGGGTCACGTGTCTGGTTGTTTGTGAGCAGGTGGGTGTCTGGCAGGGAGGGAGATGGTAGGCATGCGTGCGTGAGCCCCGCCCTCCCCAAACACTCTTGGGTGGGCATGCACGGTGCATTCGCGGCGCCCTTCCTCCCTCCCCCCTCTGCCCTGTAGCATGAATCCTTTCAGTCCTTTAGGCCTCTCATGCCTGAGGTTTGCTTTGTATGTGCTTTGTGTGCTTTGCAGGTACGCGCTGTCGCATGCAGCCTCTAGCCGTGGTAGCGAAAGCGAGCGTGACAGCAGTATGAACAGCAGCAACAGCGCCGATGTGAGCAGCGACAGCAGCAGCAGCAGCGCCGGCAGCGGCAGCGGCAGCAGCAGCGGCGGCGGCGGCGGCAGCGTGCCTGCCAAGAGTGGTGGCGGCAAGGAGGCTGCTTTCGGCCGGACCTTGCAGCCGGGCAAGGGCGCGTCCGCGTCCTTCTGGGCCAACCGACGCGCGCTGCGGCGCCAGCGCCAGCAGCAGGCACAGGCGGCGCGGGCCGCGGGGTCGCAGCAGGCGCAGTGGCAGCTGCAGCAGCAGCTCAACTCCAAGCTTGGCAAGGCCCAGGTGCGTGTGTATGTGTGTGCATGCGCATGTGCATGTGTATGTATGTGCGTGTGTACGTGTGTTCATGTGTATGTGTGTGCGTGCGCATGTGCGGTGTCACTACGCCTGCTGCCACCAGAGTGAGAGCGCCATGTGCACAGCCCCCTGCAGCACGAAGAGTGTGTTTTCTGGGCCTACAAAAGCACCCCAAAGGCTGATGTACCATGGAAGGAAAGAGAGGAAGAGAAAGAAAGGTAGATGCATCGAGCCTCATGTGTGTGCTGCACCACATGTGTCGCGCATCCCTCTCAAACGTGTGTATCTTGTGTGCCTTGCGCAGGCCCTTCAGGCGCAGCGCCCGCCTCCCCCGCCACCCCCGCCCCCACCTCCCCCCCTTCAAAACCGCGCTCGTGCCAACGGCAGAAAGATGTGAGGGGCGCGGCTGTGGTGGGCGCCCTCACGCAGCCCCTGTGCCACAGGGGGGGGTGTGCAGGCGAGGGCGGGCCATGGGTGCCAGTCCAGCAGTGGAGAAGGATCCGCACAGGCCGCAGGCGCTTCGGCTGGGAGGAGACGTAGGCGCGCCCAAGCGCAGCATATGGGCTGTGCCAGCCAGGCCAGCTCAGCAGTGAGGAGGGATCCGCACAGGCAACAGGCGCTTCGGCTGGGAGGAGACTTAAGCGTGCCCAAGCGCAGCGGATGGCTGTGACAGTCAGGGCCTCTGCATGCGTCCGCCCGTGCCTCCTGATGATTCAGAGTTACGTCTCCAGGGAACACGAGGCTGGCAGGGCGTGCAGCCTGCAGGTCTGCCGGAGGGTCCGCCTGCTTGCACGTTCACTTCGTTTGTGTGGGCACGCGCGCAAGAGGTGTGTGTGTGTGTTTGTTGCGCACGAGTGTGTTTTTTGTGCATGTGCGCTGTGCGGCGGTGGCGCACGTGGCCCAGCCACACATTGTGGTAACTGCCGCACATTGGGGTAACTGCCACAAATTGGGGTAACTGCCAAGCCTGCGCCTGCTGCAGGCCAGCGTGTGGCGTGCTGGCGCAGCACCTTAAGACCCTGCGATTCTGCAGCGTGCGCAAAAGCTGGTGCCGTCCGTGTGGGGGCCCCACTGTAAAGGGAGCGTACCATTGCACACCCTCATGTGCACTCGCGGTTGCTCTGTGAGGGGGGGCGCCGACGCACGCCCACACATGCACATGTTGCGAAGAAATACACATGTACTTTTCGAGCTGGACCAGGGTTGCTCAGGCCGCCAAGGGGTGTAAAATGCTAAGGGGTGTAAAATGGTAAAATGCAGCTGGTGTACTGTATGTTGACAGGGATGTCAGATGGAGCCCAAGTATGTCTTGTCATGTGGCCTAGGGTCCTGACCAACCCTGGGTTGATCAAGCTTGGGTGTGGAGTCCAGTCTTGCTTGTGTTTAACTTCGAGCCCCCTTGGCATGTTGAGCTATAGCCAAGGGGTGTCTCATGTAGGTGGTGTATTGACTGGGGTGGTGTGGAGTCCAGTCTCATTTGTATTTGCCTCAAGAGGCCGTTGATGTTGTCAAGCCAAGGGATGTAGAATACAGGAGGCCTATTTGTCGTGGCTGGGCGAGGGTTGTACAGAGCCTTTTGGCCCGACCACTGCCATATGGCAGTCTGCTGTACCATATGGCTGTCTGCTGTACCACATGGCTGTCTGCTGTACCATATGGCTGTCTGCTGTACCACATGGCTGTCTGCTGTACCATATGGCTGTCTGCTGTACCATATGGCCTGCATGCAATGCACAGTAAGAGACATATGATCCCCAAGGTTTTTTGGTGAGGTAGGCTGCCCAGGAGGGTTGACAGTAGCGATTGTGTTTGTCATGTCTGTGGCAAGCGTGTGTGATGTGCAGAAGGTGATGATTGACTAGTGCCAGTTAAGAGAGGGCAGCCCTGTGCCATGCAGAGCGGTCTGGTGCGGGGCTGTGAGTGCACTGTTTTTTTTGTGGCAGGAGCTTCGTCCTGCCAGCGGGCTGCATGAGGCAAGTCCACATTTGCCTCTGCATGAGGCAAGTCTACCTTCATCGAAAAACACTTCCTGGTGTGCTGGTGTTGCTGTCAAGGTCCAGGAGCAATGACGACTCCGTCTGTTTGATCCAGGAGGCCACTTGTTACACTTAGATCTGCTCTTGCACGCCAGTGCTGCAAGCTTTAGGTGCTCCCTTGTTGATGGGCTGCTATTCTAGTGCATCGCTATGGTGCCGTGAGCAAGGCATTGATGCTTGAATGGAAGTGTGCTGCGCTGCAGCAGTGGCTGTAATGCAAACTTTGTGAAACCATTTTGTGTCTAAGTATTGCTTGCGTGCATTGAAAGGAAAACACGAAATGTAATCATGTGCTGCTCCAAGAGCGTAGCAAGGTTTGAAGTGCAGTCATTGATGGCAGCAGGACTCACTTCTCAAACTATTTGCCAGAGTTTAGACTTCATGCTGGACTGACACGTATCTTAAGTTTATTAGTGCTGCCAGCCTAGTCTCTGAGTACAAGGCTCAACGTTGTAAGTTACAATGGGTTAAGACCTTCAGCCACAGGCTGGCAGATGGGTTGACTGCTGGGCTTGCTGGACAGCTAGACAAAACATATCCATAGTCTCAGAAAGAAAAAGAAATTTTGTATGTCTGCTTCAAGAAAAACAGTTTCACATCCTCAGCTCCGACGTTGTCAAAGTAAAAAGCGCCTGTCTCTCCGAAGTTCCTACCAGTTAAATCAGCAAATTGTTCTGCGAATCCCCTTCGCAAATAGTACATTTCTAAGCAAGGGCATAAAAAGGGCATGCTATTCGTCCTGGACATCCTGATGTATCGTCCTGAGAGGTGCAAAAATGCCTGGGAATTTAGAATCGTTGCTGCCTGCACCAGATATTCTGAAAATCAGCAAGACATCCAGGCACAACCCTCTGGGTCAAGTCCTGCGCTTACCTGAATATTTGGAGTGGCCTGGAGGTTCCCACAACTCACGCAGGTTGCATCCGCTAAAACGTGAAGATAAGTCTAAAAAGAAAAAATAAAATAAAATGGGTAGGTTCAAAAGGAAGGAACCAGAGCCCCCAGAACCTGAAATATATGTCCCATATGACATTGCTGACCTTCCTGCAACCAAAAAACGGCCCAACAGAGCTTGTACCTCTCAGGGCAATCCCCTTGTTGGAGTGATCAATGGCTGTGGAGGCAGAGGCCAGCCAGCAGATCTTCATGATGACAGGGCAGCTGATTTTGGAGGTGGCTTTGATGACCCCTTCCTTCCACCTGCACAGGACAGGGCAAAGTGCAAGGATAAGGAGAAACTGGATCAGAACTGGAGGGCTGCTGCCCCTGCACTGCGGGGGCATTACATTAGCCTGGCTCCCCTATATGCTCAGTGGCAGGATGAAGAGAGCTTGTTGAAGGAGCAGGC
>LKMJ01004359.1_pt1 | contig 13308 bp, 17 predicted proteins | sample 643391 | NCBI WGS metagenome assembly LKMJ01 (sample SAMN04112250, study PRJNA286221) | soda lake metagenome | biome: soda lake; feature: Kulunda Steppe; material: water; isolation source: sample PL-Br10 brine of Picturesque Lake | place: Russia: Kulunda steppe | collected 2010-07
GACCGGAGACGAGCCCGAAGAAGTTCCGATCGAAGACTGAGAGTGGTCAGTCTCGGCGAGCCGGTGGCGTCCCCAACCCATCGACGATCCGGAACGAGTCACGTCCATCAAACCGCGTCGGGTCGAACGCCTCGAGTGACCCACCGCCGAGAACCTGCCGGGCGAGCCGCTGGCCAATCGCTGGGGCGCGCATGACTCCATGGCCGTGAAACCCAGTTGCGACGAAGAGTCCATCTCGGCACTCACCGACTAACGGATCGCGGTCTGGCGTCGCAGTACAGAGACCGGCCCAGGAACGTTCGACGGCACAGGAACAGTCGGGGAACCGGTGAGCGAGGTAGTGGGCCATATCGTCGACGAACCCCGAGTCGGCAGTCCGGTCGACGGCGGTTGGGTCGGCTTCGCGTGGGACGACCCCGTCGCCAGCGAGCAGCCCATCAACGTGGGGTCGTCCGTACCGGTCGTCGGTGGCGTCGTACCACATCGGTTCCTTGAGGGGGCCACAGACAGTCAGTGCCTGGACGCGATACGGTTTCATCGGTAGTTCGACGCCAGCGTCGGCGAGGAGCCGGCCACTGTGTGCGCCAGCCGTAACCACGACTGCGTCGAAGACCGTGTTCGAGCCGCCATCAGAAACGACACCGACCGGGTCTGTCTGCACCGAGACGGGCGTCTCGAAGACGAGCGTCGCACCCGCTTCCCCAGCCGCTGTTGTCAAACGCTGTGCATACACAACCGGATCGGTGTAGCCTGCACCCTCGGCAACGGCCGCGACGGCGAGGTCGGCAGTCTCGAGAGCCGGGAATCGCTCGGCAACGGTAGCCGGCTCACAGATCGTAACCGCAAGCCCGTTTGCCTGCATTCGCTCGACTGCGTCGTACAGGCGGTCTGTGGCCGCTGTGTCGCCGTCCTGTGTGAACCAGAGGTACGGACAGTCGACAAACGGAATCACACTGGCGAACCGACGAAACCGCGCGATCGATTCCTGGCCGAGCTGAGCATCTAGCGGATCAGCAAACGCATCGTAACAGACGCCGGCTGCCCGGCCGCTCGCCTCGTTGCCGGGCATATCACGGTCATAAAGTGTCACTGCCGCTCCGGCTCGAACGAGGTCGAAGGCGACAGTTGCCCCGAGAGCACCCGCGCCGACGACAGCAACAGTGGCGTCAGTTCCATCCACCGTGGGAGGCTCAGCAGCCGTCAGTAGCGAATCGGGATCGCTCATCGAGCCCGACCTCGCCGCGTGGATCGTAATGAACGCATGGGCTATCGTCCCAGGCCGAGCCACTTAGCCTCGCGCCACGGTTCCTGTCCGGCCGTGTGTGTTGTTACCACACACAGTACAGGTTGGTATAAATATACAGCGACCTAGGCGTCGGCTATGAACGATTCGCAGCTCGGGCGACGAGCCCTGCTCGCTGGAATCGCTGGCGGGAGTCTGGCCGGGCTCGCTGGCTGTGTCGAACCAATGGCAGAAACCGGGACCACCGGCAGTTCCTCAAACGAGATCGACCAGTCAAATCGTGCAGACGGCTCGACGTACAGCGACGTCTACGAGTCGGTTATCGCGTCAGTGACCCAGGTCAGAGCGTTTGGCGTCGATTCGCCGCTCATCGGTGCCGAGGTCGAGCGCGGCGAAGGGTCGGCGTTTCTGTATGACGAGCGCCACGTCGTCACGAACGAACACGTCGTCGCTGAGGCCGAGGAGGTCGATCTTCAGTATATTACCGGTGACTGGACCGGCACGACGCTCGTCGGAACAGACGTACTGAGCGACCTCGCAGTCCTCGAGGTCGATCACGTTCCCGAGGAGGCCCCCCCACTGACGTTAGCAGAAGAGCGGCCGTCCGTTGGACAGGAAGTACTCGCGATCGGAAACCCGTTCGGACTCGAGGGGTCGATGACCCAGGGCGTCGTCAGCGGCGTCGATCGAACGATCGAGGCCCCTGGCCAGGAATTTTCGTTCCCGAACGTCGTCCAGACCGACGCAGCGGTGAATCCCGGAAATAGCGGTGGGCCGCTCGTCGATCTGGATGGGTCGGTCGTCGGCGTCGTCAACGCGGGCGGTGGTGATAACATCGGCTTTGCAATCTCGGCTGCCCTGACCGATCGCGTAGTGCCGACGCTGCTCGAAGACGGGGAGTACGAACATCCGTTCATGGGGATCAACCTCGCCTCCGTCGACCGCTTAGTCGCCGACGAGAACGATATCGAGGAGACGACAGGGGTAATTGTCGTTGACGTTCTCCCAGACGGCCCAGCAGCGGGCGTCCTCGAAGAATCTGAGCAAACGGTCGAACGCGGCGGCGAGCCCATCCCGGTCGGTGGCGACGTGATTATTTCGATGGACGAGACACCGATCCCCGACCGACACGCTCTCTCGACGTTCCTCGCACTCGAGGTGACACCGGGGCAAACACTCGACCTCGAGATTCGTCGTGACGGACAGGTCCGAACAGAAGAACTGGTCGTCAATGGTCGGACGGGACCGTGAGCAGTCACGAGTGACGATTCCGAGCAGTAACGAGTGCATAACAATTTCACTGCCAGCAAACGAGGGCATACGCCGCCCGTGGCTATGACTGTAGACTCCCGCCGAATCGTGCCTGCCCTCGAGTGTCTCCCAGCCGAAGACGACAGCGAGCAGAACCTGTGTAACACATCACGTCGCTGATGACTGTCCGGGAGCTGGCGAGTGCGATTGGATTCTGGGCTGGCACCCTGCTTCCGATCGCCTACGTGCCGTTTTTCTTCGTCGGAATCGGGTCACCGCGGACACTCTGGGTGTTCGTCGGGCTGGTCGTCCTCAACGTTCTCGCGCTCGTCGTTGGCCACGAGTATCGGCGCTCACGATCTGAGCCTCGCTGACCAGCAGCCGTTGTGGCAGTCACCTATCGAGGAACTGTCTGAAACAATTACGTCTGCTGGCGTTGCCCGTCACAGTATGGAGACAACCTGTCCGCTCTGTCGAATGCGGGTCCCACCGACCCACCAGTGTTGGTGTGTCTGTGGCCAGGCGATGGATCCCCGCTGTTTCGATTCCCACGAGCCCTGGTGTAGCGTCCGTGGCACGGACGCCTGGATCGGGGCCGTCGAGTTCTGACCGAAAGGTTCACTCAAGTCTGGTCAGTGCGTCGACGAAGTTCACTGGTGGACCCACGAGCCGAACCGGCTTCTCCCCAGGTTCGATCGAGACCGTCGCCGGTGGCTCGAGTGACCGTCGATTTCGGCCGTCACTGATCGCGTAGGCAGTCTCAGCGTCGGAGATCTCGAGGGTGACCTCGACGGTCGGATCGACCACCAGCGGCGCCGTCGGCTCACTCGCCGCCATCGCAGTAATCACAATCGCCCGCGTGGTGGGGTAGACCAACGGACCGCGCTCGCTCAGGTTGTACGCCGTCGATCCCGTCGGTGTCGCAACCAGCACGCCGTCGGCATGACTTTTGATGTACTGGTCCCCGTCGACGAAGACCTCGATCGTCCCACCGCTGCCGGGACCACGTCGCGGGCCGTGGACGACGACCTCGTTCATCGCTGGCTCGAGCGTCCAGCGGCCGGCAGGGTCGGTGGCTGTAAGTCGAATAAGCTCACGGCTCTCCAGAGACTCGCCAGCAGCGAGTGCGTCGACGAGCTGTGAGACGACCGCCAGCGCGTCCTCCGGCTGGACGGCGTTGAGAAAGCCGACCTCGCCGAGATTGACCCCCAGAATCGGCACGTCGCCGACGGCGCGGGCCACAAACAGCAACGTACCGTCGCCGCCGATACTGACGACCAGGTCGGCGTCAGCCATCGCGCCGACAGGCGTTGGGTCGACACCGATGGCGTCGGCAGTTTCTTCGTCGATCACCGTGTCGACACTGTGGCCGGCGAGTTCGTCGAGGAGAGTGCCAGCTAGTCGTTGTGCTCGTTCGTTCGCCCGTTGGGCCACGATCCCGACGACCACGTCCATCGAGGCTCGATAGCCGGGCCGCCCACATAAACACGGTTGTCTTCACCCAGCGAGCGGTGGGTGCTTCGAAATCCTTTTAGTCGCGTCACGGGGAACGTAGGGTAACTGAAGATCCATGGATGTCGAAATCGTTTCAGAGGAGGCGAATCCGATGCTACACCGGACTGACGTCACGTTCGAACTCACCCACGATGACGCAACACCAGAACGACTACAGGTCCGTGACAGTCTCGCCGCGAAGCTGAACAAAGACGCAGACGAGGTCGTCGTTCGCAAACTCGACACCAAGTTCGGGATGCGAAAGACCGTCGGCGAAGCGAAAGTGTATGACTCCGCTGACGACGCTCGAGATGTCGAACAGAACCACATGCTCGAGCGCAACAAGATCGGCCTCGAGGACGAGCCAGCAGCCGAAGACGAAGCGGAGGAAGCATAGATGGCCCGTCACGAACTCTACAACGACGACGGAACCACCGACCGCGAGCAGTGTCCACGGTGTGGTGACACCTATCTCGCCGACCACGGCGACCGAACCCACTGTGGCAAGTGTGGCTACACCGAGTGGGCGTAACTGCCCCCGGACGAACCGCTCGTGAGTACCGCGACGCGAATTCTGGGTATCGAAGGGACCGCCTGGGCAGCCAGTGGTGCCGTCTTCGATGCCAGCACCGACGACGTCTTCATCGAATCAGACCCATACCAGCCCGATAGCGGCGGCATTCATCCACGGGAGGCCGCCGAACACATGCACGAGGCAATCCCGCGGGTCGTCAGGACGGCACTCGAGTACGCCCGTGAAACGAGCGACAGGCCGGCCCACGAACCACCAGTCGACGCCGTCGCCTTCTCCCAGGGACCGGGCCTGGGCCCATGCTTGCGCATCGTCGGAACGGCAGCGCGCGCGTTGAGCCAGCGACTCGAAGTCCCACTTGTGGGCGTCAACCACATGGTCGCCCACCTGGAGATTGGCCGGCACACGGCAGATTTTGACGACCCTGTCTGTCTGAACGCAAGCGGCGCGAACGCACACTTGCTTGCCTACCGCAGCGGCCGGTATCGGGTCCTCGGCGAGACGATGGACACTGGCGTCGGCAACGCGATCGATAAGTTCACTCGCCACGTCGGCTGGTCCCATCCCGGCGGCCCCAAAGTCGAAGCTGCCGCCGAAGACGGCGAGTACGTCGAACTACCGTACGTCGTCAAGGGGATGGACTTCTCGTTTTCGGGACTGATGAGTGCCGCGAAGGACCGTTACGACGAGGGTGTTCCGGTCGAAGATGTCTGTTTCGCTCTTCAGGAGACGATCTTCGCAATGCTCACCGAGGTCACAGAGCGTGCACTCTCGCTGACTGGCAGTGACGAACTCGTCCTTGGGGGTGGGGTCGGGCAGAACGCCCGCTTGCGTGAAATGTTAGCAACGATGTGTGCACAACGCGGTGCGACGTTTCACGCACCCGAACCGCGGTTCTTGCGGGACAACGCCGGAATGATCGCGGTGCTTGGGGCGAAGATGTACGAGGCCGGGCAGACGCTCACACTCGAGAACTCTCGCGTAAATCCAGATTTCAGACCGGATGAGGTGGCTGTTGGGTGGAGAGCGAGGACTGAGCGAAGCGAGGGCCTCGAAACAGCGAGCGGTGAGAAGTCGAGCCGCGAGCAAAAAGCGGGCGGCGACGACAGGAGCCCTGAGCAGAGAGCGAGGACTGAGCGAAATGAAGGCCTCGAAACAGCGAGCGGTGAGAAGTCGAACCGCGACCAGCCAGCCAACGGTGCTGAAGCAGTGCTCGCGATCGACCACGACGCTGGCACCGTTGGCAAACACCGGGCGAGGAAAGCCTACCGGCATCCGGCTCTCGACGAGCGGTTACGGAGCGAGCGAACGCGGATCGAGGCCCGGCTGCTCCACCAGGCTCGACGCCAGGGCGTGCCGACGCCGGTGCTGTCGGACGTCGATCCATACGAGGCGCGGCTCGAGATGGAACTGGTCGGCGAGGTCGACCTCCGGGACCGGCTCTCCCAGGATGCCGTGGGGGACGTCGGCCGGCATCTGGCGCAGCTCCACGAGGCAGGGTTCGTCCACGGTGATCCAACGACGCGAAACGTCCGGATTGACGGTGATCGGACCTATCTGATCGATTTCGGCTTGGGCTATCATACCGACCACGTCGAGGACTACGCGATGGACTTACACGTCTTCGAGCAGAGTCTCGTCGGAACGGCGAGTGAGCCAGACAGACTGATCGAGACGCTGCGTGAGGGCTACCGCGAACACGGCGAAAAGCGCGTCCTCGAGCGGCTCACAGCGATCGAACAGCGAGGTCGCTACCGCGAGTGATTGCGTGAAAGTTCCGTTCCTGAACCGCGCACACAATACTCTTATTCAGGGAGACCGTACAGTTGGGCATGGCAGAGAAGCCGACCTCCGGTGAGATTCTCGGCATCCCGTATAACTTCGAGCGTCCGAGTCTGAGCCGGATGCTCTCGTCGTACTGGCAGCCGGGTCAGGGAATGCTCGTCGAGAAACCGTTCGGCGTTGGCTATACGCTGAATCTCGCGAACTGGCGGTCCTGGATCGTTGTCGCCGTTGCAGGATTGCTCCTCTACCAGCAAGAACGAACCAGCAGCGGCGAGAAAGATGTCGCTGACGAACCGGTCGAAGTGATCGTCGACGACGAGTAACGACGCTGTCGTCGTGGACGCGTTTCTCAGATCTTATACCCGATCAGAGAGCGAACCATGTCACCGCTCGAGACGCAACTCCCTGGTTAGGAACGTCGGTGGCTCGATACCGTCCCCCATCGCGTCAGCCACCGCATTAGTGGTACGTGAGTTGACATCCCCAGAGCTGGAATGGTCTGGTAACTCAAAAAATATTCTGGCCGCTCGATGCTCGAGTGGACTAGGTATTTGTTTTTTCGTGATGACGAACACCTGGAATGAGACAGTCGGTTCGCACAGCCAGGGAATCAGATCGCGACGCACTGGCCGCGACGATGGAAGCTGCGATCGCTGCCGTCACTGGACCGTACGACGACAGCCAGCGCCGTGCCTGGCGCGATGCAGTCGACCCGACGCTGTTTCCACTCGCCACAGACAGTGACGAGGTCGTCGTTGCCGAGCGTGAGGGAACTGTCTGTGGGCTCGGCTGGCTCTCACTCGAGTCCGATACGGAAGCATACAAAGAGCCGGTGGATGGCGAGGTGGTCGCGATTTACGTTCGTCCGTCGGCCGCTTGCGAGGGTGTCGGGACGGCTTGCTATGAGTCACTCGAGAGGACGGCCCGCGACCAGTCGATGGAAACGCTTGGCTGCTGGGCCTCACTGAACGCAGTCGGATTCTACGAACGGCTCGGATTCATCCGGGTAGCCGAGCGTGAAATCGCCTACGAGACCGCGCCCCTTCCTGTTGTCGAGATGCGACGGACACTCGTGTAGCACCGACGGCTATTTGCCCCGTGAGCGAGCGCGCTTGCACATGCCACTGCGATTTGTCACCGGAAACCCGGGGAAAGCACGCGAAGCACAGGCGTATCTGGCAGAGCACACAGAGGTCGAACAAGTCGAGTACGACTACGTCGAGATACAAAGTGACACCCTCGAAGGCGTCGCGATCCGTGGCGCTCAGGATGCCTTCGCGGAACTGCCTGGGGAGGAGCCGGTGCTAGTCGACGACGCCGGGCTCTTCGTCGACGCCCTCGATGGATTCCCCGGTCCCTACTCGGCGTACGTCGAGAACACCGTCGGCATCGAACGGCTCTGGCAACTCGTCGAACCCGAGGACACCCGGCGAGCCCGGTTTCGGACCGTTCTCGCATACACCGACGGTGAGCGGACGAAGACGTTCACCAGCGAGGTCGCGGGAACGATCGTGCCACCACGAGGCGACGGTGGCTTCGGCTACGATCCGATCTTCGAGTACAACGGCCAGACGCTCGCAGAGATGTCCACCGAGGAAAAAAACGCCATCTCACACCGAGGGCGAGCACTCGCGGCGTTTGCCGACTGGTACGCCGACCGCGAGTAGCCGGTTCACCTAGTTTATGTCGGCATACGCCCCGTCGGCGAGCGCCTCGGCGACCGACTCAGGGTCGAACAACCGAGCGAACGCGTCGGGGGGACGAACGCTCACCGACACGCGCGGCTGGAGTGTTAACCCGGCGGTCGCCGAGCGAAGCGACTCGTCGTAAGAGAGCAGGTGAGCTGCCCGTCCCTGGTAGGCCGACGCCAGCGCCGGGTGATCTTCCGGTGGATGCTCGACGCAGATACAGTCGGCAGCCAACCGCTCGCGGTGGGCTGTTGCGAGCGCGTCGTCGGCCAGTGCTGTGACGAGCCGCTCTGTCTGAGCCAACAGCGGGTCGCTCGCGACGAGGTCGACCCACTCGTGATCACGGACGTACGCGAGTGCATCCCGGGCAGGTCCACCGACCAGCAGATCGGCGACAAGCACCGGTGGGTCGGCGACAATTCGCGCTGGGTGGGGGTGCTTAGCCATCGTCGACCTCGTCGTCGAGTTCCTCCGCCCACTGAGTGCGAATCTGCTCGCAGTCGACGTCGTAGGCCGCCGCGCGTTCGAAGAGACACTCCCAGCTTGCGGTCATACTGGCTCTCAGCGCGCGAGCCATAAAAGTCCGCTCACCATAGAGCAGCACGCCTAACTCGCCGGGGAACTGGTCACAGGTATGGACTCGAGCAGCGCAGACACCACTCACACAGCCGTCTGTCGAGCGGTCACACCGAGATGACGGACCTGCTCTTGCTCGAGGTCGCGGTCACCCTCGACGTCGGGGAACGGCTCGCAGAGGCAGGCGGTCTGGTCCAGTACGCACTGGTCGTCCTGTTCGCGGCGATTCCAGTCGTGGAGATTCTGGTCGTGATTCCCATCGCGATCGGGTTGGGGCTTGACCCAGTCGTGACCGGGGTCGCAGCCTTCGGTGGGAACGTGGGCTCGGTCTATGCGTTGGTCTGGTCACAGGGACGGCTCGCGACGTGGTGGCGGGAGTGGCGTGACTCGGGCGAGCAGACAGATGACCTCGAGAGTGGTCGATCGGCACGTGCCCGTCGCATCTGGGACCGGTACGGACTGCCCGGCCTCTCGATTGCCGCACCAATCTTGACCGGGGTCCACCTCGCTGCCCTCGTGGCGCTCGCCGCGGGCAGTCGCCGCCGGGCCGTGTTGTGGTGGATGACGATCGGAATCGCTGGCTGGACTGTCGTACTCGTCGTCGCCAGTATCTTCGGCAGCTCGCTGCTCGGAATCGTCTGATCTCGGACCATCACCGCTTTGTATAACCTCCGAATATGCCACGGTATGCGAGACCCGACACCCACCGAGCGACCGGTCGCGCTGACGATCGCTGGCAGCGACTCCGGCGGCGGGGCCGGCATCCAGGCAGATCTGTCGACGTTCGCGAGCCACGGTGTCTTCGGGACGTCGGCAATTACGGCAGTGACAGCTCAAAACACCCAGGGAGTACACTCCGTACACGTCCCCCCAATCGAGGAGATCGACGCCCAACTCGAGGCCGTCCTGACCGACTTTGCGGTCGGGGCCGCCAAGACGGGGATGCTCGCGACGAGTGACGTCGTCGACCTCGTGGCCGAGCGTGCTCGGGAGTTCTCGTTCCCATTGGTCGTCGACCCTGTGATGGTAGCAAGTTCCGGCGACCGGTTGCTCGACGAGGCTGCAGAGGAGGCCTACGAGTCACTGATCGCCGAGGCAGCGGTCGTAACGCCAAACGCCGACGAGGCAGCCGTTCTCACGGGAATCGAGGTCACCGACAGCGACAGTGCACAGGCCGCTGGCGAGGCGTTGCTCAAGTTGGGGGCCGAGGCCGCGTTGATCAAAGGAGGTCACGTCCCCGGGGAGACGGTTACCGATCACCTCGTGACACAGGCTGGGACGACGACGTTCGAACACGACCGAGTCGACACCGAGGCCACCCACGGTTCGGGGTGTGCGCTCGCAGCGTCGATCGCGGCTCGGCTGGCTCAAGGTGAGTCACTCCAAGCGGCAGTCGACGAGGCCACCGACTTCCTCGCCCGGGCAGTCGAACGCTACGACGATGTCGGGCGTGGTCCAGGGGCCGTCAATACGAGCGCTGATAGTGACAGTTTGGCATAAAACTATTTGCAAGAGCCGTTCATCTGGGCGTGTAGATGGGGACTGGACCAGCCAGCCCACAGAAAAGATTGAGCCGACGCTCGCTCGTGGCGACGATCGGAAGCGGAGTCCTGGCTGGAACGGCTGGGTGTATCGGTGAGAGACGAGAAGAGAGTCCGGCCGCCGACCTTCCAGCTGTGACGTTGTACGACGAAACAGGGACACCCGTTGAACTAACAATTGTCTATGACGTCGGCTCGTCGACACACGAAGCGGTTGTGACCGAACTCGCCCGACACCTCGAGTGGGTCGGAATCGAGCTGGCACTCGAGGGACGGCCAGACATTAGAGAGGCGTGGTCTTCGAGACCGCTTCCGGAGGCTGACCTCGAGGAGTTCGAGTGGGGACCAGATGGCGCGAACGCCGGGCCACCTGACCGGACGGAGACAACCGTCGAGTGGGATCTGCTGTGGGGAGTCAGTGGAAACTCGTTTCCACGAACGCCGGCTGAGACCGCATCCTTCTTTACGCGAGATGGGTCGGCGAACGTGTACGGTTACGTGCCCACAGTAGATCTCCGTGAGAAGTACACGACAGCTCGGCAAGAGACAGATCCGGAGCGACGGCGTGAGCGATTCAGCAAGCTATTCGAAACGCTCAGCGAGGATCTCCCGGTGAATCCGATGTTCTTCTCGACGGAATTTTGGGGGGTTTCCTCCCGGATCACGACCGGGCCCGATTTTACCGAGTACGGTGCGGAGTTGGCCGCGGCCAACCGGTTTCGGGACGAACGAACAGTCGGCGGCGATTTCGTCCAACTGGAACACGAACCGATGCGGACGCTGTATCCTCCCGAGGCCACCTTCGAGAACGACTGGCGACGACTATCGTTGCTGGTCGATGGTACCTACGACATCAATTCCAACGGCGAGGTCGTCCCGCTGTGGTTGTCGGTCGACGATCCCGACGACGACGCGACGGTGTACGTCTGCACGCTCCGGGAGGGACTGGAGTGGGGAACGGACGCGACGGGGACGGCCTACGGCGAGCTAACCGCCGACGACTGGGTATTTTACCTCGAGTTTATCCAGGGTGTCGCCCCGGACGCCGCCGACGCCTGGGACGGTGGGCTCCCCTCAACAGCAGCCGCCGACTGGGAGCCAGTCGAAACAGTCACCCAGACCGGTCGTCGTGAGTTTCAACTCGAACTGTCCGAGCCAGATCCCGCGTTTCCACTCCGTCCGGCACTCTGGAAGCACGTCTGTCTGCCGAAAGCGCTGTCCGAACAGTACATGCCAGACGCCGACGCACTGCGGGAGTCACCAGAGATCCGGCAGTTCACCTGGACCGGGAATCTTGGCCCGTACACCTTCGTCGATCGGACGGCCGGAGAGGCCGGCCAGTTTAGCGTCCAGCGCAATCCCGACTACTACATGCGTGAACACGCCACCGAAAGCGACCTCCAGGAAATGGGTGAGAAGTGGGCCGAGGCACCGTACTTCGAACGGTACCGGATCGATACAGAAGACGAGACGGCCACTGCCGTCGAGCGGTTCAGACAGGGAAACGCCGACGCGATGGAGCTGTCGACTGCGTACGTCGACGAGTTCCGTGACGAGGTCGACGCCGTGCGAGTCGAAGCGAAGCGAACACCGTTTCTCTCGTATCTCCCGTTCAATATGCGGGCCAACGGTCACCCGTTGTTGGACAAACGGGCTGGCCGCGAGGCACTCTGTCTGGTGATCGATAAGACGAGAATTGCCTCGGCCGTGCTGCGAGGGCACGTCGAGCCGGCTCGGAGCTGGCAACCTATCTGGTCTGCGTACTACGATCCGGACACGGCCCTCGAGTACGGAATCGACGTCACCGAAGCCGACGTCATCCGGGCACGAGACCGTCTCGATGGACTGGACGGTTACACGCTTGAGGAGACCTGAAACGAATGGGACCGACCGAACCGACGAGCGGTCGCTCGTTCGATAGTGGACTGACGTGGTATTTGCTGGGACGACTCGCCTGGACGGGTGTCGCAACGCTGACGATCCTCACTGTCACGTTCGTCCTGATGGACGTTATTCCCGATCAACGGCTGCTCGAGGCAGAGTTCTACGCAGCCCAACAGGGAACCGCACTCGAGGATGCAGCCGGTTCAGTCACAGCACAGCGCGGGCTGGATCAGCCCGCCCACGTCCGCTATGTCGAGTTTCTCGCGAGCCTGGCACAGGGAAACTGGGGCTGGTCACACGAGTACGAGGCACCGGTCCGGACAGTGATCACACAGACCGTCCCCTACACGTTGCTGTACGCGCTCCCGGCAGCCGTCCTCGCGACGGGGGTTGGCGTGGCCGTCGGGCTCGCCGCTGCGGTCACGCAACACTCGGTCGGCGATCGGCTCGTGACCGTCGTTGCCTTCGTTGGGCTCTCGATCCCGAGCTGGTGGTTCGGTATCGTGACGCTGGTCGTCTTCGGCTCGCTGCTCGGGTGGGTCGACGTGGGCTGGAACGCCGACCTCCCGCGGTCGGCAGACGGCGGCTTCACGTGGCTTGAGCGTGCCGATGACACCCATCCGGCCTTCGTTGGCGAGTCGGTCACCGAACCCCGCTACGTCGGAATTCTGAGCCCAGCAAACCTCACACAGCTCGTTCTCCCAACACTCGTACTCGCATTCAGCGCGGCGGCAGCGGTTACACGCTACGTCCGTGCCGAGGCCCTCGAGTACGTCGATCGAGCGTTCGTAAAGACCGCACGAGCGAAAGGAATCAGTACCCGAAAACTCGTGATTCACCACGTGTTCCGACCAGCGGCGGTCCCACTGACCAGCGTCCTCGTCGGTCGAATCCTCGGACTGGTACTCGCCGGCTCGTACCTGATCGAGGTCGTCTTCGGCATCCCCGGGATCGGTCTGGCCGCCTTCGAAGCGATGCGTACACAGGACCACGACCTCGTCCTCGTTACGATTCTTATTCCGACCGTCCTTGTGTTACTCGGAACCCTGCTCGAGGACGTCAGCTACGCACTGCTCGATCCACGGATCGGCGACGGTGATCGGTGATGACAGACGAACGTGATGACACGGACGACCGCCCACACCGCGAGACGGTCGACTGGACGGCGATCGACCAGCAGCGCGGTCGCCCATCGCGCGGGGTGGCCCTGGTCGCCGCCGGCGGCCTCTGGCTGCTCGGAGCGACCGCCGACGGGATCAGTCGACTCGGTCGCGGTGATCCGGTGGCGTTCCCGGTCGTCGGCTCGGTCAGCAC
>LKMJ01004361.1_pt1 | contig 13304 bp, 13 predicted proteins | sample 643391 | NCBI WGS metagenome assembly LKMJ01 (sample SAMN04112250, study PRJNA286221) | soda lake metagenome | biome: soda lake; feature: Kulunda Steppe; material: water; isolation source: sample PL-Br10 brine of Picturesque Lake | place: Russia: Kulunda steppe | collected 2010-07
GATGGAGTACCGGGTATGATGGAGTACCGGGTATGATGGAGTACCGGGTATGATGGAGTACCGGGTATGATGGAGTACCGGGTATGATGGAGTACCGGGTATGATGGAGTACCAGGTGGGATTGCATTTGTGCTTCTCCCCCCTGAGGGTTTTTCAAATCAAACCAGCCTGTCCTGCGTATACATTGTATTCCAAGCCAAATCATCTGCTATGCTGCTGCAATGGTTGTGCACCAAGAAGGTGGGCCGCGCTCAAACGTTCAAAGGACAATGATCGGGATGCCTGATTGAGATAAAGCAGGGGTTGCATCCTACATTGCACCTGTCTAAAAACACAGGTTACGATGCAATTTGCGCGAGAGCAGCAAGTACATGCATTTATGACGAGTCCACACTTAAGGGACCCCGCGCAGTACAAGGCTAGCAATACCTTGCCTCTGATGCCCTCTGATCTGTGCTCGGCCTTGCATGCTGCTCCGGGCTCAGTACTTAGACGTTAGCCAGGGTGCGATGACTCTAGGCGCCTTGGCTGCATCCTGGGTGGGAGGCTGACGGGCATGTGTGCCTGTTCTGCGCGCCGCACACAGCTGGAGAGTGTGTTCCTGCACCACTGCTACAGCACGGGGGGCTGCCGCCTCACAGGCTACACACCAATCTCAGCCTCTGGACCAAATGGAGCGGTGCTCCATTATGGCCACGCAGGCGCACCGAACGGTGAGTAGCAGAGTGCATGCACTGGTGATTTCACCTTTCATTTTTACGAAAGTAGAGTAGATACTAGCACTTGCCCTGAGACAGCATGCTGTCCTCCAATATGGCCACGCAGGTGCACCGAAGGGGGAAAAGCAGAGTGCATGCACCCCAGTGTTTTCCAGTGCGGCTTGATTAGGGAAAGGAGTGGGAGAGTGGCACCTTTCCCTCTCCACCTCATGGATAGTCGTTGACAGTGGCATTCATCCTGAGACTGCACACTGTACCTGTATGCGTCTCATTCTGCCAACGTATTGAGTATGCCAACTCCTGCTCTTGCTCACTGGACGCACATCATTTGGGAATTGACCCGCAGACAGGCAGACCCAAGCAGGAGACATGATGCTGATGGATATGGGCTGCGAGTACTACCGATATGGCTCTGATGTGAGTTCCAAAGAGTGTGTTCGTATGAGTGTTGTATCATTTTTCCTCTTCCTCCAAAGGGAGTCCCTAAAAATAGATTTATATAAGTACTGATGGCCCAAAATGAGTCCCACCAATGGTTGTGTATGAGGACTATTGATATGGCCATGGTTAGAGTCCCCACTTATGGGTATGTACCTTTAAAATGGCTTCAAGTGCCGCATTTGCACCTTTAAACCAGCACTTGCACATAGCACAGCACAGCACCTTGCTGAAAGGCTCCTCCTTACCTATCCCAACCCCCGTCTGTATGTCAACGCAGCCCATTATCCAGTTGGTGCCCGTGGCTCCCTTTTTTATTTTTCCAGCTCTCCTCCATACTTTTTTGCACCAAACTGAACTCGCCCCTCCCTCCCTTCCTCCCTTCCTCTCGCACTCACAAAAAAAATCCTGTTTGCCAACCTCTGCAGATCACTTCCTCCTGGCCCATCAGCGGCAAATTCTCTCCCCAACAGGCAACCATCTACAACGGCGTCCTCAAAGCGTACCAGACTGTGAAATCGACCATGAAGCCCGGCGTGTCGTGGCCGGTCAGTGGGCAGTGCTTGCCCGTGTGCCATTGTTTTGGGGCTTGTTAGATGTTTATTTTTGCTGCTGGTGCCAATATGTCATGGAACTAACTCATGGCAAGTATTCTTAAATAAGTGTATGTGTGAAATTGCATGTAAATTTTGGTGGTCGGCTGGTTATTTGAAGAATATGAAGGAACACTTCTTGCAGAATCTCACATGTGCATCTTTTCTTATAATCCTTTTATCCTGTCATCCTTTCACAAGTGTTCTTAAAGCATCTCTTTGTTGGCCTATCAAGACATGGCCAACATGCATGGATACAAATTCTTGCATTCAAACACCTGCTCAGTCCTGCTACATCTTCTTCATCCTTCATCCTCAGTAATTAAAGCATGTTGCTGCACGCACATATTGCCTCCTGTTGCGCCCAGGAAATGCAAACCTTGGCCTACCGCCTCATCCTGGGGCAACTTGTGTCAGCTGGCCTGCTCATTGGCTCACTGGACGAGCTCCTTGACAAGGAGATTGGAGCTCTGTTCAGTAAGTGCAGAGCCTGAATGCCGCTCAATAGTTGTGTACCTTGTTGCACCATGCCAACTTGATTAGCTATCAATCTGCCCCTGCTCTGATGCATCTGTGCCACAATTGATGCCCAGTTTAAGACAGCACACTGGCCAGAGATTTACACTGGCTGTGCTTCATTGTTTTTTATACAACTTATAATTTCACCGTTTCCTAGAAGATTGGCATGATATCACCCGCTTCTGCTTCCCTGTGCTGGGGAGGACTTGTTCACACCTGAGAGACTGGAAATTGACCATTGTCATTGCTTTACCTGGGTATGAATGAGTTTGCAAGGGCCATCAAGATTCTTTTGAGCTGCCACGCTGCTCTATCACCACAGAAGAAACTTGCAGTGCCTTTTTGTCCTCCACTCCTTTAATGCTCTTGAAACATAAAATATATGCTGATGATTTGATTACTCATATCATTCAAAAATGACAGGCAGTTGATTCCCATTCCTGCTGGGCGCGTTTTACCTCCTGAACATTGCTTTGCACATAGCATGGTGCTGCGCACCCTGCCTGTGCTGTACCAATCCTGGCCATTGTGCGTCATTTGTTTGTAATACCAAGCAGCTGGCTTTAATAAATGGCCTTGGCATATAGAATTTCAAACAGCAGCATTGTTTCTTCTCAAAGGAAGACAGCAGCAACAGCAACAGCAGCAGCAGCAGCAGCCGTAGCAGCAGCGGCAGCCTTGGCCTTGGCTTAGAAGCCTGAGCTGCCCAAACAGCTGGTACACCTCTTTCCTTGATCCTTATATAGGAATGAGCATTTCCACCTCAGCATCATCGACCTGCAAGATCAGCTCGTACATACGTACACACAATCCCCCACGCGCACGCTCGCATGCACACACACATGCACGCACGCTTTTGCAGTGCCTCATGGGCTGGGTCACATGTTAGGCCTGGACACGCATGATGTGGGAGGCTACCTTCCAGGGACCCCTGCCCGGAGCCAGCGCCCTGGTTACAAGTCGCTGCGGACCGCGCGCATCGTGAGTGTAGTAGAGCTGCCTTGGTTGCAATGGGCCTGATTGTCCGTCGAGCCCCTGCCGTTGCACAAGGTCTCAGATTGCTGCCTTGGTTGCAATGGGCCTGATTGTCCGTTGAGCCCCTGCCGTTGCACAAGGTCTCAGATGCCGTTGCACAAGGTCTCAGATGCCGTTGCACAAGGCCTCAGATTGCCGTTGCACAAGGCCTCAGATTGCCGTTGCACAAGGTCTCAGATTGCCGTTGCACAAGGTCTCAGATTGCCGTTGCACAAGGTCTCAGATTGCTGGACACAGAGCAGCTTCCTGGAGGGAGCAAGCAAGGTGAGCGCCCTCCTCAGGCGCTCAGGGCGCCTGTGCACGGCCGCTCAGAAGTGGGTTGAGAAGGTAGTCCTGAATCGGTGCTTCCTTGCGATGGAGAAAGCACATATGTGATGAGGAGCCATGGAGCGCCCCTTGCAGCTTCCCGCAACAATTTGCAATCAGCGGCCACATGACGCTCCTAGCATCTGCCCACAAGATCAACAGCTGCTTGCAAAGGCTTTTGCACTCCTTGCATCTGCCCACAAGATCAACGCCTGCTTGCAAAGGCTTGTGTGGGATCCTTGGACCCGCCTGATGCCAACCCTGGCTCCTCCATGGCTGGAGCCTACGCCTCCTTTTGTTGAAGGTCTTAGCTGCGGGACCTGCCCGGCCCTGGCTGTGAGACATGCGTGGGTCTGTTGCCCAAACCAGGGCTGCATGCAGTGCTGCCTCTGCCGCTCAGATCTGGGCTGCATGTGGTGCTGCCTCTCCTGCTTCAACCTGGGTTGCGTGTGGTGCTGGATGTGGGCCTGAGCGCCGGCAAGGGTGGGATGATCGTGACATGCTTCTCTGCCACCTTATGCACATATGCAGCTGGAACCCAACATGGTCATCACGCTGGAGCCTGGGTGAGTCCTCTGCCAAAGTGTCGTGCGACTCAAACACCATATGGGGCCAAAAGCTGCGCAGCCAAGACCCCATGCGGGCCAAAAGCTGTGCGGCCAAAAAGCCATGGGGCTCATGGATGAGCAGTGCTCTTGCCCTGTGTTTGCCCTGAATGCTGAGACACACACGGCAGCGTGCTGGGTCTTCGTTTGGGCTGTTGTTTTGAAAGCCGTGCAACTTGTGAACTATCGGGTTGGCTCTTTGATTAGGCCCATGAGACTCAAAAGCATGGTTTTTTGACTGCCTGCATGCAACTCAAGTTCTGGTCTGATGCCACACTCCTCCTGACCTGTTGTTCTTAGAGTGCTGGGACATTATTTTTTGCGTGAGACAATAATGTGTGCAAGGCAACTGATTGTGCAGCCGCGCACGAACAAGAAAAGAGAAGATACACATGCCCATTCCGACTGAAAGTGGCAAGAAATGCCAGATGCAGCGTATGGCAACTTTTATAGCAACTATTTTACCACTCAGTGCTTAGTCTGCACTACCATGCTCTGTCCGCCCACAAATGATGAGTGTAGTTGACGGAGGCTGCAGGATTTACTGCAAATAACCTATATTGCTGTGCAGGTGTTACTTCAACCCCTCGCTTCTACTGCCCGCTTTTGAGGTGAGCCAAGCTGGGATATAGGATCAAGATGCAGAGAGCTGCTGCGTAGATAACAGCGACTACATTGACAGGAAAGGTCACTAAGACTTCTTGCACTCCTGAAGTTGCAAGACTACGGAGCTTTAAGGTTGGGAGCAGCATAAGGCCCCAGCTCCCGGGTGGCGGAAAAACACGCCCGCAGTCTGCAAGCCTTCAGAACGATGTTCAAGGCTGTGGAGGACACTTACTTAGCTTAAACTCCCTGTCCATGTTTTCTCACAAGCAGCCTTTTTTCTGCTGGCCACCCTCCGTCCACTCTTCAGTACTCGGCTCCTCCGTTCTCTAGCAGACTCCTTATTTGAGTTATTCTCTGACTCGACGCGTGCACGTTCTCTTCCAGGACCCTGTCCAAGGACCCCACTTGGTGAAGCAAGCCATTGAGCCCTTTATGGCATTTGGAGGGGTGCGGCTGGAGGACAATATCCTCATCACAGAAGGCGGCTGTGAGGTGGGTGGCCAAGCAGTACTGAGCTTGCACTATGCCTTTGGTGGTCTTGTAATGCAAGACCTGCAAGGTAGACGCTATCTGTGCTCGCCTCTCATGCACGCCCTCAAGTCGCATTCTTAAATAGTCTGGTTGATTGCTGGTGCTCACACAGCAGCCCTGACGGTGAATTTCTCTTTTATCCAGGCATACGGCCCATTGATCTGACCTGCAAATGTCTTGCAGATGACCATAGCAGCCGTCCTGTCACCACGATCCTACAAGGCGTGTCTGTTTCCACCAATGCATTTCGTCGCTTTTGCAGTCCTTCACCAATGTTCCAAGGACCGTGGAGGAGATTGAATCTGTGATGGCAGGGGGATCATGGCCTTCTGCTGATGCAGGTCCATCCTCGCCAGCTGCCAAGAAGCAGAAGTCTTAGGGCTCATGGGCCTTGCTTATAAGAGAGGTGCACTTGCAACTTTTTTCTTGTCAGCTCAGGCTAGCGAGCTATGTAAGCACAAACTGTACAAGAGGCTGGACCAAATCTACAGCTTGCATGAGGTGGACTCAAGAACACCTGCGACTCTGTATCTTTTGAGTTGGAAAGCCTCTCATCCCAGCCAATGAGCGCAAGACCTAGCCAGGTCATGACTCAAGTAGAGCTATGTCAAGGCCCTGTAAGGTTAAAAAGGTCATAATTTCTAGCCAAGGAGCCCAAATGCCAATGCTAGGGTATCATGGATTAAGTAAGTACTTACTAAGCCGGTATGGGAGAGCATGACAAGGTTACACCCCTGCCAACCAGTGGACGAAGGACGACTATTCATTAAACCAGTATCACTCTGAGTTCCCAATGGGTGGAATGGGCCTTGATTTAAGTCAAGCCTTGCTCTTAGTGGTCCCTGCAGATGTCTCTTCTTTTGCCCTCAGCTATCCTTCTTAAGTTCCACACAAAGTGTGTGTGAATAACGATCTGCCTTGCATGAAGAACTTGGTTTCATGTGAACATGCCCAACTCAGCGTCTTCTGATTTGACACTGAGATCTGCTCTTCATCGAAACCTCTCGCTTTCAGATACCACCTTTTCTCTGGTGTGAGCACCTTTAATCATTTGCAGTATAGGTTACGAGCCTGACAGGCTTCAGCTAAGCTGCCCTCATTCCGCAGATACAGCTGCGTAAACTTTTCTTGATTAAACTTGAATTCAGAGATAAGTTTACAAGTTTACAAGTTTTAAGTTTGAATTCAGAGATAAGTGCTTAAGACTTTGAGGCAGTCTGGCCAGATGCTACTGAGATCCGATGAGTCACCAACACTGGGAGGGACTTGGTCATACCAAGAACTGGATGCTCATAACCGGCTAAGCTGCCCTTGTTCGGCGGATACAGCCTTGAAAACCTTCAAACATAAAACACACCAAGAACATGCATGCCCTTGAAAAGTCCCACTGGTGTACCAGACTCCCATTAAGCAAGTAAAATGATTGAGCTGCCCTCTGACGGGGGTGTGGCTAGTGCTTGATCAAGCTCATGAGCCAGGGGACACCTTTCCCTTTACACATGCCATCAGGGCCCTGCTGGCGAACCCTTTTTATCTCTTGGAACAAGCATGGGGCTCAACTAATACGGCCATGGAATAGGATAAATGACTTTTGCTAGTAATGCCCTAAGCAACAGGACGAAGAAGGTCAAGGCCATATCTTAGGTAGGATCACCTTCCATTTCCACTGAGGCAGTCGAGGTCAGCTTGCAACTGATCATGACAAGCCGCAAGGCGTGACTGGAAATCAGTTTAGACAAGTTGCGAGCCACCCTGAGCATACATACAGCATGTGGGTGACTTTGACTCGACTCAATTAGGGTGTGTTCCTTCCACCCCTGAACGCAGACTCGTCGGACGCAGTCATGATTGATCAACAACACAGCTATTGAGGGACCTGAAGCACACCATGTGGTCCTCAAAAGCCCAGCTACCCAACACTCCACACATCATAGAATGGGCGTCCTACAGGGGTATCCTTTAACTTGACATTCAATCCGGATGAACCTGGCATCCCAGGTGTCCCATTACCCCTGGCATCCAATGCTTGCTTGAAAGGTGCATGCGCATACGAGCTGATAGAGGCTAAATATCACAGCCCGGTAGCCGCCCAGCATGCAGGGAAGTGCCTCCTGTAAGTCCACATCACGAGACTCTTGGAACAGAAATGCATGAGAGCGCTACTGCGACATCAAAATTAAATTATTACCATAAAAGAGCATAGAATTGCATTTAAAAATGATGCATTGCCTTTTGTGAGTAGCTGACGACACACAAACTTTATAAAATGATCCTCAAAAGCCGGACATGAGTCACATAAGTCGGTACAGGCCTCTAATTGGCCGTACGCAGGCGGCTGTGCCACATGACCCCCCTCATCTTCCCAGAGCAGCCACACAGGTTGCGCCACTGCAAGAGAGCAGGTCACGCAGTGATGGACAAAATTTACACAGGGAGGTGTGCAGATGGGGCTCGAAAGTGCAGGGTTCGCCGCACAGGACCACCAGACCCAGGCCGCATGCAAACCCTCTTCAAAAGCAGCAGCGGCAGCGGCAGCAACCTTCTTTAAAACACTTCATCTACACAAACAAGAAATTACTGTCTTGTTCCAGCATAGCGGAGCTCGCTTGCCTGGTCTACCAGGGACCTTTAAACGAGGTGAGGTCACAACAGGTTGCACTAGGCGCCTGCTACGGCAAGCATGCATAATTCTATCACAAGCTCCTTATTACACCTAATTTCTAAGTTACTTATTTGTTGCTGGGCTCTTCGCATTGCCAGGTGAATGTGTGCAGCGCCACCACCAAGTTGCACCGCCTGCTGCGGCAGCTGCATGAGAGCCCATCCTCATGGCGTCCCCGCCCCAGCCCAGACGGAGGTGTGGGCAACATATCAGCCACGTCAGAAGGGGAGCTGGAAGCAGCTTCCTCCTTGCTGCCTGCACTTGTGCAAGCCACCCTGCGTGTCAGCAACAGCTTGACCCCCGACCACTGTGTGCGCATCCTCACAGCGCACGTGTGGTTGGGGCAGCTCATGCAGCCGCAAGCTGGTGGGAAGCAAGCTGCACCTTCATGGCTCAACAGTTGCAGCAGCGGCGGTGGCGGCGGCGCTGGCGGCAGCATGGAGGCTTGGCACGACATGCTGCGCACGCTGTGTGCTGTGCTGGCTGCCTCCGCCCACACGGCCCCCCCTGAGCTTCTCAGCCGCGGCCTGTGGGCATGTGCACGCCTTGGGCATGTGCATGAGGGCCTAGAAGCTGCTGCCTCCGCGCGCTTGCTGCGCTTGGTTGAGGGGGCCGCTGCGCTTGATGGTGCGACGCCGCAGCCGGAATTGCATACCAGCCACGCTCTGCCAGAGCTGAGCAGCAGCAGCAGCAGTAACAGCAGCAGCAGCAGCAGCAGCAGCAGCAGCAGCAGCAGCGATGGATGCGTCAGCAGCATTGGCACCCCTGCACAGCCTCTGAGCGCACACCCCGCCCGCCTCACCCACTCACCAGGCCCGCCACCCCCTCTGTCCCGACAGCCCCCCCGCAAAAGCCCACAAAACAGCGACAACAAAAACAGCAACAACAACAAAAGCTTGCTTGCTGCCACTGGCTTCTACACCCCGCTGCCCGACCGCGGCGGCTGCGTCCCAACTCTGCCTGCCATGGCTGTCTCCCACCTACCCACCCCTGATGCGCTCAGCAACTCAGTGTGGGCGCTTGGCCAGCTCCTCCAGCTGCCCCCCTCCTGCCCCCCCTTTGCAACCTCCCAATTCCAGGACATGGCCTCACAGGAGTCGCTGCCGCCGCTGCAGCGGCACCAGCACCAGCATATCCTCACTCAGCTCGCCTCTGAAGCTGCCAGCGCGCGCACCGTTTTGCAGCCGCGGCAGGGGCGCTGCCCTGCAGAAGTGGCGCGCCTCATACATGTGGTGCAGCAGCGCGTGGCCGCCCAGCCGGCCTGGCTGGCCAGCTGGGGCGCGCAGTGTACAGCCACACTCATGCACGGGCTGGCCAGTGCACAGCTCGCCAGCGCGCATGCGGGTGGTGCCGCCGCGCCCGCTGCCACCCTGCCTGCGAGCGCGCCGATGCCTGCGTCTGCCGCTGCTGGTCTGGCCCCTGGACCAAGCATACCAGCGCACGACTGTCCCCCAGCCCCGGCAGCAGCGCGCCCCGCCCACTCAGGCCCAGGCACAGGCCTCCCCCTCAGCCACCCCCTCATCAGCCCTGACTGCGTGCTGGGCCTGTGCCAGGTGGTGTCTGCAATGCTTGCGGCAAATTCCAGCGCACAGCAGCACGCCAGCGGCAAGCTGGCAGGCGGGGGCGGCGCGGGCGATGGCGTTGCAACACAGACGCATGCACACATGGGAGGGCCTCCGCTGGGTCCCCAGGCCCTGTCCAATATGGCCTGGGCGCTGTGCACACTGTGGAGCCTGGTCCCTGCGCGCGAACACACCGCGAGCAGTGAGGCGCCTGCACACACACTGCGCAGCAGCAGCAGTGGCAGCGGCGGCGGCGGTGGCGGCAGCGGCAGCGGCAGCATCACCATCACCAGCAGCACCGGTGGCGGCAGCGGTGCCCCCTCAGGCCGTCAACCGCTGAGTGATGGCAAGCACCCTGCACAGCAGCCGGCGGCGCACGAGCTGCATGCAGCATGCGGGCACGCCATGCGTGCACTAGGGCGTGCAGGCATGGAGCTGCCAGGGGGCGGGCTGGCCCGCTTTTCGCCGCATGAGCTGTGCAGCCTACTCCAGGCAGTGGCGGACCTGCACGCGGTGCCGGTGCAACCCCCTCCCAGCACACACCTGCATACGCCCGCCCATGGGTTGTCCGGCAGCCATGCGGTCGGCAGCGATGGCAGCAGCAGGAGCGGCGACAGCGTGCCTGAGCCGCGTGCAGGCGCAACCGCCAACAGCGGCGAGCGGCCGGAGCTGCTTTACGCACAGCCTCCAGCCGTGCCTACCGCCCAGGCTCCTGTCGTCCAGGCTCTTGCTGCCCAGGCGCCTGCCGCCCAGGCTCATACCGCCGGCCCGCGCCGCCCCTTGCACCACATCACGACCCCCCCACCCCGCCCTGCTGCCCCAGACTGCCCCGCTGCCCCAGCAGCTGCGCCCAACCCCACTGCCTTGCTGCCTTTTGAGACATCTGAGCCCCTCCCTTCAAAGCCCGAGCCCCCAACCAGCCAACCCCCAGCTGTGGTGGCCTTCCTGCACCAGCTGCTTGCCGCTGCGCTGCACACTGTGCCGCGCCGCGCTGACGACTTCAGCGTCTTGGACTGTTGTGAGATGCTGCACGCGTGCGCGGTGTTGCGAGCGGCATGCTCACCGGAGCCGCACCAGCAGACAATGCAGCCTTTGGCACTGCAGCAGCAGCAGCAGCAGCAGCTGCATGCCTTGGCAGCCCGCATCGAGCGCGCCACCCACGAGCTGCCGTGCGACCGAGTGCCTGGGCTGCTGTGGTCGATGGCAAGGTCAGTCTACTCATGCGGGGCCTGCATTTGCCAGGAAGGAGGCACCTGCAGCTGTGGGACAGGCGCGCTTTCATCGGCGTTGGCAGTAGGGCCATGGGGAACCTGTCCACTCGCCTGATCAGAGTCAGCAACTTGAGCGTATTGTGCCTGCCAGCAGGCCCAAAGGGCCTCCTGGCCTGTGCTCCGTGTGTCAAGTGCTCCATGTGTCAAGTGTGTCAAGTGTGTCAAGTGTGTCAAGTGTGTCAAGTGTGTCCGTGCTCCGTGTGTCAAGTGCTCCGTGTGTCAAGTGCTCCGTGTGTAAGTGTAGATAGCCCATGGGCTGCAGGCTGCATGGACACAATGACAAGCGGCGCAGTGCTTGTGGGGGTTGCTCACCTCGACACGCACATTGCATGCCCTTTGCGGGTGCTGGTACGCCCGCAGGAGCCTCTGTTCTCCTAGTCTAGCATGCGGGCACAAAAACCAAGGCACCCAAGGCATGTTTCCCCCTCTGTGCAGGCTGGGCGTAGTTCCTGGCGGCCTGCTGGCGGACCTGCTGGCTTCTCTGCAAGCTGCCACTGCTGCCACAAAAGACTCCAGCCCACAAGGCTCAGCGCCTGGTCTGCAGAGCCCTGGCTCGGCAGCAGCAGCAGCAGCAGCAGCAGCGGGCAGGCTGGGCCGCAGCGCCGCCAGTGGCAGCGACAGGGGTGGCATCGGCGGCAGTGGCGGCGGCGTGCAAAGGGCTGGCTGGCTGGGGTACGCGCTGGTGGGGCTATCTCCGGAGGGGCTGGCCAAGGTGGCGTGGGCGCTGGCGAGTATGGTCACCAAGCCCAGTGGCGGGGGGCTGCTGCAGCATCCGGACCTGGACGCGGCGCAAGTGCAGCAGCAGGGCCAGCAGCAGCATGCTGGCCTTGCCCTGGCGCTGCTACAGTACCTGGAGCCCTCTATCGTGGAGCATGCAGGGGCTATGGACAACCAGGTGCGCCTGCCGTTTTGGTAATGATGATATGGCGAAAGCCTGTTGCTCTTTGCATGCGCGCTCACACTCTGCAACACTGCGCACATAAACAGGCACGCACACATGCTCTATGCGCGCATCCGGCGTTGCGAGTGTGCTGCCACTGGCCTGCCAATGCACTCGCTGCTCACTCTTGAGTGCGGCTTTGTTGTGATATTCAAGCGTGCTGGAGCCGCAGTGCTGGTGCTCTAGGGAAAGCTGCAGCGCTGGGGAAAGCTGCTGTACTTATGCACCCTAAGCTTCTGGTGTGTCTTTGTGGGTGTGACCCTGTGCTCTACCGCAGGCGCTGTGTATGGCGCTGTGGGCCTATGCCTCCAGCCGCCGCCCCTGCCCCGCCCTGCTTACCGCTGCCGCACCCACCCTGCTGAGGCGCTGCGCGGTTGCGGTGGCCGTCCCACAACCCGCATCTATGGTGGCCGGCTCGCAGCTTTCAGCAGGGGCACAGCCCACTGACGCAGCGGCCGGCCCGCAGCCCACAGCCGCCACTTCCACCGCCCCACTGCCCCATGCGGCACAAACGCCAGCGGCGGCGGCAGCGTCAGTGGCACCTCCAGCGCAGCCTGCTGCACGCCCAAGGCAAGGCAGCAGAGGGAGGGCACCAAAAAGCAGTGGCGGCGGTGGCAGTGGCAAGGGCAGGCTGCTGCAGCTGCGCGGGCTCGCGCAGCCCGTGCCCAGGCTCAAACTCGGGGGTGGCAGGGGCTGGGGAGCAGGCGGCGGCGGCGGCGGCAGCGGTAGCGGTGGCAGGGCTGCAGGTACGCACTTAGGCACAGGTACCAGTGCGAGCAGGGGTGAGGCCTCGGGGCTGGCTGCCCGGCCTCTATCCCTGGAGGCAGCTGATTCTGCAGGCGCTGCCTGGCCCAGCGGCACCAGTCCCCAGTTGGCCAGCAGCGCCATTGGCAGCAGCGCCACAGCCAGCAGCAGCGGCGGCGGTGGCAATAACAGCGGCCAGGCCGGCCACCCCTTGCAGCCGCTGACCCCGCAGCAGCTGGCCATGTCGCTGTGGGCCGTGGCGGGCCTGCTGGCAGCCAGCCAGAACCAGCTGGGGGCAAGCATGGCGCCCCTGCGGCTGTTCAGGTGCAAGGGGAAGGGGCAGGGGGCAATGGAGGGCAAGGGGGGTGTTAGAGTTGGTCGGGGGTGGACAGGAGGGGGAGGGCCTGGGAAAGGGGGGGCCAGGCGCTTTTCACGGCTGCTGCAGATGAGTGCCCTTGCTGCATTTGTGTGTGTTTGTGACCCTTCTCGCGAATGCCCCCCAATGGCCCTACTCAAGCCTACGACCTCGCCCCCTCCCATGAGGAAAATGTGTGCTCACGCTGTGTGTGATGTCTGCTCTGTGCGCGCAGGGCCGCGGCGCCTGCCGTCGCGCATGCAGCGGCTGCGTCAGGGTTTGACGCCAAAGGGCTTGCCATGGTTGTGTGGGCGTACGCCTCCGTGCAAGTGAATCCAGGTGCGGGAGGTCATAGGCAGACACACACGCGTGCGGCACATACGCGCACGCACACACACACACACACGCACGCACGCAC
>LKMJ01004362.1_pt1 | contig 13301 bp, 9 predicted proteins | sample 643391 | NCBI WGS metagenome assembly LKMJ01 (sample SAMN04112250, study PRJNA286221) | soda lake metagenome | biome: soda lake; feature: Kulunda Steppe; material: water; isolation source: sample PL-Br10 brine of Picturesque Lake | place: Russia: Kulunda steppe | collected 2010-07
CGGGTCGGTCGCTGCTAAAACTAAAGACGGCGCTAAGCATGTAGACCCTGTGGCGGAGGTGCTTCGGACGCGGGTTCGATTCCCGCCGTCTCCACCAAAACACTTCGAACCCCGCTCCGGCGGGGTTATTATTCTTCCCGTTGCGTACGCTCCGGTTGAGATTGACTCCAAAATAGTGACTGAAAACCAGCGGCCCTGTCAGCCACCGAGATCTGGAGGTCATCAAACCAGGCCACTCGATCGCGCCCGTTGGTCTTAGCGTAATAAAGCGCCTGATCCGCCTCTCGAAGCAGCTGCTCACCCTCAATCGGCTTATCCATGTCGAACCGCGTCAGCCCAAGGCTGGCACCCACCTGTGCACGCTCCCCGTTTTTTCCGACCGGGATCGGTTCTTTGATCAGGGATAGCAAACGATCAAAGACCTGCATTTCGCTCTGACAATGACGGAGCAGTATCACGAACTCGTCACCGCCAAGCCGAGCAACCATTTCTTCTTCACGAACGCTGCCGGAGAGTCGTCTCGCCACCTCGCAAAGCACCTCGTCACCGGCGTCGTGACCAAACCGGTCGTTAATCGGCTTGAATCGGTCGAGATCGAGCATGCCCAGAACGAAGGGCTCCCCCGAGAAACGAGTTCGCCGGATCGACTGCGCCAGCCGATCCGAGAGCATGCGCCGATTCGCCATACCGGTTAACGGATCGTAATTCGCCTGTTGCCGCAATTCTTTCTCACGCCTCACCCGTGGGGTGATATCCCGGCAAATGGCGACATGGCGATCAGGGGCCCGGGCATCGATCCTGATGGTGGAGATTATGGCCTGGACAAATACCGGCTGGTCTGTCGCGGTGCGTAACTTCAGTTGCCCACTCCACCGCCCCTCGGGGGCGCCGAGCGAAGCGATGATTCCTTGCGCCAGGTTCTCGGAATCCCCATTTAGCAGAGTTGCTGAGGCCGGCTGTCCCAACAGACTGTGTTCGGTGACTCCGAGCATCCGTGCAAATGCCTCGTTCACCTCAACGATACGATGGAACTCGTCCGTAATAAGGATGCCGTCCTGCGATGCCTCAAGGATGCAAGCCGCCTGATGAGCTCTACTTATCGCCCCGCTTATAAATGGGGGGAATACCATGACCCTGCTCATCGCCCTGACCCTCTTGCTGGTGGCAATGCTGGCCACGCTGGACCGACGCATGCTCGCCCGCCCGCCGTCAGATTGAAGCAGCGGACCTCGACGCCTGATCGTAAACCCCGGATAAAGTCCTGAGTATGCGAGCAATTCTTCGGATTTCCGTGTAATCCGTGCCGGTCATCTCCAGCGACTGCAGCAGGCAGGCCCGCCGAATATCCCGATAGCCCTCGCAGAGGGACGCGCCACTGTCGGTGGTGCTGTAGAAAATTTCCTTGCCAACTTTACGGCTATCGAGCAGCTCCAGCTTGACCAGTTTCTTCAGCGAATAATTCACCGTGTGGCTGTCCTCCACATTCAGCATGAAGGCCACATCGCCCAAACGTTTTTCCTTGTCGCGGTGGTTAACGTTATGCAGCACAAGAATGTCCAAGGGATTGAGGTCGGGCTGCCCGGAGGCTCGCATGCAATGGGTCATCCATCGGGAGAAGGCGTTGTAGCTCATGGTGAGTGCGTACTCGAGCTCACTGAGCTCCCAACCGTTTTCATCGGATGCGAGGTGTGCCGAGGAAACGATCGGTGGGGGTTGATCGGACGGTAGATTTTTCATGCCGAATTTAATCCTCCAGGTTGGGCGATCCATAACCACCCCCGCCCGGCGTTTCGATAACGAACACGTCGCCGGGGGTGAGCCTCACTTCGTCATTGCCATCCAGCTCAATGCGGGCACCACTGCTTCGCTCGACGTAATTGCGCCCGGTGCGCCCGGGCTCTCCGCCCCCGAGCCCATGGGGCGGGATACGCCGATGCGAGGACAGAACCGTCGCCGTGGCGGATTCAAGAAAACGCAACCGCCGGCGGATGCCATCGCCGCCCTGCCATTGACCCTGACCGCCAGCGCCCTGACGAATGGCGAACTCTTCCACCCGCACCGGAAAGCGATTTTCAAGCACCTCCGGATCGGTCATACGGGTGTTGGTCATGTGGCTATGGACCGCACTGGTGCCGTTGAAACCTGGGCCCGCGCCGGTCCCACCCCCAATGGTCTCATAGTTCTGATAGCTACCATTGCCATAAATGAAGTTGTTCATCGTCCCCTGGGAGCCCGCCATAACGCCCAGCGCCCCATACAGGGCCTCGGCGATGGCCTGACTCACTTCGGTGTTCCCGGAGATCACCGCCGCCGGATAATTCGGGTTGATCATGGATCCGTCCGGCGCGTGAATGGAGATCGGCTTCAAGCACCCCTCATTCATCGGAATATCCGCGCCCACCAGCGTTCGAAACACATACAGCACCACCGCCCGGCAGACCGCGAATGGCGCATTGTAATTAAACGGATCCTGCGAGGACGTACCGCTGAAATCAATGTGCGCGGTCCGCTCGGCGTGATTCACTGAAATGGCTACGGCAATGGTCGCACCACTGTCTAGAGGGTAACTGAAGGAACTGTCCTTAAGGACATCCAGAACCCGACGAACACTCTCCTCAGCGTTGTCCTGCACGTGCCCCATGTAGGCCTGAACAACCTCAAGGCCAAATTCCCTGACGATGCGATAGAGCTCGCGAACCCCGGTCTCATTGGCAGCCACCTGAGCGGCCAGGTCAGCCATGTTCTCATCGATGTTGCGACAGGGATAGCGGCCCTGGGACAGAAACTCTCGCGCCTCAGCTCCTTTGAACCGTCCCTGGTCCAACAACAGGAAGTTGCGAATCAGAACGCCCTCTTCGACAATATGGCGGCTGTCGGGAGGACCCGACCCCGGAGTTTTCCCACCGATGTCCGCATGATGTCCACGGGATGCCGTCCAGAAGACAATCTCCTCCCCCGCCGCATCAAAAACCGGAGTGATAACGGTCACGTCGGGCAGATGGGTCCCGCCGCTGTAGGGGTCGTTCATCATGAACACATCCCCCGGGCGAATCTTGCCCGCGTTGTCGCGCAGAATGCTGCGCACGCTCTCGCTCATGGAACCCAGATGAACCGGCACATGGGGGGCGTTGGCGACCAGATCGCCATTGGCATCAAAAAGGGCGCAGGAGAAATCGTAGCGCTCTTTGATGTTCACCGAATGAGCCGTGTTGGCCAGCGTCGATCCCATCTGCTCGGCGATGGATATGAACAGGTTGCTGAACACTTCCAGCATGACCGGATCCACCGAGGTGTCGACGACACTGGATCGAGGGACTTCCCGAACCCGGCGCAGCTCCAGCGCGCCGTCTGCCAGCTCCCGGGCCTGCCATCCGGCTTCCACCACCGTGGTCCCGGTAGGGTCCGTAATAATGGCCGGGCCCTCGAGCACCATGCTTGGCTGCAACTGATTCCGCTCCAGCACCGGGACGCTCCGCCATTCCCCGCCAGAAAACATTCGCGCTTTTTGCGGTTCCGCGGGCGACAACGCCACTTCGGAGTTGACCACGGGCATTTCGCCAATGGAGCCAACCGCCTCGGCGGACACGATTTCGAGCAACCGGTCACGGCCGTTGGGAATAAAGCCGAACCGCTGTTGATGAGCGGCGTCAAAAGCCGCCTGCATTTCCTCGGGGTCAGAGAAGGGCACGGGGAGTATTTGATGCGAGCCCGCGACCCGCAAGTGCGCGGTCAGGATCACTCGAATGCCGGATTCCGGGACCCCCTGTTGCCGAACTTCATCCCGGGCCGATGCGGCCAGGTCGTCCAGCAGCCGCCCCGCCTCCGCCGCCTGGTTCACGGAGCCACCGAACTGGTGTTCGCGAACAGCGCGCACATCCGCTACCCCCATGCCGAATGCGGACAGCACCCCCGCCAGGGGATGGATGTAGATCGATTTCATTCCCAACAGATCCGCCACGCCACAGGCATGCTGGCCGCCGGCACCGCCAAAGCAGTTCAGGGTGTATTCCGTGACGTCGTGACCGCGCTGGACGGAAATTTTCTTGATGGCATTGGCCATGTTCTCCACGGCGATCCGCAGAAACCCCTCCGCCAGGGCCTCGACGGACATTGGCTCAGCGCCGGTCTCACGGGCAATTCTGGCTGATAGCGCTTCGAACTGGCTTCGCGCCGCGGCTACATCGAGTGGTTCATCACCGTTCGGGCCAAATACGTGAGGAAAGCGATCCGGCTGCAGTTTTCCCAGCACGACATTGCAGTCGGTGACTGCCAATGGACCGCCGCGGCGATAACTGGCCGGACCCGGAATGGCGCCGGCACTGTGGGGCCCAACCTGCAGCCGCCCATACTCGAACTCCAGCACCGAGCCGCCACCGGCCGCGACAGTATGAATGCTCATCATGGGCGCGCGCATGCGCACACCGGCAACTTCGGTTTCCAGTGAGCGTTCATACTCGCCGGCGTAGTGACAAACATCGGTGGAAGTGCCACCCATGTCGAATCCAATCAGGCGGTCGAATCCCATGCACTCGGCGGTCCGAACCATGCCCACCACTCCGCCGGCGGGGCCGGAAAGAATGGCATCCTTACCCTGGAAGAATTCTGCGTCCGTCAGCCCACCATTGGACTGCATGAACATCAGGGAGTCACAGCCCCCCTGATCAGCGCCCAGGGCATCGCTGACCTCATTAACGTAGCGCCTCAGGATCGGCGAGAGGTAAGCGTCCACGACAGTGGTGTCACCGCGGCTCACGAGTTTAATCAGAGGACTGGTCTCATGACTCAGGGATACCTGGCTGAATCCCACTGACCGGGCCAGTTCGCCGATGGCCTGTTCATGACGGGGATGACGATAACCATGCATGAGCGCCACAGCGACCGCGCGGAAGCCCTTCGCATACGCTGCCTGCAACGCCCTGCGAACCCGTTCCTGGTCAAGGGTTTCGATGATCTCCCCGTCGACGCTGGCCCGCTCCGGTGCCTCGATCACCTCGTCATAGATCAGATCCGGGAGTTTGATGTCCAGGTCGAACAGCCTGGGGCGATTCTGATAGCCGATCCGCAGCAGATCGCCGAAGCCCTGGGTGATCACCAGCACGGTGGGTTCCCCGCGGCGTTCCAATAGCGCATTGGTGGCGACCGTTGTGCCCATCTTGACCGCCTCGACCCGGCCGGTCGGGATAGGCTCGTGGGCATCGAGACCCAGCATATCCCGAACCCCGGCAACGGCGGCGTCCCGGTAACGTTCCGGATTGTCGGATAACAGTTTGCGGGAGTGCAGTGCGCCATCCGGTGCACGGGCGACAATGTCGGTAAACGTACCGCCCCGGTCGATCCAGAACTGCCAGGCTGATTTTTCGCCGTGACCCATGAAGCTTGCCCTGTTGAATGCTTATTTTTATTTCAACATTTGTCAACATATCATCAGCGTCGATACCGAACCAGCTGCCGCTGAAACAACAGCCTTGCAAGATCATTACGGCGTGGTACCTTCGCCCAAATTGTCAGTCTGGTAGGACCAACGGCGACGGAGGAGAGAGACGATGCCTGTAATCACCTGCATTGATGACCTCAAAAAGATCTATCGCCGCAAGGTTCCCCGGATGTTCTACGACTACTGCGAGACCGGCAGCTGGTCGGAACAGACCTTCCAGAAAAACACGTCGGACTTCGATGACCTGTATTTCAGGCAGCGGGTTGCCGTGGACATGACCAATCGGACCACGCAGAGCACGATGATCGGCCACGAGGTCACCATGCCCGTGGCCCTCTCTCCGGTTGGGCTCACCGGAATGCAGCATGCCGATGGCGAGATCCACGCCGCCCGGGCGGCCGAAAAGTTTGGCGTGCCGTTTACCCTCTCAACACTGTCCATCTGTTCCATTGAAGACGTTGCTGAGAACACTACCCAGCCGTTCTGGTTTCAAGTATACACACTGCGCGATGACGACTTCATGAAGCGGCTCATGGAGCGCGCGCGCGCTGCACAGTGTTCGGCCGTGGTCATCACCCTGGATCTGCAGGTGCAGGGGCAACGGCACAAGGATCTGAAAAACGGCCTCAGCGCGCCACCCAAGCTCACGGTCTCCTCTATCGCCGACATGATGACCAAAGTGTCCTGGGGGATCGGCATGCTGGGCACAAAACGGCGGACCTTCGGCAATGTCGTCGGTCATGCCAAGGGCGTCACCGACCCGGCGTCCCTGTCATCCTGGACCGCCGAAGCCTTTGATCACGCCCTGGACTGGGATCGGGTCAAAGAGCTCATGGACATGTGGGGCGGCAAGGTCATCCTCAAAGGCATCATGGACCCGGAGGATGCCATGCGGGCGGCCGATCTCGGGGCCGACGCCATCGTGGTGTCGAATCACGGCGGCCGCCAGCTGGATGGCGCCCTCAGCGCCATCCGGGCGCTGCCGGCGGTCATTGACGCGGTCGGCGACCGCATCGAGGTGTTCTTCGACAGCGGCATCCGCTCCGGACAGGACATCCTCAAAGCCCTCGCCCTGGGCGCGGACGGCGTGATGGTCGGTCGCTCCTGGGTCTATGGTCTCGGAGCGATGGGGAGCCCTGGCGTCACCAAGGCGCTGGAAGTACTTCACAAAGAACTGGATACCACCATGGCCCTGTGCGGGCATCGGGACATCAACAGGGTGGACAAGGATATTCTGCTGGTGCCGGAAGATTTCACCGGTCGCTGGGCTTAAAGAGCAAAACCGTAAAACAAGCAAGGGATGGAGAGTACCTATGAATTTTGGACTCATGGTGATCACGGCCCTGCTGCCGCTGCTCACGGTCGCAATCTTTCTGGTCGGCCTTCGCTGGCCAGCGAAATACGCAATGCCGCTGGCCTACATTGTGGCCGTGGTGGTGGCTCTGGGGTTCTGGGGCACTGATTTCAACGTGGTCGCCGGGGCGTCAGCCAATGGCGTCGTCACGGCACTCAATATTCTATTTATCGTTTTCGGCGCCATTCTGCTCCTCTACACCCTGCGGGAGAGTGGTGCAATTGCGGTCATCCAGCAGGGGTTCAGTGACATTTCACCCGACCGTCGGGTGCAGGCCATTATCGTGGCCTGGTTGTTTGGCTCGCTGATTGAAGGGGCCTCGGGGTTTGGCACCCCGGCGGCCATTGCCGCTCCGCTGCTCGTGGCCTTGGGGTTCCCGGCCATGGCCGCGGTTGTCTCGGCCATGATCATTCAGTCGACGCCGGTGTCCTTTGGTGCCGTGGGGACGCCCATCATCGTCGGTGTCAATGCCGGTCTTGCCGATCAGTCGGTGACCGAGCGCATGGTCGAAGCGGCGGGTATCCCTTACGCAGAATATCTCAACCAGATTGGCATGCAGGTGGCGATGGTGCATGCCTTGGTCGGGGTATTCATCCCATTGATCATGGTAGGCATGCTGACCCGCTTTTTCGGCGCCAACCGGTCATTCATGGAAGGTCTGCGCGCCTGGCCCTTTGCTCTGTTCGCGGGTGTGTCGTTTGTGGTGCCCTACTATGCCGTCGCCGCTCTGCTGGGACCGGAGTTCCCGGCGCTGCTCGGCGGTCTTATCGGTATCGCCATTGTGGTCACCGCCGCCCGGCGCGGTCTGTTCCTTCCCAAGGACACCTTCCAGTTCGAGGACCGGGAACACTGGCAGCCAGAGTGGATCAGCGCCCTGCAGCGGGAGACTCAGACCGAGCGGCCGGCGGACGCCAAACTGTCGCAGTTTCAGGCCTGGCTGCCCTACGTCATCGTGGCGGTACTACTGGTCATCACCCGCACGGTGGACCCGGTGGTTGATGCCCTGCGCTCACCGGCGGTGACTATCTCTTTCACCGACATCTTCGGCTCGGGTATCAATGCGGCGTCACAGCCACTCTACCTACCCGGGTTCATCCTTCTGGTCACCTCGGTGATCACCTACTTCCTTCACAAAATGTGGACCCACGGCGATTATCGAAACGCCTGGACAACCGCCGGCAAGACCATCATTGCGGCAGGAAGTGCACTGATCTTTGCCGTGCCCATGGTACAGGTGTTCATCAACTCCGCACCGGGTGGTCTGGACAATGTCGCCGACATTCAGGCGGCCATCGCCGACGGCGTTGCTCTCGGTGCGGTGGCACAAGTGGCGAGCATGCCCGAGATGCTGGCTCTGGGTGTCTCTGCTCTGGCGGGCGAGCTGTGGCCGCTGTTCGCGCCCCTGGTGGGTGGTCTCGGGGCGTTCCTGGCCGGCAGTAATACGGTCAGCAACATGATGTTCGCCTATTTCCAGATCTCCACGGCCGAGCAGATTGGTCTCGGCTCCTTTGGGGCTTCCATGGTGGTGGCACTGCAGGCCGTCGGCGGTGCCGGTGGCAACATGATCACCGTGCATAACGTGGTGGCCGCTTCGGCCACTGTTGGCCTGTTAGGACGAGAGGGCGATGTCATCCGCAAGACGCTGATCCCCATGATGTATTACATGGGGGCAGCCGGCTTGCTGGGCATGGCCATTATCAGCGGAGGCGCCAATTTCTGGTACGCCGGGTGGATCGCTTTTGTCGCCCTCTCCATGGTGTTCATGCTGATTAACCGCGGCCGGCACCCGGGGGCGCCCGGCGCTGCCTGATCTGCGTCAATCGTCTCTAACCCCAACCACGGGGGCAGTGCTCACACTGCCCCCGTTTTTTCTCCAAAACGCTGAACCAGCGCCGCTGCTCCCCGGTCTCAAGACGTGTTAAATTAAAGGTTCCACGCTCGATATCCGGGAGTTCCCATGGACCTTCAGCGGCTCGTCGACACCTTTGAGTTTCTGGACAACTGGGAGGACCGCTACCGGCTGCTCATTGACCTCGGCCGGGATCTGCCGGAGTTCCCCGACGACGCACGCATCGAAGCCAACCGGGTCGACGGCTGCACCAGCAACGTCTGGTTAGTCACCGACCCGAGCGGCGACACCCCGCCACGACTGCATTTCAAGGCGGACAGCGATGCCTTTATCGTCAAGGGATTGGTGGCCATTCTCATGAAAGCCTATTCAGGCAAAACCCCCGACGAAATAATGGCGATGGACATTGAGGGCCTGTTTGATCAGTTGGGCCTCGGGCAGCAGCTCACCCCCAATCGTCGGGACGGCTTCGTCGCCATGGTCAAAAAAATCCGGGGACAGGCGCAGGCTCTGACCTGAATCCGGGCGGAGACGCCCCATGGAAAAGCGATCCACCCTGGCCATTGCGGCGTTAGGCGCGGTGGTTATTGCCATTACCTATGGGTTGGCCCGATTCGTCTTCGGGCTGTTTCTTCCGGGCATTCGTGATGACCTGGGACTGACGGCGGCCCAGGCCGGCTTTGTCGGAGCGATTCCGTTTGCGAGTTTCATTGCCGGCGTATTGACCGGGCCGAAGATTACCGAGCGCATTGGTCCGCGGGAGGCGGGGCTGCTGACCACTGGCCTCGCCACCCTGGGGCTAATCGGTATTGCCGTGTCTCCGGATATTGCCCTGCTCTCGCTGGCTGTTGGCATTTGTGGCATCAGCACCGGGCTTTCCTCCCCCGTCATGGCGGATGCGGTTCATTCCGGTGTTCCCCCGGAGTTACGGGGCCGAGTCAACGCGATCCATAACGCCGGCACCAGCATCGGCGTGGCCGTTGCGATGCCGGTCTCGGCCTATCTTCTGGGTAACTGGCGTGGCGCGTATGTCAGCTTTGGCGCGCTGGCCGCGGTGGTGGCGATCATCGCTTTTCGGGCGCTGCCGCGCCGCACGGCCGCCGCTTCGGTGACCGTTGGCACTTCACCCCACCTCCGGGTTTCAACCCGCCAGTGGATCGGCGTGGCGTCACTCAGCCTGCTCGCGACTGGCATGGGTATTGTCAGCAGCGTCTACTGGATTTTTGGCCCGGACCGAATAGCCGCCCACGGAGTCCTCGGCGACACCACGGCCGGCTGGATGTGGCTGGGCATCGGCATTGCCGGTCTTTTGGGCAGCGCAGCCGGCGATCTCATAGACAGCATCGGCACAGCAACCACCCATGGCGCCGCGCTGATTCTATTGGCCACCGCCCTGGGCATCCTCGCGGTGGCTCCGGAATCCATGGAAGCCGTGATGACTTCCGCCGCCCTCTTTGGCATTGCCTATATGTCACTGACGGGGCTTTATCTGGTCCAGGGGATTCGGTTACTGGCCAATCGGCCCGCACTCGGCCCGGTGCTCCCCTTCCTCGCCGTTGCGGTGGGGATGACCATCGGCTCGCCGCTGGCCGGCGCCCTCATCGATGTCTCGGGTTACGCCCACAGCTTCAACCTCTTTGCCATCGGCGCCATTGCCCTGGCGCTGTTAGGCGGGGTGATGCGCTCCCTGTATGGGGTCAGCGACCCGCAGTGGAATTAGCCATGGATTCCAATTCCGCCCATCGATCATAGGCGGCTTCAAGTTGTGACTGACATTGCGTCAGGTGTTCGTTGGCCTCGCGAATGGCCTCCTCGTCCTGGTCGTAGAGCGCCGGGTCGTTGACTCGCGCCTCCGCCTCCGCCGCGGCTGTCTCAAGCTTCTCTATCCGGGTCGGCAGTTCATCCAGCTCACGGGCCAGCTTGTAGCTGAGTTTGGCGACCTTGGGGCGCGCCTGCCGCGGGTTCGGCACTGCCGGCGATGCGTCGACCGTGGCTTGCCGGGCCGCCGGTGGGGCCGGCCGATCTCTGGACTGGCGCAGCCAGTCCGAATACCCGCCCACGTACTCCCCGAAATGACCGTCGCCTTCCGGCGCCAACACGCTGGTCACCACGTTGTCCATGAACGCCCGATCATGGGAGACCAGGATGAGCGTGCCCCGATAATCCAGCAGGCGTTCTTCCAGCAGCTCCAGGGTCTCCACGTCCAGATCGTTGGTGGGCTCGTCCATCACCAGCAGATTAAAAGGCTGAGCAAACAGGCGCGCCAGCACCAGCCGGTTCCGTTCCCCGCCCGATAGTCGGCTGATGGGCGCATTGGCCCGATCCGGCGTGAACAGAAAATCCTGCAGATAGCCCATCACGTGGGGACGACGGCCACCTCCCAAGTCGATGAATTCGTCACCTCCGGCGACGTTGTCCCGGGCACTGCGGGATTCGTCGAGCACCTGTCGGTGCTGATCGAAATAGGCAACCTGCAGATTGGTCCCTAGACGAATGCGTCCACTGTCCGGCATCAGATCACCGATGAGGAGGCGGACCAGCGTGGTTTTCCCGATCCCGTTGGGGCCGAGAATGCCGATCCGATCTCCACGAAGAATCCGGGTACTGAACTCCTGTACAAGAGTTTTTCCGGGAACGGCGTAATTAATGTCGATGGCTTCGGCCACCAGCCGGCCGGAGCGATCCGCGTCCGCCATTTGCAGACGGGCCTGCCCCACTTTGGTGCGTTGTTTAGCATGGGCCTCGCGCATCGCCTGCAACGCCCTCACCCGGCCTTCATTACGCGTTCGTCTGGCTTTAATGCCCTGCCGGATCCAGCGCTCTTCCTGGGCCAGTTTCTTGTCGAAGCGGGCCCGCTCAAGCGCCTCGGCATTGGCGCGTTCCTCGCGGCGACGAAGGTAATTGCCGTAGTCCCCGGGCCAGCTGGTTAATTGCCCGCGGTCGATCTCGACAATGCGCGTCGCCAGATTGCGCAGAAAAGCCCGGTCATGGGTGACAAAGACCACACTTCCCGAAAACTTTTTCAAAAATTGCTCAAGCCACAGAATTGACTCAATGTCCAGATGGTTGGTGGGCTCGTCCAGCAACAGCACATCGGGCTCGCTGGCCACTGCCTGCGCCAGCAGCACCCGGCGCTTCAACCCGCCGGACAATGCCCCAAACGGTGTCTCGGATGGCAATGAAAAACGCGTGAGTATGGCGGTAATCCGCTGATCGAGAACCCACCCATCGGCCGCATCGATCTGCGCATGCAACTGCTCAAGGCGTCGGGGCGAAGCCCCTGCAGCCACCGCGTCCAGCGCCTGATGATATTCGGTCAGCACCTGCCCGAGCTCTCCGGCGCCCCGCGAGACGACATCGAACACCGTACCGGCACAGTCGTCCGGGATGGCCTGCGGGAGCCGCGCCACCCGAATCCCGTCCCCGATGCGCACCTGGCCAACATCCGGGTCATGGTTATTATCTATCAATGCCAGCAAGGTCGATTTGCCAACACCATTGCGGCCGACAATACAAACGCGCTCATCGCGTTCCAGCGCAAAATTGGCCCCTTCGAGCAGAGGCGGGCCGCCTACAGAGAAGTGAATGTCTTCAAGGGCAAGGATTGGCATGGAACCTCAATGGGTCGTTACAGTAGTATTGCGCGGTGTCAGTGCATTTTAGCTTTTGACTTGCACCATGGCAGGGCGTAATGTCCGGTGTGATTTTACAACGGAGGACGAAGGATGGATCTGACGACACTATCGCTTGGGCAGTATGAATTTATTGCCAACTCTTTCTCATTCGGTCTGGCTGTTATGGCCGCCGCAACCCTGTTTCTGTGGTTCTCTCGCAGCCTGGTCGCACCGGGCTACCGGATGGCCGTGACCATCTCCGGCCTTGTGACCGCGATCGCAGCCTACCATTACCTGCAGATCATGCTGTCCTGGGATTCGGCATTCGCCATTGTTGGCGGTTCGCTGGAGACCACGGGCCAGCCGTTCAACCAGGCCTACCGTTATGTGGACTGGCTGCTCACCGTGCCGCTGCTCCTGATCGAATTGATCCTGGTCATGAAGCTGGCCCGGGGCGAGACGATCTCTAAGAGTGTCTGGCTGGGTGGTGCCGCGGCGTTGATGATCATCCTCGGGTACCCGGGTGAGGTCGCCGAGACCGCCGGTACACGCTTCACCTTCTGGGTGCTGTCGATGATTCCGTTCATCTACATCGTCTACCAGCTGGTGGTGGGCCTGAAGGGATCCATCAACAAGCAGCCTGAGAACGTCCGTGGCCTGATCAATGGCGCAGCCATGCTGGTCGTGGTCTCCTGGCTGTTCTACCCGATCGTCTTCCTGTTCCCGCTGATCGGTTTCACGGGCGGCGCTGCCGTGGTGGCCGTGGAAGTGGGCTACACCATCGCCGATATCGTGGCGAAGGCGGTCTTTGGCATCCTCATCCTCGCGATTGCCATGCGCAAGTCCGAGGCCGAAGGCGCCAGTCAGCAGGCCTGATCGCTCCGCGATCGGCCCTGCCGAGCCTGAAACACCCGTCGGGGGCCTTCCCCGGCGGGTCGTTCCAACCCTGTTCAGCATTGAGGTGACTTCCATTGGCTACCATGGACATCAGGACACCTGAGCTTCCAATGGCAGACACCACCCGCGATATATCGGCGGGAGCTGAACCCG
>LKMJ01004363.1_pt1 | contig 13295 bp, 13 predicted proteins | sample 643391 | NCBI WGS metagenome assembly LKMJ01 (sample SAMN04112250, study PRJNA286221) | soda lake metagenome | biome: soda lake; feature: Kulunda Steppe; material: water; isolation source: sample PL-Br10 brine of Picturesque Lake | place: Russia: Kulunda steppe | collected 2010-07
CGGCGCGGCGCTCACCCGCCGTCCGGAGCTGTTTGGCACCGTCGTCTGTACGGTTCCCTTGCTCGATATGCTCCGGTTCCACCGGTTCCTGCTCGGTCAGGCCTGGACCGGCGAGTACGGCACCCCCGAGAACGAGACTGAGTTCGAGTGGCTTCGCTCATACTCGCCGTATCATCACGTCGAAAAGCGGCCCTATCCCGCGACGCTGTTCGCGACTGCATCGGGCGATACGCGGGTTCATCCCGCCCACGCCCGGAAGATGACCGCTCGCGTCCAGCACGCGACGACCGGTGACGACCCGGTCTGTTATCACAGCGTCGAGGAGACCGGTCACGGGACCGGGACGCCGACGTCGCTGGAGATAGAGCAGGCGCTCGACAAGTGGGCGTTCGTCTACGAAACGCTCGCAGTCGACCGGCAGTAGCGCATACGGGCGTCCGTGATTAGCTACACCGAAAACGTCGTCTCGGCCTCTGCGGACTTGTCGGCTTCGAGCGTCCCACGAGCGACGTAGGTGCCGGGAGACGGGTTCTTCCACGTGAACTCCTCCTGTATCTCCCCGCCCGGGTGCAGCGTCTGGTCCCGAATTGCCTGCGTGAACATCCTGCCGTCGCTCCACTGCCAGACCGGGTCGTCCCCGTCGATGCTGTCCCCCTCGTAGACCGCGACGTCGGCCGTCTGTCCGCTGGTGAATCGCAACTCGACCGGCGAGTCCCCGACGTTCTCGACGCGGACGGTGAAGATAACGCTGGTCGTCTCGACGATCGCATCGATTGCTGCTTCGAGTGCCATACTGCTAGCTCTACGGGAAACGACGAAAAACCTGTGCTCATTGACAGCAATCAAAAATGGAGAACAAAAAGTGAGTAGCCCTGTAGCCGTGAGCCCATCCCGGGGTCAAGCCCCGGGCAGTCGCCCTGTACCGCCTGTACAGAGAGATTCTGTGGCCGCTTACAGGTCCTGGGTGTCAGTCGTCGTTTCGCCCTCGCTGTCGGTAACGACGAGGCGTGCCTCGTCGGCACTGTCGCGAGTACGCGGTTCGTGCTCGCCGGAGGCGCTGGAGCCGCTGACATCCGAGGATTCGGAGTCGACAACGGAACCGCCGTCTAGCAGTTCGGTCGTCACCGAATCGAGGTTACCGTTGTCGTCCGAAACCTCCCACGTCGAGGTGGCCCGGAACCACGGACCGGAGGTCCGCGCACTGACGTCCCAGCTGTCGATGACTGGCGGGGTGTTCTCTTCCTCGTCGTCATCGTCATCGTCGTCATCGTCCTCTTCTTCGTCCGTACTGAACGCGAGTACGTCGCCCTCGTCGCTCGCCTCGTCGATCTCGGCAACTGCGCGGAACTCGTACTCGGTGTCCTCGTCTAGGTCATCGACGGTCGCGTCGAACGCACCAGAGGAATTGCCGGCGTCGACGGTGTTCGAGAGGTCACCCCCACTCTCACCATACTCGAAGCTGACATCGGCTTCGTCTGCGCCTTCAAGATCGGTGACCTCGCCGTTGAGTGTCGCGGAGTTCTCGCCAACGTCGGTCGCGTCCTCCGTCTCGACCGAGACGCTCTCCTCTTCTTCGTCATCATCATCATCGTCGTCGTCATCGTCCTCGTCAGCGTCGACGGCATCGGCGACGTTCAGGCGGCCAGCGCCCTGTTCGTTGTCGTCGAGCCCGATGTCCTCCGCGGCCTCCTTCAGTTCAGCACGGACTGCCTCGCGGTCGGTCGTTCCGTCCGCAATAACAGTCGCGGCCGCACCTGAAACGTGCGGACACGCCATCGAGGTCCCCGAGAACTCGTCGTAGTCGTCGCGCGGAATCGTCGAGAGCGTGTCGACGCCGGGCGCGGCGAGTTCGACCTCTGGACCGGTCGAGGAGAAGTCTGCCAGTTCGTCGTTCTCGTCAGTTGCACTCACCGCGATGACTTCCGGATGCCGCGCCGGGAAGCCGACACAGTCACTGCAAGGACCATCGTTACCTGCTGCAGCGACCAGCACGGTGTTTCGTTCGACGGCGTATTCGATCGCGTCAGAGACGACGTCCGACTCGCTGTCAGCTCCAAGACTCATACTCTGGACCTCGTGACCCTGGTCGGCCGACCACTCGATACCGGCCGCGATGCCATCGAAGCCGCCGCCGCCATCGCATTCGAGGACCTTCACGGCGTGTAGCGTCGCGTCGGGCGCGACGCCCAGGACGCCCTCGCCGTTGTCGGCTGCAGCGGCCGTTCCCGCGCAGTGTGAACCGTGGTCGTTGTCGTCGTCCCACTCTTCGAGACACTCGTCGATGTCGTTGCCACCGCCGCCGAAGGGCCCGCCGCCACAACTTGTCGTACAGGCGGCCTCGTCGGTCGCCCAGCCCTCGCCGAGGTTCTCTTCGAGAGTCTCGTGTTGGGCGTCGATGCCGGTGTCGAGAATCGCAATCGACACGCCCTCGCCCGTGTTCCCATCGTCGATAGCGACATCGGCATCGGTGAGCTCGATACCGTACGGCGTCGTCTGGTCGAGCGCGTGCATCCGCCCGTTCTCCTCAACGTACCGGATACCCGCACTACTTTCGAGGGCCTCGACGGCTTGCTCTGGAAGTTCGATAGTCATCGCGTCGAAGTTGAAGTCGCGCTTGACCGAATCGGCCGCGTTCTCGGCCGCCGCGCGACCCCGCGCGTTCGAGTACCCGACGTTTACTTCGACTTTACCGTTCCCGTTACTTGCTGTAGCTTTGCCTGCCAGCCCCGTTGCTGCGAGTGCTCCGCCAGTTGTACGCAATACATCTCGACGGGAGAAATCCCGCCCTGTGTCACCATTGTTGCCCCGTGGCATACCAACACCGTGTATTGTTCCCCATTTAATTCTTATTATCGATAATTTGGCCATAATTTATTTATATAAGGTTGTATCGAGTCCTAGGATTGCAAATATTACTTGCGGAATACTCTGTGATGGCACCCACAGAGATGGTCGGCAGTTCGTCCAAACAAACGCCACATCGAAGAAGGAAAGCGACTGCCAGGGGCGGGAGCCAAAAATATCGGTCGCTACGACACCGATTCGATATAACAGAAACGCCGAATTGACTATCCGCGGTACCGGAACGAGACGACGGTCGTGACGTCCTCCTGGTTTTCGGCAGATTCTGTCGAGATATCCAGGCCGAGAACGTCGCTCTCGTCGACGACGTCGTAGGTGAGTCCCCGCAACTCCTCGCCGCTTGCTTCGTCGTCGAGAACCGCGATCCGGATCTGTTTTCGGTTCTGGCTGACTTCCGCAACGTCGTATCCCTGCGATTCGAAAGCGGCTTCGAGGTCTGCTGTAATGTCTGCCATGCCCCTGTGTTCTAGGGGGAGATACTAAAAACACGCTGCCCGTGGAGCCGGTAGTTACACGGTACTCGCCTCCATACCGATGCGTAGCAATGCATCGGCGTACATTCATCGCGACAGCATGTACGTGCGGGCTCTCGGCCGCCGCGGGCTGTCTCTCGACCGGAACAGCCCCGGAAGCCGACGATACCCGCCATGCGTTCGCCGACTCGACGCTCTCGGTCCGCATCGACAGCCGTAGCGAGACGAACCACGACGTCGAGCAAATCGCGCTCGACTCGCTCGCGTTCTGGGAGGAACACAGCCGCGAGTACGTGGGTTTCGGCGTCGAGTTCGACGTCGTCGAGGACGTCGACGAGCCGGACATCGTTATCGCGTTTGCAGACGATCCAAGCGGCTGTGAGGCCGTCGAGGGCTACAGTGATCGTGTGCTGGGCTGTGCGCCGCTGATTCGCCCCGGTAGACGAGTCCGTCGACCGGCGACCGCACACGTCGTCGCCGGCCATCGCCCGACGGGGAAAATCCGCATCACGACGAAACACGAACTCGGTCATATCTTCGGTCTGGACCACGACGACGAGCCCCGCTGGATCATGTCCAACCGCCCGGCCGACCGCATTCCCCTCTACGAGACCCGCATCGAGATCTGGGAGACAGTTCTCGAGGCACGGGAACGCGGCCGGGAGGGGAACGAGCAGTTCCGTGACGGGAGTCGTGCCTGGCGAAACGAAGAGTACGAGACGGGTGAGGACTGGTTCTCGGCGGCACACCAGTCCTACGGCGAGATGCGCGAGTTGCTCGCGACGGCACAGGAACGAACTGCGGAGTTCGAGGGTCACGAACGCGTCGAGACGGTCAACATGTCGCGACTCCGGGCGCTGCTCGACAGGCTGTTTCGCCGCGCGAGCGCCGCCGAGTGGTTCTCCTTTCACATGGGTGACGCTGCCCGCTACGCGGTGGCCGGTGACGGACCCGCCGTCGACGAGTCACTGGCTGAAGCCAACGACTGGATCCGGGAGTACAACGATATCGGACGGACGGAACTGCGCGACGTCTCTATCGCCCTCGGACTCGTCCGCGGGTTCGACCGCACCGAGACGGTGGTCGAGGGAGAAGGTGAGGAACTCGACAGCGAAGACGCGGGCACCTAGACGGCGAGCAGTTCCTCGACGACGAGTAGCAGCACGAATCCGAACAAAAAAGCTGCCGTCGCGGCGTCAGCGTAGCCGTGTCCGTGCGATGACGGGATCATCTCTCGGAAGACGACGGCCATCATCGCACCGGCGGCGAACCCGGCCGCTACTGGGAAGATGCCGGTCGCGATACTGACCACAGAAAATCCGGCGAGTGCGGCCCCGACCTGTGGAACGAGTCCCGAGAGCGTCGTGTAGAGAACCACCCGGACGTTTGACATTCCGGTGTCACTCATCGGGACGGCAAAGGCGAACCCGTCGGGGACATTCTGGAGACCGATAATCACCGCGAGTAAAAAGGCAACCTCCTCTAATCCGGAGGCGAACGCAACCCCCATCGCGAGCCCCTCGGGCGCGTTGTGTAGTGTGATTGCGCCGCCAATGAGCACGGCCCGCCGGACTCTCGACAGGTGCTCAGGATCCTCGCTCGTCGGCCCCTCCGAGCGCCAGCCACGAAACCGGGCGTGAACGTGGGGGATAAATCGATTTGCGATGAGCAGTCCGAACCCACCGAAAAAGATGCCCAGCAGAACCGGTGACAATCCGCCTTCCTCCGTGCCCGGTAGGATGAGTCCGAAGACACTCGCAGCGATCATGATGCCCGCAGCCAGACCCAGCGCAGCGTCGTAGGTCCGGTGGCTCACACGACTCCGAACGAACACAGGTAATGCCCCGAGCCCCGTCGCTGCGCCCGCGACAGTCGTCACGATCAGCATCGTCGTGAACTCGGACATGTCTCACGCAACTCTTCAGACGTGGATAAAACTTACAGACTCACAGGTCTCTGGCGACCATCTCACCCCAGTGGTCGAACCCCCACCGCTCGTAAAACGACTGCGCCCGCTCGTTTTGCCTGTCGACGTCCAGCACCATCCTGTCGAGTGGCAGTGATTGCTCACGTGCAAGTTCGAGCGCAGCCTCCATCAGTTCGTCCCCGACGTCGGTTCCGCGATGGGCCGGAACGACGTATATCTCGTTCAACACCGCGGCGTCCCAGATGTAAGCGAGCGATTCCGGCAACACGAAGACGTAGCCGACGAGCGCGCCGCCGCGCTCGACGACCTGGACTGCACGGTCAGTTTTCTCCACACACTGATCGACCCAGTCGAGATACTCCGTCCTGTACTCCTCGTCGAGTTTTCCCTCGTAGGTATCGGCTTTCCCCTCGTCACCTGTCGAGGTACCGAGTTCGAGTTCGAAGCCGCGTTTGAGTTCCCAGAGACGGTCGGCGTCACCCTCACGATACGGTCTGACCATAGCGGAGGCTGGACTGGGAGACACATGAGTTTCGCGGTTGCAAGAAACTTCACGAAATAGCGTGTCCCTTCCGAATCAAGTACGCTCGGATGTCGTTTATCTCCCGGCGAAAGACCGAAACTGCCGTTACGTTAATTGGTAAGCGGACCGTAGAGCTAAACGACCGAATGAGGCGCGATAACTTTACAGTCACTGCTCGACATCAGAACACAGATACCGGTAGCCCCACGCTCGACATCGAGTACACCGGTCCTGCAACGACACTCACGACGCAACTGACAGCCGAGGACGGCAAACTGTATCCATCCGAAGAGATAGATACAGCATTCCGACTGCAGGACCCGCTCGACCACGAGGACGCGACAGGCGTGTTCAGTCTCACCCACCGCGTTACTGGCGAGTATCTCCTCGAAGTCAACGCCGACGCCGAGGTGATCCTCGATCTCGTTCGCACCGCGCGAGAGACCGACGACGACACGAGAAGCTACCACATTCGAATCAAGCGATCTGATGACGAACCAATCGACCACGAGATGGACGCACTGCTCGTCTACGACAGCGAAGGCGACCTCCTCCGTCAACACAGCCTCATTCCAAGCGGCGTCGAACTGTAGCGGTTCTAGGGCTCGGCACTGTCGACAATTGCTGGCAGCACTGTTGTCACGTCAGCCAGAAACTCGTAGTCTGCAACCCCCGAGACCGGCGTTTCTTCGAGATTGACGACTGTCAGCGTCGCTCCTGTCCGCGTGGCAGTCCGGGGCAGTGACGCCGCGGGTTGCACCGACAGCGAGGAGCCAACGGCGAGAAAGACGTCCGCCTCCCGTGCGTGCTCTCGCGCCCGTTGCATCGCCGTCTGTGGCAGCGACTCTCCGAACAGGACGACATCCGGTTTGAGGACGCCGTCGCAGCCCTCACACCGCGGTGGCAGTTCGCCGTCGTCGACGCGCTCGCGGACCGGACCGGCGTCAGTCCGGCGACCGCACTGCTCGCAGACGACGCGCTCGGCGTTGCCGTGGAGTTCGATGACGTTCTCCGACCCAGCACCACGGTGCAGGCCGTCGATGTTCTGCGTGATGAGCGCGTCGAGGACACCCCGGGATTCGAGCGTTGCGAGCGCCTCGTGTGCGGCGTTCGGTTCGATATCCCGGCCGTAGACGACCTCGTGCATGTCGACTCGCCTTTCCCAGAACGCTTCGGGGTTCGATTTGAACCGGGAGTAGTGAAACTCCGCGGGGTCGAACTCGTCCCAGATGCCGCCCTCGCTCCGGAAGTCGGGAATCCCCGAGGCCGTGCTCACACCCGCACCCGTGAATGCGACGGCGTGGTCGGCATCGAGCAGTGTGGCCGCGACCTCTTCGATCCCGTCGAGCGCCCCGGTATCCGGCTCCGGCGCGTCTGTCGTCCCCGTGTCCTCGTTCATATCTACGAGTGAGAGAGCGGTTCTGAAAAATCTCCCGGCAGTGATTCCCAGGACGTGGAACTGAATACGGTCGTTATATCCTCCGTCCACGTAGGTGTGAGTATGAACCGTACGATTCTGGTACCCGTCGACGGCTCGGAACACTCCTGGCGGGCGCTCTCTCACGCACTCGAGTACCACGCCGGGGACGAGATCGTCGTGCTGAACGTCGTCAATCCGGCGGTCGGGGAGTTCGCGCCTGAGACACCGGGCGGTCGCGACAGGAAGCAAAGTGAGGTTATAGCAGAACGGGCCAAAGAGCGATTCGAGCAGGCGGACCTCGACGACACGGCGTTCGAGGTCGTCGTCAACGAAGGGATACCACGGATGGTAATCGTGGAGTACACGGAAAGAGAAGACGTCGATCAGGTCGTCATGGGATCGAGGGGACTCACCGGGATCAAGAAAGCGTTTCTGGGTAACGTCACGACCGCCGTCGTGCATCGGGCGAACGTTCCGGTGAACGTGATTCCAGTGCCGGTGGAGGACGAGTAGGACAGCGAACAGTGCTCTGAAGACGCGGTTCGATTCTCAGATGTCGACCGCGTACTCGAACTCGTCAGCGCGGGCCGCAAACGTCCCGAGCAGTTCTGCAGTCGCGTCGAGGTCCTCGAGGTCGAGCATCTCGACAGGCGTGTGCATGTAGCGGTTCGGGACGCCGACGTTCAACGACGGAATGCCGCCGCGTGAGGTGTAGAAGGCGTCTGCGTCGGTTCCGGTCCGGTTGCCGGCGGCCTGTAGCTGGTGGTCGATGTCGGCGTCGGCGGCGACGGTCCGGACCGCCTCGACGACGTTCGGGTGGTTCGTGCTGCCGCGGGCCACCACCGGCCCCTCACCGAGTTCGATACCGGTGTCATTCTCGCCGGGAACGCCGGGACCGTCGGTCGCGTGGGTGACGTCCGTGGCGACAGCGATGTCCGGCGCGAGGTCGAACCCGACCATCTGTGCGCCCTTCAGGCCGACCTCCTCCTGAACCGTGCTGACGGCACAGACCGTCGCGTCCGGTCCCGCTTCGGCGGCGCGACGGAGCGCCTCGGCTGCCGCCCAGACGCCGATGCGGTTGTCGAGTCCGCGAGCCGTGATGCGCCCGCCTTCCAGCTCCGAGATGGTCTGGTCGAAGGTGATCGGATCGCCGACCTCGACGAGTTCCTCGGCCTCATCTTCCTCGTCGACGCCGATGTCGACGTGTTGCTCGTTGATCTCGCTGTAGGAGTCCTTGCTCGTGTCCCGGAGATGAATAGCGGTCTGTCCGATGACACCCGGGACCGGGCCGTCGTCGGTGTGGACGACGACGTGTTGCCCTCGCGAGACGGTCTTGTCGGAGCCGCCGATGCTGGTCAGGCTGATGGTGCCGTTGTCGTTGATATCCCGCACCATGAAGCCGATTTCGTCACAGTGACCGGCGATGGCCACGGTCGGGTCGCCGCCCTCGACGACGGCGATGGCGTTTCCGTACTCGTCGGTCCGTACCTCGTCGGCGAACTCGGAGACGTACTCGACCCACTCTCGCTGGCCGGATACCTCGAAGCCGGACGGTGTAGACGTTTCGAGAAGTCGCTCGAGAAACTCGCGTTTCTGTCCTTCCATACCCGGGTCGTTGGCCCAGGCGTACCTGAATGTACCGTTTCGAATAGCTATTATCATCTCGTCTGTCAGTTCGCAACCGGTAAGAGGCTGCCAGACGAAATCACAGCTATGGCAGACCTGACGATTCTCGAAATCAATCTAGAGGGTAGCTCGCTCAACCTCCCGTTCAGTGGCTCAAGCGGTATCGACGAGAACGGGACGGAAACCGACGGAGAACGCGACGAGCCCGAGACGGACGACTCTGGTGGCATGGGTAAGGCCAAGCCGATCCTCGGCGTCTTCGTGTTTCTCGTCATCGCGGCCGCGGTCGTGAAGTACCTCACCGGCGACGACGAAGAACCCGAGGTCGAAATCGAGACGCCTGACGAGCCAGTCGGTGTCACTATCGACGACGAGGAGTAGCTCCTGGAGCGGTTCTGCGGTCAGTTGAGGTGGGTAGCCAGCCGTCTCGCCACGCGCAGGCCCAGTTCCTGTTTTGTTCCCGTGAACTGTTCGGTGTCCTCGCCGTCGACCAGCATCGCTGCTGTCTCCGCTGTCCCCATGACGCGGGCGTTGTTGCCGACGACGAACGCGAGGTCGGACCGGTCCTGTAGCTCCCTGGCCTGCTCGACGAGTGCGTCCTCGCTCTCGTCGGTTTCGGCTTTGAACCCGACGATCGGGAGGTCGGGGTACTCCTCGCGGACCGTGTCGATGAGCTTCGGCGTCGGCTCCAGTTCGAGCGTCAGCGTCTCCTGCCCCGAGCGGATCTTCTCGGGTTCGCGCTCGAGCGTGTAATCCGAGATAGCTGCTGCCGAAACCAGCGCATCTGCATCGCGGGCGTGTGCCCGGACTGCGTCGAGCATCTCCGCGGCACTCTCGACGGGTATGCTCTGTGCCCAGCGCTTGTCGGGGCCGTCGTGAACGAGAACGACGTCGGCCCCGAGTGCAGTACAGGCACGTGCGACCGCGCGACCGGTCCGTCCTGACGCCCGATTCGAGAGCGTCCGAATCGGGTCGATAGACTCCGTCGTCGCGCCGCTGGTGACGATAATCCGCCGACCAATCAGCGGCTTGTCGGAGGTCGCGCGGGCGACGGCCGTCACGATAGCCTCCTCCTCGGCGATCTTGGCTTTCCCTTCCTCGACGCGCGGGTCGACGAACTGGACTCCCCACTCCTCTAGCTGTTCGAGCGCGTCGAGGACGCCCGGGTGATCGTACATCGGTTCGTGCATCGCCGGGACGACGACGATGGGAACGTCCGCGCCGAACGCGGTCGTCGCACAGGTCGTCACCGGCGAGTCGTCGATGGCGGCGGCCATCTTGCCGACGGTGTTCGCGGTCGCGGGTGCGATGAGGAACACGTCCGCCCAGCCGTCGTTCCCACAGAGGTCGACGTGTTCGACAGCCCCCGTTATCTCGGTCACTGTGGGGTTGTCAGTCGCGTATTCGAGCGACCAGGGGTGGATGATCCCCGTCGCCGCCGAGGTCATGACTGCCCGGATCTCGGCACCCTGTCGGCGGAGTTCGTGTGCCAACTCGACCGTCTTGACCGCGGCTATCGAGCCCGTCACGCCCAGCGCCACGTTGACTCCATCCAGCATACGTCTACTGCGGTGGTGTGGCTACTTAAATATCCAGTTCGTCGGAATCGCTGTGACGCCGTGTGTGACATCACCGGGACAGCGTTCTTCAGCGGATTTGTGCACACGAGATCATCACGCGAAACACTACGGGACATTTTTTGTCGACGCAATAGAGACAGTCCTGTATGCCAATCGACCAGGGAAGCGGTGGCTTTTCGTGGCCACAGGCAGCCGTTATCATCGCGTTGCTCGTTGCCTTTATCGCGCTCGCTGCGATCGATACGGGCGTCGCAGTCGTCATGGGGATTTTGCTGTTGCTGTTCGGATCAGATTTCCTCACTGACCGAACCGAGGAAGAGACTGACGAAACAGATACCGAGGACGAGCCTGTCGATGCCGAGGACGCGCTCGACCGACTTCGAGCCAGGTACGCCGAGGGAGAGCTCTCCGAGAAAGCGTTCGAGCGGCGTCTGGAAACACTGCTCCAGACTGAAACCATCGAGGACGTGGAGTCGTTTCTAGGCGACAAGAGCGACAAAAATCGTACCCACTCTGAAGCGACCAGAGAGCGGGAACTCGAGCGATCAAAGCGATGAATATACCGAAACCACCGTGGCGAACCTGCACCGAGTTGTTGAACTCAACTTCACCGCGAGATTCTCCACGACGATTGGACGTCGAAAGATCGTTCGCCAGTGAAAATGACGGGTAACTGATGCGAGAATTTATTAAGTGATTCGTATATATAGCATTCATGTTACTGAGTGGCAAAAAGGATGTAGTTGTGTACGAATTAGGATTGCTCTTCGGGGAAGCGACCCGACTCAGTGAGATTGTACCGAAGAGCATCGCACAGGAGGAACCGGGGGCGTTCGTCTTTCTGCTTCTCTTTCTCTTCGTCGGCTTCGGTATCATGTGGCTCGGAGCCAAGCGGTTCCAGACCGGCCGTCTCATCAAAAATACCGCTCCCGAGAAAGTCCGTTCAGTCGCCATCGGCAGGACCGAACTCCGAGGGAAGGCGCGCGACGCCGGTGTCGTCTTCGACCAGCCCTTTGCCGACGGCAAGTGTCTCTACTACAGTTACGCCGTCAAGCAGTACGTCGAGAAAAAGGAGAAAGACGACGACGGTAAGACGAAGACGAAACGTACCTGGCAGACGACGTCGAGTCACAGTATGGCAGCGCCGTTCTTGCTCGACGATGGGACCGGGGAGATTCTGGTCGTGGCGAACGCTGGCGCAGATTTCAAGATATCGGACGCGAACACCTTCACCAAGACCTTCAGCGGTCGGTCAATCCCCGGAAAGTACCGGAAGAACGTCGACACGAGCGTCGACATCGCGGATGCGATCTGCGAGAGCGTCGACTGGGACCCCCACAATCTCGCAACGAAAATCGAATCGAAACTTCCCTTCGGATCGATTCCCGGCACCGGGAACAATGTCAAGCCCCGGGACAGTGGCTCGCCGAAGCAGCCAGATTACAGCACCTCGAGCACGAGCGGCAGGATTCTGAAACGGCGCATCACACAGACGGTGTTACCGGTCGACGAGGACGTCTACGTCTACGGCGCTGCAAGCCAGCGACTAGATCCGACGGGATCGAACGAACAACGACTCGTTATCCAGGGCGACGACGACACCGGTCGTTTTATCGTCTCGGACAAGGGTGAGGACAAACTCGCCAGCACGTACACGAAGTGGGGTGTCGGGATTCTCCTGCTGGGCCTGGTTGTCAGCGCTGGCTCGTTCGGTATTCTGATGGATGGGATGATGCTGCTTTCGGTTTGAGGAACTCGCCGACCAGCCTCTCGCCCCGAGAAATCGACCATCGGTTTATATATGAGGAGACGACATATCCGTCGGTATGCAGATATTTCAGCGTCTCAAGATGGGCGTCGTTCTGACGAAGGATAGCCTGCTTGTGATGCGCCACAACCCCAAACTGTTCCTGTTTCCCCTGGTCAGCGGTGTCGCAGGGTTGGCGTTTCTCGCCATCTTCCTCGGGACGACGTTCGGACTGATGGCCATCAGTCCCGAGGGAGGGGTCCTCGTCGGACTGTTCCTCATCTACATCGTGTTGACGTTCGTTTCGACGTTTTTCACCGCGGCGCTCGTCCACCAGACCAGAGAGGTGCTCGGCGGGAACGAACCATCGCTCAAGGCGGGTCTCGCCGCCGCGTGGGACGTGAAAGGTCCGCTGTTCGTCTGGTCGGTCATCAGTGCGACCGTCGGCCTCATCATCAACGCCATCGAGAGCTCCGATTCGCCGATCGGTCGCGCGTTCGGTGTCATCTTCGGGATCGCCTGGACGTTGATGACGTTCTTTATCGTCCCGTCTATCGTCTTCGAGAAAGCCTCGACGAAAGAGATGTTCACCAGAAGCGCCGGGACGTTCAAGCAGACGTGGGGTGAGACCCCGATCAGCCTCTTTGGCATCAGCATCGTCTCGACGCTCGTCGCGCTCCCGTTTGCCCTGCCCGGCGTGTTACTGCTCGACAGCGGCCTCCTCGTTCCCGGCGTCGGACTGGTAATCGCGGGTTTCGTGCTCTCGTTCCTCGTCTCACAGACGCTACAGGGCGTCGTCAAGACGACGCTGTATCTCTACGCCAGAGAGGGCAAACGACCAGAGGAGTTCGACAACGTCGACTTCGACAACCTCGCCACTAGCTCAGCCGGGAAGTCGTCCACGGGCGGACCGAAATACGGTGGTTTCCAGTAGCGAGAGGACGGCGACGGTCAACTGACAGAGAGAACACTGGGCGACATCAGGGTAACCGGTAGTCGACGCCGTCGTCAGTATCCTGCACCTCGATACCGAGCGCTTCGAGGTCGTCGCGGATGGCGTCGGCGCGTTCGTAGTTCCCGGCTTCGCGCTCCTGCTCGCGGACCGAGAGCACGAGGTCGACGACATCTTCCGCAACC